>Ga0081478_140658_pt1 | contig 43297 bp, 49 predicted proteins | sample OctSprmetagenome_FD_70983 | JGI IMG/M metagenome (GOLD analysis project Ga0081478, IMG submission 70983) | Hot spring and microbial mat streamer communities from Octopus Spring Streamers, Yellowstone National Park, USA - T=80-84 v2 (version 2) | ecosystem: Environmental > Aquatic > Thermal... | reverse complement strand
TATTTTAAACTCTACAAGGACTAGAGTTATGGTGGTGTTAAGCGTGCCTAGGGCGGGTTTGGATGTTAGGGGTCTTCTTGAAACAACAATATCGTTTATTAATGAGGATAACCTCTGGAGGGTTAGTAACTCTATAAACCTTATCGCTGCGGAGAATGTTATGAGCCCCCTAGCTCTTAAAGCCTATGTGAGTGATTTCATGCATAGATATGCTGAGGGTAAGCCTTTCAAGAGATACTACCAGGGTACGAGGTTTATTGACGAGCTTGAGGTTTTAGCTGAGAGGGTTATGGGGGCTCTGCTAGGCGCTAGTATGGTTGAGCTTAGACCTATAGGTGGGACTATAGCTAATGCTGCTGTATTCAGAGTCCTAGGGGAGCCTGGGGATAAAGCTGTTATAGCTCCAGTTCAGGCAGGAGCTCACGTTAGCCACACTAAGTTCGGGACTTTAGGAGCTCTGGGTATAAGGCAGGTAGATCTGCCTTACAATGAGGATGAGATGAACGTTGATGTCGATAAAGCTGTTAAGGTTATAGAGTTTGAGAAGCCTAAGTTCGCGGTGTTAGGTGGAAGCGTCTACCTATTCCCCCACCCCGTTAGGGAGATAGCTGAGGCAGTGCATGGTGTGGGAGGGAAGCTTGTATATGATGCTGCACACGTACTAGGCTTGATAATAGGGGGTGTTTGGAGGAACCCCTTAGACCACGGAGCTGATGTTATGACCGCCTCTACACACAAAACATTCCCCGGACCTCAAGGTGGGATGATTGCTTTCAGGGATGAAAGTGTGTATAAGGCGGTTGGTAAAACCATATTCCCGTGGTTTGTAAGCAACCACCACCTACACAGGATACCTGCAACGCTAATAACAGCATTGGAGATGGCTGAATACGGGGAGGAGTATGCTAAGCAGATAGTAGCTAACGCTAAAACCTTAGCGGAGGAGCTAGCATCATACGGCTTCAACGTACTGGGAGAGAAGCTAGGATACACGAGAAGCCACCAGGTCCTAGTGAATGTTAGAAACCTAGGAGGAGGAGCTTGGGCAGCGCAGAAGCTGGAGGAGGCTAACATAATAGTCAACAAGAACCTACTACCAGTAGACCCACCGGAAGCCGTAAAAGACCCTAGTGGGGTAAGACTAGGAGTACAGGAGGTGACAAGAATAGGTATGAAACAGCCGGAGATGAGGTACATAGCAGAGCTAATGTACAAAGTGCTGGTAGAGAAGAAGGATCCAAGGAATGTAAGAGAGGAGGTGGTGGAGTTTAGAAAACAATACACCAAAGTACACTACTGCTTCACAGAAAAAGAGGCTCCAAAAATCATAACACTTCTAGAGCTCCTAAGCTAAAAGCTAAGCAGAGGAGAAAGCTATAAAAGGGTAGACTAGGAGACACTTTAACCCAAAATCTAGGCTTTAAGGCCCTCCGAGCATTGAGAAGTGCTAGAGGTAGGTGTTTATAGCGTAGAGTACTAGCTTAGCTAGAAGCCTAGATCTACCGGTGGTAGTTAGAGATACAAGAGAGTGGATGGTAGAAGAGCTTTTTAAAACATCGGTTGACTATGGAAAGCTAGGAATGCTAGTGGATAGATTTAAAGAGCTCATAGAAGATAAGAGATCCCAAATAGAGGAGCTCCTAAAACAATATCCGCTAGCAAAACCATTATACCTAGATCTCTTGGAAAACACTAGAAAGACTATAGAGAAGCTAGGGGAACTGAAGAGAATCTACACAAAGTACTACTCACAAACATACTCTTAGTGGAAAGCGTAACTTAGAGCTCTCACAACTGGAAGCGCCTTTTCAAGGCGGGGAGGTATAGAAAGTTAAAGTTCATAAGCATCCTGCTCTATACCCGTTCCTAGTGTTGAGTGCGGGCGAGCTTAGCAGGCGGGAGCCCACACCTTCACATGCCGACGGCCGGGCCTGAGCCTTTAGGCGATGATGTAGCACCCATGAGGGGCTCCCAAGCGGTGAGAGGAAGCCCCGGGCTGGGTGTAGAACCCTCGCCATTCAAGGGCGGGGAGCTGTCAGCGTAGTAGCTCTCTAGCCTACCACTAGGAGCTCGCACCCCCCACGGTTTTCCGGGTTCCTACACCCACCTACAGCGTTTCCCCGCTATAACCTGTCGTGATATAGTTACTGAAAGGAGGTTCTGGATATACGTGCAACCTAACGTACATACACGTAGTACTCTGAGGATTACGTGGTCCTATGCGAGCAAGATAAGTGCAGGATGAAATAGCTTCATGGCTTTGTATTAATAAAGGTTATTAGGGTTGCTTTGACCTTCTACTCTATACTAAGGTGTGGGTTGTGGCTAGGTTCTACGTGCTCGACCTCTCCGAGGAGTTTAGGAGGGATTTGGAGGAGACTTTAGCTACTATGGTTAAACCTGTTGAGGTTTACGTTTTTATAGGTAGTATGTGTGAAACCTGCGGTGACACAGTTGCTTTCATGAAGTTCTTTAGGGATGCCAGCCCTGTTAAGGGGGGTCATAGGATGCTAGAGCTTAAGGTCTTAGACTACGATGTTAGAGAGCATAGGGATGCTTTTAGGAAGCAGGGTGTCTCCAGAGTTCCAACTGTGAGCTTCCTAGACGGGCTGGTTAGATGGACTGGGATACCTGCGGGGGAGGAGGTTAGAGCTCTCGTAGAGACTATAATGAGGATTAGTGAGGATGAAAGCGGGCTGGAAGAGGAGACTAAGAGGGCCCTTGCAAACTTAAAGGGTAGAGTTCACATAGAGACCATCGTTACACCATCATGCCCATACTGCCCCTACGCAGTACTCCTATCACACATGCTAGCGTTTGAAGCCTACAAACAAGGTAACCCAGTAGTACTATCAGAGGCTGTGGAAGCATACGAAAACCCTGATATAGCAGATAAATACGGTGTTATGAGCGTACCCGCAATAGCAATAAACGGAACCCTAGTATTCGTAGGGGTACCCTACGAAGAAGACTTCATAGCATATGTAAGGGAGGCTGCGGAAGGCAAACTAGGGAGAGGAAGGAGACAGAGATCCCATGGGGAGCTAACAGAAATATAACCTACCTCAGCTTAAACACCCATCAACCAAACATAACACCTAAAATAGCCTCCCAGAGCGTCAGAACGCGGTAATCCTGTCATCAATCCTGTGGGGGCAAGCTTCGTCATCCGCCACTAGTATACTATCATACCATAGGCTAAAAACCTTACTCCTTTTAGCGTTCCATAATAGTACTTGGATGTTGGATTTAAATAACCTTGTTCCACAAAAGTAGCTTGGGGCTGGTTTAGTGTATGATAGTAGCGTGGGTTAAGTGTGATGTGTGTCATAGGAGGGTTAACGTATCACAGCACACGATAGGCGGGGTTACCTTAAACCTGTGTCCCTACTGCTCCTTAGCTCTTTCAAGCTATTTAACACAAGCTAGGAGGCCTAAGGTTGAGCCTGATGAGGAGGTTATTAGGAGGTTTACGGGTAAACCTAAGAGCAGGAGGGGGGTGTGAGGAGGTTTCTACAGTCAACACACCCCTTCTCAAGATGGCCTACGTGTATGCAGCATGTTGAGAGCGGTTTACCCTCGCCATCCTCTAGGTATATAACTAGAATTTCACCCTCAATCTTAGCCTTAGCCCTTACAGGCCTCCTCAGCAACCTCTCAACTTTAAACTCGTAAACCCTCCCAGAATAGCTAACCTCAAGCCCAGCCCTGTATAAACCTATATCATCCACGTCAACCCTGGAAACCCTAACAACAACCAAACCTCTCACACCCGCAGGATATGTTGTTTAGGGAACCTATTTAACATTATGTCTGGAGGTGTTAAGCTAGGATCCATAAATAAGTATTAAACTCCTAGCCAGGACATGATTCCCGGTGTCTACTATGCCGGGTGGGTTGCACGCTCTCTCTGATATCATGGAGAAACTGTATAGGAGATCCCTAGATCACGGGATCCCACCTATAGATTTCGAAGACGGTCTTATACTAGCATCCCTTACCTTTCTCCTCTGCGCCCAAAGAGGCTATGTTAGAGTTGTCGATTTGGGTGCTGGTATAGGCTTCTCAGCACTATTCCTAGCTTATGGTATGAGCTTCGGGTGTCGTGGGGAGCTGGTGGCTGTCGAGTATATGGATCTTAGGTTTGAGGAGCTTAGAGCTAATACCGCTACGCTATCGAAGATCGCGGGCTCCACGGTTAGGGTTACCGCTACGCATATGGAGGGTTTAGAGTATCTTAGCAAACTGGAGGATGAAAGCTTGGACATCTTATTCGTAGATGTAGAGAAAAATCTGTACCCGGAGGTTTTAAGAATGTCTAGGAGGAAGTTGAGAGGAGGTGGTATAGCTATTTTCCATAACGCTATAGCGCCTAGACCGCCTGATGAGTTCTTTGAGATAGCTAGGAGAGAGTTTAAATCCCTTATCATACCCTCTAGGGCGGGCTTATTAGTGGCTTATAGGAGTTAAGGGTGGATGTCTGCATAGCTACTTTCAACTCCATCTTCTAAGCTCCCATGAGCCTTAGTTGGTTTTAATGAGGGAGTGTTTTATAAGGTTGCCCTCTCCTATCCTCTTCCGGAGGTGCTCTGAACTTGGTCCCGGTTGTGGATCTCCATGAGGATATATCTACGTATTTCATGCTTCACGGTGGTGGTTATAGGCTTGCTGATTTCTCGTTGGATGTTGACGGTAGAGATGCTGATATACCCAAGTATCTTAGGGGTGGTGTTAGGCTTGTCTTCGCATCAATATTCACAGGCCTTGAGACATTTGATCCTAGTATTTCAAAGACCTACTATGAGCTTTACAACGTGTGGGTTCCGGGTATAACGTTTAGGGGTTCCGAGTCTGCCTTGCTGGAGCAGCTTAGGATATACTATAGGCTTGTGGAACACCACGGGGAGCTCCGTATTATGGCGGGCTACGCTGACGTGGAAAAGGTTTTAGGGGATTCTTCTAGGGTCGGCTTGCTACTACACCTTGAAGGTGCTGAGCCTCTATCAGACCCCTACGATTTGAAGATACTCTACATGCTTGGCGTTAGGAGCATTGGGATAACATGGAACCACTGTAATAAGTATGGTTGTGGAGCTTCATCTAGGAAGGACTACGGTTTAACAGATGAAGGTGAGGAGCTTGTTAGAACAGCTAACAAGCTGGGAGTCATAGTTGACATAGCACATGCTAGCAGAAGGACGGCTTTAGACGCACTAGCTATAGCTAGGAAACCAGTTTTGATAAGCCACGCAAACCTAAGGAGGTTTATTGATACACCTAGAAACGTTGACGACGAGGTACTAGAAGCTCTCAGCAAGAACGGGGGAGTCATAGGGCTCTCATGCATAGGACCATTGATAGCTAGGGGGAGGCAGGCTACCCTGGAAGACCTGGTAGATCAGTACCTCCATCTACATCAAACCTATGGGTCGCACATAGCAGCCATAGGGACAGACTTCCTAGGACTCCTAGGCCTACCGGCACCAAGAGGCTTCGAGTCCATAGATAAGGTGGTAAACCTACTAGCTAAGCTAAAGGAGAGAGGGCTAGGAGATAGAGATGTGGAGAGAATAGCCTACGAGAACGCCCTAAGAGTTATAAAGGCGAACCTAGAATAGAGTGGAAAAGCCGAATGACCAAAGACTATTGTAGTTAAACCATTAGACTTAATTATAACCTGGTAGGGCTACAGCAATACGGTAACCCCTTAAACGTGGGAGGAAAAGACACACTAAGTATATTAGCCCCCCACAATACATGATACACCGGGAGCTGGCTTGGTTGACGTTGTAACAATATTATCAATACTAATCCCAGTGATAACAAGCATAGCTACACTAGCATACTGGCTTGGTAGGAAGTTCGCTTCAATCGAAGAGAGGTTCGAGAGGATGAACGAGAAGTTCGAGAAGATAGACGAGAGGTTCGAGAAAATGGATGAAAGATTCGAAAAAATAGATGAGAGGTTCAAAGAAATGGATGAAAGATTCGAGAGGATAAACGAGAGGATTGAGAAGCTTGAGAGGGGGTTTTCCAGCTTTAGGGATGTTTTCATCCAGTATAACGAGACTCTCTTATCCCTTCTTGAGGCTAGGGGTGTTCTATCTAAGGGTGAGGTTTTAGCCCTTAAAGGTATTCTAAGCCCTCTAAGACCCCACCCTACATCAAAATACTATACTGAGGAGGTTGCCAGGAGGCTTGATGAGCTCCTAGCTAAGGATCCTGAGGAGCTAACCCTCTCCGATCTAAGAGAACTAGAGAGGATTGGTGATCTCATATGGCTGGAGGGTTACGAGTCTGATAGGATGGATCTAAGAGAGTATGGTATGAAGCTTAAGGTGTACGTCACGTTGGTTAAGGTGGTATTCATATACCCAAAGCTTAGGAAGCTTAGAGAGGAGGGTATACTCGGACTCCGATCTTAACCCCCTTTTAACTCCATCCTGATTGAGAAGTGTAGAACCGCTATCTACAGTGGAAAGGGGTTGTGCTATGCTGGGTTTGGTCGTTTTAGTAGGTGGATTTTTGCTAGGTCTTCCAGAGATTCCACTGTGTCTAGTGCGTCGTAGGGGTCTTGGTTGCTGTACACTACTATCCCGTGTCTTTTTAGTATTGCTGTGTTGCATCCTGTTTCTTTGAGTGTCCTAGCTACTGTTAGGGCTAGCTCCTGTGATCCTGGTTTTAGTTTTGGTACTACTACGTAGCATTTGATTTTAAGTGATGCTTCTGTTAGAACCTCTAGGTCTAGTTTTAGACCTGCCTCTACGGCTGCTAGGGTGTATGGTGGGTGTACGTGTACTATTGCGTTAGCCTCCTCTATGGCCTTGTATATGTGTAGGTGCATTAAATATTCTATGCTCGGCACGCCTCTAACTCTCTCGCCATCAACCGTTATCACCGCTATATCGCTTGGTTTTAGAGAGTGTTTGGGGACACCGCTCGGGGTTATGTATATGAACCCCCTAGGCCTGTCTATGAAGCTTACGTTACCACCCTTAACCTGCACCAGCCCTCTCATGTAGGCTAACCTCATAACCTCCGCTACTGCTAAAGCTCTACCCTCATCGAAGTAAATGTCCTGCTCCACAGCTACACACCACGATCTCAGCTGTCTACAGGCTTCTAGCTACAGCCTTAACATCTTCCACTAGGTTCGCTATTATTAGTGGTGTATCCTCTATCCTCCAGTCTTCGAGTAAACTTGATAATAGTATCCTAATGGCTCTCACAGGCTTCCCCTCCTCTAACGCCTTCAGGGTTGCTATTACCGTATCCTGTTTAAGCCTCTTTGATCTAAGTAACCTCCTTAGATCATCAGGGTTTGATCTAGATGCTTCTTCGAGAACCTCTCCCAGCTCCCCTAGCCTTTGCAGAGTCTCCGATACAATGTTATCCCCTATAGCCCCCTTAAGTCTTTCAATGACCCTCTCCGACCCTGAGGTTAGGAGTAGTACGTAGGACTTAGCGTTTGAACCCTTCACAGCATTTATATAGTCGTCGTAGACCTCTGATTTAACCTCGTAGACCTCCGGGTGCTCCAGATCCCCTCTGGTTAGGTACCAGAGGAATATTGACGGGTAGTCTACAGATTCCCTAGCCTCCTCTAAAGCCTTAACCTCCAAGGCCCTCATAGCTATACCTTCAACACCTAGGGTTTCAGCTAGCTTCAAAGAATCTAGCGGGTCTACGAGCTCCCCACTAGGTTTTCTAGCTGCTACTAAGATGAACTTGTACTCCTCAACCTTGCCGGCCTCCGGAGGCCCTCTAACCCATGTTGCCGGCTCTTCCCCCTCTATCACCAGAGTGAAAGTCCACCCCTTATACCCGTCGAGCCTCCCATAGAGCCCTACCCTCGATGCCAATGCTTCTGCAACAGACACTATGGGGTTTATTGTTAGACCATACTCTTCAACCTTAAGCTCGCCTCTAACGAATACCATGTTGTGTAGCACGTAGCGTGTTGAGAACATCCACCTGCTAAGTATGGGGTCCCAGTATAGGTTAACCTGCCATCCATCAATTCTAGGAGTTACGAGACTAGGCTCTCCACCGGGGAGCTCCACACCCCTAACCCCTAGGTCGAAAGCCCTGTGAAGTGGGTAGGATAGAAGCTCGACAACCCCACCACCATAGTATACGATTGTGCCACCCGCGTCGAGGGCTACCGGAAAATACCTCTTAAAAGCCCTCCTACTCCACGAATATATACAAACCCTACCACCACCAGCCTCACAACACCTCTCCTCAACAACCTGACCTATGACATCCCTAAACCTGGAGAGGAAAACCTCAAGCTTGCGAGTAGGAGATCCTAAAAGGCTACTAGCCTCGTAAACCTCGTCACCACTAAGATCCCTACCAATAGCCCAAGCCTCGTAGACACTGGTAACTCTAAAAACATAGTTAACCATTAAACCCCCACCATACTCAACAATAAGCTACCTAGGGATCTTATACCATCCATAAAGAGCTGGTAGCCGGGCGGGGATTCGAACCCCGGTCACGGGGGCCAAAGCCCCGCATCCTGGGCCGCTAGACGACCCGGCTTCCAGGTAATAAATAGGTTTAAGCCGGAGATTTTAAAGCTTCCAACGTGTATAGTCTTCAGCTGAAAGTTTTACCCTTCAGAGCTTAGGGGTCAGCGAATTCCCGCCAACCCAGCCTTATATGAGCCAGGTGCCTCGGTGACCCCAGGTGTCCGAGATCCGTAGAGCCCTGAGATCCTGGCAACAGGGGTTAAGCCACGCGGTGAGGTGGCTAGCGAAGCGTGAACTCTATATTCCTAGTTTGCTTACAGTAGTTTAATGCATGTTTCAAGGTTTTGCGGTAGTTCGCTTGAATCGCAGGCTATGTATGCTGCTACCTCGTTGTAGTAGGGTGACCCAAATCTACTAAATAGTGTTACCACTTTACCGTTATGGTTTATCTTGTAGCCTTCGTAGACCGGCTCGTGGCCTCTTACTATGAGCTTCGTGTTCGTGGTTTTCAAAGCGTGTTCTGTAACCTTAGGACCCCATAGTACTCCAGCTCCTCTAGGGTTTGGAGCTCTGTATTCTACGTGTTCTGCCGGGTCGTTCCACAGGATCTCCTCTATAACGCTTAGGTGCCTATTCCATCCTAGGTATTCTAGGAGGTCGTTTTTCAAAATTGTGGGGGGGCCTCCGTGTAACATTAAAGCCACACCCTCTACCACTAGAGCGTGTGGTATCATGCTGAAGAGGTTCAGGGATAGATCGTACAAGCTCCTCCAACGCTCCCCATATAACTCCCTCAAAGCATGGGGATAATCGTGGGGGTAAGGCTTTAAATCCCTTGGAGGCTCGTGGTTACCTCTTAACACCACAAGCCTCCAGCCCATGGCCTTCTTAAGCTCCACCACCCTAGCTAAGGTTAAAACCTGACCTTCGGGAGGCCCCCTATCAATGTAATCACCTAGCAATACCAAAAGCCCCTCACCAAGAACCCCCTCCTTTTCAAGGTACCCGAGAATCCTCGTGAAAGTCTCAAAATCACCGTGGACATCGCCCACAACGCCCAAAGGGCCCTTAAAACCTCTTAAAACTATAACACCGCCCCTTCTGAAACCACCGTGGTAAGAATCTCTACGCTCCTCTAAAACCATGATGCCAATCATGTCCTCCAGAAGCTCCTCGAAATCCCGAGCACTAGGGAGCGTCAACCTACACACCCTTAGGTATACCAGAGCACTAAACATCTTAAACACATATCCATAACAAGGCCTGGGGGAACCCCCTCTAGGCCCTTGCTAGGCTTCCCTAGCTACAGTCTGTGGGGTATTGTTTTTAAGCTTCTGGCTTAGATATAATAGTGCGGTTTAGAGTGGGCTTTGCTGGGGTACCTGGTGTAGGGGGAATGCATGGCGGCTGACGTTAGTTACGGTTTTAGGCTGTTTGAGGATTCCCGTGGGGGTGGGTGTGTGGGTGAGCTCGGGGGGTTTGTCTGAGGCACTGTATAAGGTTATCGGATCTATCTACAAGTATGTTGATGACCTTGTTGTTCTAGAGTATCCTAGGAGGTTGCATAGACGTAGTATTGATGTTGTTACTAGACTTAGGGATAGTAGGCTGGTTTTACTTAAGGTTACTGATGATGTTGAAAACCTTTCTAGGCAGGATGTGCGGGAGCTTAGGGATGTTGCGTCAGCTCTGAGTTCGGGGGCTCTGGTAGTTGCCGACTATACGGGTGGGCTTGAGTTTGTAGATGAGGTTGCCTACGAGGTTTGCGGTGTTAAGGCTGTTAATGTTAACACGTTGGAGAGGGTGTTAGCGGGTGAAGCTAACGTCTACATATACCAGAGTGGTGATATGTTCAAGGTTAAGATCGACGAGGAGGCTATGAGGAGGAGGAGGGTTGAGAAGGGGTTAAGCTTAGGCGAGCTAGCTCAGAGGATTAGGGTTAGTAGGAGGACTGTTTACGAGTACGAGAGGGGGTACATAGAGCCGACCATAGATAAGGCTGAGAAGCTGGTCGAGCTCCTGGGAGAGGAGATCCTTGAATCAGTAGATATATTCGAGCGCCCTAAGACGAGTAAGCATAGCGTTGAAGAGGTGGCCTTCGACTCTAGAGAGGAGGAGGATCTAGCTAGAAGGCTTATGGAGAGGAATTTTAGAGTGGTTCACGCTAAGAAGACAACGGTAGACATAGTGGGTTCAAGAGCTGATAAAAAGATACTCCTAGTCGTTAGACATGGGAGAGAGAGCTTTGAAGGCCTTAAACTCAAATCAATGAACTCTAGAAGGCTGGCTAGGATATTAAACACTGAGAACTACGTGGTGGTAGATGATAGAGTGGTGAAGAAGGACTTGGAGGGGGAGGGGATAGAGGCTTACACTAGAAACGAGGTTGTGGAGCTCCTTAACAGCTAAGATCTAGGGTTTAATGTAGTATAAAGGTCGGAGAGGAAATTGATCGCATGAACCCAGGCGATTCCCATGGGAGGCTGGGGTTTCTATATCACAGGAGCTCCAGGGGTTGGTAAGAGCACGGTTTTCATGAAGGTTGTAGATGAGCTAAGGAAACTTGGCTGTAGTGTTGGCGGTATGTACGCTCCAGAGGTTAGAATGGGGGGTGTTAGGGTTGGGTTCATGATTGTAGATCTGGACTCCGGTGCTCGGGGGTGGCTTGCTAGAGTTGGGGATTTTAGGGGGCCTAGGGTGGGTAAGTATGTTGTTGTGGTCGATGATGTGTTAAGGGTTGGAGTGCCAGCTCTTGAGAGGGCTTTAGCTGGTAGCAATGTTATAGCTATAGACGAGATTGGGCCTATGGAGCTTGCTGTTCCCAGGCTTAGGAGCTCCATCATAAGGTGTATAGAGTCTGGGAAGCTCTACCTAGCTGTAGTCCATAGAGGGTTAAGTGGTAGAGATCCCGAGGTTTTTAAGTTGATCTCCACCAGAGGGTCTATTGTTGAGGTCACATTAGAGAATAGAGGGAGGCTGTTGGCCTCCGCTGTAGAGATTGCTAGGAGGATCTCAAATGAGGCTTGCCCTGGTGGATGAGGGTAAGGTCCTAGTATACATACCCGACCCCCGTGAGGCTCTAGCACCCCACGGTCTCGAACCTGCATGGCTCCCGGTATTTTATAATCCGAAGATGGAGTTTAATAGGGATTTAGCTGTGCTAGCATTACAGGTGTACCTGGACAGGCTGTCCCCTCGTAAACCTATATTCGTGGTTGAACCTCTAGCCGCCACGGGGGTTAGAGCTTTAAGGTATGCTCTTGAAGTCGAGGGGGTCTTAGGGGTTTACGCATCCGATATTAGTAGGGTTGCCTACGAGCTAATAGAGTCTAATGTGGCTTTGAACAACGCCTGGGATAGGGTCAGAATATTCAATGTTGACGCTAACACCCTCCTATACAATCTTAAAACAGCTAACACCCCCGTTCTAGCCATGGACATAGACCCCTACGGCTCCCCGGCACCCTTCATGGAAGCAGCTTTAAACACATTAGGGGATGGAGGTCTACTTATGGTTACTGCTACCGATACAGCTGTGCTTGAGGGCTCCAAGAGGTCTAAGGCTTTTAGGAGATATGGGGTTCAACTCGCTAAGACACCCTGCTCCAGGGAGATAGCTGTTAGAACACTCTTAGGCTACATAGCTAGGGTTGCAGCAGCCCACGATAGATGGGTTAAACCGTTAATCTCGATCTACATAGACTACTATGTAAGGATAGTAGCTCAAGTCCGTAGGAGCGCTAGGGAGGCTGAGAGAATGCTATGGGATAAGATAGGATATGCAAGCTACTACCCAGAGTTGAAGTACACCACGATAAGACAGGATACGGTGGAAAGCTTTAGAGGGGCCCAGGAGGTTAAGATAGGACCCTTATGGATTGGGGAAACCCTAGACAGGGAGTTCATAGAGCTGAGTCTAGGGGAGCTGGAGGGTAAATTCGGTTACCTAAGAACAAAACCAAAGCTAGGAAAGCTCCTTCTAAGTCTCAGAGAGGAATCGCTAGTACAAGGTGAGTTGTACCAGAGACTAGATTTGATGGCCTCAGCCCTTAGAAAACAAACCCCGCCAAGACATAGGATGGTGGAGGAGCTTAGAGCGAGAGGGTTTAAAGCTACAACCACCCACTACCACCCAGTAGCCATAAGAACCGATGCTAGCCCGAGGGAGCTGTTCGAGTTAATATGAGGAGTCTAGGGCGTGGAGGCTGCCAGCTTCCTGGAGGACGCTATCTTGGACACCCATGAATCCATAAGAGCACATGTGCTAGGCTCGTAGAAGTTGCCTACCCCACACCGGTCTATGATTGGGCATGTTGTGCACGGTATGTTTAATATGCTTCTAAGGCTTACTCTCACTAGGAGCTCGTCTGAGTTATTGCTCTTAGCTAGGATTAGCTTGAATGTTTTACGCCCATTTACTGTAACCTCCTCTCTCTTAATCAAACCCCTCTTGACGAGCCTTGCAACCAGCCTTGAGCCCTCCCTACTATCTAGCTTAAGCTTCTTCCATAAATCCTTCTGTAACATGTAACCTCCGTTTTCCCTTATTAGCTTGAGCGCTACATCCTCATAGCTGGCTAGCTGTTTAACCAACCCCCTGACACCTTATAAGGCGGTACCCTATATTAGTTTTAGGGGCTAGAGTTTAAATAGTAAAGCTTAGCGCAGACCCTTTGAAGCCCCCACCTGTGCTCCAAGTTCTAAGTGGATCTACATGGGTTGACAAATCTAATAGTGATGCGTGGAGAGCGAAACAATTTAAACCCCCGGAGGCCCTATGTAGCGAAGACCGCCCTCCCCGAGGTGTGGTTCTAGAAACTCGAGGAGAGGTCGGAAAGCAGTTCTGAATCTGTTTCAAGTTTTATACTTATAGGGGTTGATGTTAGGAAAACCTCAAACCCCACCCTATACTAGCATACAAAGCGGGCAAAGGCTAATGACATGGTGAGGCGATGATAGAAAGCCCCACATGAAGCCAAGGACATCAAGGAGGCCTCACATCAAACAATATAAACCTCCTTGAAGCCCGAACCCTACTACGTTGGGGTTACCTTGAAGCTCGATTCTCTGTGTTCTTTTAAGCTAGGGTTGCTTCACCTTCTAAGGGGTTGTAGGTGGGCTGGATCGGGTTTGTTGTGGGCCTTGTTAGGTTAGGGAGGCCTGTTAACATGGTTATGGGGGCTTTAGCGTTGTTCCTAGGTTTTTCTGTTATTTCGGGGGAGCCTCCTCTACTCATACCCGTAGACCAGGTTCTCCCGCTATTCCTGGCCGGGCTTCTCATAGCATACTCTATTATGGCTGTTAACGATATAGTGGATGTGGAGGCTGATAGGGTTAACGCCCCCTGGAGGCCTATAGCCTCAGGCCTTGTACCTGTTAGCTTAGCGTGGAGGGCTGCGGTGGTTGCTATATTGTTAGGTTTAGGTTTAACACTCTACATTGAACCCCACGTGTTAACCCCGATAGTAGTCCTGTGGTTCCTCGGCTTAGCACATTTCTACAACCTGGGGGGTAAGAGGTATCTTGTGCTAGGTAACCTTATAGTGGCTTTTCTAACAGCCTTCCCCCTACTCTACGGTATGGTGCTAGCAAGTCATTACATGGAAGGGTCCTGGGGTTGGGGGGATTATGTTAGGTCAACGATATTCTGGTCTATGATCTTCCTCTCAGTTCTAGGACGTGAGGTTTCTAAAGGCATAGTAGATGTTGAAGGTGATAGGGTTGTAGGTGTTAGAACCATAGCTAACACCTATGGAGCTCGGATCGCAGCGTTTACAGCTCTAACCCTCTACACCCTAGCAGTACTTCTAAGCCTCGCCCCGGTAGCTCTAGGTGTTGTTAACGTGGTGCCATACCTAGCTATAATACTACCCGTAGACCTTCTAGCTTTACTAGAGGGTTTAAGTCTAACCTCTAACCCTACAAGGGAGAGGGCTTTAGTTCATAAGAGGAGGGTGTTACTGCTAATGCTAGTAGCTATGATAGGCTTATATATGGGCTCTGCTAGATCCTAGCATTAGAGGGTTTAACATGGAGGTTTTATTCGAGCTAGAACCCGTTAGTAGTAGGGCTAAGCTACTAGGCAGAGTTAGGGAGCTCGTAGATCTAGTGGATTGGATAGATGTGCCGGACTCCCCCATGGGCAGATCTAGATTCCCCTCCCCCATAGTAAGCTGTGTTATAAAAAACCTCTTCGAGGACACCAGGGTCATAGCCCACCTCAGGGTTATAGATGTAAGCCGTGTAGCGCTAGAGGCAACCCTTAGGGGGCTTGAGCTATGTAACGTTGAGAGGGTGACTTTTGTTAGAGGGGACGTCATAGAGGGGTCTAGCGTGGTTAGAGACGTAGAACCGGAGGAGGCTGTCCGCATAGCTAGGTCTAGTACTAAGGTAAAGCCGGGGTTGACTTTAAGCTTGAGGAAGAGCTTGGAGGAGATAGAGGGGAGGCTTAGGGCGGGGGCTGAGTTCTACCTGGTGCTCAACCTTAACAAGGATAGCATGGAGAAGATGGAGGCTACTAGTAGGGTTGCTAGGAAGCTTAACATCAAACTATACCCCTACGTGGTGCTCATAACGGATGCTAACAGGGATAGGATACTAGGGGTGATGGAGAGGTGGAAGCTACACGATTTCAACGAGGCTTTAGAGCTAGTAGAAGCCAGTAACGATGTTGCTGACGGCATCCTAGTATCCTCCCCCATGGATTTCAAGGGGGGCCTTGAGCTTGTTAGAAGACTTAGGAGGAGGTAGCTTTAGGAGGGAGAAGGCGTTACTAAGGAAACTTGTATGGGATAAGCTGGTTGAGTTGAAGGTAGCTCTACCACCACCTCCACACGGTAGAATTCCTAACTTCAAAGGAGCCGAGGTGGCTGCTAGAATGCTAGCAGAGACCCCTGAGTGGAGGGGGGCTAGGATAGTGAAGGTAAACCCGGATAGCCCGCAGAGATGGGTTAGGCTTAGAGCTATCAGCGAAGATAAGATCCTCCTAATGCCAACCCCAAGGCTTAGAGAGGGCTTCCTACTCTTAGACCCGAAAAGGATACCGAGGAGCCTTTATGAGAGAGCCTCAACGATAAGAGGGGCTTTTGAAATGGGAGTTAAACTCAGGAGCTTAGAGGATCTCGTGAACACTATTAAGAACATCGACTTTATAGTTGAGGGTAGCGTTGTCGTAAACCAGTGTGGAGAGAGGCTCGGCAAGGGGGAGGGGTATGGAGAGTTGGAGTACGCAGTACTACTAGAGCTTAACCTCGTAGACCCCAATGTGATTATAGCTACCACAGTACACGAGCTCCAAGTGGTTGAAGAGAGGTTACCCCAGGACCCCTATGATGTGCCAGTAGACGTTATAGTAACCCCTAGGAGGGTTGTGAGAGTGCAACGGTGTAGGAGCAGGCCTCCAGGAGTTCTATGGGATCTCCTCGATGAGAGGAAGCTTAAAGAGATACCTATTCTAGGGGAGCTTAGATCACGTGTTAAGCGCTAGCATACCCACTTCAACTACTCTAGGTTCCCGCCTCTAAGTTTTAATAGTTTTAAGGCTCCTATTCAATTCTTAGGATTCCTAGGTGTTGCGGTTTGCCTGTATACCATGATAGGGATTTGAGGAAGCCTAGCGGTGGTTTGTGGAGTAGAGGTTATAAGGTTAAAAGGAAGGCTTTAACAGGTAGTTCTCCAACGCTTACAAGGTTTTCGAGTGGTGACGAGAGGGTTGTTGAGAGGGTTACTGGTGGTAATGTTAAGGTTAGAGCTGTTAGAGTGGCTGAGGCAGTAGTATCGGATCCTAGAACGGGTGTTGCTAAGAAGGCTAAGATATTAAGGGTTGTTGAGACACCTGCTAATAGAGAGTATGCTAGGAGGAATATTATAGTGAAGGGTACTGTGATAGAGACTAGTATGGGTAGAGCTGTGGTAACCTCAAGGCCAGCTCAGGACGGTGTTGTGAACGCTGTGATTATAAGGGAGGAGAAGTAGGGTTAAACGTTGGCCTTGGGGAGGGAGCGTAAAGGTAAGAGGGTGGTTGTGTGGCCCTCGTACATAGATGAGAGCATCCCTAGGAGTATGGGTAGGAGGATATCTAAGTCGAAGGCCGTTAGAAGGCCTACTGTAGAGGAGATAAGAGTTGCAGCTCAAGCCTTAAACCTAAACCCTGTGGTCGAGCAATCCAGGTACCCGAGAGCGTGGTGGGAGGTTCAAGCTAGAGTTGTAGTAGATAAGGTGGCTTCCAAGAGGCGTGTTCTAGAGTTAATAGCCTCAAAGATAGCTGAGCTAAGGAGAGCTCATGCGAGATAGGATTTCAATTTGAAGCGAAGCTAGCCTAGATGTAGTTAACCACTACCCCGAGCTCCCCGGCCACCCTACCTATGATATCCCTCTGCTCTCTATTCAAACTCTTCCTCTCCACAACTAAAGTTGCTACAGGTGTTGGATGGTTTCTTATTATAGCCTGTCTCACCACCACCTCGATATCCTCACTTCTTATGCTATGCCTAGCTATTATGTGTCCGAAACACATGTCACCCTCAAGGCTAGCCTTTGTGTATCTTGAAGGGTAATGTGGGCCTCCAATAGCTGATACAGCTTTACAATCACCAGGCTTCCTAGAGAGGCTCTCAGCCACCGCGTGAGCCATGGCAGCTCTAGCCTTCTCATCCCTCCACTCCACCTCAGTACTCCCAATCTCTATGAAGACTACCGGTGCTCTCAGGCTCGTTGGGCCGTGGTGTGTAGCCTCCAGCGTAACCTCATAGCCTTCGAGACCTAGCTCTGATGAGATCCTAGCGTATGCTCTTAGGAGCTCCCAGGCTAGAGCTGGATACGCTATCGCTAGTTTCAACGGCTCCCCACCGTGAGCTTCGCGAGTAGGGTTCCCTGGGTGGTGCACGCTCAGAGTCTTCCTACCGCTCTCAGCCCTATGCCTTGAAAGCACTATGATGCTATTGAATCCATCTAGAAACCATGAGTATAAGTCTAAGTCTACAACGTCGACATTGAAGCCAGCTACCACAGCTAGGTCTGATTCAAAACACTCAGCAACACCTCCAACACTACACCTCCTAGCCCTAAGAAGATCCACCAGATACCTAGAAGCCCCTAGCCCCGCTAGATCACCTGTGGAGTAGGCTATTAAAGGTCTCATGGCAGGCCCCCTCTACGAGGTGGTATAGAGGCCTTAAAAAGAAGGGTTTCCCTGCTTATACCGTTGATTTTTAAGGTTTACCTGTGTAACTGAGAATAGGGTTCGGGTTGGTTGTTAGGAGTATATCCGTTGCCATAACGGGTTCTAGTGGTGTGAGGGTTGCTCTTAGATTCCTAGAGGTTTCTAGATCTGCTGGGCTTGAGGTAAGGGGTATCATAGTATCTGATGGTGCTTTCAATGTTGCACGCCACGAGGAGGGCTTGAGTGGGGAGGAGCTCTTAGAGGCTCTATCGAGGTACTCTAAGGTGTATACTGATAACCAGTTAGAAGCACCTCTAGCTAGTTCGAGCAACCAGCCTGATGGCATGGTAGTAGTGCCTGCTAGTACTAAAACCATAGGGCTTATAGCTAACGGTATATCATCAACGTTAACGAGTAGAGCTGCTCTAGCCATACTAAGGCTTGGAAGGAGGCTTGTCATAGCACCGAGGGAGACCCCCTTGGGGGTTTCGGAGCTCTCTAACATGTTAAGGCTAGCTAGGATGGGGGCCCTAATAGTCCCCATGACCCTAACTTTCTACATAAAACCTAGGAGCGTCGATGACCTTGTGAACTTTATAGTGGGTAGAATATTCGACGTCCTCGGGGTGGAGGTGAGAGTGTATAGGAGGTGGGGTGAAGGTGGCTATGTTGAGAGCTGAGCACACCCACACTCTACTTTTAAGCCTTACCCTCAATCTGTAGATGTGGAGAGCGGATGACGAGCTCTGCCGCTCCCGAGGCTTTGGGTGAGGAGCGAACTCCCAATGGTGGACGCTCTCTCGTGGAGCTCCTACCCAAGGGTTTATACTACGAGTTTATAGCAATCCCCTGTAGCTCCAAGTACACCATGCCTTTAGGCTTGTATAATGGTGTTAGGCCGTCCTTCACAGTCTACAGGGAGGCTGGTTTATACAATGTTCTAAGGGGTGGGGTGAGGGAGCTCTTCCTACTAGCCCCCTACGATCCCATTCTATTCTATGAAAGCCTAGTTCATAGACTTGAGTCTAGGATTGAGTGGGGTGCTGATGGATGCCCTGTGGTCTCAGATCTCCTCGGATGCTGGTTCCGGTGCACCCCTGTACTTGTCGTGGAGGACCCGGGTTTCGATGTGTACGAGTGCTCTATGTTTAAGCATATATCTGGAACCCCCCCACCATACAGTAGGGTTATGGGGTGTCTTGTGGAGCTCCTAGTAGTGTACACTAAGGCTAAGGTTGGGGTTGCCCGAGAGGGTTACTTGGATTACGCTAGGTGGCTTAGGTGGTGTGTTGAGAGAGCCTCTAAAGGTGACCCTAGGTATGTGTCTATTGCAAACCTCATACTGCAGAGTCTTGAGGGAGCTACTGGGGATAGCCGGTAAAATCCTGGATCTCTACACTTTACTCGTCGAACCCGCCATGGGCTACCTGAGGCATAGAGAGTCTATCGCATCACTACAAGGCCCCCCATTATGCTACGAGGAGTGTCTAGCCCTAGAGGATCTCCTATCAAACGTTAAGGGCTCAAAAGTATGCATCGTAGGGCCCCTAGGAGGGTTTAACTACGAAGAATGCGATGTTATAGGAGCACCTGAGGGTGGAGCAGGGCACTTGATAGCTTTAGGTGTTAAACCCCTATATGTAACCGGAGATCTAGATGTTGAGCTTAAAACACTAGACATAATACTCGAAGCTACAAGGATATTTCTAATCCACATACACAGCGATAACATTGAGAGAGTCCTAGCATACGGGGTGAGGTGTCGAACAACAAGGGTAGTCTACACATCCCAGGTTCCAACAACAACGTGCACCCTACCACTCGGAGGGTTTACTGATGGGGATAGAGCTGTGATAATAGCAATGCTAGCGGGGGCACGCGAAATCCGAATCCTAGGCTATAACTTCAAAGAACCCTCATACAGCCATAAGAGTATAGCATTACGTGACGAGAGCAAGATCGTTAAGCTGAAGCTAGCGGCTAGGATGATAGAGGAGTCTGCAAGGATACTAGGCTACACCGCAACGTGGAGACATGATGTGCTAACACTCTTAAAAGTCGAAGACCACCCAAGCATGACCCCAACCCGCCTTTAAAGGCGAGGTTTGCTCAGCTTTAATATCATAACGTGGTTTTAGTTACTTTCAATTCCATTGAATGGATTCCCCATGCTAGAAGTTGATGAGTAATACGCCCCCGTAACCTTTCAATTCCATCGTATGGATTCTATTCCATTAAGCCCCCGGGTAGGGGCTCCATGTATATGGCGTGGGGTCTGGTATTTAAGCTTTTCGCTCTCATCCCTTATCAGCTTTTCCCATGTTGTGAATGGGAGTTTCCATTGTATACTGTTAGCATACATGTTTATGGATAGAGTGTCCAATGGTAGCATGCATAAGCTTTGGTTCATATATGTTTTAAACCTCCTATGCTATACATGTCTTAGTGTCCTCTTTTGAGTAGGTTGTTTGTTTTCCACTCTTAGCTTTACCTAGGTTGCTCTTAGGAGGTTTACTGCTTCTCTCCCCTTCGGTTCTGCTAATAGTTTTGGATCTATTGATAGTGGTATTTAGACTATGCTAGTAGGCTTTTACGTTTCATCGTTAGACCTAGATGCCCTTGAGCTCTAGTGTAAGGGTATTCAAGGCTTTGGAGCATAGAAGTATGCTCTGATTTTAGGCTGTAAACGGGCTTGAGGTGTAATGTTTATTGTTGGAGCAGTTGTTCAAAGTGCTTCGTAGAACTGCTACTCTGGAATGGTATGCTAACTTACTAGAACAGCCCTAGGGGATATGGTGGAACCAACGTATAAAGCTAGCATTCCTTCCGTTGGAGGGCTACTTTCTTATTAAGCTTCAGGTGCGTGGTATAAGCGGTGTCACCGGGTTTGCGTGGGGGTTTCAGGGTTTCCAGGCCTGTTATCTCTCGTCGTAGCAGGTTTTGGGATAGGGTTGTTGCTAGGAGTAGGCCTGAGGGTGTTAGGTGGCTTAGATCTGATGGTAGTCCTAATTGGAGTCAGAGGGTTTTGAGGGTTGGGATTGGCGGTGCCGGTGTTATTGCTAGTAAACCTCCTGTTGTTGTTAACAAGTCTTCTAGCGTGTTGGAGGCTGTTGATTTGATGGGTTCTCGCAGTCTCAGGGGGCTCCCTGTTGTTGAGTTTAATAAGCTTGTTGGTGTTGTAACGGCTATTGATGTTGTAAGCTATCTTGGTGGTGGAGGTTACTTTAACATTATTGTTAGGAGGTATGAGGGTAATGTTTTTAGAGCTCTTAGAGATGAGAGGGTTTCAACTATAATGAACCCCTCGCCTACAGCTGCGTACTCATCAGATAGCATGGGTAGGGTTTTGGAGTTGATGATTGGGAAGGGCCTGGGGTTCCTCCCTGTTGTAAACGAGGAGGGTTTCGTTGAAGGTGTTATAACAGAGCACGACATAGTCATGTTGCTTGCTGAGAGGAAAGTTGGTGTTAGGGTTGCAGAGGTTGCTACATCAACTATAGTTACCATAGGCTTAGAGGAGCCTTTGAGGAAGGCTGCTGAGACTATGGTCAGACATGGTTTTAGAAGACTCGTAGTACTATCAGGTGATGTAGTGGAGGGTTCGGTATCAGCTAAGGGTTTCGTAAACTTCTTCAGCTCACGTAGGGCCTTTAAATTCCTTAAGTCAACAAGTATAGATGAGATACTCGATGTGCCCGTCTTAGAGGTTGTTGAGAGGAGCTACGCTACTGTATCGGAGGACGACGATGTAGGGGAGGTTTGTAGTGTTATGAGGGAGACTGGGTTAAACTGGGTTCTAGTAACTAGGGGGGATGAGGTGGTGGGCTTGGTTACAGAGAGGGATGTGCTAGTAGCTCTTGCACTAGGAGGTGGTGAGATGTGACCGCAAGGGTCTCATCCTACATGAGCTCCCCTGTGTTAGTGGTTAAACCCACTGATACCCTGGCCTACGCTAGAAATCTGATGTTGAGTAGGGATGTGAGCAGGCTTGTGGTAGTCGATGACTACGCGAGGCCCGTAGGAGTTATAACCATAACTGATATAGCTAGCGCCCTCACCACTAGACCTGAAAACCTATTAGATGAGATCCTGGTAAGGGAGGTTATGAACACTGATCTTAAAACGATAGAGTATAACAGGTCTGTGAAGACAGCGGCCTACATGATGCTGAAATACGGGGTGGGAGGTCTACCGGTCGTGGATGAGGGTGGAGAGCTAGTAGGCATAATAACTAGGAGTGATGTGGTGAGAGCCTTCGCTGAAAGGTATAGAGGTGTGTTTAAGGTTGAAGAGATAGCTAGAAGAGATGTAACGGTAGCTAGGAGATCCCACAGCATATCATACATAGTAAAGCTTGTAAACACAGACCCCTCAGCTAAGGTTGTAGTGGTAGATGATGAAGGTAGACCTGTAGGTGTTATAACGAGAAGGGATATCGCATTCCTAGAACCCCTACTCCTAGCACGTAAGGGGAAGGAGGCGTTTAAAAAGAGTAAAGCTGAATCCCCCCTAGTGGAGGGTAAACTAACTCTAACAAGAAAGTATCTAGTACCACTAGCAGAGGACATAATGACCCCGGATCCGGTGGTAGCATTCACGGGGGAGGATGCAGCTGTAGCCAGTAGTAGGATGGTTGAAAAAAGAATTGGATGCCTCCCAGTAGTAGATGAGAGTAGGCTATTAAAAGGAGTGCTAACGAAGAGAGAGGTGCTGCTAGCAATTGTAACTAAGAAGGTTTAGGGCTCGAAGTCTAGGGAAAGCATTTAAGCCTCCAGGTTACAGTATAAAGTGGACCCGCGTGAATAAACCCCGCGTCTCGGGGCTATGTGTACGCGGGCGGGTCGGCTCCCGGCCCTACTTACAACCCATCACCATCCCGACATCAGGGTTTTAAGGTTTTAAATCCCCCCAATGTTCTCGGGGTGTCTGGTTGAAGTTTATAATTATGGTGGGCCCCGCGGGTTCTGGTAAGAGTACTCTTACCGGTGAGCTTGCCGCTCACATGGAGTCTTTCGGCCCTGTTGTTGCTAGGGTTAACTTTGACCCTGCGGCTGAGAGTTTACCTTACGATGCTGATGTTGATGTTAGGAAGTATGTTACCGTTTACGAGTTCATGGCTAAGGGTTTAGGCCCTAATGGGGCTTTAGTTGCTGCTGTTGACTCCCTCATAAACCATGTCTTCGATATTAGGGGTGTGCTTGAGGATATTAAGCCTGACTACGTCATAGTTGATACCCCCGGTCAGATGGAGCTCTTCGCCTACAGGCATGGGGGCCCCGTGGTTTTAGATGCTTTAACCTACAACTACCCCTCCCTAACAGTGTTCCTTGTGGATGCTGTGTTCCTGGAGAACCCCTCTAGTATAATCTCAGCTTTAACACTAGCCTCAAGCGTTGCTGTAAGGCTTAAGAGACCCCAGGTTAATGTTGTTAGTAAAGCAGACCTACTCCTACCCGAGGTTTTAAACGAGCTGGTGCCTAGGCTTGGAGAGGAGGGCTTCCTGGAAAGCCTGGTCAGCTCTGATGAGGCCTTAGACCCCTACACTCGAACCCTAATGTTAAACCTCTCCTCAGCCCTCTACGAGGCTGGTTTCATAGGAGAGGTTATACCCGTTTCGACAGGCATGCCGGAGACTCTGGACGCTCTATACGCTAAGATACAACAGGTTTTCAGTGGAGGGGAGGAGTATAAGTACTACGATGTTGTAGGTGGTAACTACTAAGCCATAAACTTTTAAGTTTAAAACTAGAAGTTTTAGCCTGGTACCCGGCCTGCCAGGAGGCTAGAGAGGAAGGTGTCTACCATTGGTAGAGGATCGTGATTCGAGTGAAAGCGAGTTGTTAACGAAGGTAGAGGAGGCTAGGGATAGGATAGTTCAGTTGAAGGAGGAGAGGAGAAGGCTAATAGAGGATCTTAGAAGGCTTAGAGAGGAGAGGAGGAGGCTGGTAGAGGAGAGGAGGAGGTTTGTAGAGGAGTTTAAATCGCTTAGAGAGCGGTTGAAAGAGCTGAGGGAGAGGTTAGCTGAGGTTAAAGCTGAGAGGGATAAGGTTAGAGAGGAGGCTTTAAATAAGAGGGAGGATGTAAGGATAGCTAGGCAACTAGCTGAGAGGGAGGGGGAGGTTGCCAGGGTTAGCTTGAAGAGGCTTCAGAGGAGGCTTGAGGAGCTAGAGTGGAGGCAGATGACGACCGTTATGAGGCCTGAGGAGGAGAGGAGGCTTGTGGAGGAGATTGCTAGGATTGAGAGTATGATTATGAAGGTTAAAGAGGCTAGAAAACACGTCATCTCCGTCCTGGAGCTTGAAGCAGACTATAAGGCTACACTCCTGAAACTAAAAGATCTCAACAGTAGGTTGGCTGAGTTAGGGGAGGAGATTGGTAGGGTTAAAGCTCAATTGCAGGGTGTAGCGGAGAGGTTGAACGAGCTTAGTAGGAAGGTTAGCTCTCTATCAGAGGCTATAAGCGAGAAGAGCAGTAGGGTTGATGAGATAAGTAGGCAGCTTGATAGCTTATACGCTGAGTACCGTGGGGTTCTAAGCGAGTTAAAGAATATAAGGGAGTCTAGGAGGCTTGGGATACGGCTAGAGCTCCTAGAGAGGAAGAGGAGGGAGGTTAAGGAGAAGGCTGAAAGAGGGGAGCCTTTAACACTAGAGGAGATGAGGATCCTCTACGGGGAGCTGGATTTCTAAAGCTCCTCTAATCACCGCTAAGTCTCTTAGACAGCCTGTACTCCGCTCTCACAGTTTTAAAGTTAAGCTCTAGTAGTGAGTTTAACAAGCTGTTCTTACTTCCATCAACGTGAACTACAATCTCCTCAACACCCCCCTTCAAAGCCTCCTCCTTCAAAGCTCTTATGAGTGCTTTGAGGGCCTCCCTAGGCTTACTATAGGATACTGCTATGTAGTCTACGTTCATAACCTTCCTTGGCGAGAACTCAGCTAAACCTCTGAGTCTGGAGCTCCTGTATAGTAGGAGTGTGTACTCATCTCTAAGCCTCTCATAGACCATCCTATCAGCCTCCTCTGTTACAGAGCTCCACCACGTTGTATGTATTACCTTAGCTTTAAGCCGTCCAACGTTACCCCTTATAACCTCAAATCTGTAGCCATCCAGGGAGCCGTTAACGATATCGTTTACCCTTGCTGAAAGCACTAGTACAACCCCTTTCACAACATACCCGTTCCTAACATAGAATTGTAGAGCTGCTAGGTTGTTGCTCTTAACACTTAAACCCACCTCCTCTACGCCCTCCTCGGCTAGGAGTGTTTCAAGCTCCTTGAGCAGCCTACTACCAACCCCTAAACCTCTAAACTTCGGATCTACAGCTAGGTAGTCTATGTAAGCTCTACCCCTACTCTTATACGCTATCGTGAAACCTACAACCTCCCCGGCAACCTCTGCTACGAGAGCCTTAACCCTCCTAGATCTAACTCTTAGCAGTTCTCTAAACCAGCTTACATCCTCCCTATCGACGCCAGCTAGGCTCTTAAGGTGTATCATGTATATGTTCCGGGCGTCCCTGGATGAGGCCCTTCTCACTAGCAGACTACTATCTCCTGAATCCTCCTCACCATCCTCCATAATACGCGGGCCACCACAACAACTAATCTAGTTTAGTTTAAGCCTAAATAGCTTTAACAACTTCAACAAGAGCTCCCCGCATGTTTTAAACTCTAGAAGGCCACCTACTAAGACGGTGGTCTAGGTTGAAGGCTATAGTGTTGAAGGGTTTCGGCGATGTTGATGTCCTCGTGGAGGAGGATGTTAAGGCTCCCACGATTGGCGATGAGGAAGTTCTATTGAAGGTTGCAGGTTGCAGCATCTGCTATAGGGATACCATTGTTAGGAGGGGTTTTATGAAAGCCAGGATCCCCGTAATCCCAGGCCATGAGGTTTCAGGGTTTGTTGTCGAGATGGGGGGTTCTGTGAGAGGGTTTAGTAGAGGTGATCTTGCAGCCTCCCTCATATACATTTTCAACCCCGGGGATCCTGAGTGTGGGTTGGGGAGGGAGAATACGTGTAGGGGTAATAGGTGGGTTGGAGAGGATGTTAATGGATGTTATGCTGAGTACGTTAAACTCCCCTACTGGGTCTTAACTAGGATAGGCGATCCGGGGGAGGCCGGGCCTGAGGCTTATAGTTTCTCTGCATGCGTTATAGGAACTCTTATTAGAGCCTATAAGACCCTTGGGGGGGTTAGGGAGGGGGAGTACGCTCTTGTTACAGGTGCGTCGGGAGGGGTTGGGTTGCACGCTGTACAAGTGGGTAAGGCTTTGGGGTTAAGGGTTGTAGCTGTAACTAGGAGCGAGGATAAGGCTAGGTTGGTTGAGAAGATGGGGGCTGATAGTGTTATAGTGTATAGGGATAGGTTTGCAGAGGAGGCTAGAAGGGTTACTGATGGGCGCGGACCAGATATAGTTATTGAAACTGTAGGGGGGCCTACGTTGGAGCAGAGTATTAGAGCTGTTAATAGGGGTGGTAGGATTATGCTAATTGGAAACGTGGATCCGAAACCACAACAACTACTCCTAGGCCTTGTTATACTAAAGGAGGTTAAAGTACTAGGGGTTTTAAACTCAACTCTTAGAGAGCTAGGGGAGGCCGTGGAGCTCATTAGAAGTGGTAGGGTTAAGCCCTTCTATAAAACCATAGGCTTGGAAGTCGGGGAGGTTAGGGAAGCTCATAGGATCCTAGAGTCGGGGAGGTCTACGGGGAGGATTGTTATAAAGCCTTAGAGAACCTCTTAACCCCTCTCCTTGTAAGCTTCAATCCACTGCTCCACCACATCATAGCCGTACATGGCCTTAAACAACTCCCTACCCTCCCTGGTAATCCTTTCAGGCGTCCACGGAGGGTCGAATGTTATATCAACTTCAACCTCAACACCTGGAATCTTATCCCTTACAGCCTCCTCCACGTACACAGCCAGAGGGCCTATCACAGGGCACCCTATAGCTGTTACCGTCATAAGCACTTTCACAAGAGGCCTCCCATCCTCGGTCTTAGAAGCGTGAATCTCATACACAAGGCCGAGATCGTATATGTTAACCGGGATCTCGGGGTCGTAGACCTCCCTTAGAGCCTCTATAACGGCCTTCACTAAACTCTCATCACCGCTAATCTTAACATTATCTTCGTTTAAAACGACATTCTGCATACCCAACCCCGTAATTGGTGGTGGTGTTTTAAGAGTTATATGCTTAGATTAATACATCTCAATGCTCGCCTCCTCGGGGCCCTCCTCCCTAGGGGTTTAGGTCTTGACTTCTCCTTCCTTCCTCCTAGGTTTTATGTATTCTTTTGGTGCTTTCTCGAAGGGTTCTAGGTATTTTCTGAGTACTTTTGGTATTAGTACTGTGCCATCTGGTTCCTGGTAGTTTTCTAGTATTGCTGTTATAGTTCTCGTTGAGGCTATTGCTGTGCTGTTGAGTGTGTGTACGTACTCTCTTATCATCCCCTTCCTCCTTATCATCTTAATGCCTAGCCTGTACGACTGCCAATCTGTACAGTTGCTCGCACTAACCATCTCCCTGTACTTGCCCTGTGCCGGCATCCAGACTTCTAGATCGTACTTCTTCGTTGCCGGGGCTCCTAGGTCTCCTGATGCTATGTTAACAACCCTATAGGGTAACCCTAGTTCTTGGAAGAGCTCCTTAGCGTTGTTTATGATCTCCTCATGCATCCTCCTGCTATCCTCAGGTTTTGAGAATACGAATTGCTCGATTTTGTGGAACTGGTGTACTCTGAATATGCCTTTAAGATCCCTGCTACCCGCTCCAGCCTCCTTCCTGAAGCAGGGGCTTACGCCTACGAGTTTTATTGGGAGCTCGTCATCGTATATCTCCTCGTTATAGTATAGTGCTGCTAGTGAGTGCTCTGAGGTAGCTATTAGGTATAGGTCTTCGCCTTCAACCTTGTATATTGCGTCCTTGAAGGCCCCTAGGTCTACGACGCCCGCCATGACATTGTATCTCAGCATATACGGTGGTGTGACGAGCCTGTAGCCTTTCGATGTAAGCCTGTCCATTGCGTAGAGGAGCAGGGCGAAGTCAAGCCATACTAGGTCGTCGAAGAGGTAGTAGAACCTAGAGCCTGCAACCTCACCGGCCTTCCTCGTATCTCCAAGGCCTAGAACCTCTTCAAGCATATCAGCATGCCCTATAGGCTTCCACTCTATGAGCTCGTATTCAACCTTAAACCCGTACCTCTCAGTCTGCTCCCTAAACTGGTCAATGTAGCCTGTCCAAACCCTAGGTTTACCCCAAAACTCTATAGGCACACTAGCACTCTCATCCCCAACAGGCACGTCGTCGTCAACGAGGTTGGGTAGGGAGAGTAGAACCTGAGCTCTCCTAGAGTCCACATCGTTAAACCTAGCCTCTAAAACCTCAAGCCTCCTCAAGAGCTCCTTAGCCTCCTCACGCAACCTAACCCTCTCATCCTCGCTGGAAGCTCTTGCAATACCCCTAGTTATAACATTATGCCTATGCCTCAACTCATTAATCTCAACCTGAAGCCTCCTCCACTCAATATCAAGGGCTAGAGCCTCGTCGACAACACGGGGGTCCATAAGCCTCCTAGCCACATGCCTCTTAAGCTCCTCGGGATTCTCTCTGAGTAGGGCGAGCACGCTCCAAACGGCCATGAGCAAGCCCCTAGCTAGACCTAGGGTGGAAGCTTACCTTAAATTTCTTAATAACAGTGCTAGCGAGTATAGGAGGTGGACGTACACCGTTATCCTTAGCTTAAGCACTGGAATCTGATTTAATGTGGGTTCTAACATCTTCGCATTTAAGTTCCACACCTTCAACCTCTATCCTTAACCTCAGCATCCTAGCTATGTTGCAAAGCTCATCCCAGGGCACTACGGCCTTCTGACCTAGCTCTGTCTCCAGGAATGCTATATGCCCTCTCCTCGTGGCCTTCGCTCTAACCATGGCCTACTGAGTCTCCCCCTTCTTTAGCTCTATGATCTTACTTATAATACCCGGGTTTTTAACCCTGTTAATCTCACTTAGGGGGACGTACTCTGGTAGGGAGAATCTAGTGTGGGAGAGCTCTGCAACCTCGTTCTTGGCTTTAAGGGCTCCGAGTATCCTTCTAAGCCTATCCTCCCCCACTATGCCCCCGAATATGGCCTTTAGATCCCTCCATGATAGGGGTTGCTTAGCCTCCTCTAGTACTAGGAGTACCAGCTTCTCTATATCATCGTCTACGAGGGCTACAGCAACCTTTATATCTCCTACCTCTGTGACCTCCTGCATCTCACTATACTTATCGAGAACTAGCTTTCTAAGCCTCTCCCCCAGCTCCCTACTAAGGGCCTTCTGCCTGGATACCATAGTCTACTACCCCCGTTACAAACTCCCAGTTTAGACTAGTAGCATTTAAAAGTTTTTAATTTAACTTTTTAATTTAACACTTTAGAACATCTAAGAAGCTTGTGCCTCCTCAGACCTCCTACCCTTATAGGATAGGAGGAGCTCCAAATCCCTAACTATATTCCTCCTAAGCACGTTTAAAAGCCTACGCTCTATCTCATCCTCCTCACTACCGCCTAGGAGGGCAAGCCTATACTCAACCCAGCTTAGATCGGAGAGCAACTTTTTAACCTCAAAATCCACAATCCTCTCAAGAGACCTACCAATAGGCTTCCCCAACCCCAACCCCCTCTAGGGTTTGACTTCCACAACTATTTATGGGGAATGCTTCGTACAACTAGAGTGTTACCCGTGTTGAGAGAAGAAGGGAGAAGGGTAAAAAGAGGTGTTTCTAGTTTGTGGATCATGTTACCCATCTAGACCGGGTAGTCGTCCGGTAGTTTTGCTCTAAAGTACTTACCTGTCTCGGGGCTCTTGAATAGACCTATTTTAACGCCTTTCCTACCTTTAGGTGATAGCTTCCATGCTTTAACTGGTGCTAGTTCAACCTCCTTACCTGTTGATGGGTCCTTTACCTTTACTGCTGGTAGCTTAGCCATCTCCAGGCACCTCAGCCATGGGGTGTTAGTGTGTTTCAAGGCTATTAAACATTATTGGTCTATTTAAACTAGAGTTATATGGGGCCCCTGGAGATCTTTAAAGGTAGTATTAAAGGATTCCTTTAGGAAAGATGGTTTAACCCTCACGGGCAGGACGTTGCTGTGAGCCTAGCGCAGTCCGCTAGGTTTCTTATTATGTTTGAGAGCTGTGTTTCAATTCCTTTCAGGCTTTGCTTCACTAGATACTCGTTTTCCAGGAGCTCCTCCACATCATCTAATCTCACCTCCCTCTCCACCCTCCCCCCTCCACCTGCTACCAACTCTACCTTAATCCTAGCCCCTGTAACTGTTATCACACTACCCCTCCTCGCTATAACTACACCTTCAGGTGTTAGCCTAACTGCTAACGGGTTACCAGTCCTCCTATACACCACCAGCTCCCCCTGCCTCTCCAAAACTGCTATGGAGGCACACTTAGCATCACACAACTTAGAATCCCTCCCCTCAATGCAAAGACCTCTAGCACTTGCAAGACATTGAGCTTTAAGGGTTAAACTCCTACACTGCCTCAAAACCCAATCTAGCCTCGATAGTATGCTGAGAGCGTAGGTAGCCTTAGCACCCTTCCTCGGAACCCTCTTCATCACAGACTCTAGAGTTGCATGAGTAGAATCTAAAACCCTAGTGGACATCCTCAGAGCACACCGTTTCACAGTAGATGGTAGATCCTCGCCTTTTATACCCTTCAGGAGCTTAGGTTTCCCGGGCGTCGAGGTGTAGGTTTTAAGCTCTAGACATTCTAAGGGTTAGGTGTTTAAGAGCTTCAAGGCTCTTCCATGCCTCCTCCAACCTTAAAGCCCTCCTATCTAAACACTCTCTACACGCCCTCCTAACATTATCCACCTGCACCAGGCATACATCGCATCCGAGCCTACCGCAGTATATACACCTAGCTATTGAGAGGCGCTTGTCGCAAAAATCGCATAGAGCCTCAATACACCCAGCGCAAAGACCTCTTGTTGCGCTATAGTGTCTTTCACATACAATCCTACCGCATAGAGGGCATTCAAAGATAGCGTTTACACCGCAAAAGCTACATGGGCGGGCCAAGGCCTGCAACCTACATAATCGAGGAGGCTATACGCTTATAAGCTCTAAAGCCTACACTCTAAGCCGGCTGGCAAGGTCTAACCCCTCCTGGGACCCCCTATTAGGGGTTAGGTCTTGCTGGTTGCGAGCGTAGAGCGTGGGTAGCGTGGTTAGGGTAATAGATCTAAGAGAGGGCATGGACGGGGTTAACGTGAAGGTAAGGGTTATAGAGGCTGGAGAGGCTAAGGTAATAGAGACTAAGAACGGTCCTAGAACTATAAGTGAGGCAGTCGTAGGGGATGATAGCGGAAGAGTAAGGCTAACACTATGGGGTAAACTAGCAGGGTCAATAAAGAAGGGAGAGGCCATAGAGATTAGAGGAGGGTGGACAACAACATATAGAGGACAGGTACAGCTAAACGTTGGAGCTAAAGGAAGCATAGCTAGGATAGGAGATGAGGATGTAGCAAGAGAAGATGATATACCAGAGGATACACCAAAACCAAAAACACAATACACTCAAACAACCAGAGGGCCACCGAGAAGAGGGCCCCCAAGAGGATGGAGACCCCAAAGGTAAAACCCCTGGGAACCCCGGGGGAAACCCCAAACCTAAACATGTTTTTCCTCCTTCCCCTCTTCTACTCACTCTAAGACCCTACCCGAGAGCAAGCTTAAAACTTAAAAGCCTTAAAGAACCTCCTAACACCAGGGTGCTATTATTGTCTATTGCTAGACAGCTTATTGAAGAGCTATCCGGAGATGAGGAGGCTAGGAGTATGCTCGTCGAACAACTTATAACACATATCGTTAAGGATAGGAGGGTTAGACGTCTTATGCTAACAGCTATTGTGAGGGATATAGCTACTAGAGATGATGTTAGAAGAGAAGCTGAAGGTGTGAGAGAGGAGTTGAAGAAGGAAATAGAGAATACGAGAGGAGAGCTGAAAAAAGAAATAGATAGTGTGAGAAACGAACTGGATAGCACGAGGAAAGAGCTGAGGAAGGAGATAGAAGGCGTGAGAGAAGAACTAAGAAAAGAAATAGAAAGTGTGAAAAACGAACTGAAAAAAGAGATAGAAGGCGTGAGAAACGAACTGAAAAAAGAAATAGAAAGTGTGAAAAACGAACTAAGGAAAGAGATAGAAGATGTGAGAAACGAACTGGATAGCACGAGGAAAGAGCTGAGGAAGGAGATAGAAGGCGTGAGAGAAGAACTAAGAAAAGAGATAGAAGGCGTGAGAAACGAACTGAAAAAAGAAATAGAAAGTGTAAGGGGGGAGTTGAAAGGAGAGATTGATGGTTTGAGGAAGGATATTCTTGATATTAGGGATAGGGTTAGTAGGCTTGAAGGTCAGATGGCTCTCTTCGTAAGGTTGTTTATAGCATTCAACGTTCCTATCCTTGTTGGTGTTATAGGTACGCTTCTCCTACTCCTCTGGAGGGCTATGGTTGGGGCTCCTGTTCCTTAGGTTTTCCTGTTGTCTTGAGTAGTGTTATCGGGATTAGCGTTGTTACTGTTATGAGTGTTGATAGTGTTAGTGATTCTCTGTATCCTCCTGCTATCGTTATTACTGTTGGTGGCCCTACTAGGGCTCCTAGGTCGAACATTGCTGTGTATATGCTTGATGCTACTCCCCTCCTCTGTCTTGGTACTCCTAGGAGTGATATTATTTGGAGTGATGGGAATAGTAGTCCTAGGCCTAGTCCTGCTAGTGTTGCTGCTATTAGTGCTTCTATCCCTTCCTGTTTTACTGTGATTACTGTGTATCCTGCTATGCTTATTAATACTCCTGTTAGAGCTGTGTTTTTGGGGTTGAAGTTTCCTTGTAGTGATAGTATTATTCTCGCTGTTAGGTTTGCTAAGGCCATTACTGTGAAGAATGTTGTTGTCTCCGTTGTTGGTAGTCCTTCTACTTCGTGGAGTGATGGGAGGAAGTATGAGAGTGATTGGTATGCTATGACGTATGTGAATAGTGTTAGTGATGATAGTACGAATGGTTTCGTTAGGATTGACCCTCCGCCCCCTCCTCTAACCTCAACCCTCTCAAGCTTGAATGGTGTTGCTAGGAGTGCTGATAGTGTTGATGTGGCTGCTGCTACGTAGAAAAACCATTTCCAGGATAGTGTTTGTAGTATTAGGCCTAGTAGTGCTGGTCCTAGGGCTGAGCCTAGGCCCCACATGGTGCTCCTCCATACTATGGCCTTCTGAGCTCTAGCCTCTGTTACGCTAGCTGAGTATAGGGATGCTGGTATGAATAGGGCTACTGAGACGCCTTGTAGGAGCCTCCCAGCATATAGTATCTCCAGGTTTGATGCTATAGAGTATAGGGTTAGGGAGAGGGCGTTGAGAAGACCGCCGGAGATCATTAGAGCTCTAGCGTAACCCCTATCATTTAAACCCCCCACTGTTAACCTTAAAGCTATAGCTGTTATAGCGTAGCTAGCTGCAAGCATTGAAACTTCGATCTCACCGGCACCAAGCCCTATAGCGTATCTAGGCAGGTAGGGGGCGACGCCTAGGAGTGCTATGACGTAGAGTAGTGTTGAGATGTTGAGTAGCCAGTCGTTGAGAGTAAGCCTACCCTCACCGCCCATCTTAGGCTAACCAGAGGATGGGAGGTGGTGGGGGTTTAAAGGATTATCTAACCTCTATTACCATGCTATCCCCCTCACTCCTAATAGTGCATGTTGCATCGTATACTGTGAGAACTCCTATTGTGAAAGGTGTTGTCATCATATTCAATGTTGTCCTCTTACCGGATATAACTTCAACCCTCTTAGCTCTAAGCTTCTTAAACCTCGGTACTTTAACAATTATATCATTATACTCATCGTCGCTCTCAAACTTAATTGAAACAATCTGACCTCTAATTACAACACCCCCATCAACCCTGCTAACCTCCTCAATCCTACTACCTAAAGTGTCAACCTCAAATCTAGACTCTGGGGCTTGAACTTTAACAACATCCTCTGATGTGGATTCAACCTGAGGCTCCAAGGGGAATAAGGCTTCAGCTCTAACAGAACCATAGCTTATAGAAGCTGTTAGACCAGAAGCCCCAATAAGCATAACATGCCCGGACTCGTAAACCCTACCGGCAACAGTAACCCTACCATTCTCGACAACAACCGTAATATACTGACTAGACCTAAGCATCCCCAGATCCACCGCATAACTCCACTAGGATAAACCTAAATCCAAAGCTAAAATAGCTAACTCATTACAGATGTGATAGCTTTTAAGCGTCCTCGGAGCTCTCTAAAACATCTAAGACTTCAGAGTACCCTACCTCAAGCTCCCCCCTTGAAACCATAGCCCTAGCTATGTGGTAGTAAACTGGGATCTGGAAGGCGTACATCTCCGAAACCCAGCGTTCTCCTGGGAGCTCTGATATAGGTTGCGAGCCTACAACCTCTAACGCTATGTTAGCTCCAAGCATTAGGTTGTAGAACGGCTTTGATCCAATGGTCTCTACACCATCCTCTAGCACCCTTTTGAGGTGTTCTAGGAACGCCTCTATAGTAACCCCCTGGGATTCCGCTTCAATAGCAACCTTTCTCAGAGAGTCTATCATCGTCTTAATCCATGTCTTGAGCCCTACGGTGTCTGCTTCCAGGAGCTCCCTAACGTTGCCACCGAATAGAGCCCACGCTAGTTCCCCCGGGTTTAGGTTTAGATTTCCTGCTAGATGGCTTAGATCCTCCAGCCTGCCTAGCCTTAGGAGCTCCCCAACCAACTCTACGAAATCCCCTTTAGCCAGGTTCCAGAGGAGCAGTTTGCGAAACTTAGGCGTGGACCTGTAAACCTCCCTTGCTGCTATCGCATCACTAGTTGTTATAATGAGCTCTACTGTGGAGTTGAACCTACTCAAGGTCTCAATGTTAACTCTACCAACGTGATCTGAGACCTTCTCAGCGAATGAGCCTAGCTCACCCTCAGTAGCACCTCTAAACTCGTCGACTACGACAATGTAGTCTTTACCGTGATCAGCGCCATCTCTCAACCTCCTCAAAGCATACCATGCTATCGAAGCCCTAGAGATATCAAAACTCCTAGGCTCAACCCCTACCGGTAGGCTTATAGAGGCTAAACCCGGGATTCCCGGGAGGCTTGATAACCCTAGGCTAACACCAGCTTCATACCTTAAACCCATATCACCTAGAACACTCTTAAGAAACCTCTCAAAACCAGGGGTGAATGCAACCTCAACACTACCACCCCTAACCTCGCTTAAGAGGAGAACCTCCAAGCTAGAACCCCTATCGTAAGCCCTACCAGCCCCGTAGAGGAGAGCTCTGGAGAGCTCACTCTTACCACAACCCTTAGGCCCATAGACTACAGCCACGGGGTTACCGCTGTAGGGGAATTTGATTAACTTTGAAATCTCACCAACCCTATCCCTGAAGGAGAACTCAATCCTACCACTCTTACCATAGGTATAGGCTGGCTTATACACAGCAATCTCTCTTAAGATCTGCTCTAGACCCCTCTCAACTCTACCACTTACCTCACCCAAAACCCTACTCCCTCCATGGAGAATGGGGTTGGGGGGCTATAGTTAGACATGCTACTCTATTACGGCACCGTAAACAGCGTCTACTCCGAGCTCTTGGGCTCTCTCTAGAGCTTCCTTGTCTACGTTAACAGCTACTACTAACAGCCTCTTAACGTTACCTAGTAGGCTTTCAACTCTTCTAACCTTCTCGTAGAACCACACTACGTCATCCCTTGTAGCCCTTGATTTAACCTCTATAACCGTGACACCGTCACCTTCAATTATTACATCGAATTCATACACGTTGCCCTTCAAGCCGAACCTACCATCAACATCAACGTAGGAGAACTTCCTAGCAAGCCTTACATCCAGCCCTCTCTGCGCAAGCTCATCCTTGTATATTGCTAGAACAGTTTCCTCAAGATCCCTACCCCACCTCCTACCCATAGATCCAACCATTACCCTAAGCTCCCCCAGCATCCTACTATGATCCTTCAATGTAACACCGTGTTCCTTCAACATAGCACTATGCTCCTCTAAAATCTTGGTATGCTCCCTTAGAATCTTACTATGCTCCTCCAGAATCTTAGTGTGCTTCTCCAAAATCTTACTATGCTCCTCTAAAATCCTACGGTGTTCACGAAGCTCCCCCAACATGCCCTCTAAGACCAGTGTAATTTTAGATAGAGCTTCACCAATCCTAGCTACATCCTCCCTCCTAGCCTCCTCAACAGCCTCCCTAACAACCCTCCTAATATCCTCTAGCAACCTACCATAATCAATAGACAACCACAACCCCAACATACAACCTTTAGTAAAGAAACCTAATATCTATGCATAGAATCTCATTACCTCCACGGAGATTCCTCCTTCACCACTCTAAGTAACCCCCCAGTTAATGACCTCGATTACAGCCATGAAGGTTACTTAGGGGACTGCTAGGAGCTCTCAAGTATAGCTTTTCCCTAGGGCTAGCATTACTAGACTGGAGCTCCTAGCAGTACTCTAGCAACTTCCAATCTTAGGGGCTTGGGATCACAGGCAGCTTTAAAGCTATTATCGATGGAGCTCTTGCTATTGCTTAAGCGATCCTAATTACTTTCACGAGGGGTTACTTAGAGCTACCAGCGGGAGCTCAGAGCTTCTAACCTCTTAGAGCTCCCTAGATGTACGCTAAGTCCTTGCATTAAGTGCTCTCCGCATGGTTAGAGATGGTGGGGTTGTGCAACTAATGCTAGGTATTACATGGTGTTAACTACTAGCTTAGAGAGCTCATTACAAGGTGTTAGATGGTAGCTCCCATGGTTGTAACCTTAACTCATTGCAGTTAGAGCTCTCCGTATTCAAGCCCTTGAGCTCCCCCGAGAGCTGTTAGAGGTGGAGCCTGCTCTAGGTTAATCTAGGTTCAAGCTCCACAATCGCAGGGGTTACTTTAACCTATGGGTCTAACTTAGATTTCGCAGACCCGGGGTTTAAGCTTTAGAATCTACGAGCTCCAAGAACTTGTAATCTCAGCTACAGGGCTGCTCTAATGGTTTAAGGTAACCTCCATTGCAACATGGGGTTACCTTAAGGGGTTATATTTGAACTCTAACTATGTTGAGTTGTGATGCTAGTTTTTCCACCTCCTCTCTTGATGGCATGTTACTGCTTCCCCTTATCGTTGCTTTTAATGCTCCTGCTGCTACAGCGTGTTTCAATGCCTCCCCCAGGTCTCCTGTCCTCTGGTAGTATATGTTGAATGCTGCGTTGAACGCATCCCCTGTCCCTGTTACATCTACCTTCTCGACCTTTGGAGCTTTAACCTCTACGACCTCATCCCTTGTTACTGCTATGGCCCCCCAGGGCCCTCTCTTCACCACAACGATCTCAGTTTTACCCCCTAGTAGCTTCCTAGCTTCTAGCGGGTCTCCCGCTCCTACCAGTGCTTCTAGCTCCCTCTCGTTCACGAAGATCCTGTTGACGTAGGCCAGAGCCTCTCTAACCCCAGCTGGGTCCCTGTAGGCTTCACCTCCAGGATCGTAGCTTGAACTCCTAGACCCTAGTCTTCCACCGGCCCCCACCACCAGCCTGGGGTTTACGCTTGCGAAGTGAACGTGATCCCCCGCATCTGGTATCATGTCCATGTTTAGCATCCTTGATACACCACGGTAGGACACTATGGTTCTGAGGGATTCGCTTGGAACCATTAGTATAACTGCTACACTAGGTTCACCATCGACAACCCTAACATAGCTAGAGTCAACACCTAGCTTTGAGAGCCATTCTAGGACACCAAGTCCGACAGCATGGGGGCTAACGAGGGATACAACACTAGCCCTACCACCAAGCCTTACAATACAGGATGCGTAGTTAACAGCAGCACCACCAACACCAAACCATAAATCTCTAGCAACAACATTAACACCAGCAACAGGATAGCCATCCAGGACTAAGCTTAAATCAACATTAACATTACCAACAGAGAGATGCCACTCAACGACCAATACAAGTACCCCTAGGTTAAGGGGGAGAAGAGAGGAGAAAAAGATTTAGATGAACTGGTTTCCTAGGCTGGTTTAGGAGGGCTTGATTACCCTGAACACTACCTCTAAAGTCCCAGCATCACTTATTATTAGAGCTCCACTTACAGTCTCCCTAGCTGCTACTAAAGGCCACCCTGTGGTAGAGTGGAAGCCTAGGGTGACTGTGGCTCCAGGGGCTAATTTGATGGATCCCGTTGCTGGGTAGTTGAGAGGAAGCGTCTGTCCTGTGATGTTGAGCTTTACATTGGTCCCCGTGCCCGCTGTGATGGTTATGTTTGCTGATCCCACGTTCTTTATGGTTACGTTGGCTATGAAGCCGTTGGCCCCCGCTTTCACTATTGTTGGTTGTCCTACTACCGCTACTACTCCTTGTTGTGGTGCTCCTCCTAGTAGTACGAAGTATGCTATTATTGCTGCTCCTATTGCTAGTAGTACTAGGGTTACTAGTATTGCTAGTACTGGTCCGCTTAGATCTCCTCTTCTAGCCTTCAAACCCTCCACCTTGCTCCACCACTTTACTTGTTATGGATGGGTTTAAAAGCTTTATGGTTGGTGTTAGCTTGTTAGGTGTTTTCCTATACGCTCTTATTATAGCTGTGTGTTACCTTGTTCTCCTCGTTATAAATGCTAGTGATAGAAACAGCATTGTTGTTGCAGATCCTAGTGTTATTGAGTATGCTAGGCTCTCCACAGCCCCTACCTCTCTTAGGTACACCATTGCTATGTGGTGTAGTGTGTATGCTAGTGGTGCTGCCGCCAACGGTGTTATATCTACTCTTAGCCTCCTCGCTACATCGTATGCTATTACCAGGATTGCTAGTGATGGTGGTGTTAGTAGCGCTACTAGGTCGAGGCTTGGCCTTAGGGTTGCATATGTTGCTAGGGCTAAGGCTAGGCCTAATAGCCCTGCGGCAAGCCCCGTAACGCCTACTAGTAGCCTTGACTCCACCACTAAACCCTACTCCCACCAACCTTTCCAGAGCCTCTAGGGTTTAAAGCTTTTCCACGGTAAGACATTGTATGAGGGGTTTGGTGTGGGTTGGAGGTTTTAAAGGTTGAGCTTTTGAAGCCTGTTGCTGGTGTTGAGTGTGTTAGAAGTTATACTGTGAGGGATCTATACAGGGTTTGTATTACAAGCTCGGGGGAGTACATTGTATCCGATGTGGTAGCAGAGGTTATGGGGGAGGATCAGCTTGTAAAGATTCTAAGGAGGTACGCTGCTGGAGGTGAGAGGCAGAAGCTAGACCCTAGGGTGGAGCATGTACTCGATAGGAGTGTTAATGGCTACGGTGTCCTAGATGCTCTCCTCCTGGACGAGAATGTTGTAGATGTATTCGCAATCTCAGGCATCCCAGTATCTATAGTTCATAAGGAGTTTGGTAGGCTTAAGACCAACATAGTCTTAAGCGATGAACAGCTCTCAGAGGTAATACTGAGGGCTTCAAGCCTCTCAGGTAAGAGTGTCTCAGAGCGTAGACCAATACCGTCATTCATGGAGCCTAGGTTTCAGTCGAGGTTCTCGGTTGTATACAAATCAGATATAAACGCTAGGAGGTACATAGCACTAGACATTAGGAGGCAGCCTTTAAACCCATGGTCTGTATTCAAGCTAGTAGATCTCGGGACATTCAGCCTTGAGGAGGCTGCATTCCTATGGCTTATGGTTAAGTACAGGGTGCCAATAATGGTTATAGGCGAGCTATTCACAGGTAAGACAACAACTATAAACGCAATACTATCAATGATACCACCTGACTCAAGGGTATTCACAATAGAGGATGCACCTGAGCTAGCAGCACCATCAAGGTACTGGATTAGAACTATAACAAGGGAGGATGTAGACAACCCGCAGGATAGGATATCAGTGTTCTCACTACTAAAAATAGCTGTTAGGATGAGCGTAGACTACATAATAGTAGGTGAGGTTAGAGGAGAGGAGGCGAGAGACTGGGCTCAGGCGATACTATTGGGGCACGGAGGTCTAACATCATTCCACGCTTCAACCGTTGAAGCTGCGCTATTGAGGCTTAGAAGCCCACCAATAGAGGTTCCAGAGCAAGCCCTTAAATACCTAAACGTTTTCATTAAAATGGAGCCACTACCAACAGAAGCTGGAGTAGGGCTTAGAAGGGTTGCGAAGCTTTACGCACACGATGACGGTAAGGTTCAGCTAGTATACACATACAACCCTGCGAAGAACGAGATCGACAGGATCTTCGACCCATTCAACCTAAACTTCGTAGCTAGAATTGCTAAAGGCTACGGTTTAAGAGTAGAGGATTTAAGGGAGGAGCTGGGAGCCATGGTTGAAGTGCTAGGAGAGTCTATGGTCGAGCTTCTGAAAAGGTACGGTGATACAAGTAGCATGCCCTACAGCATAGTACCACAAACGCTGTACTCAAAGCTTGAGGAGAGAGGCTTCAAGGCCAGACTCTAGAGGGGGCGGTCTCAGGTGCGCATCTACACTATAGTAGTGGTGATATTTACACTCGCCTTCTCCCTCCTCTCAGGCTTCATACTACCGAGAGATGTTGGCCCTGTAATGCCCCTTATACTCATAGCAGCCCTCGTTGTTATTGGTAGTGTGATAGCAACTTTCTCGGGCATACTAGAGGGTTGGATGCACGAGTTCATGTCAAGGGAGTTTCGTAGAGCTGGCTACACCATGCCCCCCATCTACTCTAGGGTTGTAACCCTAGGCTTCATATCAACTGTAATGCTATCCTTCTCCCTCCTAGTACTCCTATACGTAACACTATTCACCCCAGGGGCCCCCACGGCTCTGGTTAGACTCCTCCTAGCCTTATCACTCATAACACTTATAGCGGGGCTCCTCACACTATCCATTGTAGCACTCCTCTCCCCCAAGCTCATATCATCTTTCAGAGCCACTGGAGCCCTTGTAGAGCTCCCATTCCTCCTAGCTATCCTCCGCGTGTTCTCTAAGACCCACCTCACACTCTACGATATGTTTAAGCTAGTCGAGTCATCCCAGGCTTTGAGGTGGTGGGCTGAGGAGGTTAAGCATAGGGAGTCTATTGCCAGGGAGCGTGGTGTATCACTACTAACAGCTATAAGCTTCATGGCCGAGGACCACCCCTCGCTTGAGGTTAGAGATGTTATTAAGAGGATAACCCTTGCAGGCTCCTACGCTGGGTCCCCAGCAGGTGTTGTTGAGAGGGTTTCAACACAGTACTTCGAGCTACTAAGGAGTAGGCTTGAGAGGCTTACAGGCTACATGTACATAGCCCTCGGTATAGTCATTACATCCTTGTTCCTAATACCAGTCCTAGCTGTAACCATAGGGCCCGCCCTCAGGATACCACCATCATCCATTGTACTAGTGTCGATAGCAACAGCGGCCCCAGTATTCCTGGTAACATATACACTCATACAATCCATGTACCCAACAGGCTTCATGCTAAACCCTCCTGGAGCCCTTAAAACCTTCTACACGCTATCAGTCCTAGTAATACTAGGCTTGATAGTAGCCAGCCTATACCTGATATACACAGGTAAACCCTTCAACCCCTTGATAGCGTACTCCATAGTGCTAGCAAGCCTAGCACCAGCAGTTGCACTAGCACAAGCGTACATGGCCAGGGTTTCAGCTTACGAGAGGTTCTTGAGGGTTATTGTCGACTCAACAGAGCTAGCAGCGGTAACAGGGGAGAACCTGGTAAGCCTAATGAGGAGGGTTGCTGGCGGTGATAGGAGGGTTAGAAAGCTCATAGACGATGTTGAGAGAGCTGTTATCGACGACAGGGTTAGGGTTAGGATTGTAAGAGAGGCTCCAAACATGCTATACGCCTCAATGATGGAGACCCTTATCTACGCTCTTAGGATAGGAGCTCCACTACAGGTGTTCTCAGAGATAGCAACGGTATACGAACACCTAAAGGAGACTTTGAGGAGACACCAGTCAACAATGAGGGGTGTTGAGCTAACACTAGCAGCGGTCATAGCAGCTGTATCACTCTTCTCAGCCGTAATGATAAGAGTGTTATCGGGGATAGCAGCCGGGATAAAAACACCAACAGGGGCAGCGGCACCAGGGATACTACAACAGTTCATCATAGCACAGGACCCGCTAATGATATACGCAGTACTAACATCAATGATGGTAGCAGGGGTTGTAACAGGAGCCCTAGTAGAGAAGGCGAAAACAGGGACAATAGCGACATCGGCAAGAGTAACCCTAATATACCTAGTGCTATCGATAACCGGAGTACTAGGACTGGTAGCCTTCCAACTTCTCGGTAGATAATATATGGCTGTTTCAACTTGTAAAAAATCGTGAAAAACGTGAAAACTGAGACAGTCTCACCCGGTAACCCTGTAAACATCACCACCGAGAATCTCACGGAAAACTCCTCGGCTCAGTAGGTTGCCCAAGCTATCGTACACCTCTATACTACCATCCTCGATTATCCAGACACCCCAAACATTCAACTCAACAAAGACATCAGCAGCAGTCTCACTATCTATGACGTTACCAGAGCCATCCTTTAGAACAACCACCCACCCAGGCTGGAGACCTTCAACTCTAACAATCCAAGGTGGCATATTTACAGTTACAAGTATGTTGTCAAAGTAGGCTATGCACTTTGCTGATGGCAACGTCTCAGTACTAAGACCTGTGAAATAAGGGATTAAATACTCATATGGAGCTAAGGTCTTGGGGGTATACGTTTTTGGGCTAGCATAAGCTTCAATACGGTCTGGAATGTTGGGGTGCGCGTAGAATAAAGCCAGCACTCCATCATACCACTTTCTAAGCTCAACCCCGTATTTGGTTGAGCTAACCGCGGTGGCTGCAGGGGTTTTAACTTTAACAAAAAGACTACCAAGAGTGTCGAAGCCGCCAGTATAGTATTTGGTTAAGCTGAGATCCTCTGTTAGAATTGCTCCGAAGACATTACCATCACCCTCAATGAGGGCTGTGAAAGCCGTGTATATTGGCCCGATGTTAGGTAGAGACACTCCCTGAACTAGGAGAGCACAATGTCCGTAGGCAAGTAGGGAGACAAGCCCGTTTCTTCCACCATACTCAGACATGTGTCTAGCCTCACAGTGTGCTCCCGCTTCCTGCACCAATATCAACCTGCTGTTTATGGGGTTTGTGTCGAATGTATCCCAGTATAGTGCTGCTCTCGACACCCTTACTATGTTGAGCGGTAGTGGTGGGAGTGATGTTATTAGAGGGCACCCCTCTATCTCCCCTACCTTGAATCGTGCTTCCCTTACTGCGAATGCCTCGAAGCCTATTGTTGTTAGGTATGCTGTTACAGAGTACTGCCTTCCTGTCATGTAAAGTTGTTTATTTGATACCATGTTGATCCTGATCAGACCCCTCTGTCCAGCCCATAGCTCTGTATTCGTTGTGAACCCAAGTAGTATTATTTCGAAGTCCACCACTGCATCCCCTACTGTAACCCCTGTTCTCACTGTGTATTGGCTTGCCACTGTGAGCTCTACTAAGTCCTCCTCTATTGCCCCGTATAGCTTCTCCAGCCTCAGGGCAACTCTACCGCTATTAGCTACTTCTCTGCCCACACTATACTTTTACC
>Ga0081478_140488_pt1 | contig 43358 bp, 45 predicted proteins | sample OctSprmetagenome_FD_70983 | JGI IMG/M metagenome (GOLD analysis project Ga0081478, IMG submission 70983) | Hot spring and microbial mat streamer communities from Octopus Spring Streamers, Yellowstone National Park, USA - T=80-84 v2 (version 2) | ecosystem: Environmental > Aquatic > Thermal... | reverse complement strand
AACCTCAACATCACCATCACCAACCTCAACGGTAACAAGAGCTACAAGACAGTTCTCAAACTCACCACTAGAAGGAGGATCAGGAGGCCTATCGATAGCCTCTTCCACAAACCTATAGGCGAAACGACTAGCATGCAGTAAGAGAACCCTCAAACCACAAACCACCCCCACTTCCCATAAGCCTAGCATCCACAGAGATAAAGATGCGTATCATGTAGCGACCCCTCTCTACCATAGCAAGTTTCTAACTAAATTAAAGGTCTTAACCTCTCTTCCTCTCCACAAGAGGCTAACAATTTAATATTATCACTTACTTATGAGGGCTTACGAAGTTAGTAAGGTTAACTAGGGTTCTTTAGCCTAAAGTCACTTCGTAAGAGGTAATTCCACCTAGCTAGCACTCTGCAACCTAAAGATTTTAATGTTATAAGAAAGGCTTTTTGAGTTTAGGGTTGGAATGGTTAGAGAACTCTCCTAGCGATTAATAGCCCTATGGCGATGACTAGTAGGACTATGAGGATTAGTATCAATAGGCTATCTGTATGCCGTGAGCTTTTTACATCCATCATGGTGCCAACAGCAGCTGTAATAGTTTCAGTTATGGATGTGCCTGTGCCAGGTAATCTTGGCTCCACTGATATCCCAGGAGCGACGCCTGGTAGGATTTCACCTTCAGGTTTTGGAACGTTAAATACTATTACTAGTGGGGTTTCACAGTGACCCATTCTATCTCTAATCCACTTGACTAGTAGTTCTAGCTCCTTTCTATCTGGTGGTGGTTGGTAGAATGATAGGCCTACCACTAGTGATGGGCTGTTACCAGCATTCCATCCACCTTCAACAACATATCTTCTAACAACATCTGGGATCCCACTTTTATTCATCCTAGCCTCATCTAGAACTCTCGATAGGGCGTAGCCTGCCGGGAATAGCCTCTCAGGCTCTATGGCTGTGTAAGTCTCCACTATCATGACAATCGATATATTGTGCTTCTCTAGAACTCCTAACACCCTATTTAGTAAAGCTTTAATCCTGTTAATCTTAGCCTCCTCAGGAGCCTCTACATCTCCTAGGTATGCGTAGATACCTAGGATCTTAGGCTCCCACTCGAAGTAGTAGACTAGATCCAGCCTACCAACCCATCCAAGCTCCCCAGCCTTAGCTCTCTCAAATGCATTCTTAAGCTCACTTGCAACCCTAAGCCTTTCAGCGTTAAGCCTAGCACCACCCTCAAGATCACCAGGCTTATACCATGATGGTGGACCAACATACCTACTAACATTCCACTCAACTAGTATCTGATCCCACCACTTAGTCACAGCATCAAAGTAGACATAGTTAACACCACAATACCTAACAACAACATCGGGCTCGTTAAGCCTCTCCCATAAAACTAGGATCCTCCTACCACCAACATCAAACTCCATCTTCTCGAAAACAACTCGGGTCTTAGCATCAACAACAAAACCAGACATCAACAGGAACAATACCGTAAACATTAAAACAAGGCTCCTCAAACAACATCACCCCGCAGTTAGTGGAACCACCCCTCTAAGTCTTGTAACATTATACACTATTGTGAACCAGGTTGGCATACATATTTGTATACCTCCAGTTGAGGTGCAACTTGAAATTACCTCACCCCATTGAACTCCCGGCCTTCTAGCTCCTCCTATTAAACTACCACCATAGATCCAAGCATAGTCTCTCCCAAGTTCTCTGTAGTACGCGTAGGCAGGGCCACCGCTATCGCCATAGTAACCGTAGGCTGTGGTAATGAATAACCATCCATACTCGTTATCATTACATGCTATCAGTCTCGGGTCTACATTACAAAGTCTTATGTAGCCTTCCTCGTATCCAGTTGATCCACCAGCCTTTCTTATTAGTAAATTTGTGTCACGAGCATGCCATAGTTGTTGCTCACTTGATATGTATCCCGCTATTGGTATAGCTATCCCTCGGTGGTGTATGTATGCGCTTACGATTTGTGGTGGTGGTCTTGGGCTTCCAAGTCTGTATGTGTAACTCTCTACTACTACGAATGTTGCATCTACATCCCAGGGGTTGGCTATGAATCTTATAGTGTATCTACCTTCATCCCTCATGTAACCAATATAGTTGTTTGATCCCGTAACATTCTGGTATACTAGAGCGTCTCGAAAACCGCAGTGTGATGCTGTTACAACACCATAAGTTACAGTTACTACACGGAGATTATAGTCTGCAATCTCGTAGTATGCTGGAAAACCAAGACTACAGTTAACCACATCTACTAAACCACCGTTATAACTAGACACTACCTGTATTTGAGTCCCCATCTGCAGAGGCCTATAACGATACTGATAACTTCTAGCATCATCTACACTACCAGCCTGAGAGTATGCTATCAGGATGGTTGTAGCCACAAGCAAGCTAACCAAGGCTAAGCCGGTAACAGCAACCCACCTCAACACCCCACACCGTAAAAAGATAAAAAGATAAAAATTTTACGCTCCGTCAAGCCCACAGGTAATGTTTGGCAAGGTAGCTTAGCTGGGGCCTTTACATGAAAATATACTGGAAGGAGAGAAGCGTGATTGAAATGTCTTACAAGAACAAGATCTACATCATAGCTAACAAGAGCATTCCCTAGATACAATCTACATGCTCGGGGAAAAGCCTAATGCCTTCTAATACTCTACCTTGAAGAGGTGAAGCTTTCCTTACTTTAACTAGACTATTTTACCAGCTTTAGGCTTATGAAGAAGCCTGGTGTTCTATCCCTGTGTGGTGTGAATCTTATACCATAATCCCCCTTCTTACCTCTACTCGACTTCACCTCGTAATCCTCTAGCTTGAACCCTATGTTTAAAGCGTACTCTACCACAGCCTCGTTCTCCACATCTGTTAGGGTGCACGTAGAATATACAAGCCTCCCCCCGGGTTTTAGTAACCTGTAGGCTTCTCTTACGAACTGCTTCTGGTACTCGCTTGCGTTAACCGAGTCCTTGTAGCTCTTGTAATCCTCCACCTTAGGCACTACGCCTATATCTGTACACGGTGGGTCTACTAGGACTGCGTCCACCCTACCCGCTATGCTGCCTAGGAGCTCTGAAGCGTACCTAGAGTCTCCTCCTACCACCTCGACCCAGTGTAGCCCTAGTTTCGATAGGGTTTCCTTGAGCTTAGCTACCTTCGACGGCCTATCAATGGCTATCACCCTAGCCTTAGGCCCTACGAGTTGAGCTACATGACTCACCTTCCCTCCAGGGGCTGCAGTCATATCCACTATGACCTCCCCAGGCTTCGGATCTAGGAGTCTTGCAACGTACATCGATGTGATAGCCTGCCCGTATACCAGCTCACCGCTACCCGGGAGCTCTGAGACCTTAGGGGCTTTATACGCGGGGTTCGTGATTTTGACGAAGAGACCTCTACGTGAAATCCTAGCCTCACCCCAGTCCACCACGGCAATGCCTGAGCCTACTGGAGCTCTCCTCGGTGATACAACTGTGACTAGATCGCCTCTCCTGACATTCCCAGCCTCTAGGACGCCTGGAGCGTAGAGATCGCTACCCATGAGGACCGACTCTGAGGCCCTCTTATCAGCTACAACGAGCTTATCGTATAATGGGATCCCAAAGGGGCCCTCTACGGGAGTCCATATGGCTTCAGGTATATCCTCGTCAACGTAGAAGCTTAGACCGCTAGCCCTCAGGATGTCAAGGTACTCTCCAACGCTAACCCTAAAAGTGTTAACCCTAACGTAGAGTCTGGGGGAGGGCGTGGTGAGACTTTCTATAAGCCTACAGAGGGGTCCTGCAACGCTATCCAGATCCTCTGAGAGGCCAACATCGTAGTATATGTGGTGACCGCATAGGCCTTCCATCGAAGGTCAACCCATTGACCCTACCTCAATGACCCCTGAGGGGTCTCAGGCTATGTCGGCCCTATCATCCCACTAGTAGGTTTAGTGTTAGGGCTTTATAAAAGCTACTTCCTCCTTATACCTTTATACCTAACCCTGAGAAACTCGATTCCCGCTTTAGCTATCGTCTCCTGCACTCTATAGTCATCTGAGGCCACTATAACCTCCACCCCTCCGGCTTTTAGCTCTAAAGCCAACGCTATAACCTTTAGGTCAACATTGCTTAGATGCCTTAAGGTCCCAGCTTTCCTAGCTGTCTCTACAGCTTTCTCCACATAGTAACCGCTAGGTTCCAGCACTTCAAGCCTCCTAGATTCTAGGAGCTTCTCTAGAACAGCTCTACTCTCACTATCTCTCACCTCGCTCACTACAGATGCTGGTGTGTAGCATTTTAACGGGGCTACTAGGGGAACCCCTGCTAGTATAGCACCTGTATCTAGAACCAAGACCTTACCCTCCTTTAACTTCAAGCTCTAAAACCTCCTAGAGCTCACAGCTAGGTCACCAGTATGCAAGTAACCTTGTGTAGAGCCTCTCATAGAAGTTATCCCACCATCTAAACCTAACCATTCTAACCCCTGCATCACACCTAGTGATGGCTATGAGGCTTCCCGGCTGTAGTTCTCTAGCAATCTGGCCGTCTAGGTTTAGATAGGCCTCGTTGCTCTGCGGTGTAACGGAAGCCTCGACCCTAGAGTGGCTGGGCACGACTAGGGGTCTTAGATGTAGTTGTACGGGGTTGAGAGGGGTTACTATGAGGACGTCGAGTCTCGGATCTACTATAGGCCCTCCAGCACTAAGACTGTAAGCTGTACTCCCAACAGTTGAGGATACCACAACCCCGTCACCATCAACCCTCATAGCTGGGTAGCCGTCTACCAGCACGTTAAGCCTAGTAAGCTTAGCCATCTTAGAGACTACAGCTACATCGTTAAGTATGCACGCCAGCCTCTCCCCGTTAGCGTAGACAGCATACCTAGGGTAGACAACTAGCTTGTAATCACCTCTAATGAAATCCCTAATCCTATCTTCGACCTCGTACTTCTCAACATCGAGGAGAAAGCCCCTCTTCCCAGCCCTAATACCCATTATGATAGGGGTTTCATCCTGTAATTTTAAAAGGGTTCTAAGGAGGGTTCCGTCGCCTCCGACAACAACAAGTTTTCCAGGCACGCTTCCGCGTAGGCTAAACCTAGGGTAGCCGGATAGGCTTTCATAGCTTACAGACTCTTCAACTAGAACCCTGACACCGCGCGACTCGAAAGCTCTAGCAACCCTTAGGGCTGTCTCCTCAGCAATAGCACTACCAAGTTTAACAACAAGCCCTACTACGTCCAAAGCTCTACTCCCATTAAAAGATACTATGAGAGGCATAGATTAAAAACCTAAACTCTCCAGCTTAAACGCTAAAAGCACTACAACCAGGTCGTTACCGCTCTTTAGGGCCTTCACGATATCCCTACTTAGATCTACAGCTGCCTTAGAGGCGCTCACCATAACAGTTTCCGGGCCTACATAGCTCGATCTCCTGAAGACCATCCTCCTATCATCTGATAAAGTCATCCTAGAGGAGCCCCTGCCAACCACGGAGTCGCATAGACCACTGCTACAGAGAACAGCTACAACTATAGAGCCGTCGCTCGATATAACCTCCTTGAGCTCCCGGGGTAGCCTTGCCGGGGAGATTTCGGCTGATACGCCTACTATGCAATCACCTCTAGGCGTTAGATAATCCTCTGTGGTAACCTCCATTGTAGACCTATGAGTCGCCCTTATGTTATTATGCCCTCTAGCCCTAAACACTACACCCCTAATATTAACATCAAACACCTGAGACCCTGTTGGTTAATAACATCCACGGTTTTAAGATATTAAAGGTGCCTTAACCTGCCTCCTCTCCCTAACAGTGCTTATAAGCATATCTTTAGCTTTAACCTCTAAAACACCTAGAACGCTCTTATTCCAACGCTCCACCCTCTCTATAGTCTTAGGAGACACCCTCAAAGCCCTAGAGGCTAAAACCCTAGACCTAGATTTAGAGTAGCCTAGAGCCCTGTAGACAAGGTATAACGCCAGAGCAACCCTGCCCCTCAACGTCCTAGCCTTAAGAACGGGGTTAGAGTCTACGAGCTCTAAAGCAAACCTAACAACAGGGTAGGAGGAGAGGATGTTTAAAGCCCTGGAGTTGATAAGAGAGGTTATCAAAGAGAACCTATCAACAGAACCACCACCCTTAAACCTAAAACTATGGAACCCCGCGGAGAACCTAGGCTTCAAAGCAGGAGAGCCGGAGAAGCGGACACCATCGTCTAACAACTCCTCTACAACCGAACCACAGCTAGCGCAAACAACATAGCCAACCCCGTGATCCCAAATAAGGTTATCGGAGCCACAAAACCTACAAATCAAACCCAGCACACCGAGAGGCAACATAGGCTAGAAGGGATAACAAAACAATGTAGAGAAGGCGCTACTCAAGCCACCCCTACGTAAACGAAACTAACAATACATAAAGCGAGAGTAACCCAATCCAGGGTTTAACAAAGTCGACATTAAAGCCCGATCAAGCTCCATTTTCAAGGCGGGTTAAGCTCATGTCTACAGGATGGGGGAGGTCATTCCCATTCCCTTCCTCTTTTTAGTGTTAGGATTGCTGATGTTAGTAGTACTAGGGTTGCTATTGGTGTTAGGATTGATGTTGCTGTTTGCGGGTTTGCCAGTGATGTTACACCTACTATGATTGCTCCCGCTGCTGTTGCTATTGCTAGTGTTGCTAGTGTTCTATATATCGCTTTTGGCATGTTCTCCAGGGTTACTATTGTTACTGTTAGGTTGCTATATGTTATTGCCATGTTTACTAGGGCTAGTCCTACGAGTGGTTCGCTTAGAGTTAGTGTTATCGTTGTAGCTACTATCGCTATGGCCATGGCTATCCTCGGTCTTAAGGTGTGAGATGCTATTATCGAGCCTGCTAGGGAGCCTGCTGTCAGAGCTACTATAGCGTTAACTCCGTGATCCTCTATTGTTGTTGATAGTAGGGATACCTTTACAGCTCCAAGCCCTCCCAGTATGAGGGCTAACTTTAACACGTCCGCGTACAAGTACCTGTAGGCTTCAGGGTTTCTCCTAAAGGATAACATGTCTACTAGAACTTCGACTGTTTTCAATGTTATGCTTGGTAGTGGTGGTGGTCTCAGCGTATACGCTAGAAACGCTATAGATACCGCTGATGCCACAGCTAGGGGTGCTCCTAGGTTTAAACCTAGGATGCTCCAGGCTATAAGGGCTAGAAGTGCTAGAGTGTATGTTGCTATGCTAGATGAAACCAGGGCTACACCCCAGTCACTATAATCTACGTCGTTAAGCACGCTAGCGAGTACAGCCGCTGATACTATGCCAAACGCTATAGATGCAAGTAGGTAGAATGTAGCGTAGCCGAGCCCACCCTCTAGGGAGGCGGGGATAGCTGATAGTATGAGAGCTATGGATGAGAGGGTTAACACAGGCCTCCTAGCACTAGGGGATAAGAGTAGTCTTAGGAGGGGGAGTCTAGCTAGAAACGCTATGGAAACCCCAACCCAGCCTAGGAGGCCCGCTACAAATCCGCCTAGGACGCCTACAACTATTGTAGATGAGAGTAAGGCCTCGGAGTAAAGCCAAAGAGCTGTTACGAAAGCGTAGCTTAAAACCAGTAACACCAAGGTCGCCAGCTTAGACCCCCTTACAACGCTAGGTTGTATAAGAGCTTGTATAGGGGTAACTCGGTAATCCTGTGAGAGCTAGGACCTCCTTGCAACCTCGCTTATCTCATGCAATGGCATGTATTTAACCCTGCATCCCTTAAGCTTGGCTAGTTTTGAGTAGAAATCAGCTATCACGCTACTAGACCCTGATACTAAGAGTATCTGAATACACTTCTCCCCCGTATGGCTGTGTAGCTGTGTTATCCTAAGCTCCCCATAGCCTCCTATAACTGTTGCCACCTCCACCAGATCCCTATCGCATATATGGGCTATGAGCGCTACGCAGTCATGCGGTATCACGTGGTGAGTGTAATCCTCTAGCAACCCTCTTAGGGCTAGTTCAACAACGCTACTCCTATCTAAGCCCAGCATCCCTGCTACCATATCGAGGCTCTCAGCTAAACTCCTGCTTACGCTTACACCAAACCTCTTCTTAGCCAAACCTAGCAACCCTCGCTAGTGCATAGATGGTTACGAGGATTAAACCTGTTACACCTGAGGGTGGCATGTTTAGGCTTATGGAGGCTAGTAAGCCTAGGGCAGAGGCTATGGAGGCTATCGTTATGGAGGCTAGGGTTACCTGTAGGCTACCACGAGCTACTATGACTGCTATAGCTCCAGGTAGGAGTGTTAGGACAGATGTTACTAGGAACCCTGTTATCCTAAGCATTATGGCTACGCTGAGGGCCATTAGGGTGTAGAGGGTGAAATCGTAAATCCAAACCTTCAAACCACTAACGAGGGCCGTCTCTCTACTAACACCTACAAAGAACACCTCACGTGCAATGCTAAGAGAGAATACCGCTACGAGAAGCCCCACTATTAAAGCTGTGAGTCCTTCAAAGCTGGTAACGAGTAGGGGATCTCCTAGGATGAGCTGTGAAACCCTTCCAGCCCCTGCAATCCTCTGGGCATAGTATAAGGCTAGTACTGTAGCTGAGGCTGTAAACGAGACCATGATAGATGCTATGACATCACTGCTTACACCCTTATAAAGAGCATATCCCGAGGTCCAGACTAAGACTAGGACTAGTAGTACAGCTAGAATCCAATCCCCACCCTTATGTCCTAAAACTATAGCTGAGAGGGGGGCTGCTAGCAACGCCATATGAGGTGTTACGTGGGCTAGGAAGTAGAGCCTCCTAGCAGCTATTAAAGCACTTATAGAGCCAAAAGCAAGGGAGGATCCGATAACAGCCATTACTGTAGGGTAGCTTACAACCCAGTGCAGCTTAGGTGTAATAAGGAGGGTTACAAGCGATACTATGAGTAGTGCTAGGTATAGCCTAATGTCCATGCTCTGACACCCAATAGGGGTATAAAGCTCCTGGAGCCAGCCTCGATAAAACCTCGTGGGGATCCCCGATAGCCACTACCCTCTTATTAAGAGCTACGACAAGCCTAGTATGCTCTAGGAGCGGGTGCGGGTCGTGGCTTGTAACAACTACAAGCCTATCCGTAGCCAGCTGGCTTAAAACCCTTGATAAAGCAACCCTACCCTCAGGATCCACGGAGGCTAGAGGCTCGTCTAGTAGCATTATAGGAGCACCTGTTACAAGAACACTAGCTATTAAAACCCTCTGGAACATACCACCACTAAGCTCGCTCAACCTTAAATACCAGGAGCCTCTAGGAACGCCCACCATTGAGAGACACCTCTCAACAACACCCCTAACACCTCCAACCACGAACCTAGGCCACCTAGCCTTCCTCGTTAAAACAGATGTCTCAACGAACTCCCATACAGTAAGGGGAGACCACCCAGGGGGCTCGTTAGACTGGGGCATGTAGGCTACAAACATTCCTGCAACATCACTCCTCCTAGTTACATCAACTCCGTTAACGTAAACACTACCCCTAACAGGTCTTATAAGACCCGCTATGACCTTAAGGAGAGTTGATTTACCCGCTCCGTTAGGCCCTAAAACCTGGATAATCCCGGGGCCTCTAAGCTCTAGGCTTATAGAATCTAGGGCTCTCACACCATTAAAGCTAACGTGCACACTATCAAGCCTAACCATAGGTATGTCTTTAAACTCGTGCACAGACCGCTCTACCCATAGTATTACTATGTGGGTGAAATAGGGTTTAAATATCTCTACTAATAATCATAGCCTACATAAAAACTTATAAGTGCACATTTCATTTAAAAAATAATATGAGGTGTGCACATGAAATGGCTAGGAAGACGCAAGTAGCCATATTAGGTTTAGCTGTAGCCCTACTAGTACTAGCTGTAAGCGGGCTCTTCTTAGAGAGACGTGAGGAGGCTGGAGAAGGGTTGCTAGTGGTACTCTTAACCCCGGGTTTCGAGGATGAAGTCCGGAGCTTACTAGCTGAAGGTGATAGGCTCTATGTGATAGGTTCCGGAGGAGATCCTCATGAGATCCAATTATCGCCTTCAGAGATGGAGATACTGAGGAAGGCTAACTTGATAATCTCTATGGGCCACACATCGATTGACAAGAGGGTGGAGGAGCTCCAGAGGAGGGGTGAGGTTAAAGCAGTAATACTAAACCTAGTTGAGATACCAGGGCTTATAATACCAGAGCTCCCTGAAGACGGTCACGCCCACGATAACGGTCATGGTGTAGAGAATTACCACGAGCCCTTCTACGACCCAAGGAATGCGATTGTGATCCTAGGTAGGATAGTAGATTTACTAGTTGAGCTAAGACCGGATATGAGGGATGTGTATATAGGTAAATATAGGGAGTTGAAAACAAAGCTAGATGACCTGGTTAGAGTCTATGAAGGTGCGTTGAAAGGCTATAAGGCGGTCATATCAACAGCTGAGATCCAGCCGGCTATAACGTGGCTTGGGGTTGAAGTAGTAGCGTATATTGTAGTCGATCAACACGAAAGCCCGAGCCCTCAGACATTAGAAAAAGCTGTTAGAAAATTAGATGAAGAGGGCGTCATAGCCTTTATAGCGGTTATATGTAATGGAGGGTGCGAGCTCGCCTCACAAGTAGATCGAATGCTACTGGAGGAGGCTAAAGCTAGGGGGGTCCACGTTGTCGAGATCCCCCTAGGCTATACTGGAACTAGTGTTATAAGTAAGCTAGAGTACCTTATACATAAGATTCCATATGCTAGGGGAAGCTAGGATATAACCTTGGATTCAACCGCGTAGCCTCTGCTACCTGCATTTTCTACAATCTTTATAAACACTCCTAGCCTTTCTCCAACTCGGTGCCGGGTATGGTGTTCCCGTTTAAGAGTGTTGAGGATTTTAGGATTGAGCTTACAGAGGAGCACGAGCTTTTTAGGAAGAGTGTTAGGGATTTCGTTGAGTCTAAGGTTATGCCTAGGTGGAGGGAGATCGAGGAGTTTAATGGGATTCCAGAGGATTTATGGAAGGAGATGGTCTCCCTAGGTTTTACTGGTGTTGGTATCCCGGAGGAGTATGGTGGTCAGGGTGGCGGTGTGCTAATGGCTGTTATTATGACTGAGGAGCTTTCGAGAGCTAGTGTTGCGATAAGCGTTACTGTAGGCGTTAGGGATTTATTTGTGGTGCCCGTCTTAAGGTGGGGTAGCGAGTATTTAAGGAAGAGGTATGTACCGCCAGTTGCTAAAGGTGAGGCTAGGGCTGCACACGCTAACACAGAGCCTGGTGCTGGTAGTGATGTAGCTGCTATACAAACGCAAGCTAGGAGGGTTAACAACCACTACGTTATATCAGGTAGGAAGATATTCATTACAGGTGCTGGCGAGGCGGACTACCTTCTAGTATCAGCTAGAACTGAGCCACCTAAACCTGATAAGAGATGGTGGGGTATAACGACTTTCGTGGTGGAGAGGGAGTGGCCTGGGGTAAGGATTGGACAGCAAATCAAGGTTATGGGGTTGAGGGGGGAGCAGCCGTACGAGGTTATACTAGATGATGTTAAAGTCCCAGAGGAGAACGTAGTTGGGGCCGTTAACGAGGGGTTTAAGGTTCTAATGGATACATACGATCACGCGAGGATAGGTGTTGCAGCACAGGGGGTTGGCATAGCTCAAGCTGCGTTCGAGAAAGCGTTGAACTACGCTATCCAGAGAGAAACTTTCGGTCAACCCCTAATAGCACATGGTATTATAACGGAGAAGATAGCTGATATGTACATGAGACTTCAAGCCGCAAGGCTACTAACCTACTGGGCGGCAACACTAGCTGATAAGGGGAGACCTGAATTCGTAGTAGCAGCAAGCCTGGCTAAAGCCTATGCTACGGAAGCAGCAGAGTGGATAGCTAGGCAGGCGATACAAATACATGGAGGCTACGGAGTGGACTTTGAAACAGGAGTAGAGAGATACCTTAGAGACGCTATAATAACAACCATATACGAGGGGACCAACGAGATACAAAGACTAATAATAGTGAGACAGCTACTAAGACAAGCTTTCGGACTTAAAATCTAGCCTGTTCCCCCACTAGGTTCAACGCGCTTCCCCGCACCCTCCTTTTTCTTACGACTACACCCCCTAGCCATAATCTCATCACCATATATCTATACAGAGGTTACAGTTTTTCAGGTGGACAAGCTAGAGCTATGTTTAAAAACACAAACCACAGGTTAAACCCTTAGATTACCTGGTAGAGGAGTGTTTCCCCGGGATGGAAGGATTAGAGGTTATAAGCTGGTAGGAAGACTAGAGGTAGGGGGTTGTAAAATGAGCTTACCCAAGGAAACCCTGGAGAAAGCTCTGGAGAAGCTTAGAGAAGCGGCAAAGTCGAGGTATGAGGCTAGGAGGTCGAGGATAGTGGAGAGGTACGAGATACTAGCTAGGGAGCTGGAAGACAAGTATAGGGAGGTTGCTAGAAGGTTCTCGGAGATGCTGAAAAAGTAGGGGGTCCCCATCGAACCACCCATCCACTATAAAAGGGCTTAATACTCATTAGACCCCAGGGTTCGGCCTTGGAGCCCTGGCTTGTACTATCGGTTATAGTCGTAGTGTTATGGGGTTTGTGGGGTCTAGCTTTGAAGTACGCTAGCCTCAACCTCGAATGGCAGTACGTCTATGTTGCATCAGCTCTAGGAGCTCTCCTCGTATACGCTATGATAACCCTTGCTTTAACCCTCACAGGGAAGCTCAGCCATGTAGGTGATTACAGGAGCCTGGGTATAGCACTCCTAGGGGGGTTGATGGGAGCCCTAGGGGGCCTAATGCTAATAGTAGCCCTTAGGCTCGCTGAAGCCTCCATAGTGGTACCGCTAACAAGCATATACCCAGCTGTGACAGTAGCACTCTCAATAGCCCTACTAGGAGAGAGTGTAACCGCTAGGAAGATAGCTGGCGTAATACTAGCAATAATAGCCGTAATCCTACTATCAACAAGCGATTAAAACTATTAAACCCCCCAGGTAGTAGAGATAACGGGGGCACGGGAAGGGCCGGGGGCCCCGCCAGCCCCCCTAGCCCGTAGAAGGGCTAGCCCGAAGGCGCCATGCGGGGGCCAGTAATCCGGGGGCTCGGAGGTCTGAGGGGTGGGAGGCCACCCGGGGCCAGGGGCCATGAAGCCCGTCCCACGGGGTCTACGGAGACGGGGGGCCTGCCGGAGGGCAGGCTACTACCGTCTTAGCCGAGGAAACCCGGCCAGGCCCGGAAGGGAGCAACCTAGCCTCGGACGTAGACGTTCGTGGGGGTGCGGGTGGAGCCCTCCCGGGAGGGGTCCCCGCTTCGGCGCTCCAAGCCTTCGGAGACCGTGCCCCCAGGTCTGGGCCAAAAACTTAATACCCTCCCTTGAGGGTTACATTAGATAGCGGGTGTAGGTTTTGGTTGAAGGGAGTCACCTTGTGATAGCCGGGTTCGCATTGATACTGCTAGGTGTTCTCCTGGTGTTCGCTGGAACTCTATTCTACGCTCTCAGTAAACCTGCGAGGGTTGAAGGCGGGGGTGTCATATTGATAGGCCCTATACCAATCATATTCGGTACGTCGACCACGATGGCTATCGTGGCAGCCGTGGTGGCCATAGTGCTAATGGTGCTAGCCATAATCTTCATGCTACTAGCCTCAAGAGCAATCCCCCAACCAGGCTAACATAGACTCTTACCCCCCAAGGATCTAGATCTCCATCATAGGCGCTAGGAGCCTTACAGTGCATGGCGTAGATATTGATGGGGAGGTTAGAGGCTGAGAGCTCCTCATCGATAGAACTTCAACGTGGAACCTAGGAATAGGGGTTTCAAGGTTCAATGGAGGAAATAGGGTTTCCACGCTGATAACGGTGATGTACACGTTTACATCGGCTACACACCCATAGCATTTGATGACACACTTATCTCCAGGTGTTCCGACCACCACCTGAAGACCTTATAGTGTGAAGAAGATCCTCCTACAACTACATGATAGGCTTGACATAGAGGCATATAGCGGTGACAAATGGAGTTTACAGGGCTAGAGTGTACATAGAATCATAGAGGTTGGGGTAGGGGAAAAGTTTTAAGCTCTCATCTTCTCTCTCCAAGTGCGTGGGGGTTGTGGGCTATTGGGAGGACTGCTCTAACACTATCATCTCTGCTTATGATTCTAGCCATAATGCTACCCACGGCCTCCTACGTGTTAGCTCAGCAGTTTAAGGTTGGAGCCATAGTTTTCCATCTTGAGCTATACAATGAGAGAGGTAGACCTATAACAATTCTAGGAGCTCTCTCTAAGCCAGTTGAGCTTGAGGTGTTTGCTCAGGTTTACGCTATAACACCTCCGGACGATCCGGATGTGTTGAGGGAGGTTTATAAGGGTAGGGTTAGAGGGCTTACGCTGAGACTTGAGGCTAGAGGGGTTCTAAGGGATGTTGCTGAGGGCTGGGTTAGGTTTGAGGAGAGGAGGGGGCCTGTGAGTAGGGATAGTGAGACAGCAGTACAACTAAACCTATGGATTGTAAATAGGACTAGTGGTGAGGTGGTACAGAGGGTAAGCTACTACTACACATACAGCCCAAAGGGGATGCTGGAGGGCGAGGAGAGAACCTACAAGGTCAAGATAGCAGTGCCAAAGAAGGCCAAAGAAGCTGACATAAGGGTAGCAGGTGGATGCCCTGGATACTTCGAATGGAGGCCTGTGTACATGATAACACCTACCACTTACACACAGGTAGACGGACCCCCGGAGGTTTACAATCACCTATTATGGCGTGATGGAACATTGTATATTATGACACCACTCCTAACAATATACAATGCGTTCAGCTCCTCAAGCCCCATAACAGCAACTATTATGCACAAATCTGACAAATATACTTGGTTCTACGCGGCCATAGGTATTGATTTTGAGGTTGAGAAGAAGATTAAGAACGGTGACGTAACTGGAGGGCTCTCCGGTAAAGTCTACCTTGGGGGTAAGTCGCTGGATATGAAGGTGAGGTTTGGCGAAACACTAGAGAGTGTTCAGCCCTGGGAGGAGGCCTACATATGGATTTGGGCTAGGCCCGTCTACGTATTCTACCACGAGTACCATCATGTTGATTGTTTAGGTCACGAGACTCGCACAGGTCGTAATAAGGTGGATTTCTTTGTACAAGATGTTGTTAAAACCTATGATTCACAGCTTAAGGCATACTACATTGAGGGTGGTGTTAGGAGAGAACGTCTACCGAGCTTCATAAGAGAATGGATATTTAACAGCACGCTAACAGAGTATGTTTATACGTACACGTTAGGCCCTAACCAGGCCAGACTCTTAGATGATTTCCTAGAAGTGTATGTTGACACGTGTCAAGCTGACTTCGAGGTACCTATTGCGCCTGTTCTAGCCGCTGCGGTACGAAGGGTTGCAGCCCACCTAGCACCATTATCTGTTATGATTGGACCATCCATATCGTGGGGTGAGTCTGAAACCCGATACGTTGACGGTGTGATTATAAACCGGGGTCAGTACTATGAGTACCTTTATATGAGGCAGTCTAAGCTGCCGTACAGGAAGGATCCCCCGTGGCGGTGCCTCTGGTGTGACACCTGCTACTACAAGGTCCCTGTTTCACTTTGCATTGAAAGCCGGTGAACTCCATCCAAGGATCTCTTAACCCCATAATCTCTTCTCCTCTCCCCTTTTTAAGGTTCACGGAGTACTCCTAGAGTAGCCTATAGAGTAGCCTATGAATAGACGGTTTACGGGCTCCTCGGGCTCCATGAATTAAACTTTTATAGTGCTTGACACCCCAGCTGGGTTGGAGGGGGTCGTGTGCGCTCCACTACCATTCCATGGGTTGTGTGGCTCCTGCTAGGATTACTCGTGTACACCCACCTTCACGCCTTGAGCTCCACGGGTTACACGGGGTACTGTGTTGTGAGGGTTTACGCTGACAGGGGTGTCATGCTGGAATGCAGGCTCTCTGTTGAGGGGGCTCCGGCTAACATCACGTTGAGGGTTCCCCGGGACGCCGTCTACGTCTCCGTAAGCGATGGTGGAGACCCAGCACCATACTCTTACGATGAAGCCCGGGGGCTCCTGTCCTTCACGACCTTCTCCGGAAGGGTTACCGTTAGGGTTTACAGTCTTGGGCTTACATCGAAGGAGGGTGCCATCTGGAGGCTCCAGCTGGGCACTGTAGACCTTGAAACCCTCCTGGCACTACCGGGGGAGGCCCTGGTAGTCTCAGTGGAGCCCAGGGATTTCGGTGTAAGGCTTGTAAACAACACCCTACACCTTGTCTTCAAGCCAGGCTCCACTGTGAGAGTAGAGTACACGCTAATACCAACAACACAGCCAGCCCCACCACCGGGGCAGGTAGCACCCACCACGACACCCACTACGGTAGAGGAGACATCTGAACGGGAGAAGGTGGCACCCACCGAGGGTGCACCCACTACACGGCTCCTCCTAGTGCTCGGAGCCCTAGCCCTGCTAGCCGCTGCGAGAGCACTCCTGCTGAGAGCCAGGAGGGGGGCCTCTAGGCTAGTGGAGGTGGCAACAGTAGAAGAGGCGTTAGATGAAAGGGATAAGCTGATACTTGAAACGTTGAAGAACGTGGGCGAGGCTACAGCACCAACATTACAGAAGGCGACCGGGATACCTAAGACGCCATTGTATAGGAAGCTTGAGAAGCTGGAGAAGATGGGGCTGATAGAGTCTGAGTGGAGGGGTGGAGCGAAGGTCTACAGGGTTAAGCTAGAGAAGCATATATAGCATCTAGAGAGCATTAAAAGCTTAAAACAACGTTTAGCTTAGAATAACTTAGTGAGCTCTTAAAATTAGCCCTGGAGGCATCCGATACCATGAAGCCTGCTAGGTGGGTTGGGAGAAGTAGTGCTGCTAGAGAGTATGGTTTAACTATTGATCAAATCGACTATGCGATCCTCCAAGGCCTTATCAGGTATAGAGACCTGGGAGGTCACGGTGTTATTGTTAGTAGAGAGGATTTGGAGAAGAACCTTGATGCTATAAAGGGGTTCCCTGAGAGGATTTGGATTTATAAGAGTGAGGCTATGAAGAGGTATGGTTTGACGAGGAATCAAGTGGAGCTCGCATCGGAGATGGGTTTGATTAGGTTTAAGAAGGTTAGAAACCCCTACTACTCGAAGTCAGAGGCGGTACTACTCGTTATCCCAGACATAGAGGCTAATCTTGATGTTATAAGAGGTTTCCCCAGGTACTCTGAGTGGGAGAGGAGTAGGAGGAGGGTTTACGTTGGGAGATCCAAGCTTAGGAGAAATCTTGAATTTCACTGCCCAAGATGTGGGATGATCTTAAGGCCACCTAGAGATTCCCGGGCCTTCGAAGCCGTGTGGAATGGGATCATGGATGCCAGTGAAGCACTTGAAAGGATTATAGTAGCACACTATAGGCATGCACACACAGCTTACGATAGGGATAGAGAGAACATAGATATGTGGCTTAGAGAAGAGGATTTAAAGGAGATAGCGCCAAACTTCAAAAGCTACACAAGCCTCCTCAAATGGTATCTAGAACACAAACACGACATGGACGAATGGGAGAGAGAACACTACGTAGACACACTCAACACCCTAAGAAGCATAGCAGTTGAGAGAGCTAAGAAGCACTACACAGGGGAGGCAATAAGATTAGCGGAGGCAGACGGCCTCCTAAGGAGAAAACAAGAACAGCCATCAACACAAGAGAGTACACCCTAGTAAGCTATGCTAATAACTACCACCGTGACTATATCAGCGCAGGCTTGTCTAAAATCCACTACCCCAAGCTTTCCCTGGGCCTTCCCTACTGTCTCCCTCCTCCCCCTATTCTAGGAGGTCTCACACTAGTCTAGGATGGAGTAGGGGGTGGTGTGGGGTGGCTAGGCTTGCTGGGCTCGTTATTGTCTGGTTGTTGCTAGCCTCCATGTTAGCACCCGTAGCCCTGGGGGTGGAGTATGATCAGCGGAGGGATGTGGATGCCATAGTGCAGGGTACTATTGAGAGGCTTAGGGCTACCCTAGCCTACCTGGAGGCGGTGAGCCCCTCGGAGGCCTCCAAGCTTAGGGAGGTTTTCGATAGGGCTATATCGAGGCTTGAGGGGGCTAGGGGTGGGGCTCCCGAGGTTGCCCTAGTGGAGGTTGTGAGAGCTCAGGTTGAGGCTTTGAACGCTTCCAGGGGCGTGCTATCTAGGGTTAACGTGACGTACCCTCCGGGCCTCATGGTAGCCTTGGATGTCAAGCTCGGGATGGTGGAGGAGCTGAGGGCAACAGTAGAGTACCTCAAATCCGCTAATGTAACCGTCGAGCCCTGGGTTGATGTGAAGCTGGAGGAGACAGCCCGTAACATAAAGGCTCTAAAGGAGGGCCTAGCATCGGGAGCTCTAAATGCAAGCCAGGTTGCCGTGAAGCTAGGGGAGGTCAACAGGAACATATCGGAGGTCAGAGTATACCTGGCTAAGACGGCCAGGCAGGGCTGGGTTAAAGCCCACGTCCTAGGCAGCATAGCCAGGGAGATGGCCAGCTCCATTAGATCATCAGAGGCAGCAATGAGAGGCGATGTCGAGGAGCTAGCGGCGAGCCTTGAGAGGCTTGGTAGGATTCCAGAAGTACTACCACCCGGAGCTCCGGGTAGAGGGGTGGTGGAGGTTACAAAGTGCATCCTACAAGCAACACCTGGTAATAAGACGTTCGTGGTTATGTCCACCATAGCTAAGACACTAAGGGAGTCCAAGAAAGAGGTTAAGATCAGGCTGCTGGTAGCAGAGATACTCAGATGCCTCAAGCAACCCCTGGAGAGGATACCATTAAACGAGATACCCGCCAAGCACAGGCTCGATGTAGAGAAGGCTAGAGAGAATGCCAAGACGTTAGAGGAGGAGGCTAGAAGGAGCACCCTACACGTTGTCGAACGGAACCCAACGGCTACAATAGGGCTCCTCAAGGCCGAGCTAGAGCTCCTACAAAAACTGTACAGGGATCACAAGGAGGGGAGGGCTACAGCCGAGGAGGTCAAGCTACAAGCACAGCTCATACTAAAGCTAGCTGAAATAGCCGAGCAGACCGTAGCAAAACTACCAATGCCAGCCCAAGGCAGGCTAATGGAGACCGTTAAAGCCGCTAAAAACGAAGCAAACAGAGTACTAAGTGAGCTAGGAGCTTAAAAACCCAAACCTCCCTTCCTTTTTTAATAATCCTGTATAACAAATCCCTATGCTGACCGAGATCAACATATATGGTGTCAGAATGGATTCGTGTCGGTCGTGAGAGTAGACTAGGACACTGTCTTTGTATACCTCTCTCTCGTATACTCCACGTATATTTTATATAAATACAGGGGTACCATTAGGCCTGCTGTTAGGATGCCTAACACCACTAGCACTATGTTTGGAGTTCTTGATAACCTTCTCTCAGTATCTAAAGCTGTGTAAGTGTATGGTAGTGCTAGAATTGCTATGATAGGGAGTGCTAGAATTGCTATAATGGGAAGGCCTATCCCCATCCCTATAGCTCCTACGAGTAATAACAGTAATGCTGGTATGCTTAGTACCCTAGCTGGTATCATGTATAGTGGGATGAAGCGGTCCTTGAAGGCCTTTGATAAAGGAACGTATATTAGGGTGAACTCTAGGGATAAGCCTATCACTAGTAGTATTGCAAGTGAAACCCATAGTATGGCTAAGCTTGGGCTGTTAACCCAGAGGCATTGGAGGAATTGGGGGAGCTCCTCTACGTAGGTGTAGTAGCATATCCTAGGCCCATCACCACCTAGGATGAGGAGCTGGAAGACTATGAAGAGTGCCCACGATAGAATGCGTAGGGGTGTGAGTAGGAGGACAGCATATGCAACCACTATGAGGGCTAGGTATGATAGGGTATACACGAGGCTAACGCTGATCCTAGATCTAAGGATTAAACCTAGGATTACCAGTATAATCGAGGGGGTTATGAGATGGTATACTATGGCGGTGAATGTAAGCGAGGCACCACGATAAACAGGATACTCCCTCACCACATACCATAAGGGGATACCAAGGTAGAACGCTATAGCCGTTAGAGTCGTTATAAGAACTGGAAGTAGAGCTCTCAACAAACCTATCCCCTTGATATCATACTCACACCTAAAACTTAAATTTAATATTAAGATTTAACACGTAAACTCTGGGCTCGTCTGGTTTCGTCTAGGAGCTCTCAATAGCGTTATAAAGGTTGTCCTAACGTGGATATCATTTGGTGCTACTGTTGGGTGGTATCTTCGGCTTCGTCTGCTTGAAGCCCCTTAGCGGTTCGGTTGTCAGGGAGGGTTTGAGGAGGCTTGTTTACAGGGGTTATGATGGTGTTGGTTTCGCTCTCCTAGATGATATGGGTAGGCTTGTTGTTAGGAGGGTTACAGGGCATATTGATAGGGTTGGTGATAGGCTTGGTTTCGAGCTCTACAATGCTAGGGTTATGGTTGGTCATACACGCTATGCTAATAGGGGTGTTCCAGCTGACTTTAACAGCCACCCTCTTCTAAGCTGTGATGGCCGTGTTGGTGTTGTGAGTGACGGTGTTATAGATGGCTACGAGGATCTTAGGGGTAGTCTCGCCAGGAGGGGTCATAGGTTTACATCTACTACTGATACGGAGGTTCTAGCTCACACCATGGAGGAGCTCTTGAAGGTTAAGGGTGTTGAGGAGGCTCTCCTGGACATAGGGAGGGGTATCAAGGGTTTATACTCTGCAGTCTTCATAGTTGAGGGTTTGGAGGAGCTCCTACTAGTATCCCGGGGGCAACCTCTCATCATAGGGTTGAAGGGCGACGGCTCCTGCACCTTCGTATCAAGCGATGTGCCCAGCCTCTATGGGTTTGCTGATGAGGCGGTGGTTCTTGAGGAAGGCCTGGTGGGCTTGGTTGGTGGAGGGTGGTTCAAGGTTTTAGATGTGGAGAGCGGTGTTGAGGTTACAGGTTTGCAGAGGAAGAGGGTTAAGTACCCTGTTGAGGTTATAAGTAAGGGTGGTTTCAAACACTACATGTTGAAGGAGATATACGAGGTACCAGAGGCTATGCTTAGGACCACCGCTACACTACTGGATAAGTACTTGAGGCTAGCTGCTATGATAATAAGCGGGGCTAGGAACATAATAGTTATAGGCAATGGGTCGAGCCTCCACTCAGGCCTCATAGCACAATACTACTTCGCTGACATGGCGGGGTTGAGTGTAACGGTTACCAGTGCAGCTGAGTTCCCCTACTACGCTGTAAACAGTGTTACAACGGGCACGGTGGTGATAGCTATAAGCCAGAGTGGGGAGACAAGTGATGTGATTAAAAGTGTTAAGATGGCCAAGCAGAGGGGGGCGGTCATAGTAGGTGTCACCAACGTCCTAGGATCTAGGCTGACAATACACTCAAACGTGTACCTACCGATAGGATCGGGCCCTGAGATAGCTGTTCCAGCTACTAAAACCTTCACATCGACCCTGGTTGCCCTAGCAATACTAGCAGGCTACACAGGGCTATACACCGGGAGGTTTAGCCAGCAGGAGCTCTCAGAACTATACACTGGGGTTAAAGAGCTCTCCCAAGCCCTAAAGGCCAGCCTAGAGTCAATTGAAGGTGAGGCCTCCCTAGCAGCTGAGAAGCTATCGCCATGGGGTAGCGTGTACATAGCTAGTAGTGGCTTAAGCTACCCAATAGCCCTTGAGGGGGCTCTTAAACTTAAGGAGACAGCCCTGGTGCACGCTGAGGGGCTACAGTTAGGGGAGCTCAGGCACGGGCCAATAGTGCTTACGGGGAGAAGCCACCCCGTTATAGTCGTGGAGCCCGTTGAGGAGATAGCGTTAGAGCTATACTCTAAGATCGTAGATGAGCTTAGATCTAGAGATGCCCTAGTGGTAAGGGTTAGCTTTAGGGGGGAGGGGGAGCTCAAAGCACCTAAGGCCATGAAGCCTCTAACCCCCATAGCATGCGTAGTCCCCTTACAGCTACTTGCATACAAGCTAGGCTTACTCAAAGGCCTCCCCATAGACACGCCTCCAGGCCTGGCTAAGGCTATAACAACATAGGTGAGATCTTGGATAGCGTTTACGCTGTAAGCGATATACATAGCCCTAGATTCCTCCCTCTATTCAAGCAAGCAGTTTCAGGAGCTCCACCTAAACCCCCATGCTTCATCATACTAGCAGGAGACATAGTAGATAAGGGTAACATTGACATGGTTAAACCTGTGGTTGAGAGCATTAAAGCTAAGTGGGGCAACGTAGGCATAATAGCGGTCTTCGGCAACGAAGAGTACCATAGTGTTAGAAGCTCCCTAGTTGAGAGGTACGATACGGTAACATGGGTAGATGATAGGGTTGAGTTCTACAAATGCAACGAACTAAAGGTGGCAATAGTCGGAACCCAGGGGTCCCTGGATAGGCTTACAAGATGGCAGTCAAAGCATATGCCATGGCTTTTAGAGGAGTATAGGAGGAGACCGCAGCTCATAAGAGAGCTGGTGAGAGACTCTAAGGCTAAAGCTGACGTGGTGATCCTGGTATCACACTATGCCCTAGCCTCAGGTAACCTTAAGGGAGAGGATCCTAGAATATGGCCGGAGATGTACTCAAAGCTAATGGAGAGAGTTGTGGCTGAGGCCAAACCGGATATAGCGATACATGGGCACGCACACCTAGGTAGAAGCTACACTGTAGTCAACGGGGTCCCTGTTTACAACGTAGCTCTCCCAGCTGTTAAAAGCATAACCATTATAAACCTCAAGAGAGGGCTTATAGGGTTCATTAAGTAGGTGCTTTTAAACGCCAAACAACCCCTAAATGGTAGGGGTAGGGTGGTTTGAGATCACTGAGGGCTCTCTCACTAGTCATGTTGATTGTATTAGCTCAAGCTCTCACTATGGAGCCTTCGGAGGCTTCAGAGAATCTTAATTTCAACATTGAATCTAAGAGTAGCCTTGCAGTGAAAGCTAACCGGTCTACCACCCTAGCTGGCGTAGTAGAGGTCTCTAATATTGGAAACGTTAGTGATGAGAGGGTGGAGGTGAAGGGCGTAGTTTACGCTAGGCTAGCCGATAGAGAGAGGGGGTTGAACTTTACCTTAAACATGAACTACAACACTTCAACAGTACTAGGCAAAAATGTGGTGGAATCCAAAACACGATTTAAGGTCGACTACATAGACTATGGAGTTCTAGCCGAGCTAGCTCCAACAAGGCAGGTAGCGTTAAAGGCTGACGGCTCAACATCAACAACCATAGCTGAGGGTAGGCTCAATACAACACTAAAAGCCACAATAAAGCCCAGCACGGGTAATAGGATTTACGATGCTATAGTAGCAAACCTTTTAACATACATCTTAGACGAAACACTGGGAAACGTGAAAGAAGAGCTCCAAAAAACAAATGGAACTCTAGAGTACGAGGTAACCCTAGCACGGGGAGGCACCTTAGTAGAAGTAGAGGTGAAGGCGGGCATCCCCTTAAAAGAGAGGCCTAGAGTTGCAGAGGTGAAGCCACAAATGGGAACATTCGAAATCAAGATCTCCATTGTATCAGAACGAAACCAGACAACAGTCTACGTCGAGTTAGAAACGCTAACAAGTAGGGGGAGCCTTAGAGAAGCCCTCAATGCAATTCAATCGCTAACCAACGTAGAGACCCTGGATGGAGTCAATAGGCTCCTGGAATCTCTAGATAGTCTCGTTACAACACTAAACAACACACTAGCAAACATCAACCTACAACCGGGAGGGGTGATAACAACACAGGAAACACCGGTAGGAAGCCCCACAGCAACTATAGTGGAGGGAACTAGAACTCAATGGGGGGAGAGTAGAGGTGGGACAACCCTAACGCTGTTATTAATGGGGGTTGCTATAATAGCAACCCTCATAGCCTCCTACATGGTGCTAAAAAGAAGGAGAATTTAATAAGTAACCCTCCTCCGGGCCACCATACAAAATCTATCTAGGTTAACTTATAGGATTAAAGCTTAAATTTCATTAGATCTTTTAAGCCCTAGCTTTACCTATACCTCAATTCAATAATGGATAGGAGGTAACTTTAGGCTATGAAGTTTAATGTGAGAGATCTCGGTGGCATTGAGGGGTATCTTGGACTTGATAAAGGCGTTGATGGTAACTTAAAGAGGTGCTTTGTAGAGACTGCATCGTATAACCTCTCTACAGCTATATCATCTAACTTGGTTAACGTTATGGCGATAAGGTTAATGGGCTTCGGTGTTCTAGAGCTTAGTATCCTAAAGATTTCTAGAACTCTCTTCGTAACCCCTGGTAGTATAGCTGCCCTCCCTCTCATCTAAAGGTTTAGAGAGCATAGGCTAAAGTTATGGCTCGTCTCCGGTGGGCTTAACAGGATTGGCTGGGCTCTATCCATATTTACAGTTCTACTACCACACCCTCTAAACTCCGTAGCTCTAGTAGCACTAGTGTCAGCTGTTCAAGTCTCTAGAGCCGTAGCTGGGATAGCCTCCACAGACACTCTAGCTGATACGATAGAACCGTTTACGGCTAGTAGGTTCCTCAGCGTTGTATCACCGATTAACAATATTGTGGCTCTCCTAGCTCTCATCTCGACATTCATAGTCTTCAACATTGCTAGTGTTGACACAGCTTACTGGATATTATACATAATAGCTTTAGCCTCAGCTATCATACCAACTGTAGCCTTAGCATTATTAAAGGAGGTTAAGGTAGTTAGGGGGGATGAGAGCTCTCATACTAATCCTTTAGATCTAGTTTTAAAGTATAAAAGTGTAGCTCTAGAGACTCCTACAGCTAAAAGCTATCTTATGGTGACCTCGGCCTTCCATCTAGCTGTTAACATCCCAGCATCCTTCTAGGACTACTACATAATGGTCGTCATAGGAGGTAATGAGAGCTGGGTTACAGTTAAAAACATAGCCATGCTATCCTCTAAAGCCGTAGCTCTTAGAATATGGGCTCCTCTGGTAGACAGTATGGGTGCTAAGAGAAGCTTATCCATATCCATGGCGGCCGTGTCACCAATCCCTCTACTCTACTACAATGCAACAAGCGTCTTCGAGCTCATGGGTGTTAGTATATTTAGTAGCGTAGCCTGGGCACCATGGGATGTAGCTACAGCACTCTACATGTGCTACCTGGTCCCCGAGGATAGGAGGCCTGCGTTCACATCTCTGCAAAACGTATCCTCTAACATAGCTGCTACTCTAGGCTCAGCTATGAGGTCATGGATTGGAGTTCATCTAGGCATATACCATGTCTTTTTAGCATTAACAATTCTAATATCTACTACGGCCATGCTGGCCTACAAGATGACATTGGAGCTTAGGTACTCAAGTTAATATAGGTTATTAGAACGCTAAGCTACATAAGTAGCTTGCTTCAACTCCCTAAGTTGCGGTATCCTAGTCTACGTACCTATACGTTTTATGGTGTATAGGTTTCTCTAGGGGTATCATGTTTAGCGTTATCTTCTCTAGGAGGCCTCTAACCGAGGTTGTTAAATCCATTTTAAGTGCTTCCTCTAACCTATAGAAGCCCACCTCTAAGGCGTCGCTTCCTGGCTTAATTTCACCTTTGGGATTCTTGTAGAGCACGTCTATGAGGACATAATGATATTTTATGTTCTCCCTCTCATCATATACTATTAGTGTATCCACGTTTACAACGCCTACGGGCTCCGCCTCTACTCCCGTCTCCTCCTTGAGCTCCCTGGTAGCCGCTTCCACTAGATCCTCTCCTAACTCCACGTGGCCTCCCGGTATGCTCCATTTCCCAGCACCTGGGGGGTACGCTCTTCTAACTAGGAGAACTTTACCTTGCTTGTCCAGGACGAGGCATCCGACTCCTACTTTAGGTAACTTCAAGTCCTGGCTCATGGTCTCACCTATGCTAGTATCCTAGGATAAGATTTAATAGATTCTACGCTCTCTTAACTTTTAAGGTGCTCTTAGTTGAGGGTTGCCGTAGTTGGTGTAGGCTGGTACGGCTTTAAGCCTACTGTTCCGGAGCTGTCGTTTAGAGAGATGATGTTTGAGGCTGCTGTGAGGGCTTACGAGGATGCAGGTGTAGATCCTAGGAGGGATGTGGATGCCTTCATATCATGTCAGGAGGATTTCTGGGAGGGCATAGCTATCTCTGACGAGTTTGCACCCGAGCCTATAGGTGGTGTTCTAAGACCCACCATGACCATAACGGGTGATGGCCTGCAATGTGTAGGACAAGCTTACATGATGATTAAGAGTGGTGCTTTCAACGTCGTAGCTGTTGAGGCTCACGCTAAGCCAAGCGATATAATGTCACCTCAGGAGATCTACGAGTTCTCACTAGATCCTAACATTAGAACTCTCAAGATATCGAACCCCCTCTTCCAAGCCGGGCTTGACGCTGTAGCCTACATGAGACGTAGCGGGGCTTCGAGGGAGCACCTAGCTATGGTTGCTGTTAAGAACAAGGTTAGAGGTCTCCTCAACTCTAGAGCCTCTCACTCTGCTAAGCTAACCCTCGACCAGGTGCTCGACTCAAAACCTGTAATACACCCTCTAACCCGATATGAGATAGCGGGGTTTACTGATGTAGCTATAAACGTTGTCCTAGCATCAGAGGATGTAGCTAGAAGACTCGGGGATAAGCATGTCTGGGTTGAAGGGATATGGTGGGCTACCGAGGTTGGCACAGGGGCTGTTGAATGGCACGAGTGGGGTAGGATGCCTTCAATGAGGCTGGCAGCTCTCGGAGCATATAAGCTAGCTGGTGTGGAAGATCCGCTTAGGCAAACGGATTTCTCCGAGGTTGAAGACAGGTTTAGCTACATGGAGCTCCTATCACTAGAGGAGCTAGGCTTAGGAGGTGGGGGGGCGCATAGGATGCTGGAGTCAGGCTACTACAACCCGGAGGGGGGCTACCCCGTTAACCCTAGTGGTGGAAGCCTCTCCATGGGGGTTACCTTGGAAGCTACAGGTTTATCAAGGCTACTTGAGGTGGTTCTACAATTGAGAGGTGAGGCGGGGGGAGTTCAGTTGAAGGATGTGAGGAGAGCTGTTGTTGCATCGTGGAGAGGGCCTCCAACGTATACTAGCATTGTAGCGGTTGTATCGAGGGACTAGGGGTGGTGGGGGTGAAGTCCAACATATTTGTTAAGGATAAGGTAGCCATTGTTGGAGCCGGGTTAACATTATTCAGGAGGAGGCTCCTTGAAACACCGAGAGACCTAGCTTGGGAAGCCTCTAGGGAGGCTTTAAGCTCTGCAGGACTGACGCTCAAGGATATAGATTGTATTGTGGTAGGCTCCGCTCCCGACGCCTTCGACGGAATCCACATGAAAGGCGAGTATTTAGCCGATGGATCTGGGGGGTTCAATAAGCCTGTTGTAAGGGTTTTCGTAGGTGGCGGTACTGGCGTGATGGTCCCAGCTGTGGCATGGTGGCATGTTGCTAGTGGTTTGTGTAAAACTGTGCTGGCCGTTGGGGAGGAGAAGATGAGCCATGCCTACCCGCACCCTCAGGGGGTTTTCGCCTACATATGGGATCCTATACTTGAGAGGCCTCTAGGCCCTAACCTAATCTGGATATTCGCTTTGGAGATGAGAAGGTATATGCATGTTTGTAACGCCTCTAAAGAGGATATAGCTCTCGTCTCTGTTAAGAATAAGAGGAACGCCTTAGATCACCCAGCTGCTCAGGCGGCCGCTAAAATAACCGTTGATGATGTGTTGAAGAGCGAAGTTCTAGTGTGGCCTGTGCAACTACTCGATATAAGCCCTGTTAGTGACGGTGCAGCAGCTCTAGTCCTAGCTAGTGAGAGTGTAGCTAGGAGGGTTACAGATACACCAGTTTGGGTTGAAGGAATAGGGTTCACCCTGGATAACACACACTGGTACAACAGGGATCTAGCTTACCCTAGATACCTGGAGTACGCTGCTAGGATGGCATATAAAATGGCCGGTATCGAGAGGCCGTGGAGGGAGATAGACGTTGCCGAACCCTACGACCCCTTCGACTACAAGGAGTTACATCATATCGAGGGCTTAATGCTAGCTAGGAGGTGTGAGGCTCCGAAGCTTCTCAAGGAAGGTTACTTTGATAGAAGCGGGGAGCTCCCCACATCGCCTGGCGGAGGCCTCCTAGGTGTCGGTAACCCTATAGCTGCCGCAGGGGTTATGAAGGTCGCTGAACTCTTCTGGCAGTTGAGGTATGAGGCTGGAGCTAGGCAAGTTAAGAAGCCTGTTCACAAAGCTGTTGCTAATGCTTGGGGTGATTTAATGCAAGCTGGGACGGTTGTCGTCCTCTCAACATGAGGTGGGGTCTGTGAAGCCTGAGAGGGTTCCCGGGAGGTATATTAGAGAGGAGGATCTTAGAAGGCTACCAGGGGTTATAGAGTACACGCCCACAGCAAGGTACTCATATAGTGCTGGTCAAGCCCTCTCAGAGTTCCTAAGAGGGCTTAAGGATGGTAGGATTCTCGGGAAGCTGTGCCCTTCATGCCGTAGGGTCCTGGTACCACCTAGAGTCTACTGTGAGTTCTGCTTCACACCTACAACAGAGTGGGTTGAGGTAACAGGGGCTGGGAGGGTTGAAACAGCTGTTATAAGCTACATAGGGGTTGCTAGGGAGAGGCTTGAGAAGCCGGAGATCATAGGTGTTATAAGATTGGATGCTCCAGGTCATGCTGAGAACAGCTTCGACTTCGCAGGTTTATTCCATAAACTATGCGGTGTAACGGAGGACGATGTTAAAAGCGGGAGGGTTATAGGGATGAGGGTTAAACCGAGGTGGAAGCCTGTGCATGAGAGGGTGGGTAGCATACTTGATATTGAATGCTTTGAACCCCTACAACCTCGGGAGGTGGTCTAGATGAGTTTATGGAAGAAGTCTAGGGTATCAGATGTAGTCCACGTTGAGGGTAGGATGGAGACTGAGAGGTATATATACACACCCGGGCCGGTGGGAGTTAAGGTAGCTGAGGCCTTAATGGAAGGTAGAATCATGGGTGTTAAGTGCGGAAACAAGCTCTACATCCCAGCTAAGACGTACTGCCCGGATCATAGTGAAGGCGAGCTAGTGGAGGTTAAAGGGCCCTGGATTGTTAAAAGCTATACCATAGTATACGAGGATATGTATGGAGCGAAGCTCGATAAACCGGTTGTAATAGCCTTAGTGGGAACCGAGGAGGCCCACGGAGGGCTAATACACTATGTAGAGGTGGAGCCTGATAAGGTAAAAGTAGGGCTCAAGGTCGAACCCGTATTCAGACCTAAGGAAGAGAGGAGAGGTCTGATAACAGATGTAATGTTCTTCAAACCCGTAGAGCATAGTTAGACAGTAGTAGATAGCTGTGATCGACTCAAGCTGAGCAAGGTAAATTAGTGTTCGATGCAATAATTATACTGGTGAGGGCTTTGAGTCACCCGAGTGCAATCAAAGTATCGGACATCGTTAAAAGAGCCCCTGTAACAGTAACCCCTCTAACCACGGTTGAGGAGGCGGTTAAGTTAATGTATAGAGAGGGGGTCGGTAGTGTCATAGTAGTGAGCCCTGAGGGCAGAGTACTAGGGATTTTCACGGAGAGAGATCTAGTTAAGCTTATAGGTGAGGGTAAGCCTCTCACATCTAAGATAGGAGACTTGATGACAAAAGACCCTGTAACCGTATTCGAGGATGACACCTTAACGAAAGCTGTAACCCTAATGGCTGAAAGGAGAATAAGACACCTACCTGTAGTAGATAGAGATGGAAAGCTTAAAGGTGTCATATCAGCTAGAGATATAGCGTCGACCTTCGGTAAATACCTAGAGGAGCTAGGGGAGATTAGCGAGTAACAGTCTCCTTAAACCAGTCACCTTTTCCCCTCCTACAACCCACATATTTTACGCTTATCTTATATCCTTAACATTCTCGGGTAGCATCACCGTCCGATTTTAAAGTGTTTCGGTTTCCCTAATGCTAGTTCTGCCACCTCCTGTACTGCTTCTGAAATTGTTGGGTGTGGGTGTATAGTTGAGGCTAGGTCTTCCAGGGTTGCACCCATCTCTATGGCTAGCCCTAGCTCCCCAGCTATCTCTGAGGCGTGCGGTGCTGCTAGGTGGATTCCGATTACCGCCTTACTACTCTCCTCATAGACTATTTTTATAAAGCCGTCGAGGGAATCCTCTATGGTAGCCCTAGCTAGCCCCCCTATGGGTAGCTTTACTGTTGAGACCCTATACCCTGCGTTCTTAGCCTCTACCTCTGTTAAACCAACACTTACAAGCTCTGGATCTGTGAACACTACTGCTGGTATCGCTCTAGCGTCGAACTCTGATTTAAGACCTGCAGCGTTCTCAGCCGCGACTATTGCCTGTGCGAAAGCCCTATGAGCTAGTAGCGGTGGTCCTGTCACATCGCCTGAAGCGTAGACATTAGTGGAGGCCTCCATCCTACCATCGACCCTCACATACCCCTTCTCATCCAGGCTTACCCCTAGACGTTCGAGCCCCAACCCCATGGTATTAGGCTTCCTACCCACAGCTGCGAGGACGAGGTCGGCTTCAACCTCAACGTTGTTGGATAGCTTAGCCTTAACGTAGCCTTCCCTCTTCTCAACCTCCACGATCCTAGTTGAGGTATACAACTTAACACCCATCCTAGATAACCTTCTAGACATTAACCTTGAGAAATCATCATCCATAGCTGGGAGCACTCTATCCATAACCTCCACAATGTATACGTCGACGCCAAGCTTAGCCATGACGTTGGCGAACTCCACACCAATATACCCAGCTCCAATTACAAGGACCCTCGACGGCTTCCTCCTAACCTCTAATATAGTCCTATTATTATGTATTAGAGCTCCATCGAAATCAAGCCTCGGTATGCTAGCCGGGTCTGTCCCCGTAGCGACTACAAGCTTAGAGTAGCCGATCCTCCTCCCATCACTAAGCTCTAAAACACCCGGCTCTGCAACCCACCCTCTAGCGTTAAACACCTCAACATTATACCTTCTTAGGAGGGAGCCTACACCCTCTGATACCCTAGATGCTACACCTTTAACCCAATCCATGTAGGCTTGGTAGTCCAGCTCATAGCTTAATTTAACAAAGGGGAGCCTTGATAAGCTTGATAGGAGCTCCACAGGTCTAATCATGGACTTCGTAGGTATGCAACCGTAGTTCGTGCACTCCCCCCCAAGCTTATTAGCCTCTACAAGAGCTGTGCTCAAGCCTAGCTGGGAAGCTCTAATAGCTGCAGGGTACCCCCCAGGACCTCCTCCTAGAACCACTAAGTCGAACTTATCCACTAGGCGCACCTCACTTAAACTCCTCCTCTGAAGCCATTAAAATAGCTGGATTCTCTAGATACCTTTTAACTGCTAGTAGGAACCTCGTGGCGTAAGCCCCCTCAATGAACCTATGATCAAAGCTTAGCGAAAGGTACACTATTTTTCTAGGCTTAAGCTCTCCATCAACATACCTTGGAACTTCAACCAGCCTGTGGACTCCAAGTATGGCTGCCTCAGGGTAGTTTATTATGGCCATGCCGAGCACCGTCCCCACGGATCCTATGTTGGTTATAGAGAAGGTGCCCCCCGTTACATCCTCTAAACTCGTCTTACCCTCTCTTGCCTTCTCCGCTAGCTCACCTATCTCCCTAGCAATCTGGTATAAGCCCTTACCATCAGCCCCCTTTATAACAGGAACTACAAGTCCCTGTGGCGTGTCAACAGCAACCCCTATGTTGTAGAACTTTTTAATAATAATCTCCCCCCTCTCCTCATCTAGAGAGGCGTTTAGCAACGGGTACTCCTTAAGGGCTTTAACCACAGCTTTCACTATGAAAGGTAGGAGTGTTAGTTTAACATCCTTAGACTCTGCATCCTGCCTTAGAACATCCCTTAGCTTAACGAGCTCCGTTACATCTACCTCCTCCACTATGTAGGCATGAGGTATCCTAGATTTAGCCTCGACCATTTTAGAGGCCATAATCCTCCTGATACCTTTAATAGGGACCCTCTCAACAGCACCCTCAACTAGGGCGGGCTGCCTGGGGGCCTCAGCAGCCTTCTTAGACTCCTCAGCATACCTTAGAACATCCTCCTCAGTTATCACACCTCCAGGCCCCGTGCCTTTAACCTTAGAAAGATCCACCCCCAACTCTCTAGCAAGCTTCCTAACCCTAGGCGGGGCTCTAACCGGGACCTGTAATGCCTCTCGCGCACTCTCTCTAGCTTCGACCCTCTCAACATCCGAGGCTCCAGGAGCTCCGGTTGCTACCTGCACTTCGGGGGCCTCGATCTCCGCTATTGGAGCTCCAACCCTAACAACGTCTCCTGGCTTAGCTAGGAGCCTTAAAATTCTGCCCTCGAAAGGCGATGGTATCTCGACTGTAGCCTTAGCAGTTAAGACTCTAACTAGTGGCTGGAACATTTTAACATGGTCCCCCTCTTTAACAAGCCATTCTACAATCTCACCCTCGACCAACCCCTCACCTATATCGGGGAGCTTAACCTGCCTTAGAGCCATCGCACCCACCTAGTACTTCATAAGCTTAGACAACCCCATATATATGCGGGCCACGTTAGGCATGTAGAGCTTCTCGTGGACGAGGGGGAACGGGGCGTCGAAGCCTGTAACCCTCTTTATAGGAGCTCTTAGCATATCTATGGCGTTCTCCGCTACATAAGCCGCTATCTCAGCTCCCAGACCAAGGGTTCTTGGGGCTTCGTGAACGACCATCAGCCTCCCTGTCTTCTCCAGACTCTCTAGTATCGCGTCCTTATCGAAGGGGAATAGGGTTCTTAAATCTATGACCTCGACATCCCAGCCGTGCCTTGCCTTAACTAGCTTAGCAGCTTCAAGAGCCTGGTATACCATAGCACCCCAGGTTACCACGGTAACATCTGAACCCTCCTTAGCCACCCTAGCCTTACCTATGGGTACCACGTAGTCCTCCTCAGGAACCTCCTCTCTTACTGTCCTATAGAGTATTTTAGGCTCTAGGAACACCACGGGATCCTCGGATCTCAAAGCGGATTTTAGCAACCCCTTAGCATCATAGGGGGTTGAAGGCATTATAGTTATAAGACCTGGTGTGTGTACGAAGTAGGATTCAGGGCTCTGACTATGGAACATACCGCCCCTAACACCACCACAGCAGGGCCCTCTAACCACTATTGGAGCACTATACATGCCCCCAGTCCTCCTTCTAATCTTTGCCGCCTCGCTTAGAAGCTGGTCTAGCGCCTCGTATATGAAGTCTATAAACTGTATCTCTGCAACAGGCTTCAAACCATAGAGGGCCATGCCTACAGCTACACCAACTATGCCTAGTTCTGTTAAAGGCGTATCTATAACTCTCTCAGCTCCAAACTCGTCTATCAAACCGTCTGTTACTAGGAACACGCCCCCCCTCCTGCCAACATCCTCCCCTAAGACCACTATCCTTGGATTCCTCCTCATCTCCTCCCTTAGAGCACTATTAAGAGCCTGAACCATGTTCATCAAAGGCAAATCAGTCAACCTCCAATCCCAGCTCTCTTACAATCTCAAGAGACTCCTTCAACTCCTCATACTGCTCCAGCAAGTTCCATGTAGGTTTCGAATATACATTCTCCAGTATCACATCCACGGGCAGGGGGGGTTTGTTGTAGCACTTCTTAACAGTATCCTCTATCCTCGAGCTCCACTCCTCCCATATCCTCCTGTCCTGATCCTCGTCTAGAAGACCTTTCTTGTAGAGGAACTTCTTAAACCTAATTACAGGGTCTAGTTTCTCGAACAACTTAACCTCTCCAGGATCCCTGTACTTGCTTGGATCATCTGCTGTAGTATGGGGGCCCATCCTATAGGTTACAGCCTCCACGAGCGTCGGCCCCTCACCTCTCCTAGCTCTCTCAACGGCCTCTCTAGCAATAGTGTATACCGCGAGTACATCGTTACCATCAACTCTAACGCTGGGAACCCCGTAAGCTACTCCTTTCACGGCGAATGTTACTGATGCAGTCTGCCTTCTAGACGGTAGTGAGATAGCCCATTGATTGTTCTGTACTACAAACACTACAGGGGCTTTAAAAACCCCTGCGAAGTTCAGAGCAGCGTGGAAATGCCCCCTAGATGTGGCTCCATCACCGAAAATCGCCATAACAACAGTTCTATGGCCTAGTATTTTAGCCGCCATGGCCGCGCCTACAGCGTGTGGAGCTTGATTGCCTACAGGCACCGGGGCTGGAACTAGGTTAACACTCCTCTTACCGTAGACCGCGAACTCGCTACCTCTCAAAATATCATCAATGTTGGCAATGGCCCTATCCAGTATCTCCTCCTCGCTCATACCTTTAACGAGGTACGCTCCAAGCTCTCTATAACTTGGAAACAACCAGTCACCCCCATCCAAGGCCATGGCCGCCCCGACACCGACAGCTTCTTGACCTTTATTAGGTGCATGTATAGCTACCTTACCAACCCTTTGAAGCCTTAGAAGCCAGTCATCGAGTATCCTAGCTCTAACCATGTAGACGTACATTTCGAGCAACCTATCAACATCAACGTCAAAGTCTCCAACCTGCCCCCCCTCCTCATCGATAACCCTGTAGAGACCTAACGCTCTCCTCAAGTCAAAACCAATATCATCTAAAGAATACTCCCTAAAAGGCCAGTCTGTAGAGTGAAACCTAGACCCCACCATAACACCCGTTAGAGAACGTGAGGCCCATAGGTTTAAAAAGGACTGTATAGAGAGGGAATCTAATGAATACATACAAGGCTATAAACTATCATCAAGGCATAGGGCTTAGTGTTACCGGCCTACTCTCTGAGGGCGAGGTTTCCAAGTTAGCGTTTCAGCGCCTGTAAACGGAGGTCCCTGTAGCTGGTTATTTAACATGGGTCCTTGGTGAGACCACATGCTCTGTTGTAGGAATACCTTCTCGTACTCCCTCCTCACATCATCGTTTGTGAGGTGTAGGTAGAGTTGTGTTATTTTCAGATCACTGTGGCCTAGTAGTTTCTGTAGAGCTGGAAGGCTCATCCCCCTTCTTATAGCCTCTGTTGCAAAGGTATGCCTTAGCACATGCGGTCTCACCCTCTCAACGTCCACTCCCGCTATGTATGCTAACTTCTTTAACCTCTTGTATAATGCTTGGTATGATATGTTGATAAGCCTATCCCCGGGGTTCAGCCTAGATCTCACCATGTAATCTGCTAGGACGGCCCTGGATAGGGGGCCTAGGATAACTATCCTCTGTTTACCATACTTACCGGTAACTCTAGCAACTCCACTGTGAAGATCTATGTCAACAGCTCTTAGTGATAGGAGCTCTGAAGCTCTAATACCGCTCTCCGCCATTAGGGTAACCGCTACTAGATCCACATAGTCCCTTGAGGCTCTCACGAGCCTTTCAACATCATCCCATGTTAGGGCGTCGCTGAAACCACTCTTAGCTCTTGGAACCACCGGTATCTCAGCCTTTAAACCAGCCCATCTCAGGAAGCGCCTTACAAAGACACTATAGTAGTGGATAGTGCTATCGCTAACACCCCCACCGCCCTTCAAACCCCCTCCTCTAAGCTTGGAAAGCCACCTAATGTAATCATCTAATGTAACCTCAGATACAAGCCTATCACGTCCTACGAAATTAGCAAAACTATTAAGAGCTGCAGAGTAAGCCTTCAAAGTCCTAACATTAAGCCCCAAAGCCGATAAAGTCGCCAAGAAGGCGCTAACAGCCTCGCCAACACTCATCCTATCAGAACCTTTCAAAGGAGGAACATATGAAAAGCCAGGCACCAAACCCCCCACCATACATGTTTCCATTTAAAACCTTCTAGAAGTATGCGGGGGTAATACACTCTAAATACCGGAACGATAGTATAGCTTATACAGAACATCAACCACCGTTTCTCAGCAGATAGCAGATCATAGTGATCGACCGTCTGCCTCCCAACGGCACAGCGTGAGCCCCCCACCGCAACAGCTCCTCATCCTGCCATCAAGGGTTCACAGCCTCTACAGATCTCTTAACCCTACACCCACCATGCTAAGATCTGCTGTAAACAAAGCTTAGTAAGCGTTTTACGCGGGAAGCTCCAGCCTAGACATACTTAGTTTTTAGAATATGACCCCTCCTCTCCTTGAAAGGAGAGGTTTGACTCGGCTTTAGCGTAATGAGGAACCAGCCTCTTGAAATGGTGTGTGAATAGCACGGATAGTCCTTAAAAGAGCTGGATTCCCAGTTGTAACAGCTAGACGGCCGGGGACCCTCCTGTTCAGAGCTGGGTGAGGAGGTTTAAGTCTGGGGTGGTGGTTATAAGAATCTTGAGTAGCTCTAGGATTATGGGTGGTGAAGGCTGGGATCTAGGAGGCTTAGTTTTCCTAAGAAGAGGGAGGATGTAGAGAGGGTTGTAGAGGAGGTGGAGGAGAGGCATGGAGGTGGCGAACACCACCATCACCACCATCACGATGACGATGTTATTGCGGGCGTTCAAATGTTACTGGAAGCCTTAAACTCGAGGGTAACAGTTCTTGAGACTAAAATTTCAAACCAAGGTCTTGAAACAGCTAGATTGTATAAGGTGTTAGCACATATAGTGGAGGCTCTTATGGCTGAGAGTGAGGAGGAGAAGAGGAGGTCTTTACTAGAGGCGCTTAAGGTGCTAGAGGAGGGAAGGGGAGATTTAGAACGTTGAGGAGGAAATGGTTTAAGCCATCTAGCATAGTGCCTATAGCCTTCAAGGTAACAGTATATGAGGACTACCTATTAAAATTGCTGGCAGCGAAATGCGGTGTATCTAAGAGTACCCTGGTAAGAGTGGCTTTATTAAGGATGTTGGTAAGAATAGTGGATGAGAATAGCGTTGTGAGGAGAGAGCTACCCCCAGGCTATGATAGTATGTTAAAAGAGCTAAGCCGCGACGTAGAGGGAATTCTAGAGAAATGCGTTGAGAAACTAGCTAAGTAGAGCTAGAACGACTTAGAGCCTCAGAGATAACCCTTACAACTTCCTTCTCTAATAACATTAAACACTCTCTAAGGCAAGCATCCCTAGCAACAGCATCCTCCATAGAACACCTCTCATAGAGACACTTCCTCTTAAACCTACCAGTATCCACATAGTAGATAACAAGGTCGCCAATATCAGCTCTACTTAGCAAACTAGAGACACCAAAGCTGGAGAGGACGCTTTCAACACTACCACTATCAATAAGCCTTCTATCGAAGATGAAAGCTCCTAGACTAGATAGAGACCTGATAAGCCTTAACCTGGTATCCTCCACAACGCCCATAGGGGGCCCCGAGGGCTTATAGTTTTCGCGCGTTTTAATTGTTAGCGGGTTACGCTAATAACTAGTCTATCCAATCCCTTACTTGTATCTTCTCTGGTATATATTGGAATGCAAGGAATTTAAGTCCTTTCCCAGCTAAAGCCTCTATCTCCAACTTAACTTTCTTCTCTAGGAACATGTTGATCTCCTTCTTCCACCTTGGGGTTTGGAACCACGTGTAGTTCATGAGCTCTCTGGCTCTCTTCACATCCCTCTCTTTCGCCTTTATTATGAAGTTCTTCCTCTCCGACTCTGTTAGATATGGTTTCTTGTTTGCATCACCGAATATGTCTGTCATTGAAACTCCTAGGAACTTCGCCTTAGGTGTTGCCAACCTCTCACTCTCATAGCTTAAAGTTATACTTCCTACCTTAAACACCGAGTATATGTTCCATCCATAGGGGTCGCTATCTGTTAGCACGTACACGGGTAGGCCTAGCTCTTCGTTAAGCCTCCTCACAAACCTCCTCGTAGCTCTATCAGGTTGCCCCGCTCCAGTTACCAGTATTGACTTATACTGTCTCCAGAAGCCTATCCTGTGAAGTTGCTGGAACACAGCGTCCTTCTCCACCACCAACACGAACTCGGCATCCACATCGAGGAACTCTATGAGGTCGGGCGTAGACTCTATAGCGTAAGCTCCATGACCTAGCTTAGACAGGTCTATCACGTCAGGCCCGCTCCTAATCCTCATATTTCCAACAACCTTACCCTTCTCCTTACTAAGTATCAGCATATGCTCTCTTAACAGCCCCGTTGCAACCTCAATATCTCTTATGGCTGCATCACTCTCAGCCTGCTCGTCCCAGGTGTTCTCCTCCCTTAGGACGCCCTTGAGATCTCTATAGGATATGGTATGTTTACCCCTATAGTAGAGGTCTCTTATTGTGGGGTACTCGTTCTCTACAAGTGCCTGGTATACTATTGAAGCCATTAATAGTGTTTGCATAAACCTCCTTGTTTCACCCATGTCTAGCATGTTTCTTTCGAAAACATCGTCGCCAAGGACTAGGATGCCCCTCTCAGGATCAAATATGGTGTTAGACAGGGTTCTCTTAGGTATAACAAGCTTAGGAGGCCTCCCCTTAATTACATCATCCAGAACTCGTAACATGACATCTCTAAGTATGCTAGCCGCTCTCCTCCTAGCCTCAACGTCAATTGAATCCACCACGTTCACCGGGCCCACCTCTAAGATACCTTAACCCCGCTAATCACGCTCCTCACTAAATCCTCGACACTCCTACCAGGGCTATCACTAGATCTAGGTAATGTTACACTCCTAGCCACCAACCCCACCAAGGACTCCACAACATCCTTCTCCTCGCCCTGTTCTAGGGGCTTCCAGGATTCAGGCGGCCTTGAGAATGTCTTGAGGCTCCTCGCTATCTCCGGTATGTACCTAGCTAGAACCAGGATTTTCCTCATGGCCTCAGCTTCCCTCTCCTTAGCTGATATAAAGCGTTTCAACCTCCTAGCTAGCTCTAAGACGCCGTTCCTAATCTCGGCTTCAAGTTCTGGTACATCACTTATACTCTCCTTGCCTACACCTTTATACGGTATCTTAGTGCTAACTACATGCACTAAGACTACTAGGGGTGCCGGCATCTCTATATCGTACTGCTTCCAGTTCACATCGCTTACAACCTTGTAGGATACATCCTCCTTCTCCTCATAGAGTAGTGGTATCTTATTAGCATATCTTAGAAGTAGTGGCTCCTCCGAAGCCTGTATAGCCCCCCCATAGGCCATCCCAACCTCTACTATGAATGGGTGGCCTTGGTATGCCCTAGGAGGTCTCTTTATGGCGTCAACCCATTCTGGGTTGAACATCCTCTTCAAGCCTATTTTTATAAGCTCCTCCCCTAACGGGCTCAGATAATCACTACGGGGAGCTCTAAACTTGAATGATTTCATGGCTTCAACCATGGTTACTAGGAGCCCGTCGTTCTCACTTCTAAGAAGCCTTCTAGGCTTCATTTCGGGTTTTAAACCAACTACCTTCAAGAACTCAAGAGCGGATTGCTCTCCAACACTTTGAAACTCAGATTCAAGGAAGTCTAGGAGGGTTTTAGCCTTGGTTGCTCGTAGCATCTGCTTTAACGTCTCCACATCAACACCGTGAGGGTGGGGTTTAGCTGTTCTAGGGGGTTTAGGCATTTTCCTCGTAGTTCTAGGGAAGAATAGAATTTCTCCATCGGGGGTTTGCAGTATTATGTCGGAGTAAGGTGCTATAACAGCTGTTCTCCTAACATACTCTAGGATCCTAGCTTTAGCTCTCTGCCAGTCACACTCTATGATAAGAGACACTCTAGTCCCATGCCATGAAACGTTCTTCCTGAACTGCGCCTCCTCAACTACGACGGGCTCGTTCCTCTTCGTATCAATATAAAGCTTCTTAACGTAGACATAATCAGAACCTCTAGTAGAGGATTGAACCTCAACAGGGTTACCTGTGGTGGCCCAGCCGTAGAGGATTGAGGCCTTAACCCCTAAACCGTACATACCGCGAGCTTGTCTTAACACGTACTTGCTACTAAATAAAACCTTCCCGAAGGCCTCAGACATAACCGTTGGGGGCACCCCTATGCCGTTATCCTCAACTGTAACCCTACACCAGCTCCTCTCACCACCAACCCTCTCAATGTATATCTTCACCTCAGGCACTATTCCATGCCCGTCTGTAGCATCTAGAGAGTTCTCCACAAGCTCTCTAACAGTTTGGTATAGTGCTCTAGCCGGGTTAGAGAACCCTGCTACCTCCCTGTACTTGGAAAAGAACTCAGCAACACTCATCTCCCTAAACTTCTCTAACTCGCTTCTACTCATACTAGACACCGTCCACTAAACCCTATGCTACTGGTAGCGTAAAGAGGGGGTGACCCACACTCTTAGCTTCCAGCCTGACCTAAAAAGCTTAAGTACTGGGTTTTAAGGTCAGATCCTGGTTTAAAACATCAATCTAGAGGCTTCACGTCTAGGATGCAGCAGGCTATCATGGGTAGGATTATAGTAGCATCCCCGTAGACCACCACGTGCCTAGCCCCCCTCGATATCTTACCCCAGCTTATAGCCTCCCTAGTCTGAGCTCCACTCAAACTACCATCGTATTCTACGGCTGTTGTAATGTAGACAGCGTAATCCAGCCCTCCTTTAAACTGAGACCACCATAGCGTGTGATGCTTGCTAATCCCACCCCCTAATACAAGAGCTGTAGCTTTCTTAGCTGTGAAGAATGTATCGGCGAGCCTCGCCATATCCTGGAAGTAGTTGACCCTTACTCCAACCCCTCTCTGCAACTCCATGAACAACGCTGTCCCGAAAGCCCCGTCGGGCCAACCGGGGACTATAACATCTACACCTGCTAAGCTAGCACTTCTGAGAATACTATTCTCATCCTCTATCATACCCCCAGCTCGCCTTAGTAGCTCGTAAACACCCCACTCGCTCTTAATAGAAGAAGCCTCCCCTACAAGCCTTCTAACAAACATCTCGACGAGAGGACCGTAACTCTCAACAGGTATGTACACGTTACCCAGTCTGTGAACCCCCCTCTCCCTCAACTCAACATCGTCGGCCTCAAAGAAACCCCTATAGTAGACCCCGCCTAGAGCCCTAGCAATATCGTGATCTAAAGCCCCTGTAGTGGTGATAACCAGGTTGAAAAACCTCCCCCTCACAAGCTGGGCCAGAACACCTCTAAGCCCTGTAGCCACGAGATTACCTGTAAACGATAGGATCCTCAAATCACTTACGCTCAAACCCTCTCTTAGAATCCTCACAGCCTCCCAAACCCTTGAAGCGGTGAAACCATGAATAACCCCGTAAGCCTCAACGAGATCACAAACCCTCATATCACCTGAAACCCTAACATCCCTTACAGGCTCCAACCCCAAAGCCACCCTAACCCCCTCCACCAGCCCGTCTTAAAAGTATTTGATATCTAAAAGCCATTGACCATCAACCTACACTACTAAAACCTGGTGTGGAGGTGGGAGGTGTGAGAAGAGGGCTGTCCCCCCTGGTGGCAACCATAGTATTGATAGCGTTCACAGTGCTAGGTGGGGTTATAGTATACGAGTTCTTCATGAAAACAGCTGAATCAGCAATGGCCTCAGGTGAAACGTTAATAGTATCAGCTACAAAAAGCTACTTCGACAACACAAGAGTTCTAGTCCAAGTAGACATGGTTAACGGCTACAGAACTAATATAACTATAACGGGGTTTAGCTATATAACACCAGCAGCTACCACTACAAACGCTCAAATAGTCTCCGGAAGCCCCAATGTAAACCTAGTGCCTGGAGCTAAGTACACAGTAATCCTCCTCGTCCCCTCAGATGCTAAGGCAATTGTTATATCATATAAGGCTAGGAACCAGAATTTAGTGGAGACGGTAGCCATAGGTTGAGCACTATCTATCTCCATCCTTCTTTTCTCCCCCTTTTAATGTTAACGTTTACGGTGATGCTGGATGTTTAGAATTGTTATTGAGAGACTTTCTAGGAGGTTCTCGGAGAGGGGGGTTGAGGTCAAGCCTAGGGTTGGGTTTGAGAGTTTAGGTGTTCCTGAGGATTGGAGGATCTCAGCTCATTACAGGGTTGGAGCTGTTCAATACTACCTATATACTGACGATAATGGTATGACTAGGCTTAGGTTCATTGAGCCTCCTCCCCCACCGGCTGAGAGGCTTAAGGACCTCGTTGCAGGTATAGCTAGGCCTTCTAGTGAAGCTGAGAGATATCATGTGGAGAGGTCTTTAAGCGGCTACGGCCCATTATATCCTCTTATGATTGACGGTAATATCGAGGAGGTGGCCTTGGAGGGGTATCATTCTAGGGTGTCCGTCATCCACAGACTTGTCCCGGCTAGGTGGGTTGACGTTGATTTGAAGCTCGACCCAGCCACGGTGGATTCTCTTGTTCTACAGCTTTCAAGGAAGTCTGGTAGGGTAGTTAGCCTCCTTGCACCTTACGCTGAGGGGTTGACAGGTGAGGGTTATAGGGTTGCTGTAACCTTCATGAGGGAGGTTTCTAGGTTTGGTAGTAGCTTTGTTATAAGGAAGTACCCTGAGAAGCCCGTTACACTAGCAGATATGATAGCTTCTAGGACCCTCTCCCCACTTATGGCCGCCTACCTTTGGATCCTAGTTGAAGCTCAGGCTTTCATAGTGATAATAGGTAGTATGGGTGCTGGGAAGACAACGTTACTCCAAGCACTCACAGGCCTCATACCACCCTACTACAGAGTTGTAACCATAGAGGATACCCCTGAGCTCCGCCTATCAAATCCACACTGGGACTCCCTTATAACCAGGGTTTCAATACCTGGCGAGTCTCTAACGGAGATAGGGTTAGAGGATTTACTTAAGTTTGCTTTGAGGAGGAGAGCTGAGTATGTTATAGTAGGGGAGGTTAGGGGGAGGGAGGCTAGACTACTAGCTCAAGCTGCCGCACTAGGCCACGGCTCTATGACCACGTTCCACGCTGACAGCCCCGAGGCCGCCATACTTAGGTTACAGATGGAGCCTATAAGCTTACCACAATTATTCCTAAAACTAATAACATCCATGGTTCACGTGAGAAGAGTACCAGTGTATGGAGGTAAAGTTAGGAGGAGGGTTTACAGTATAACAGAGGTGCAGGACGAAGACTTGGTTACAGTGTTTAAGCTGAACCCGCACGACGACTCGTTCAACCCCAACAGCCCATCTGAGGTTGCAAAGGCTAGTAGTAGGCTTGAGGAGGCGTGGATTAAGCTGGGAATTCCCCATGGAGAGCTGGATAAGGAGCTTGAGAGGAGGGCCGAGCTCCTGGAAAAACTCGCTGGGGTCGACCCGGATAATTTCTACAAAGCTGTAACAAGGTTCTATTTAACAGAGTACGGGGGGGTTCTAAGGCCGTGAAGGGGTATTTAAGGGCTTTGGCCGAACTTGGTGCATATGTTGATCTACACTTATACAGGCTCTGGGATCCAGAGCTCTACGGACCGGAGCCCAGTAGGTTCTTTAGATTAATGTTTAAAGCTTCCCTATCCCTAGCTATAGTGATAACAATCCTAGCACCTCTCCTACGT
>Ga0081478_134565_pt1 | contig 44563 bp, 39 predicted proteins | sample OctSprmetagenome_FD_70983 | JGI IMG/M metagenome (GOLD analysis project Ga0081478, IMG submission 70983) | Hot spring and microbial mat streamer communities from Octopus Spring Streamers, Yellowstone National Park, USA - T=80-84 v2 (version 2) | ecosystem: Environmental > Aquatic > Thermal... | reverse complement strand
ATGACCCACCGATGGCAGCCTTCTTGGAACCGCCTTTGACGGCAGTCCGCCAGCCCGTTGAGGAAATTGGGCGACGGGCAGTGAAGAAACTTTACGAAGCCTTGCAGAAGGGGGTGATGCCAGAAGGGACGGAGATTTTGATGCCTGAACTTGTCGTTCGGGCTTCAACGAGCCCTGCCACTGACGGTCAGCGGTGAGCAAGTATTGACATGCAAAGGTCAGCACGATAAAATGGAAGTGCCGTTGGGTCGTTTAAATCTTTGAAGGAGGTGCATCAGCATGATGGCGATGAAGAAGCGCTTCGGCTTCACACTGATTGAATTGCTCGTCGTGATCGCGATAATTGCGATTCTGGCGGCGATTCTGTTCCCCGTGTTCAGCCAGGCTCGCGAGAAGGCAAGGCAGGCAACTTGCATCTCTTCCCTCAAGCAAATCGGCATGGGACTGCTACAATACCTGCAGGACTACGACGAGAAGTTCCCGCCTCACTAGGAGCGGGCTAAATGGAACGAATGGGATTCCCGTCCCACTTGTCAATGGGCGGCAACGGCTTCCAACCCTTGGCTTCGCTTCCCTGTTCTTGTTGACGCCTATCTTCGCAACTTGCAGGTCTATGAGTGTCCCAGTGCCAAACTCAAGTGGTTTGGTAGAAACCGAGTTTATGGGCAAGCATTACCTTGTAACTGGCCGCTTCCAAGCCATGTGGATCAACGATGGCTAACTTTTGACCAATCCATTGGCTTCAACTTTGACTTCCTCTTCGGGCGAAGCCTCCCTCAAGTTCAAGAACCTGCCTCCGCTGTTTATTCGGCTGACGCCGCCCATCCTGAAGCCGCCTCCTCCGTAGGTCGGGTTGCCTTTGCCGACCGCTGCGCCGTTGCTTGTGGTCCTGATTGGTCCCCTCGCCCTGCTGACTGGGACCGCAATGAGGGCTTCCTCAACCAGTCTACTCGCCATTTGAAGGGCTCTAACATCACTTTCGTGGATGGGCACACCAAGTGGATGCAATACACCGCCATCTGGGCGCGATGGGTAAGCCTTTATCGGGAAGCCCGCCAACGCGGTATGACCCATGATCAGGCTCAAGGTTATGCCTTTGAAATCTTCGGGCTCTGGAACAACGGACCGTGGTTCCCATGATGTGATGACAAGTTAAGTTCGCCCCACTCGCGGGGGCGCCCTGCGGGTGGGGTGACAGCACTGAAAAGAGGGGGGAAGAAGATGCGAAGAGAGGTGCCTACATGGTTGGCAGTCGTTCTCATCCTCGTCGTTTTGGCGATTGCAATCGGAGTTTATGTTTTGCGTGGCAGACCAACTCCTCAAGAACCTCAAGCGCCCTTCCTGAAAGGTCAACCAGGACAGAAACCTGTGATGGGACCGCCAACGGAACGAAGGTAAGGCGCCCATGTACAAGGGACCGACAGGACCCGGCAAGTGAGCGAGTTGAAAACAAACGCTCTTCACCTGAAGTTTGCTGGCGCAATGAATTCCGTTGCTGCTGGCAGGCTTCAAGGTGAAGAGCGTTTCTCTTTTTTCTCAACTGGATGCCGCTGCCTCAAACCGTTCCCACTTTCTGCCCCTGATGAACTCCACCAGCGGCAAAGCGTATTCGGCGCGGGAAAAGGGAGGGACGAGGAAGACGCCGGGGCAATGCTCAAGCGCCACTGAAACCAACTCCTGAGCGATAGTTATGCCTTCAGCGAGTTGCCTTTCCTTTGGCACGCTTCCCATCCGCCGCAAAATTTCGTCGGGCATCTTGACACCTGGCACTGTTTTCCAGAAGGCAGCGTTTCTGGCACTGATGAGGATGCCTATGCCGACGAAGATGGGGATTCCGACTTCACGCATGACTTGCCCGCACGCTTCAATTCGTTTCGGCTCAAAGACCGCTTGCGTCAGTGCGAATTGAGCGCCCCTTTCAACTTTGCGTTTGAGCCGCCTCACCTCTGCTTCCAAGTTGGGCACATTTGGGTTGAAGCCTGCACCGATGATGAAATCGGTTCGCTTCCCGACAGGAGCATCAACCCAGTTGACGCCTCGGTTGAGTTTGCTGAGCAACTCAATGATTTGGAAACTGTTCAGGTCATAGACGCTGCTCGCTCCCACTTCGGGCGCAAGTTTCGCTGGGTCGCCGGTGACAGCCAAAACAGCAGGGATGCCCAAAACCGCCATGCCCATCAAAAGCGATTGAGCGCCAATGAGGTTATGGTCGCGACCGGCGAAGTGGCAAATGGTTGGAAGCCCGGTCTCCCGTTGCATCAGAAACGCCATCACCAAATTGCTGAGCCGAACTGAAGCGAGGGAGTTATCGCCGATGCTAATTGCGTCCACGCCTGCCCTCGCCAAAAGTTTTGCCCCTTCCAAAATCGGCTCGTAGTCCAAACCTCTTGGCGGGTCCAGTTCAACGATGATGATGGGTTCGCTCCATAGTTTGCTCAAAAAGTTGGGCATCGGCGACTTAAGTTTCGGTTGCTCCTCGGGTTTGACTTCAATGCGGCGGGTGACTCGTTGCCTGATAGTTTTGCCTTTCAACCGTTCAGCGAGCAAGCGAATGTGTTCGGGCGTTGTGCCGCAGCAGCCACCAATCAAGTTCGCCCCAGCCTGCCCAATCTCCTCGCCGATGCGGGCAAACTCTTCAGGCTCACCGAGGTAAACGAACCGACCGTCAACATACTGGGCATAGCCTAAGTTCGGGAACGCCGTGATAGGAAGTTCGGTTAATCGGGCGAGGGCTTGAACTATGCTCAAGTTGCGGGTCGGCGAAATGCCGCAGTTTGTCCCAATGGCGTCAACACCGAGTTTCTCCAACTCAAAAACTGCCAACGCAGCCCTGCCTTCAGCGCTCCGACCGCCATCTTCAACGGCTGCCAACTGAGCGATAACGGGCAAATCGGTCTCCCGTTTCGCTATCCGAACGGCTCTGAGCAAATCGTCCAAGTTTAGGAAGGTCTCAAAAATCAGCAAGTCAACGCCCTCGTTTGCCAGCGCAACTATGAGTTCGCGGTAAGCGCTTTCAATGTCGTCGTCGCTCAATTCAAGCAAATCTTTCAACCGCCCGATAGGACCGACTGAACCTGCGATAAAAGCGTCAGCACTCAGTTCAGCAATTGCATCCCTCGCCAATCGGACAGACGCTTGAACCAGTTCCCTCAACTTTTTTTCCAAGCCGAACTCCCTGAGCCGGAAGGGATTTGCAGCGAAGGTGTTGGTGGTGATGACTTGAGCGCCTACGGCGAGATAGTCGCAGTGAACGCTTTTAACCAAATCGGGAGCGGTCAAGTTGGCTTGCTCTGGCGGAAGTCCATGAGGGAAGCCCCGTCGCCACAACTCCGTCCCCATCGCACCGTCGCCGATAACCACGACCTCGCGCATCCGAGTTAAAAGTTCAAGACCTCTTTCGGCAGGCATGGAGGAAATCACCCCTTGCAGCAGCGATTTCCGAACTTCGTTTCGCTCAGTTCGCTTCACATCACTTTTGCGACTATGACGGTGATGTTATCGTCGCCGCCCGCTTCGTTTGCGAGGCGGATGAGGGTCTGGACAGCAGATGGAAGGTTGGGCTCGCTCAGCAAAACACGCTCAATCTCGCTGTCGTCAATCATGTCAACTAACCCGTCGGAACAAAGCAGCACTAAATCGCCGCGCTGCAGTATGACCTCAAAAGTGTCAACCTGAACTGTCGGCTCAATTCCGATGGCTTGGGTTATGATGTTCCGCTGCGGGTGCCATCTCGCTTGCTCTGGCGTCAAAAGCCCTGCATCAACATATTGCTGCACGAGGGAGTGGTCTTTCGTGATTTGCGTCAATTTCCCTGACTGAAGCAAGTAACCCCTACTGTCGCCCACATTGGCAAAGACAACTTTGTTGCCGCAAAGGATGGCAGCGGTTAAAGTTGTGCCCATGTTGTTTCGCATCGCTTGAGCCTCAGCGAAAACTTGCCTGTTGGCTTCAACGAAGGCTGCTTTCAGCGCTTCTTGCCAATTGGGTTCGCTGAAATTGAGCCAATCCTGAATTGCCGTCAGCAGATGGGAGGCAAAAGTTTGCAGGCAAAGTTTTGAAGCCACCTCGCCAGCAGCATGTCCGCCCATTCCGTCGGCGACGGCTAAAATTGTCAGCGACTCAACTTTGTCAAGGTGGCAGCGTTCAAAGTGCATGGTCAGGTAACTGTCTTCGTTGTGCTCTCTCCTTTGACCCACATCGGTTGCTGCAGCGAATTCAACCCTCATTGTCGGTGGCGCTTGCATGAGTTCAAGCAAGCGCTGCAAAGTTTTCGCTGCCTCACGCCAATCGGTTGCTTGAAGGACAGCAGCAGTCGCTCGTTCGCTCCATTCTCCAGCCTGCGTGCTTTCAAGCCAACTTTTGAGTTTGACCACAAGTTCCTGTTTGACCTTTTGCCAATCGCACGGTTCAAGGCTTACAGCGTTCGCTGTCACGAACGGTTCGCCTTTGTCCGTGAAGATGACAGCCGAGTCCAAACTCTCTTTCAGCCCAAATTCGTTCTCGGCAAGGTGGGCAAAAGCGTCAGCCAACAAGTGAGCCCATGCAACTGCGGTGGCAGCATCTTCTGGCTCGACCTCGCGCATGGGCGAGCCAGCCACTATAGGCAAAGCCACATAAGCCCGCTCGTCATATGGCGCATCGGTGAAAGCAGCGAGTGGTGCTAAGATGGCTTGGTGGTGCAAGCCTCTCTTCGCAAGTTCCCAAAACGGTTGCAGGATTTCAGGTGACTTTGCCTCAAGCAAGCGAACCTTCAAAGTCTCCAAATCGGCATCGGTAAGGTCATGCCCGCATTGCTCGCAATAGTTGCTATCGGCTGTGTTCAGTGTTTGGCAGACGGGGCATCGCTTTCTCGGTTCGGTTTCCATCGCTTCGTATTCGTTCAAGCCATCGTGAGTGCTGACGAAGGAGACGATTTCGTATCGCCGCTGGAACAACAATGCTCCCTCGGGCAGAGGTTCGGGAGGTTCCGCTTCTTCAACGGTTGGCGCTTCTGCCTCAACGCTTTCCATCTCCTTTGGTGCAACTTCCGTTTCTTGCCTCTCAACTTCCTCCGATTCCGCCACCAGTCGCTCCCCGCACTGGGCGCAGAACTTCGCTTCTTCTCGGTTCTCGGTGCCGCAATGAGGGCAGACCATCTTCTGACCACCTCCGCACTATTGACTATGCCGCAACTTGATTCCCCTTGCTGCATTGTCTCGTCCGATTTGTAACCTTGCAACCATTTGCCGCCTAAATCTCAGTGGCTCACATTCTTTCGTGCCGTGCTGCGGACTTTAGCCTGATGGACAAATGGCGTAACAAGTTCGGAACACAATTTCGTGGAGGTGAAAAGTCATGCAAGTTTCCGAGGAAATTCGGCAGGACGGTCAAACGCAGTCAAAGTTGGCTGAAATTGAAGAGCGCTTGAGAGCACTGGAGGCGCAGGTGCAGGAAATAAAGAGCGAATTGCCCGACAACAAAGTCAGCATCGTCGTCTTCAGCGGCGACCTTGACAAGGTTATTGCTTCCTTCATCATCGCAACTGGCGCCGCATCGATGGGCATGGATGTCACTATGTTCTTCACCTTCTGGGGTCTGAATGCCCTCAAAAAGAAGCGTGACCTTTCGGGCAAAAACTTCATGGAGAAGATGTTCGCCTTGATGACGCCGGTCGGAACGGAAGGGCTTGGCATCAGCAAAATGAACTTCTTCGGCATCGGGGCGAAAATGCTTCGGGCGATGATGAAGCGCAAGCAAATCATCTCGCTGGAAGAGTTAGCCCAAATTGCCCGCGAGGACTTGGGCGTCAAAATTGTAGCGTGCAAGATGGCTGTCCATGTCATGGGAATCAAGCCCGATGAACTTTGGGACGGCGTTGAAATCGGCGATGTAGCCTCCTTCCTCACCGAAGCCACGAAAAGCAAGGTGACGCTTTTCATTTGAGATTGCGCAGCGCGATATTGAGTGCGAAGTGCGATTTTGGTTGAGGAGTGCAAAGGTGCGATAGTTAAGCCCTCATCTTGCTCCTCATGTTCTGCCCCCGCCTGTCTGTTTGGACGAACGCAGGCAGGTTTTGCCAAAATTTTTATTACGGCTCAACTTCCTTGACGCCTGCCAGCCGTTAATGGGGTTGTCGTGGAGACCGAAGGAGGTGAAGGTGTTATGCCCAACTGGTGCGTCTATCCGCCTGAGGACATCGTTCCTGACGAGGTTGAGTTGCTGGCATCTCAAATTGAGGAGGACGGCGGCAAGGTTTTGGCAATTTACCGCGAACCTTACGGCAACAATTGGCAAATTTTCGCGCTGCTGCCGTTGATGAAGGTTCAGCCGACCCCGTTCCAAAGGGACCTTTCGCCTCAACATGTTGACCGCCTGCAAGAGGTCATCGGCGAGTTAGGTCGGTTCCTTGACCCAATAGTGGTCATCCGAGCACCTAATGGCGAATATTGGACTCCCAACGGAAACCACCGAAGGGAAGCGATGGTCAGGCTGGGCAGAGGCATGATTTCCGCCATAGTCGTCCCCGACCCACGAGTCGCTTACCAAATCCTCGCCCTCAACACTGAGAAGGCTCACAACCTCAAGGAGAAAGCGCTGGAAGTTATTCGCATGTATCGCGGGCTCCTGAGCGAAGATGGAAGCATCCGAGAGACCGATTTTGCCTTCCACTTCGAAGAGGCTTACTACATCACCCTCGGCTTGATCTACGAGCGGCGGGAGCGGTTTAGCGGTTCAGCCTATGTTCCCATCCTCCGAAAAGTTGACACCTTCCTCAGTGAACCTCTCCCCGTAGCGCTAAAAGAGCGGGAGCGGAGGGCTGAGTTGCTTGAAAGCGTTGACGCTCTCGTTGAGCCCATTGTTCACAGCCTCCGAGAACGAGGCTTCAACCATCCGTTCCTCAAGCAAGCAGTCGTCTCCAAAGTCAACCCAATTAAGCGTAAACGCATCGTTGACATCTCCTACGACGAAGCACTCAACCGCATGAAGCGAGCCCTCGAGAAACTTGACCCGTCAACTATCACGCCCGAGGACTTGGCAGCGGCAATCGCTGAAGAAGCGTTCTGAGTTGAGCGTTGCGAGTTGAGCGTGTCGCTCCTTTGAACCTAAACTCTCAACTCTCGTGGCGAACGCATGATGAGGTGAAAGGAATGCCGAGTAGGACACCGTTGTTCGATTTGCATCGGCTGGATGGAGCAAAGTTCGTTGAATTCGCTGGCTGGGAGTTGCCTCTCCACTTCGGCAGCATCTTGGAGGAAGCAAAAGCAGTTAGGTCATCTTGCGGCATGTTTGATGTCAGCCACATGGGGCGAATTGAAGTGCAAGCGTGTAAGCGTGTAAGCGTGAATGTGAGTGAAAGCGTGCAAGTAAGTAGCGTGGCGGAAAAGTTGGATTGGTTGGTGACGATGGATGTCAAAAACATGGCGGTTGGGCAGGTGCGCTACGGCTTTTTGTGCAACGAAAGGGGCGGTATCATTGATGACTTGACAGTTGCGAGGTTGGGGGGAAGTGAGTTCCTTCTCGTCGTCAACGCTTCCCGCCGCGAGGTTGATTTCGCTTGGATGAGGCAACATTTGCCCGCCGATGTTGAACTCGTTGACCGAACTTTTGAGACGGCGATGATTGCCGTGCAAGGACCTGACGCTTTAGAGGTCGTGGACAGTTTGGTGGACAGTGAAACAAAGCCGTCCAATTTGAAGCGGTTTCGGGTCGGTGAGTTTTCCTTGCTGGGCATCAAATGTCTCGTTTCACGCACGGGATACACAGGCGAAGACGGCGTTGAAATCGTTTGCCCTGCCGATTCTGCCAACAGGATTTGGTCGGCGCTTCGTTCAAAAGGGGTGCGACCTTGCGGTTTGGGCGCACGGGACATTTTGAGGCTTGAGGCAGGCATGTGCCTTTACGGGCACGATTTGGACGAAGACACAACTCCCGCCGAAGCGGACTTGATGAGGTTCGTGGCGATGGACAAAACTTTCATCGGGCGTGACGCCATTGAAGAGCAACTGCGCAATGGGGTTCGGCGCAAACGAGTTGGGCTAAAACTTTTTTCCCGCACAACGCCCCGTGAGGGGACAATCGTGCTGGGCAACGGTCAACCCATCGGTAAAGTCACCAGCGGCGTTTTCTCACCGCATTTGAACACCGCCATAGCGATGGCGTATGTGGAAACCGAGTGGGCAAAAATTGGTCAGCAAGTTCAATTCTTAGTCCGCGATAAACCGCAAGACGCCGAAATTGTTCCCATGCCCTTCTTGCCCTTGCCTTCAAGGAAAGGCGGTGTTGAAAGGTGACGATTTTTGTGACGGAGGAAATGCTGGAGCGTGAGGTAGCGGAATTTTTGGCGAAGCGATTGAGCGCCAATGTCATTGAACAAGGTTCATTGCGCCGATCGCGCAGGCAGTTTGACATTTTGCTCGAACTGGATGGCGAGCGGGTTGTCGTTGAAATGGAGATTGGAGAGGGGTGGCGCAAGATTGTTGAAGGAATTGTCCAAGCCAACGATTACAAGGAACGGTTAAAGGCAGATGGCATCATCGCTGTAGTCTATCCGACGCAAGTTCGTAAAACAGTTGAGACCCAAGAGCAAGTTCAGCGACTCGCTTTCAACACACCGATGCAGGCGCTTATCCTTACGCCTTTCTTTAACGCTCACTTCCCTGCCATCAAGTTGCCTGAATTAGCCGAACGAATTAGCGATGCGTTGGAGATATATCGTCGGCAGCGAGTTGCCACCATTTCTCCTGAGTTGGTTGTGAGTGCTTTGCGCGATTGCGTGCAACTTTTGTCCCTTGAGTTGCGGCAGAACAGGGGTCTCGCAGACCCAATTTTGGAGACGGTTGTCGGCTCTTTTGATTTGTTCCGAATTTTGGCTGAGGGCGAAGGCGAAGTTTTGAAGGGCAAGGACTTGGAGAATCAACTTCAACTGGCAGCCTTAGACTTGGCTGCTTATGTCCTTGTCAACCAATTGCTCCTTTACCGATTGCTGGAAATGCCTATCGGTTTACCGCCGTTGAGACCGGTGCAAAGCACGAGCGAATTAGCCAGATATTTTGCCAGCGTTACCCGCATCAACTACGAAGCCGTTTACAGCGTTGATGTCGCCAACAAGTTGCCTGACACGAGAGAGATTCGCCGCCAAATCAACGATGCCATCACTGCCCTTTCCGCTTTGCGCCCTGAAGAATTACCGCACGACTTGATGGGGCGAGTTTTTCACGAGTTTCTGCCTTTCGAGACCCGCAAGTTATTGGGCGCTTTCTACACCAAACCGCAGGCTGCTGAAATTTTAGCGGGATTAGCCGTTGATGACCCTGATGCGGTTGTCTTTGACCCTGCCTGCGGGAGCGGGACTTTGTTGGTGGCAGCCTATCGGCAAAAGCGACGGATGCTCCCTTCAGGACTTCTGCCGAGAGAGCAAAGAAGAAAGCACCACGATTTCGTTGAGCGCCAACTTTACGGTGTTGACATCATGCCCTTCGCTGCCCATCTCGCCGCCATGAACATGACCCTTCAAGATGTTCACGCAAAAGTCAACTACCTGTGCATCGGAGTGGGACACTCACTCACCTTGAGCCCGGGAGCGAAAGTTGGGACGATTGCCAGCCAACTCTCTTTGCCTTTTGAACTTCCCGAAGGTGTTGACTTGAACAACCCAGGTCGCAAAAGGGGAATTGCATTCAAGTTGCCGCCAAAAGTTGACATCGTTTTGATGAACCCGCCTTTCACGCGAAGGCAACGGCTGAAAGCCAATATGTGGGGCAACTACAAGGATGCTTTCCCACAAGCCCAGAACTATTGGGCATACTTTCTGGCATTAGCGGACAACTTTTTGGGTGTTGGTGGGAAAATCGCTGCCGTTTTGCCGAGGGATTTTCTCAGCGGCGGTCCAAGCCAAGCCGTTCGCGATTGGCTTTGGCGCAACGGGCACTATTGTCTGCGTTACTTGGTCAAAACGGTCAAAGAAGTGGCTTTCAGCGAAGCCGCTCGCTTCCGAGATTTCCTCGCCGTTTTGGAGAAAGTCAACAAAGGAAACACCTCGTCAGCACCTAAAAACCCTGAACCGCCTTGCGCCCTCGTTTACCTGAAGCGACGGCTGAATGAGTTGAGTTTGGACGATGCCGCCACCATCGCCCAACGCATCAAAAACTTGCCTGAAGGTCAACCGCTGGATGACGATGATTGCTCTGTTGTCTGGTTGTCTCAAGAGAGCGTTCGGGCAGGCGACGCTTACTTCCAGTTCCATGTGGCGCTTTCCCATCCTCAAACTGCCGCCACCTTGCTGGAGTTCCTTCAAGCGTTGCAGGAGAAAGCAGGCGATAAACTGACGGCATTGACAGATATTGTCTCCATAACGCGAGGCTTGAACCCTGCGAAGAGGAATGTAATCAAGGCGATTTACGCCGTCCGACCAATTCATCCTGACCGGTTGCGTCAATCTCCCCTCGTCATTGAAAGGGAGACGCAAAACACAGTGATTGTCCGTTTTGCCAATCAGCAATTGAAAATCCCACGCAGCGCTGTTCGCTTCGGTCTCAAAACCCATGCTTACATCCCGAAAATGGACATCACTGACTGCTGCGACTGGTTTATCTGCCAAAGGTTCAAAGGCTTTAAAACGGTTGAACTTGTGCTTGTCGGCACGGATGTGGACTTTGATGCGTTGAACCGACAGGCTGAAGCGAAAGCAGCACATTTGGTCGTCGGTTACCGCCTGAATTTAGCCGCACCGGGCACAAAACTTTTGGCTTTTTACAGCGGAGAGAAAATTGTGGCGCAGCAAGCCTTCTCGTCACTGCATGCTGACCCTGAAACGGCGAAAGCCCTTTGCCTGTGGCTGAATGGTGTGGCGTTCATCGTCCAGATTTTGGCAAATCGTGCTGAGACGGAAGGAAGTTTCTGCAACCTAACCGATGAAATGTTGCGACAAACTTTCGCGCCCACATCGGATTTTCTCGCCGCTTACCGAAAAGAGTTTTCCGACGCTTTTGAACGCTTCAAGGCAGTTGAATGGCGGTCACTGTTAGAGCAATTGGAAGCAGGCGACAAAGAGCGCTACGAACTGGACCGCTTCCTTTTGAAGTTGCTGGGCTTCACCGACGGAGAGTTGGACAGGTGGCTTCCGCAGGTGTATGGGGCGATGGCAGGGGAATTGGGAAGCCTGAAGGAAGCGATGCGAACGAGCCGACCCGAAGAAGACGAGGAAAATGACTGATGCCCTATCAAAAGTGCCCCCTCACGAAAGAGGGGGGCGGGCAGCAACTTGCCCCTCATTTGCCCGCCCCGCCATCTTTTCGGTTTGGGTTCATCGGACTGTTTTGTGGGCTTGGGGTTGGGATGATCAACGGGCATTCTTCAAAAGCCAAAATCGTTCATGGGCCTGTTTTGGGGGCTTGGGGCGCAGGGGGTTGGGGCGGCTTTGGTCCTGGCGGGCTTGGTTTGGGAACAGGAATACCATGGGTCGGCGGCATCGGACCATGCTCTCCTTCTGGTGGGGACGCAGGTTTAGGTCGGGTGAGATACCAGTATGCTACCGCCACGATCACCAGCACGACGACGATGACCGCGACGGCTACGCCCGTTGGCACCTCACGCCGCATGACTGACCACCTCCAGCATGCAATTTTGCCATCCCTTAAAACCCCTCGCTACCGGGCAAATGCATCGGCATGACGATGTAGCGATAGCGGTCGTCCTGAAGCGGTTGCCACACGGAGGCTTGCATGTTGCTTTCCTGAAACCGCACGACGACTTCGCCCTCCCGCACGACCGACAGAAACTCCGCTAAGTAAGGATGCTGGAACGCAATCTCATACGCCGTCGGCTCGCTCCGCCACTCTATCGGGATGACCTCTCGTCCCACTTCCTCGTAACTGCCAAACTCCGCCTCTATCGCCACCATCTCCATCTCCTCGTCCCTCAATCGCAAAATCACCCGTTGCGGCACCCGCTTGCTGGTGGGTCGGAAAATCACCATCCGCCGCAACGCCGTCAGCACTGCCCCAACTTTCACGACGATTTCGTGTGCCCACTCCGTCGGGATAACCCGCCGATAGTTGGGGAAAGTCCCTGTCAGGGTCGTCACCGTCGCTTTCCACTGGTCTCCTTCCCAAGCGACCAAATGTTTGTCCTCACTCACTCGCCAACGCACCGTCCCCACCTTCTCCCACAACGGCAGCATCACTTTCAGCGGTTGTTGCGGGAGCGTGAGGGAGAAGGGCGGAAACTCGTCCAAGTCCACCGTGACCAACGCCATCCGATGGGTGTCCGTCGCCACGATGTCCAACGGACTTTGTTCGCTCTCTTTGCGGAAATGCACGCCCGTGTAGATGCCCATCGTCGGGTCGGACGACGCCGCAAAGAGCACTTTCCGCACCGCTTGCGCCAAAGAAGTTCCGTCCACCTCAAAAGGTTCGTCCCAAACGGCTTCCGTCGGCACAGGAAACTCCTCGGCGGGCAAGATGGGCAAGTGGTATTCCGACTTGCCAAACCGCACGGTCATTCGTCCCGAAGTGTCCACCTCGTTGGGCGCTTCCAAGCGGACAAGTTCATTGTCCAACGACGAAACGAGGGCACGCCATTCCTTGCCCGCGACGGCGATGCACCCTGGTTCGTCCACTTGCGCCGCCACCGTCCACTCCAGCCAAAAATTCAGGTTGGTCGCCGCCATGCGAAGTTGCCCACTTTGGGCGTCCAACAAGATGTGCGAAAGGATGGGCAAAGTCGTTCGCGCTCCGACGGTGGTGGCGGAAAGGAAACGCAGGGCGGTGTCAAGGGCGCTCCCGATGACTTGACACTGCATGACCGCCAGCCTCCTCCTTGTCCATCGTTTCCATCCCTTAAGCGGTCTGCCGATAAGGATAACCGACGAACCGCCCTTCGTCAACACGCCCGACGGTTTCGGCTTAGGGGCGCTTTTCCAAGAGGGCAAGGACGACCTTCTTGACATCTTCGGGGGAAAACTGAAGGCTACTGCTGCCAAAGGCGGTGACGATTTGTCGTTTCCCTTTGCCAGGCTCTTCCAATTCATGCACCGTCTTGCCGTTAATGACGACCGCAGGTCCTGAAAGGTTGAGGGCACGAAGGCGGTCTTGTCCTTCTCGGGTCATCAGGGAGTAGACCCGAATCGCCAAAGCCTCGCCGTAGCGTTTTTTGAGAGGTTGCAGGGCTTCCACCGTGTTGGCGAAAAGGGTGTAAATGGAGGCTTGCCGGCTGGGGGCAAGGACTTCCACGACCACCTTCGCTTTGGCACTGCTCGGCTCTTCAGGGAGGGCAGTCGCCCCAGGGATTCCCAAAATCTGTCGCCCCTTCGCCCGCAGCCTCTGCAGGACAGCCGGCTCAAAGCCCTTGCCATACTGCCGCTGCAACTCTTGATGGACAATCTCAATCAGGTCAATGGAGTTGTAGGTGGACATGGGTTCGTTGGGCTTGCGTTGGCAGACAACCGTTTGCTCCTTGCCATCCCGCTTGACTTTCCACTCAAACTTGCCGTTGACGAGGACGGTGGCGCAGTGGATGTTATGCTTGGCTAATTCCTTTTGCCCTTGGGGCGAGTGCATGTCATAGAACTCCACCCGCACCCGCTTGGGGTCGGCTTTGGCGATTTCCTGCAAGATTTGCATCGTCTGCATGTGGCAGGCGACGCCCATCGGGACGACAGCGACAACGCGCACTTTCGCCTTCGGGTCACCCAACGGTTGCCCGACAGGACCAGCGGCAAATTCGGTCTCCGAAGATTTCTCGTGATGCCTTTGGGCGACTTCTTCCTTAGGCAAGGGCAGTTCCTGCCCTTCCTGCGCCCGCCAACTCCATCGGTTCAGCCCATAAAGGGCGGCGAAAGCGACGGCGATAATCAAGACGATGCCCCCAAAGCGCTTCATCGCCCGACACCTCCTATTTGCTGGCGCACCAATCGCTCCAACCGCTCAGGGTCAGGCGCCCGCCGCACCGAAATGATGACACCGTTGACGACAACCGTCGGCGTCATGACGACACCGAAGCGATCGGCTTCCTCGTCCAACACATTGATGATGCGCACCGAAACTTCGGGATACTTTTGCGCCAGTTGCCCCGCAATCTCCCGCGCCCTCAAGCATTGCTCGCACGGTTCTACCGACTCAACGATCAGGATTTCCACCTTGCTCATGCCTTTCATCCCTCACGCCAACCCAGCGCCCTCAAAGAAGCAGGGGCAGTTTTCGTCGCAGACACCGATTTCCTCAGGCAAGGTGATTTCCCGAAGCAAGGTCACGACTTCCTTCGTTTGCTCCACAGCGTAGTCAATGTCGTCTTCCGTCGTGAACTTGCCCCACGAAAAGCGCACCGAACAAAACGCTGCCAGTTCGCTCAACCCCATCGCCCGCAAGACATGGGACGGTTTCAGTGAACCCGATGAACATGCCGACCCGACAGAGACGCAAACGCCCCGTTGGCTCAAGTTCGCCTGCACCGCCAACGCGTCCGCCCCCAGAAGGCAAACATTTGCCGTTGACGGCAAAGTGAACTGGCGATGCCCGTTCAGGCGCGTCATCGGCAATTCGTCTATCAAGCGCAAAAACTTTTCTCGCAACCGCCAAAGGTGCTGGGTGACCACCTCAAAATCGCGCCTTGCAATTTCCGCCGCTTTGCCCAACCCGACGATGCCCGCCACATTCTCCGTCCCCGCCCGCATCCCGTGCTCTTGATGCCCACCCCGCAGCAATGGCTCCAACTTCGTCCCGCTGCGAATGTAAAGGGCGCCGATGCCTTTCGGTCCGTAAAACTTATGCGCTGAGATGGACAGCAAATCCACGCCCAACGCTTGCACATCTACGGTCACTTTAGCGATGGCTTGCACGGCGTCGGTGTGCACCAAAACATCGGGGCGCCGCTCCTTGACCAATTGCGCAATCTCAGCGACGGGTTGAACCGTCCCCGTCTCGTTGTTCGCCAGCATGACGGAAACGATAAGGGTGTCATCGGTTAAGGCGTCCAAGACGCTTTCAGGCGGCACCCGACATTGGCGGTCAACGGGCAGGTAGGTCACCCGAAAACCCCATCGCTCCAAAAACTGGCAGACACCCATCACGCAGGGATGCTCAATTTGTGTCGTGACGATGTGCCCCGTCTTGTGCCCCGCAAAAAGCGTGGCGCCTAAAAGTGCCATGTTGTTGGCTTCTGTCGCCCCGCTGGTGAAGATGATTTCGGACGGGTCGGAGGCGTTGAGCAATTCGGCGACTTGCTGGCGAGCCTGCTCTACGGCGCGCCGTGCCCGCCGCCCCAGTGGGTGGACGCTGGACGGGTTGCCAAACTCTTCCCCCAAAAAGGGCAGCATCGCCTCCCGCACCTCAGGGTCAACGGGCGTCGTCGCGTTGTAGTCCAAGTAGACCTCCCGCACCGCCACCTTCGTCGCTCCCGTCACCATAGCGGGCACCTCCTTGCGCCCTTAGGCTTGCCCCTTACCCAAGATAACTTGCAAGCACTCCGTCGGGTCGGGCAATTCTTTTTGCCAAAGCCATTCCACTCGCAGCCAAAAACCTTTCATCACCTGCGACCGCAAAATTCCCCTTGATTTCGCCTCGCTGCGATAACGCCTTCCCACCCTCCGAACCACCATCACCACCTTCCGCTCAAAATCCACCAACCAAATCTCTGGCACTCCCGCCTCCTCGTAAACCTTTCGCTTCTCCCCGAAATCGTAACGGCGGGTGCTTTCCGAGACAATCTCCAAGACCAAATCGGGAACGCCCTCAATGGCGTCTTCAGTGATGATGTGCGCCCGCTCCAAACGCACCGCCGCAATATCAGGCTTCACCTTCCGACATTCCCCCAAATGAACCGTCGCCATTGAACCCAACACTTTTGCCTGCTTCGTTCGGATGGCGAAAATTCGCATCAACGGGAACAGGAAGCCGAACACATCCTCATGCCTCGTCTTTTCGGGCGAATGCACGACCATCACCCCATCCAGCAATTCCGCCTTGACATCCTCTTCCAACGCCGTCAAAGCATCATAGAGCGCCTCGCTGACGCCCTCAATCCGAACAAGTTTTGGCGACTCTATGACTTGATGCCCGAACCGAATTTCAACCAGCGCCATCGTGCATCTCACCTGCCCATCGGAGTGGCTATCAGCCACGAAAGATGGCAGCGATGCCCGAACGCTTTCATTGCCTGTCCGCCCTACCTTTCAACGCCTAACCGTTCCGCTGAAGTTCCGTCCGAAACGGGGCACAAGTGGACGAACGGGGGCGGAAGGATGACGGCAACCGTTTGCCCCAAAGTCAAGCCCAGTTGGTCAGTTTCCTGCTTGGATAGCAAAGCGACGATGGGAATGCCGATTTCGGTGTTCACTTCCACGCGCCAAAGTGCTCCCTTGTCCACCATCGCCGCAATTTCCCCTTGCAGCGAGTTCATCGCCCCGCTGGTGGCAGCCGTCACGGGCAGCAACTGCACCCGTTCGGGTCGGACGATAATAGTCACCTCGCCCTTCGGCACTTGATTCCCTTCAGGCAGTTGCACCCAAAGGACAGCCCCGTTGAGCCACACTTGCGCCCAATCGCTCGTTTGCCCTCGCACCTCGCCCCGCCAAATGTTTTCCGCCCGCACAAATTCCGCCACCAACTCGTTAGCGGGTCGGTAGAAGATTTCCTCTGGCGTCCCGACTTGCAACAATCGCCCGACCCGCAAACTTGCCCCGTGTCCCTTGCCCCCTGTCCCTTCCGTAAAATGCATCACGCCGATGCGGTCGGCGACGGCTAAGGTCTCCTCAAAGTTGTGGCTAACATGCACAAAAGTTGCCCCCGTCTGGCGTTGAATGGCTTTGAGTTCGCGACACAATCGCTCGCGGGTTTGCTCGTCCACAGCAGCGAGCGGTTCATCCAGCAGCAAAACTTTCGGCTCAACGGCAAGTGCCCGCGCCAAAGCGACCCTTTGCTTTTCGCCCCCGCTCAAGGTCAACGGCAACCGATGGAGCAAATAGGTGATGCCGAGCCATTCCGCCAGTTCCTGCACCTTCCGCCGAACTGCTGCGTCGGGAAACTTGCGCACCCTAAGCCCGAAGGCGATGTTCTCAAACGCCGTCAAGTTGGGAAAGAGGGCGTAGTCTTGCGGGACATATGCTATGCCTCGCTCCTCTGGCGGCAAATCGGTGATGTCTCGCCCGTCCAAGACGATGCGCCCCGATTTCGGGCGATGCAAGCCTGCGATGCACTCCACCAACACCGTCTTGCCCGTCCCCGTCGGACCGAGCAAGACAAAATATTCGCCTGCGCGCACTTCCAACGAAATGTCCCGCAGGTCAAACTCGTCCAGTCGGATGCTCAAACGCTCTATGCGCAACATCGCCGTCGCCTCACTTTTTGACGATGACGCCATAGACGATGAAGTCCACGACCCAGTTGTTGACCAAGTGGAAGGCGAAGCAAGCCTGTCGGCGGCGCTAAGCCGTGTAGATGATGCGTTTGATCAGGTGCAGGACAGCGGCTTGGTCGCCGCTTTGGCGGGCTTTTTCCAGTTCGTCCCGATGGGCATAGATGAGCAGCGCCTTTTTCATGGCGTTGCCGAAAAACTCCTTGCTCAGCCGCATCGCTTGCACCTGCTCCATGCGGTAGGTGAACTGGTCTTCGCCAAACCATCCGTCGTAGCCGACATCTATGGCAGCATAGCAGAAATCCACCAACCGCCAGACATCGCTGGTGCCCGCCACGCGGTCTTCATCGTTGCTGCGATACTTGGCGTCGTTCAGGTGGAAGTTGACGATGGGAACGCCGAAGCGTTTGAGCATGTAAAGTTGGGCGGCGGGTTCGTCGCCATACATTTGCTCGTGCCCGTAGTCAATGGCGACGCCCATGTTCGTCCCGCCACAAATGGCATTGACCTCTTTGGCGACCAACGCTGCCTTCGCCGTCGTGGAAGTCAGCATGTTGCCTTCCCTCGGTTCTTTCGGCTTGGCTTCCGTCCCGAACTTCAGCCCTGCCGCCATCGCCTTTCGGTTGATTTCCACGCACGCTTCAATGAACAAGTCCAGTTGTCGCCCATAGTTGACCTCAAAGTTGTAGTCCCAACCGTCCGCACCAGGCCAAAGGGCGACGCTGCTGCAGCCGACCCGTCGGGCGATTTCTACGGCTTGCAAGCATTGCTCTAAGGCACGCTGGCGGATGGCGGGGTCGGGATTGGTCACGCCACCCAACCGATAGCGCGAATCCGTCCAGACATTGATGTTCATGTTCGTCGGCGTGACCTTGTGGTGGGCGAGGGCGTCTTTGACTTCGGCGATTTTGGCGTCGTCTATTTGCCCGTTGGCGTCCAAGAAAAGGACATCGTGGAACTCAATGCCCTCAATGCCCGCTTGGGCGACACGGGCGATTTGGTCAATGATGGTGTCACGGAAGTCAGGGCGGTGGCGGTTGTAGCCGAGGGGGTTGAAGCGGTCGTAAAATTCGCCCGCACACCAATGCCCCGCCGCAAACTTGATGCCAAATTCACGGAAGAAGGCGTCCAAGCGGTCACCTTCCAAGTAGCCCGCATACTCTGTCGTCAACTTCGCCAGTTTCTCTGCCGTCACTTGCATGCTAACCCACCTCCGCAGCGAGGAAGGATTTCCCGCTTTGACGATAGCAGGAAAGCCTAACCTTGTCAACGGCAAGGAACGGGAAGGCGGGAAGTCGCAGGGCGTTTATCTGCCTGCCGTTGGTGGCTCATCGTCCACCGTTGCCGTCACAAAGTTGGCAAAATCTTGGGTCGGCAGGGACGAGAAATTGACCGACCCTTTCTGCTCCGAAAGGGGCAGGTGACCTGAGAATGGACTGGAAGACCCAATTGCGCCGCCTTTACGACGACTTGGATCGGTTGAGTGCGTTGCCGACGATGCCCGACTTTTTGCGCCGCTATTGGCTCATCGTGTTGAGCCACTTGGAGCGATGCGAACATCAACCTGAACGATTGCTGCGACTTTGCGAGGCGGTGTTGGCTTATGAGTTGTGGCACCACAAAGCGATGACGAAGTTGGCACAATCGCCCGAAGCCCAGATGCGCTATGTCGTGCCCTTAGGGTTGGAGTTGCGGTCGGGGCTGCTGAAACTTTTGCGGTTGCTGGACCGCTATCAACCCCTCACGGCAGAAGAGACGGTCGTTTGGGAGTTGCTGCGGGCTTTCTGCCATTACCAGTTGGGCAACACCGAGCAAGTCATCCAGAGTTTGGAAGGGGCTTGGGAGCACGGGGCACATTCGCCACTAATCGCTTTCGCCTTAGGTTACAACCGTTACCGTTGGGCGCTCACGGAGTTTGCCCGCCTCAGCCCGACAGGACGGCAATTGGTCGTCACTAACCCAGAAGCGTTTCAACAGGCTCTGCGGCAAGCCATCACGGATTTTGAACGGGGGCTTCGTTTGCCTTCGGATGCAGCGACGGAAGCCTTGCTGCATTTTTGGAAGGGCATCGTCCATGAATTTCTGGGCGAACGGGATGAAGCCCAAGCCGCTTACGAGCGCGCCCGCGCCTTAGACCCCGAAACTTACAGCGAAGAAGCGAGGCAACGGATGGAAAGGCTGCAAAGCGAAGCGACGCCCCCTTCACCCCCGTCGGCAGAATTGCTGGAAGAACGCCACCGACCCGCCACGCCCATTTCGGAAGAGGAACTGGAAGGTTGGCGCAAGGCAATCATGGAAGTGGAGACGGTCACCGATTTGCTCAAACGGATGGGCGAAGGGAAACCACCGACTTCCGAGGGCAATTGACGCCCCTTGCCTTGCCCCTTAAAATTTGGGTCGGCGTTGGAAGCCCTTAGGCTTGGGAGGTGACTGACGATGTTGCGGCTGTGGGCGATGGCGTGCCTCAGTGTCGGGATGCTGTTGGGGCTGGCGTTCGGTCAGGAGGAAGCCCCCGCCAAACCGACGACTTTCCGCCCCATCCCTCACACCCTCACCACCGTCGTCAAAGTGGATGCCGCTGCCAATACCATCACCCTCAAAGGCACCTATCGGGGCAAGGAGCAAGAGTGGACGCTGAAGGTCGTCAGCGATAGCAAAGTCATGAAGGACGGCAAGGACGCCAAACTCACCGACTTCAAAGAGGGCGAGCAAGTGTTGGTGTCGTGGAAGCCGGGCATGAAGGAAATCCGTGCCCTCGCCGACCCCGTGACCTTCTTCGCCTTCCTGCGCTATCCGACGGTCAAGGGCAAAGTCAAAGCCTTTGACGCCGCCACCTTGACGCTGACGGTGGAAGCGGAAGGCAAGGAGCAAAAGTTCACCATGCCTGAGCGCGGTGTTTGCTGCTTTGTGGGTGGCAAAGGGCATCGGAGTAAGGAAGGAGCGCTGAAGGGGGGCGAAGAAGTCGTCGTCGTGTTGCGGACGCCCGACAGCGCCCGCGCCGTCTTTGATGCCGCCTCGTGGAAAGTCTATGGCGAGCAAGAGTGGCAGGCATACCAAAAGCGGGCGGGGGCAAAAAAGGGCGCTTGAAGGGTCGCCCTCTCACGGCAGACCTTTGAAAGCGCCAAGGGGAAGGCGGTGACAGTTGTGGCGCATCCTGAAGGGGCGCCGCGCCCGACTTTAAGCGTGACGGATGCGGTCGCCCTGATTGTCGGCATCGTCATCGGCGCAGGCATCTTCAAAACGCCGTCGCTGGTCGCCGCCAATACAGGCAACGAAGGGGCGTTTCTCCTCGCTTGGCTTTTGGGCGGGGTCGTTTCCCTCTTCGGCGCCCTTTGCTACGCCGAATTGGCGACGACTTATCCCCACGCAGGCGGCGAATATCACTTCCTCTGGCGCGCCTTCGGTCGGGACTTGGCTTTCCTCTTCGCCTGGGCGCGGGCGACCGTCATCCAGACAGGCTCTATCGCCATGTTAGCGTTTGTCTTCGGCGATTACGCCTCGCAACTGTTGCCCTTGGGTGACCGCTCCTCTGCCATCTATGCCATCGCCGCCATCGTCCTCTTGACGGTGTTGAATGTGATGGGCGTGCAACAGGGCAAGTGGACGCAAAACTTGCTGACCGCCGCGAAAGTCCTCGGCTTGCTGTTAGTCGGCATCGCAGGCTTGATGGCGTCGCCCAGTGACCAAACGGCTGCGGCTGCCCCATCGCCCTCGTCCCCGTCCTTCGGCTTGGCGATGATTTTCGTCCTATTCGCTTACGGCGGTTGGAACGAAGCAGCCTACCTCTCAGCGGAGTTGCGGGATGTTCGGCGCAACATGACGAAGGCGTTGCTTTTGGGCATCGGCGCTATCACCGCCATCTACTTGCTCGTCAACCTCGCTTACCTGAAAGGGTTGGGCATGGCAGGGATGGCGAAATCGTCGGCAGTCGCTGCCGACCTTTTGCGGGCAACTTGGGGCGAATGGGGGGCGAAATTCGTCAGCCTGCTCATCGCCATCTCCGCGTTGGGTGCCACCAACGCCACCATCTTCACGGGTGCCCGCACCAATTACGCGTGGGGACAAGATTTCGCCCCCTTGCGCTTCCTCGGCGTTTGGCATCCGAAAACAAACACGCCCGTCAACGGGTTGATCGTGCAAGGGTTGATCGCTTTGCTGTTGGCAATTTTGGGGGCGATGACAGGGGAAGGGTTTGAAGCGATGGTGGCTTACACTTCCCCCGTCTTCTGGTTCTTCTTCCTGCTAACGGGGCTGACGCTCTTCATCTTTCGGACGACCGACCCGCAAACAACTCGCCCGTTTTTGACGCCCCTTTATCCGCTTCCGCCCTTGATCTTCTGCGCCATTTGCATCTACATGCTCCACTCCAGCCTTTCTTACGCCGCCAGCGTGACCGTCGGGAACATGGTGAGGTTGGGCATCGCCGTCTTGCTCATGGGCATCCCATTGCTTCTTTGGTTGCAACGGTTAACACCTGTCAAGCCCTCCAAGTCACCCGTCGCCCATTGACTTTGCCCTTTGACTTTGGCATCCTGAAAAGGGTTGACCCAAAGGGAACGCCGTGCCCTTTCAAGCCTCAGGCACTCTGCCGACGACGGTGCGTCCAAAACTTTGCCGACGAAAAAGAATGTCGGAAGGAGGCGATGATGCCGTGCGAAGGGGTCGTTGGGTTTTCGGAGTGACGGCGACGGTCGTCGGGACGCTGGTCATCGCCATCGCCATCGGTTTAGTCGTCAGTTTCGCCGCTGTCCAACAACGCCCGCCCGATGTGCCCTATGTGCCGACGCCTTACGAGGTCGTCCGAGAGATGCTCAAAGTCGCTCAAGTCAACGCCAACGACATCGTTTACGATTTGGGCTGCGGGGATGGGCGCATCGTCATCATGGCGGTCAAGGAGTTCAAAGCGAAACGGGGCGTCGGCGTGGACATTGACCCCCAACGCATCCGCGAAAGCAACGAGAACGCCCAAAAAGCAGGCGTCACCGACCGCGTGAAGTTCCTTCAGCAAGACCTTTTTGAGACCGACATCAGCGAGGCGACAGTCATCACCCTGTATTTGCTGCCGTCGGTGAATTTGCGGTTGCGCCCCAAGTTGTTCCGTGAATGCCGAACGGGCACGCGCATCGTCTCCCATGACTTTGACATGTGCGAAGAATGCGAAGGGGAAGGGTCGCCGACTTGTGTCAAGGGTTGGCATCCCGACAAAGTGTTACGGGTGCGCGGTCCTTACCGCGAACACACCGTTTACTTTTGGGTCATCCCCGCTGGCGTGGCGGGCACTTGGCGATGGAGCGTGCCGACGGCGAGGGACGAACGCCAATATGTCCTTCGGCTGCGCCAACGCTTCCAGAAAATCAGCGGCACCGTCACCACCGACGGCGAAGAGACACCCATCAGCGACGCCCAGTTGAATGGCAATCAAATTCGCTTCACCGTCGTCCGAGACATTCGGGGGCAAAAGGTGACGATGCGCTTTAGCGGTCGGGTGAATGGTGACACGATTCGGGGCAGCGTGGACATTCAAGGCGGTCCCTTTGCGGGCAAGCGGGATTGGGTTGCCAAGCGCGACCCCGCCAACCTTTCGGGCACATGGCGCTGGCAAGGCGGCGCTTTGCGCATAGAACGGCGCAACGGTCAATGGACGGCGACTTTCCTTCAGGGCAATCGCTCCCATCCCGTCGGCGACTTTTATGTCTGGGGCGCTGGCATTTACTTCAACCTCTCCGATGGCACGGAAGTCACTGCCGAAGGCGTGGTGGATGGCGACCGATTGACAGGCACTTGGAACGGCAAATCGTGGACAGCCATCCGCACCAAAGAGTGACGCTCGGAAATGACGATTCCCCAAAACGGTTGGGTTGGGGGCGCAAAACTTTGCGCCCCTCCCTTCTTTTGCCCTAAAAGACGGTGACCGACATGGCACAGCGGGCTGCCCTCGCCCCTTTGGTGGCGGCGCCGACAGCGACCATTTCTTGGCGCGCCGTAGTGTTAGGGTTGTTGCTCCTTTCGCCCAATGCCTATTGGGTCACGATGATGGAGTTGGTCCGCTATGCGGGGCATCCCAGCAACATCGCCCCCTTCGCCAATGTCGTTTTCATCCTTCTCGCCCTCCTTTGCCTCAATCCCTTCCTTCGTGCCTTGCATCGGCAGACCCACCTCCCTTGGCTGCAACCCTTCACCCCGACGGAATTGCTCGTCGTTTACCTCATCCTTTCCATCGGCACCGCTTGGGTCGGGCACGACAGCCTTCAAGTTTTGATGCCCCAAATTATCTACCCCTTCCGCTACGCCTCCCCCGAAAACCGTTGGGACGAACTCTTTTTGCCCTTCCTGCCCAAGTGGCTTTATGTCAGCGACAAGACGGCGTTGCTCAACGCTTATGCGGGCGGTCATCGTTTTTGGGCGCCTGAAAATTTTCGCCCTTGGCTGTTGCCATTGCTGGGTTGGGGGAGTTTTTGCGTCGCCCTGAGTTGGTTGATGGTTGGGTTTTGCCTTTTGGTGCGACGGCGTTGGATGGACGAAGAACGCCTGACTTATCCCGTCCTCTACTTGCCGAAGGAAATCACTCGTCCCACCAATCCCCTTTGGCATTCAACGCCTTTTTGGCTCGGTTTTTCCATCTCCGCCTTCATTGACTTGCTCAACGGCTTCGCCGCTTTGTTTCCGTCCCTCCCGTCCATCAAAGTTCGGGTCTGGAATTACGACCAATTGCTGGCTTCCCTCTTCGTCGGCTATCCCCTCCAAGCCTTGCAAGGGACGCGGATGAGTTTTTATCCCTTTGCCGTCGGCTTGGGTTTGTTGCTCCCACCCGATTTGCTCTTTTCCTGCTGGGTTTTTTACTGGCTGGAACGGATGCAACGGTTGGTCGGCTTGATGCTCGGATGGACGCAATTGCCCGGTTACCCGTGGACGAACTTTCAAGCCTTCGGTGGCTATGCGGGTATCGCCCTGTTTGCCCTTTGGGTCGCCCGCCACTCCTTTGCCCAAACGCTGCGACGGGCATTAAGCGGACAGGACAGAGAGGAGCGGATGGGATTGGCGATGATGGCTGTCGGGCTCCTTTTCCTCCTCGCTTTCGCCCACGCGATGGGGATGAGCCTTCCGACAGGGGCACTTTTTTTCGCCATCTACCTTTTGCTGCTGCTTTCCATCACCCGCATCCGCGCCGAGTTGGGACCGCCCGCCCACGACTTGCACTATGCAGGTCCTGACGAAATTTTGATCGCCTTGTTCGGACCGCAGGGGTTATCCAAGCGGGATTTGATCGCGGCGAAGTTGTTTTATTGGTTCAACCGCGCCTACCGCAGTTTGCCCTGTCCCCATTACTTGGAAGGCTTGAAGGTGGCGAAAGACGAAGGTGTGCCCTTTCGGGCGATGACGGTGATCATGCTCATCGCCAGTGTCGTCAGCATCGCAGCAGCGATGCTCGTGCACCTGCACTGCTTTTACGCTTACGGCATCACGGCAAAATTTGTCGGTCCTGCCATCACCGCCTTTGGGGGTGAACCTTTCTGGCGGTTGCAAAGTTTGTTGGCAGCGCCGCCAGCACCCAATCCCTATCCCGTTCGGGCGATGGTGGCAGGGACGCTGTTCACCTTTGCGTTAATGGGGCTTCGTGCCTCCGTCACTTGGTTTCCGTTGCATCCCGTCGGCTACGCCATCTCCACGAGTTGGAGCATGAATGTCTTGTGGATGCCTTTGTTCATCGCTTACTTGGTGAAGATGGGGATGTTGCGGATGGGTGGCTATCGGGCGTTTCGGCAAACGGCGTTGCCCCTCGGCGTCGGGTTGGTTTTGGGCGAATGGACGGTCGGCAACTTTTGGCTGCTTTACGGTGTCCTTCGGGGCATCCCCACATACGCCTTTTGGGTTTGAAGCGAAGGCGTGGGCGTGATACAATGGCAGGCGACGCCCATCAAAAAGTTCCCCGAGAGGGGTGACGAAAATGGCGGAGACAAAACAACGCCTCAAACGCATCCCGATGAGCAAAGAAGAGTTTGCGAAACTCCCCGAAGGTCCCCCCTTCTACGACTACATCGGTGGGGAGGCGATTGAAGTGAACCGACCAAGCGGAAAGCACCAAAAAATCATCGTGCGGGTGTGCAATCGGCTGATGGATCACCTTTACGAACGGCGGCTGGGAGATGTGTGGGCAGACATAGATGTTCTTTTGCCGACGGGGGATGTGGTCGGACCCGACCTCTCTTTCTTGTTGGCGGAGCATCTTGACCGATACGACGAGGAGAAGGGCGACATCATCGGCGTTCCCGATTTGGTCGTGGAAGTCCTTTCCCCGACGACGAGGGAGTATGACCGAGTGGAGAAGATGCGGGTGTATCATCGGGCGGGGGTGCCTTGGGTCTGGCTGATTGACCAAGAGACCTTGACGATAGAAGAGTTTCGGTGGACGCAGGACGGTTATTTGCTGGTGCAGGCAGTGAAAGCAGGTGAAACTTTCCGACCCAAACTCTTCCCCGAACTTGAAATCAACCTCAAAACTTTGCTGGGCGAGTAGGAGGTGACGGAAATGGCGGAGACAAAACAGCGCCTCAAACGCTATCAAAAACGGCACGCTCACTGGGGGATTGGTGACGGATGCTGCCGTTGACGACGACGGGCTTGACGCAACTGGTGGAGACTGCCCGACGGGAACGGGTTCGCCCCCACACCTTCGTCTTGCTGGCGCTCCTCCTTCCCCTCAACGCCTACTGGGTCGGTTGGATGGAGGCTGTCAAGTGGACGGGTCATCCGACGACTTACTCCCTTTACTTCAACACTGTCCTGCTTTTGCTCCTGTTTTTCGTCCTTACCGAACTCGTCCGCAAATTCACGGGTTGGGTCATCCTCAACCGCTCCGAACTTTTGGTGCTCTATTTCGGCTTAGGCGTCGGCAGCGCTTTAGTCGGGCACGACCAATCGCAAGTCCTCCTCTCCGTCATCGGGCATGTCCACTACTTCAAATCGCCGACCAACCGTTACGAAGAGTTGCTCATCCCCCTCTTGCCCTCGTGGCTGATCGTCACCGACGAACCTGCTTTACGGGCGATGTATATCGGCAACTCTTCGGTCTGGCAATGGCAAAACTTCGTTGCGTGGCTGAAACCGTTGTCGTGGTGGTGGCTGTTTTGGGGGGCGATGTTGGCGGCGTTTTTGGGCATGAGTGTTTTGCTCATCCCCCGATGGGTGCGTCACGAAAAACTCGGTTTCCCCCTCGCCCGCTTTCCCCTTTACTTGACCGACCGAAGTTTGTATGCCAGCCGATTGTTTTGGGCGGGCTTTGTCATCCCCGCTTTCGTCAACACCCTCAACAACCTGAATGTCGTCGTCTCCCCCGCCTTCCCAATGATGCACACCCATCGCATCAACTTGGGGCAATTCATCACCAACTTCCCGTGGAACGCCATCGGTTGGACGCCCTTGAACTTCTTTCCCTTTGCCATCGGCATCGGCTTCCTTCTGCCGCTGGACTTGCTCTTTTCCAGTTGGTTTTTCTACCTCGTCTGGAAAGCGCAGCGGGTCGTCGTGGCAGCGTTGGGCTATCCGACAGGCGGTTTCGGCAACCCGCCTTACCCGCACGAACAATCCTTCGGCGCTTACATGGGTTTGGCAGCGCTGCTTTTGTGGACGGCACGGCACTATCTTGCGGACACCCTCAAAAACGCTTGGCGCAACGATGCCAACGGTCAATTCATCGTTTCGCCCCGTTGGGCATGGCTGCTGACGGTGGGCGGGTTCATTGTGCTGGTCGTTTTCAGCGTCACCGCCAAATCGCAATGGTGGGCGGCGTTGCTCTTCTTCGTCGGCTACTTCGGCATCTCTTTGACCGTCTCGCGGGTGCGGGGCGAATTCGGTTCGCCCGTCCACGACCTTCACTTCGCCAGCCCAGGCTTGGTGATGGTGCAACTTGTCGGGACGCGCCCTTTCACCCCGCAAACTCTGGCGGTCTTCACCCTTTACTACTGGTTCAACCGCGCCCATCGCAGTCACCCGATGCCGACGGCGATGGAAGGGTTGGTCATCGGCGAACAATTGCGCCAAGAGAAAGCGATGTGGCGGGCGATGTGGCTCTCTCTCCTCATCGGCATCCCTTCTGCCTGTTACGCCCTCTTAGTGCCTTACTACCGCTTGGGCGCCGATACTGCCCAAGTGGGTGGGGCACAACGATGGTTCGGTTGGGAAGCCTACAATCGCTACCTTCTGCCTTGGCTAACAGCGGGACAAAAACTCAACTTAGGTGCGATTGGCTTCACCGTTGGCGGTTTCCTGTTCGTTTGGCTTTTGCACCTCTTGCGGGCTTATTGGATTGGTTGTCCCTTCCATCCCGTCGGCTACGCCATCTCAGGCACTTGGTCAATGGAGATGGTCTGGTTTCCCTTGTTTTTGGCGTGGCTGGCGAAAGCGTTGGTCTTGCGCTATGGGACTTTCCGCGACTACTACAACTACAGCCAGTTTTTCATCGGCTTGGTCATCGGCGATTTCGTCAGCGGCGGGCTTTGGAACATCTACGGCACCATCGTCGGCAGGGAAGTCTATCGGTTCAACGAGTGACCCGAGACAAGACAGCGAGTGGCGAATAGCGACTGGCGATAGGTGAACCGTTAGGGCAAACGGCTATCCGCACGGCTTGGTAGGGGCGCAAGGCTTTGCGCCCTTCTAACTTTGGCGGATACACCTTCAACGCGCCGAACCCCTTCCCCGCTGTGACAAAGTTTTCGGGCGGCGAACCCAAACCCATCCCGATGCTCAAACGGAGTGGTTGACCGATGCGCTTTTTGCGCAACCTCGTCCAACGGGTCACGCAACTCTTCCAACGACCCGCCCAAGAAGTGGACGAAACTTTTCTGGACGAATTGGAGGAAGCCCTCATCCTTGCCGATGTGGGCGTGGTGACGACGGAAAAATTGATGGCGCCCTTGCGGGAGGGCGTGAAGCGACGCACTTTGAAGACGACCGAAGAAGTCCGCACCGCCTTGCGGGATGCCATCGTTCAACTGCTGGGCGACGACACCGCTTTGCGTTTCGCCCCGACGCCCCCGACCGTCTGGCTCTTTGTCGGTGTCAACGGGACGGGCAAAACGACGACCGTCGCCAAACTGGCGCGTTGGGCGCAAAAGCAAGGGCATAAACCGCTGCTCGTCGCCGCCGACACCTTCCGCGCCGCTGCCATTGACCAACTCAAAATTTGGGGCGACCGATTGCGCATCCCCGTCATCGCCCACCAAATGGGCGCCGATCCCGCCGCCGTCGCCTTTGACGGCGTGCAAGCCGCCAAAGCGCGAGGAAACGATCTCGTCCTGATTGACACGGCAGGGCGCATGCACACCAAGTTCAACCTGCTGGAAGAGATGCGCAAAATTTACCGCTCTGTCACCAAAGCCTTAGAACGCCAACCCGACGAAGTGCTGCTGGTGTTGGACGGGACGGCAGGGCAAAACGCCATCGCTCAAGCGGAAAGTTTTCGTCAGGCAATTCCCATCACGGGCATCATCGTCACCAAGTTGGATGGGACGGCGAAAGGCGGGGCGGTGCTCGCCATCCGCGACCGCTTCGCCATCCCCATCAAAGCCATCGGCGTCGGCGAAACCGCCGATGACCTTGACCTTTTTGACCCCCACGCCTTTGCGACAGCGATGGTGGGTGAGAAGGAAGAAAAAGCGAAGGGCGAGTAGCGAATGGCGAATAGCGAGTAGCGAATAGCGAGTAGTCAATAGCGAGTGGCGAGTAGCCAACGGCGAGTGGCGAATAGCCAATGGAGAAGACGGCGGTGCGTCCCGCCTGTCGTGGCTGATAGCCACTCCAACATTGAAGGCGAGTAGCCAATGGCGAGTGGCGAGAGGGCAACAAAAATGGAGAACGGTTAATCGCCAATCACTGATGCCATCATTCCAATCGCCAGTCGCTGCCGTTCTGCCAGTCGCTCATCGCCAGTTGCTCATCGCAGGAGGGGCAACGATGTTGCGGAGGGTTTTGGAATGGCTTGGTTGGAAACCTGCCCAACCGCCTGCCGAAATAGATTGGCAAGCGTTGTCGGGCGAACTAATCATCCGCCCGATGACCTTTGAAGACTTGGATGCGGTGGCGCGGTTGGAGAAACTTTGCTTCGGTTGGGGGGCGTGGTCAAAGGGCGCCTTCGCCTCGGAGTTGCGACGGGGCTATGACAGTTACTTCGCCGTCGCCACCATCGGCGGTGTCCTCGTCGGCTTTGCGGGTTGGCGACGGGAACTTAACGAAGCCCATGTCGCCAACATTGCCGTCCATCCTCATGTGCGTGGGCGCAAGATCGGCGAATTGCTCTTGCGCCACATCTTGGAAGAAGCCGTGCGGCGGGGCTTGAACATTTCGCTTTTGGAAGTCCGCAAGTCCAACACCGTCGCCCAAAACCTTTACCGAAAATATGGCTACGAAGTCGTCGGGGTTCGGCGCGCCTATTACCAATTCCCGCTGGAAGACGCCCTCGTCATGAAGTTGAGTGACATCCAAGCCGCTTTAGCCAAAGTCCCGCCGCCGCAAGTCAACTTCCTTCGCATTTCGCCCCATCGCAAGGAAGGGGAAGGGTAGGGGAGAAAAAATGGCGAAAGGACAAATCGCCCTCGCCCCATCACCGCCGCAACTCAAACCCAAAGTTCTCACCTTGCGCGCCTTCCTTTTGGGCTTCCTTGCCCTCGTCGTCAACACCTACTGGGTCACCGTCGTGGAAGTCCGCTGGTATAGTCTGGACGGCAGTTGCCTGCCCATCTTCATCACCCCCGTCTTCATCTTGCTGGTGCTCATCGTGCTCAACGGCGCCTTAAGTTGGCTCGCCCCCCGCTTCGCCCTCGCGCCCGCCGAACTCATCGTCGTCTATGTCATGGTCTTCATCTCCGAAACCCTTTCAGGGCACGACATGCTCCAAAACCTTTTCGGGCAAATGAATCACGCCTTCTGGTTTGACTCGCCATCCAACCGATGGCGGGAGTTGTTTTTGAGTTACATCCCGACTTGGCTGATGGTCAGCGATCGGGCGACTTTGGCGGGCTTTTATCAGGGCAACAGTTCGCCTTACTCGTGGCTCATTTTGCGGGATTGGCTAACGCCGCTGACGGCGTGGGGCATGTTCGTCCTCGTCTTGGGCATTTGGATGCTCTCCTTTGCGGCATTGGTGCGCCGACAATGGATGGAACACGAAAAACTCGTCTACCCCATCGTCCAGTTGCCCGCGACGATGGCGCAACCCGAAGCGTGGCGCCGCCTCTATTTGCGCCCTGCGTTCCTTTGGGGTTTCGGGTTAGCCGCCTTCATTGACCTCATGAACGGCTTGAACGAACTTTATCCCCAAATCCCCCAATTCAGCCGATACATCAAACTCCACGACATGCGCCAATACATCAGGGGACGCCCTTGGGACGCCATGAACCCGTTCCAAATTTCCCTTTATCCCTTCGCCATCGGGCTGGCTTACTTTCTGCCGCTGGACTTGAGTTTCTCGTGCTGGTTCTTTTTCGTCTTGCGGTTGGCTGAACAAGTCCTCGGCGCCGTCTTCGGTTGGGAGCAAATTCCCGGTTTCCCCTTCTTCGGTCAACAGGCTTCAGGTGCGTGGCTGACCCTCGGTGCGATGGCGGTTTGGGCATCCCGCCATTGGCTCTTTGAGACGCTGAAGATTGCCATCGGGCAAAAGCAAAATGGGCGTGAAGAAGGCGAGCCGATGCGTTTTCGCTGGGCATGGCTCGGTTTGCTAGTCACGACGCCCGCCCTCATCGCCTTCACGAAACTGATGGGCATGGGACCGTTGATGCTCTCCGTCTTTTGGGCGGTCTTTTTCCTTTTCAGCATCGCCATCACGCGGGTGCGGGCGGAATTGGGAGCGCCTCACGAGATTGTTTACGCCCAACCCCGCAATATCGTCGCTGACTTGTTCGGCACCAGCCGCTTCTCGCCCCGCGAGTTGACCGCCATTTCGCTGACGCACTGGTTCAATCGGGGCTATCGCTGCCATCCCATGCCAGGGATGTTGGAAGCCTTCAAATTCGCCCAACTCTTCGGCATCCCCCAGCGGGCGATGGCAACCCTCGTCTTCGCCACTTACCTGCTCTCCATCCCCGTGACCTACTGGGCGAACCTGCATGTTTGCTATCGGGAAGGGGCGACGGCGAAATGCATCGGCTTCAAGGCGTGGGTCGGGTGGGAAGCCTTTAATCAACTGGCGAGTTGGCTGCAAGCGCCCCAACAAGTCCTCAACCCCCGCCGCATCGCCATGCTCGTCGGCGCAGGCATCGTCTGGGGCTTGTGGGCAATCCGGTTGGCGGTCGGCTCCTTCCCACTGCATCATGCGGGTTACGCTTTGGCAGTCAGTTACGCCATGAACTACTTCTGGTTCGCCTTTTGCATCAGTTGGCTGGCGAAGGCGCTGATTTTGAAGTTCGGCGGTAGCCGAGCCCATCGCGAGTTTCTCCCCTTCTTCGTCGGCTTGATCGTCGGCGACTTCACCGCTGGCAGCCTCTGGGCGATTTGGGGTCCCGTGCGAGGCTTCCGCAACTACCGCATCTACATCTTTTGAGCGCCCACCTTTCCAGCCCTTGCCCCCGTCCTTCACATCCCGAAGCGACGCGCTATAATAGCGGGCGCCAAAAAGTTCGCTGTAGCGAAGAGGCTGGCGAAATCCCGACACGACAATGGTTGAGCACACGCGAAGGACACCCTGGTGGTCGTTGCGGGTTGGTCAGAGCGATTTGGGCTCTCTGACCAAAAGGCAGCGCATTGCCCTCAAATCACCCTAACAACTTGACAGGCTATGGCTACAGTAGGCGAGTTTGTCCAAATCATCCGTCCCCGCCGAAGTTGGTGGGACATTGACCTACGGGAAATTTGGGCTTATCGGGAGTTGCTCTACTTCTTCGTTTGGCGGGACATTAAAGTCCGCTACAAACAGACGGTCATCGGCGCTGCATGGGCAATCCTCCAACCTTTCATGACGATGGTCGTCTTCAGCCTCTTCTTCGGCAAACTCGCCAAGATGCCCTCGCACGGGCTTCCCTATCCCGTGTTTTACTACAGCGCCTTGTTGCCTTGGATGTATTTTGCGGGCGCCCTGCAAAATGCGACGAATACCATCATTGAGCATCAACGGGTCATCACCAAGGTCTACTTCCCTCGCATTATCTTGCCTTTGGCGGCGGTCTTGTCGGGGTTAGTGGATTTTGGGATTGCTTTCATCATCCTCATCGGCATGATGCTCTTTTACGGCATCATCCCGACCCTCGCTGTGCTTTGGCTTCCTTTCCTGATGCTACTCGCAGTGATGACAGCCTTTGGGGTCGGTTTATGGCTCTCTGCCCTCAACGCCATTTACCGAGATGTCCGCTACGCTGTCCCCTTTCTCATCCAGTTTTGGATGTTTGCCTCGCCCGTTGCTTATCCAAGCAGCCTCGTCCCAGAGCGTTGGCAGTGGCTTTACGGGTTGAACCCGATGGCAGGCGTCATTGAAGGCTTCCGTTGGGCTTTGACGGGACAAGGGCAACCTCCCGCCCCCCTGTTCGCCGTTTCCGTCCTCGCTGTCCTGCTGGTGCTGATCGGTGGTCTCTTCTACTTCCGCCACATGGAAGGCATCATCGCCGATTTGGTTTGATGTGAGGAGGTGACCATCATTGAGGAAATATCGGTTTTCGGTCGTCATTGAGCGAGATAAGGAAGGTTACTTTGCTTTTTGCCCCGAACTGCAAGGGTGCTATACTCAAGGCACGACCTACGAGGAAGTCCTTGAGAACATTAAGGACGCTATCCGCCTGCATGTAGAAGACCGTTTGGCGAGTGGCGAGGAAATACCTCAAGCGGACTTCCTAAGCCTTACGGCTTTAGAGGTAACCGTGTGAGATGCCGAGACTTCCAAAGGTAACCGCCAAAGAGGGATTAGGGTTTTGGAACGAGTGGGGTTTTACCTCGCTCGCCAGAGTGGCAGTCACAAGATTTACAAGAACCAAGAGGGCAAGCGAGTCACCGTGCCCTACCACGCAGGGAAGATTATTCATCCCAAATAAAGAGCATTCTGCGAGACGCTGATCTTTCAGCGGAAAGATTTGAGGAGTTGCTACGATCATGAGCGACATCGCCATCCGCGTTGAAAACTTGGGGAAACGCTACCGCATCGGGCAAAGGGAGCGCTATTACGCCCTTCGCGATGTTCTTGCCCGCTCCCTGACGGCGCCCTTTCGTTTCCTTCACCGTAACAACCAATCCCCAATTCCCGATCCCCAGTCTCCCAACTTCATCTGGGCGCTCAAAGATGTTTCCTTTGAGGTCAAACAAGGCGAAGTCGTCGGCATCATCGGGCGCAACGGGGCGGGCAAAACGACCCTCTTGAAAATCCTCGCCCGCATCACCGAGCCGACGGAAGGGTATGCGGAAGTGCGCGGTCGGGTCGGCTCGCTGTTAGAAGTGGGCACTGGCTTCCATCCCGAACTGACGGGTCGCGAGAACATCTACTTGAGTGGCGCTATCTTAGGGATGACGAAACGGGAGATTGACCAAAAGTTTGACGAAATCGTCACTTTCTCTGGCGTGGAGCCATTCCTTGACACTCCCCTCAAGCATTACAGCGTCGGGATGCAGATGCGGTTGGCTTTCGCCGTCGCAGCCCACTTAGAGCCAGAGATTTTGTTGGTGGACGAAGTTTTGGCGGTGGGCGATTTGGAGTTCCAAAAGAAGTGCTTGGGCAAAATGGAAGAAGTCTCCCGCAGTGGGCGAACGGTACTTTTCGTTAGCCATCAAATGAACCAAATCCGACGACTTTGCGAACGGGTGATTTGGCTGGACGGTGGGCGGATTGTGCGGGAAGGTCCAACTCACGAAGTCGTTAGTGCCTACGAAGCGGCGATGACTTCAGGCGAATGGCTTCGCCAAGAGCGTCCCGACGCATCCCATGTCAAAGCCCGCTTCCTCAAATGGGAAATCGTGGCACCTCGGGGCGATCAACCCAATGTCCTGACCGACTTGGGTCCCGTCACCATCCGCTTCCTCGTCCAAGTCAACGAACCTATCCGCCTTGGCGTCCACGGGATCGCCCTCTTTAACAGCGAAGGGCAACTCATGTGGGCATGGGCGGCAAATAACCTTTCCCTTGATGTAGGTATGCACGAACTTCGCTATACCTTCCCGATGCTGCCGCTTAAACCTGGCTCTTACGGATGGCATGTGAGCCTTTATGACAGCAATGGACTTGCTGATGTTTGGTATGGTGTTCCTGAAATGATTGTGGCAACGCCCAATTATCAACATCCTCATGACCAGTGGAATGGTCCTCTTAATTTGCCCTGCCAACTTCACATCCATAATCAAGGGAGACCGGACGATGCAAAGCACTTGGGTCTTTGATGCACCTCATGCCAGGCGAATCACAGCGGCAAGACAATCCTTCCTTCGGTCTGTCTTGCCTCACCTCAAGCAGCATTTAAATTTGCAAACTGCCCTGGATGTAGGTTGCGGTGTGGGATATTTTTCTGCCTTCCTAAGGGATTTAGGTTTTCAAGTTGTAGGAGTTGACGGTCGGGCAGAAAATGTAGCAGAAGCCCAAAGGCGCCATCCCGACATCCCTTTTCATGTCGCCAATGTGGAAGATTTTTCCGTCACTCAATTGGGGCGATTTGACTTGGTGCTTTGTTTTGGTCTTCTCTACCATTTGGAGAACACTTTCGCAGCCATCCGCAACCTTTACGCTTTGACCGCCAAAGTCTTACTGATTGAAAGTATGGTGATTCCTGCACAGTGCCCCATTTTAAAACTTCACGACGAAGGTCAGTCGGAAGATCAGGGATTGCGCTTCGTTGCCTTCTATCCGTCGGAAAGCGCAATCGTCAAGATGTGCTACCGGAGCGGTTTCCCTTTTGTCTATCGCTTCCTGAAATTGCCTGACCACGAAGATTTCCACGCCTCGGTATGGCGCCAGCGCGTTCGCACCATGTTAGCGGCATCCCATTTGCCTTTGAATTTCCCTTTCCTTGAACTTGTTACCGAACCCATGAATTGGTCTGATCCTTGGGAAACGAGGATGGGAAAAGTCCTTCGCTTTCTTCAACGACTTCATCGTTTCCTCCGCAAACCTTGGCCTGAAAAGGTGCGTTCCTTGCGCTACCGCTTCAAACGGCTGTGGAACAAAGCAGTGCCCTTCGTGCCTTTACCGACGCGGTTGCCTTGGGGAGATTATTGGCTGGCTTATAACGATGTTTGCGGTGATGCCGTCTTCGCGGGCAACTTTGAGGAAGCCGAGCGCCAGTTTGTGGAACGGTTTTTGAAACCCAGCATGATCGTCTTGGACATCGGCGCCCATCACGGCTTCTACACCTTGCTGGCATCTCACAAAGTGGGACCGACAGGACAAGTCATCGCTTTTGAGCCTTCCCCGCGGGAGTATCAACGGCTTCTTTGGCATTTGCGCTTGAACCGAAGGAAAAATGTCCTGGCGGAACCTTTTGCTTTAGGGAGCCATGAAGGGACGACCCAACTCTTCCTCGTGCGTGGGCGGGACACGGGCTGCAACAGCCTGCGCCCACCCAAAACGGCTGACCCTGCTTCTCCCGTTCAAGTCCCAATCGTTCGGTTGGATGACTACCTTGAACGACAAGGCATCACCCATGTGGACTTCGTCAAGATGGATGTGGAGGGCGCAGAACTGGAAGTCTTGCGAGGGGCTACTTCTCTCCTTTCCCGTAAACCCCGTCCCGTTTGGATGATGGAAGTGCAGGACATTCGCACGGAAGCCTTTGGCTATTCGGCAAAGGACATCGTGGAATTTCTGCGAGAGCGAGATTTTCACTGGTTCAAAATCACCCAACAGGGCAAACTCTTGCCCTTGTCCGACCCTTCCGAATTGCGCGACTGGTCAGGTTACAACTTCGTTGCCGTCCCGACAGAGCGATTAGAAGAAGTGCAATCCCTAATGGATGAGGCGATTCACCCATGCCCATCGTCCGCTTGAACATTCCTGTTTACTTGCCGATGGCGCTCTACCACCCATTACGCTGGTTAAAGCGTGCTATTACTGACCGCAATCGTCCGACCCGCAATCTTTGGGGCGATCGTGATGTAGAGTATTCCTTCATTGCTGCCCACATGCCAAATGGTCCCGGCAAAGCGCTGGATTTTGGAAGCGGTTCCAGTTATATGAGCCTGTTGGCTGCCTTGCGAGGCTTTGAGGTCATCGCTTTAGACTTGGAGCCTCAAACTTTCCCTTGGCGGCACCCTGCAGTGCGTTTCATTCAAGGAGACCTGCTTAAACTGGATTTGCCCACTAACCACTTTGACCTCATCATCAACTGTTCAACGGTGGAACATGTCGGGTTGGTGGGGCGATACAGTGTGACCGAAAGCCGACCCGATGGAGACTTAGAAGCGATGGCTCGTCTGCGAGAGTTGATGAAGCCAAGTGCTATTATGCTCCTCACCGTTCCCGTCGGTCAAGACGCTGTTTTCGCCCCTTTGTGCCGAGTCTATGGAAAAGAGCGCTTGCCTCGTCTTCTCTCAGGATTTGTCTTAGAGCGAGAGATGTTCTGGGTTAAAGACGCAGAGAACCGCTGGGTTCAGTGCGACGGGGAAACAGCCCTATCTTTTGAAGCGTCTGCAGGTTCATGGGACCCATTGCGCAACGTGTATGCCCTCGGTTGCTTCGTCCTTCGGAAACCATAAGCAAAGGGTGAACTGTATGGAAAAGTTTCGTCGCGTGCCTATTGAGCGGGTCAAGGAATTTTGGGACGCCCGACCCTGCAACATCCGTCATTCGCCCAAACCTGTCGGAACGCGGGAATACTTTGATGAAGTGGAAGCCCGCAAGTATTTCGTGGAACCACACATCCCTCGCTTCGCAGAATTTCCCCGCTGGAAAGGGAAAAAGGTGCTGGAAATTGGTTGCGGTATCGGCACAGACACCATCAACTTTGCCCGTCATGGCGCTTGGGTGACCGCCGTAGAACTATCAGAGCGATCCTTGGAGATCGCCCAAAAGCGAGCGGAAGTTTACGGGTTATCCGACCGCATCCGCTTCTACTTGGGCAATGCCGAAGAACTTAGCCGCTTCGTCCCCGTAGAACCTTACGATCTTATCTACTCCTTCGGGGTCATCCATCACACGCCTCACCCTGAAAGGGTCATTGCGGAAATGCGTCACTACGCCCGCTCTGGAACGACGGTCAAGGTCATGGTTTACCACCGATACTCTTGGAAGGTGCTCTGGATTCTTTTGACTTACGGCAAAGGTCAATTTTGGCGCCTTGCGGAGTTGGTCGCCCAGCATTCTGAGGCTCAAACGGGATGCCCCGTCACCTACACCTTCACGAAGCGGGAGATTCGCAACCTCTTGGAGCGTCACGGCTTTCGGGTGACGGAAATTTGGGTGGACCACATTTTTCCCTACCGAATCCCTGACTATGTGCAATACCGCTATGTCAAGGTCTGGTATTTCCGCTGGATGCCTCAGCCTCTGTTTCGCTGGTTAGAGCGCCATTTCGGCTGGCATATTTGCGTGACGGCTACCTATGAGCCATGTTAAATTCAACTGGGAGGTGTTACTATGAAGAGCGTTGAAGAGATTCAAGACGCGGTGCGCCAACTCTCTAAAGAAGAGTTGGCGAGGTTTCGTGCCTGGTTCGCTGAATTTGATGCAAACCTCTGGGATGAGGAATGGGAAGAGGATGTGGCGAAAGGCAGGCTTGATCCCCTTGCCGAAGAAGCCTTGCGGGATTGGTATGAGGGGCGCTGCACAGACCTGTGAGGCATCGGGCGACTCCCCGTTTCTGGCGCTGTTATTATCAATTGCCGAAACCTGTGCAGGAGTTAGCCGATAGATGCTTTGCGCTCCTAAAACAAAACCCTCACCATCCATCCCTTCACTTGAAGAAGGTAGGGCGCTTCTGGTCGGTGCGGGTCGGGTTGTATTATCGGGCACTGGCAGTGGAGTGTGAGGATGGTTTGCTTTGGTTCTGGATTGGGTCGCATGACGAATACGAAAAACTCTTAGGGCGTGGGTAATGGAGGGATCGTTTGTGGTGACAGGAAGGGAGTTCAAGACTATCTCTATCGTCGGCTTAGGGAAGTTGGGGGCGCCGATGGCAGCCTGTCTGGCTGCTAAAGGTTTTCCCGTCATCGGCGTGGATGTGGACGCCCAAAAAGTAAACGCCCTCAACAACGCCCAAGCCCCTGTCTTTGAACCAGGGCTGCCCGAACTCCTTCAGGTCGCCAAAACCCGACTGAAAGCCACCCAAGACATCTTAACGGCTGTCTTAAACTCCGAAGTCACCTTTGTCGTCGTCCCGACCCCCAGTGAACCCGACGGCTCCTTTTCCCTCCGCTATGTCCTCCAAGCCTGCGAGGGCATCGCCGACGCCTTGCGGAAAAAGCCTCAGTGGCACCTCGTCGTCATCACCAGCACCATCTCGCCAGGTTCTATGGACACCGCCATCCGACCTTTTCTGGAAGAACGAAGTGGGAAACGAAGCGGTGTGGACTTTGGGATGTGCTACAACCCTGAGTTCATCGCCTTGGGCAGCGTCATTCGGGATTTCCTCAACCCCGATTTTGTCCTGATCGGAGAATCCGATGAACGGTCTGGTCAGGTGCTGGAAGGCATCTATCGGCAAGTTTGCGAGAACGACCCGCCCATCGTGCGGATGAACTTCATCAACGCCGAGTTGACCAAGTTAGCCGTGAACACCTTCGTGACGACCAAGATTAGTTTCGCCAACATGTTGGCGCGCATCTGCGAGAGGTTGCCTGGAGCCGATGTGGATGTAGTCACAAGGGCTTTGGGATTGGACAGCCGTATCGGGGCGAAGTATCTGAAGGGGGCGGTCAGTTACGGTGGTCCTTGTTTTCCGAGGGACAACTTGGCGTTGATTGCGACGGCGCGGAAAGTCGGGGCGCCGGCGGATATTGCGGAAGCGACCGACCGTTTCAACCGATGGCAAGTTAAGTGGTTGGCAGATTTTGTGCAAGAACACCTACCTGAAGGTGGTGCGGTCGGGATTTTAGGGTTGGCATATAAGCCAGGCACCGATGTGGTGGAAGAATCCGTCGGGTTACTTTTGGCGCGAGAATTGAGAGAGCAAAGGGTGCGAGTTATCGCCTACGACCCTGCGGGGGTAGAAAATGCCCGACGGATGTTGGGAGATGGAGTAATTTTTGTGAATTCACCTCAGGCATGCATAGACTTATCGGATATCGTCGTTGTCGCAACACCTTGGAAAGAGTTTCATTCCCTTCCGGGGGAAACATGGGAACGACACAGCCCACCCCGCATCGTCATTGATTGCTGGCGGGTGCTTAGGGGATTAGAAGGTTGCGGCGGCGTCATCTATGTGCCACTGGGGAAAGGAGGCTTGAGGGGATGCTAACCATCTTCTCCACCTGCAAACCCTTTCGGGGTCACTTCGCCATCATCCAGCGCAACGCCATCACCAGTTGGACCCTTTTGCGCCCCCGCCCCGAAATCATCCTCTTTGGTGACGAAGAGGGCGTCGCCGAAATCTGTGCCGAGTTGGGATTGCGCCATGTGCCAGAAATCGCCCGCAATGAGTTTGGAACGCCATTGCTCAGTGACATTTTCCAGAAGGCTCACGCGACTGCGACAAATGATATTCTATGCTACGTGAATGCAGATATTATTCTTATGAGCGATTTTATGACAGCAATTCAAAGAGTATCGTCTTGGCGCGAGCAATTCTTAATAGTTGGGCGTCGTTGGGATTTAGACGTGACTGGGCCTATAGACTTCACGAACAGTGAGTGGGAGAAATTTGTCCGAGCCCGAGCGTTAAAAGCAAACGCACCCCGACCTCCAAGTTGGATTGACTATTTCGTATTTACTAAAAATCTCTATCATGATATCCCGCCTTTTGCGGTAGGACGACTTGTATGGGATAATTGGATGATTTGGAGAGCATTGGCACTCGGTGTTCCAGTGGTAGATATTTCCCCCGCTGTCGTTGTAGTTCACCAAAATCACGATTATTCCCACCATCCCAAAGGCGAGACAGGTGTCCAGCAAGGACAAGAGGCGCAACGCAACTATTGCCTTGCTGGGGGTTGGACGCGGCTTTGCACCATAGACGATGCAACACACTGCTTTGACGGTTCTGTTGTAAGGTTAAACCTGACCATTGCTCGCCTACGGCGAAAGAAGGAAATGTTTCTGCGTTGGCTCATTGACGTAACCCGACCTGTCCGGCACAAACTTGGCATTCGACGGCTGCAAAGTTCACAGGGATGAGCAATGTCCCTTTTGCTAATATGGGACTGATCGCACAGAGAGGCAGGGTTATTTAAAGACCTTCTTAATGCCACCGAGAGAGAATGAGTAGCGTTTTGTTTCTTTGTCGGCTGCATGACTTGAACAAAGAACGGCATGGTTATGCCAAAGCCTTTCGTAAGCGTGGGATTAATCTCGTTTGCGTTCCAGATAAATTTCCTGTGGACAGTGATTTGCGAGTCCTCTTAGATCGGTATCCAGACAAACCTTCCTTAATTATTCAGCCAGAGACAGTTTTTCCTATCCTTCCTTGGGGTCTGACAGAAACTTCGATCCCTACAGCCTGCTTTCAAATCGATGTGTATGCCTATACTCGCCACCGCATTCGTTGGTCTATGCTTTTTGACTATGCGATTCTATTTCACCCAGGTTTTGACGAACAATTCCGCCAGGCCGGACATCCCAAACCTCTTACCCTATTCCACGCAGTGGACGCGGAAACATTTGAGAAATCTGAAGGAAAGCGTGACCTTGAAGTGGGCTGGGTCGGGAGAGCGGACGGACCTCTCTATAAAACTCGGAGAAAGGTGCTTCACCTACTTTCCCAACATTTTCGGATGAATGAGTGGTGGCGCCCCTATACTTACGAAGAAATGGCAAAGGTATATCAAAGGTCGAAAATTGTCATTAATGTCGGAAGGGATGATTATCTACAAGATGCCAATCTTAGGGTTTTTGAAGCGATGGCAGCAGGAGCGTTACTGATTACTCAATTACCCAGTGAACTGATTTTGATCGGTTTTGAACCAAATGTGCATTTTATCGGCTATGAAAGTGAAAGTGATTTGCTTGATCTTGTGAGGTATTATTTAAGCAACGAAAAGAAGAGACAACAGATCGCAGAAGCAGGGCGAGAGAAGGTTCTCAAAGAGCACACCTATGACGCCCGTGTGAAAACGCTTCTCAGCATGTTGGAGCAAGACAAAGGACGACTGTTTGCGCCGGCTAGAAATTGGTCACAAGATCAGGTGCGATTGCTTTATGCTGATTGGTTTTCCGCCCATGGTCGGTTTCGGGAGGCTTGGCGGTGCCTTGTGGGTGTGGAAGATAAGACTTCCGCAATGTGGTTGCACACTGCTTTTAAGGTTCTTGCCCGACAAACAAGGTTTCGTGTGAGAACAATAAAGTCAACTCTGAAAAGGGTTTGCTTAATATGACCAAACCAGAAATTTTCATCCTCACAACAGAACCTCCAGAACGACCAGGGGGAGTGGAACGGTTTGTTAGCACTTTTATGGCGTTGGCAGAGAGGCACGGGTATAAAGTCCGAGTGTTTCATCGGGAAAATTGTGCCCCACCTCGCTGGCGAAATCCTAACCCTTCAAGAAAGGTTGAGTGGTTTCTTGCTGGCTTCCTTCAAGGCTACTATGTTGGCAAGGCTGCCCGCAAAGCCCTTCACTCGGATGTCCAGTTAGTCTTGTCTAATGGCCCTGTCGGTTGGTTTCCGGTGAGCGATGAAGTCAAGCAGGTGCATTTCTATCACGGAACTTATAGAGGGCAGGCAGAAGCGATCCGACCTTTCATCACGCGGAGGGGTTATCTCAAGTTGAAATGGTGGGACTCTATGGTCTTGGAGCGGTGGAGTGGGAAGGGGAAGCAGGTTCTTTGCAATTCCGACCAAACTCGGGAAGAAGTAAGGAAGTTCTTTCGCATCCATGGCACAACGATTTGGCATCCGTTAGATACAAAACATTTTTGTCCTAAAGACCGAGCAAAATGTCGCCAAGAATTAGGGTTATCAGAGAACCGTCCCGTCGGATTATTTGTCGGAAGTGCCCATCCTGTAAAGGGTTTCCCAATCGTTCAATTCCTTATTCGTTCCTTTCCACAGATTCAATGGGTTTTGGCGCTTCGCGGAGCAACTGCAACCGATCGGGATTTGAATGAAAAAGATGTCAGGCTTTTTCAGAATGCATCCTATGAACAACTGCCTCTCCTTTACAATGCTGCAGACTTCTCCTTGTGTCCTTCCCGCTACGAATCATTTGGCTATGTCGTAGCGGAAGCATTAGCCTGCGGCATATCTGTCATTGCCACTCCGGGCGGCGCCAGTCGCTTGTTTTTGGGCTCACCGCCCCTTAATCAGTTCCTGATTAAGGACCCCGACGATAGAGAAGCCTTTGTCAATGCGGTTTCTGAAATCCTATCCGATCCCGAAGGCTATCGGCAAGTTGTGCTTAAAACGGTTCGCCCGCACCTTGAGGAACTCATGGCACCGGAAAATTGGTGGCGAAGGTTTTGCATGGCTGTAGGATTAAACGAGGGTTAGATAAATGAACGATGTCACTCTTATCGCTCTCCTTGGTCGCCGGGATTACCCAACGGATGGGGTAGAGGATTATTGCACTTATTTAGGCAAAGCATTGAAAGAGCGGGGTGTGGCTTTGCAACTCGTGCGGGTGCCCTGGGCGGAAAAGGGATGGTTCTATGCCTTCCGTTGGCTCTGGCAGGAGGCAAGGGCATGGCAGGGACGATGGGTGCTTGTTCAATACACGGCTTTAGCATGGTCACGACAAGGCTTCCCTATCGGTTTCATGCTTCACGCGAGGGGTGTGTTCCTTCATGAAGCCTAAGTTACTTGTCATCCCTCACATCTACGCCGAAGATATTCGAATTCGGAGCATTGAATTCGCCCGAAGGTTAACAGATTATTTTGAAGTTTATTGTATGCGATGGAGGAAAGATATGTTACATGTATACGATGCCTCTCCACATCGCCGGCGAATGAAACAACTACGGGCTGGTCTTGTTAGCCTTTGCCACTGCTTGGACAAGAAGAAAGGAAGGGATGGGGTCATTTATGTGGATGCTCCCCATCTCCAACCACTTCTCTTAAAAAGGTTCATGGGGATGCGGTTAGCCTTGCATTTCAGTCGCACTTTCAATACGTGTGTGTTGAACTACCTTGTCCGTCATTTGAACATTAACATTATTTTGATGGCATCTGAACGCTTCTATTTCCCGACTGTGCCTGGCGTAAGGAAATTCTTTGACATCGTTGATTGGTTTGACGAAGATTCTGTATCACCCCAGATATTGAAAGAGACGCGGCAGTATCTCGGTTACTTGGCTTCTCATGCCGACGGCATCTTTGCAGTCTCGGATGCTTTAGCCGAAAAATTGAACACAGAATACAACCTACAAGCTATAGGACTACCCAACGGTACTGATTTACAAATTTTACGTAATGTGCCTAAGGAACATGTCCAGTCTGTCCGCAAGAAGTGGGGTCTATCAGGTAAGTTTGTTATCGGCTACATCGGTAATCATGCTCCTTATGCAGGCATTGATTTCGTCTTAGAGATGTTTAAATCGTTGCGTGAGGAGATGAGAGATGCATGCCTGTTCGTGGTTGGTCCTGTGGACTGCTGGCGGGATACGATTGCTAACTTTGGATTAAAAGACGCTATCTTTACAGGACAAATATCACCTTTAGAAATCCCTGCCTATTTTCATGCCATTGATATAGGAATTCTCGCTAAATATAAATCACCCGGAACGGATTTTGCCTTTCAAATCAAAATAGTAGAGTATACGGCTTGTCGTAAATTTGTCGTATCTACACCCTTATTAGTTTGGCAACGCCTCAATTGGCCAAATGTTATCCTCGCTAACCAAACGGTAGAGAACTGGGTAAGGGCTATCATTACAGCGCGTGATTTGAGGTGGCAACCAGAGTGGGACAATATAGTTGAGCCATACGACTGGAAAGCGCTAAGTCAAAGGCTTGCGGACTATTTACTTGGATGACTAAACTGCCATTGGGACGCTATTGCAAGGCGTTTCTTGGAGGTTCTGGACGGATGCAAGGGAACAAATATCGGGTCTTAATCGTTTCTTCCCATCCCGTTCAATATGCGGCGCCGTTGTATCGGCTGATGGCGCAACATCCCAAACTGGACATCCTCGTCGCTTATTGCAGTTTGCAGGGGGCAGAGAAAGGGGTTGACCCCGAGTTTGGGGTGGAAGTTGCTT
>Ga0081478_138455_pt1 | contig 45307 bp, 56 predicted proteins | sample OctSprmetagenome_FD_70983 | JGI IMG/M metagenome (GOLD analysis project Ga0081478, IMG submission 70983) | Hot spring and microbial mat streamer communities from Octopus Spring Streamers, Yellowstone National Park, USA - T=80-84 v2 (version 2) | ecosystem: Environmental > Aquatic > Thermal... | reverse complement strand
AGATTGTAGCCTGGGCGCAAATCTCACACCCTTGCTTCCCCTTTCCTTCGGCCCACCGGCCCTGGTAATCCCCGGAGTCTTTTTCCGGGGCCCCCATGCTGGCGCAAGCCAGCATGGGGTGGTATTAGGCCAGGCGTAGGGGCTCCACCTCCACCGGGGTGCTGTGGAAGGTGCTCCCGCCCCCCAGGTCCGTGAGCCTCTCCGAGGTGAGGTGGTTTACCCCCTTGCCGTCTATGGCCCACTTCTCCCACCAGGTGCCCTCGAGGACCACCGTCCCCGGCATGGGGGCCTCGGTCACCACCGCCTTCCGGGCGATGCGGCCCCAAGGAGAACGGATGTGGACCAGCATCCCGTCCCCGATCCCCCGGGCCAGGGCGTCCTCGGGGTGGATGAGGAGCCGGGGCTCCCCCCCTTCCGCCTCCACCAGGGCCCGGACGTCCCCGTAGGTGGTGTTGAGGAAGCGGTGGGCCGGGGGGGTGAGGAGGATCAGGGGGTAGCCGGGCAGGGGCTCGGTGGGGATAACCAGAGGGGGCGGGCTGAAGCGCACCTTCCCTTGGGCGAAGGGGAGGAAGGGCTTGGGGAGGTTGAGCTTGACGAAGCCCTCCTCCTTGAGCCTTTCCAGGGTGATTCCCTGGAGGAAGGGGTGGTCGGTCTGGAGGAGGCTTCGGGCCACCTCCTCGGCGCTCCAAAAGAGGGTGGGCTCCTTCAGGCCAAGCCGCTTCGCCAGCTCCCGGAAGACCCAGGTGTTGGGCCTAGCCTCCCCTTCCGGCTCCGCTAGGGGTTCGTTCCAGGAGAGGTAGTAGTGGCCGTAGCTGGTGTAGAGGTCCGGGTGTTCGTAGAAGAGGGTGGCGGGGAGGAGGTAGTCGGCGTAGAGGGCGGTTTCCGTCATCACCTGCTCCAGGACCACGGTGAAGAGGTCCTCCCGCTCCAGGCCCGCCTTCACCTTCCCGGTGTTTGGGGCCACCACCAGGGGGTTAGCGTTGAAGACGAAGAGAGCCTTGATGGGGGGGTCCAGGGCCGTGAGGGCGGTGCCCAGCTGGTTCATGTTGATGGCCCGCGCCCTGGGGTTGGGGCGGAAGTAGCCCTCGGGGGGGTGCGTCCCCTCTAGGAACTGCCGCCCGCCCAGGAAGCGCTTGTTGAGGAAGAAGGCCCCGCTGGTGGAGAGCATGGCCCCGCACCCCGGGTAGCGCCAGGCCCCGAGGAGGGCGGGGAGGAGGATGGCCGCCCTTAGGGCGTTCCCGCCCCCCGGGTGGCGGGTCATGCCGTAGCCCACCCGGAGGAAGACCCGCTTGGCCTCCCCCATCTCCCGGGCTAGGCGGCGGATGGCCTCCGGGGGCACCCCGGTGAGGGCGCTCGCCCTTTCCGGGGTCCACCTCTCGGCCTCCTCCCGGTAGGCCTCGAGGCCCAAAGCGGCCTTTTCCAGGTACTCCCCGTCCACCAGGCCCTCCCGGAAGAGGACGTGGGCCAGGCCGTAGGCTAAGGCGGCGTCGGTGCCGGGGCGGATTTTGATGTGCCAGTCGGCGAAGCGGCTGGTGAGGTTCTCGTAGGGGTCAATGTGGACAATCCTGGCCCCCCTTCGCCGGGCCTCCTTGAGGAAGGGGGTCAGGTGGCTGTTGGTGGAGAGGCTGTTGATGCCCCAGAGGACGATGTGGCGGGCTGCGGGGATGTCCTCGGGGTCTGGGGCCAGGCGGGGCCCATAGGTCATCTCCCAGGCGGCGCTCCCCGCCGTGGCGCAGATGGTCTCCAGGAGTTCGCTCGCCCCGATGGCCCGGAAGAAGGCCAAAGGGTGCTGGTTCTCTATGAGGCCCATGGTCCCGGCGTAGTGGTAGGGGAGGACGGCCTCGCCCCCCTCCCGGTCCAAGACCTCCATGAGCCTCTGGGCGATGCCGTCCAGGGCCTCCTCCCAGGAGACCCGCCTAAAGCGCCCTTCCCCTTTCCGCCCAATGCGGCGCATGGGGTAAAGGAGCCTCTCCCGGACCCGTTCCGGGTAGCGGTAGGTCTTGGCGCAGGCGAAGCCCCGGGTGATGGGGTGGCGGGGGTCCCCCTCCACCCTCTCAAGCCTCCCCTCCTTGAAGGCGAGGCGGAGGCTGCAGGCGTCCGGGCAGTCCAGGGGACAGGTGGCCCGCATGGGCCTATAGTAGCCCAAGTTTCTCCAAAAGGGCGCACCTTTCCTCGTAGGGGTCGGGGAGGAGGCCCAAGGGCTCGTCCAGGCGCAGGACGAAGCCCTCCCGGTAGAGGGGCCAGCGGGGCCAGCCTTTGGGCTCCCCTTCCCGGGCGAAGCCCACCCAGTAGCGGCGCATCCTCTTCCCCAGGGCCTCCGCCCTCTCCCGGGCTTCCTGGGTCAGGAAGAGGGGGAGGAAGGGCATCTCCCGGAGGTTGCCGAAAAGGGGGGCCAGGTCCAGGCCGTGGAAGGCCCCCAAGGCCTCGAGGCCCGGCACCCGGAAGGTGAAGAGGTAGGCGTGGGTGGGGGCGAAGGCCCTCTGGACCCGGGCCACCTTCAGGGTGGGGCAGAGGAGGGTGCGTTCCGTCTGGTAGGCGGCGTAGGCCCTCCTGGGGTCCCGGAAGCGGCCTTGGTAGTGGGCGAGAAGGGCTTCCCGCACCCCCGGCTTTTCCCCCTTCAAGGCCTCGGCGAAGCCCGCCCAGCTCCTGGGGCCTTCCCCCGGGGGCACCTCTTCCGCCGTGGCCCCGGCGAGGAGGGGAATCCCCCGGGCCTCCCCATCCCTAAGGGCCTCCAGGGGGCTTTTGGGCAGGAGGCGGGGGTTTAGGTGGGGCTTGAAGGGGGAGAAGAGGAAGGAGGTGGCCTCGAGGCTCCCCCCGCCCCCGGGCACCAGGTCCCCGACCGGAGCCCGCCTCAGGCAGGTGAGGTCCTTGGGGTCGCACCCCGCCTTGGCCGCCACCTTCTCCCCCACCTCCAGGTCCTTTTCCAGGGGGCGCACCTCGGCGCACCCCCCGGACTGGAGGATGGCCCCCTTGACGAGCCTTCTCGCCTCGGGCAGGGCCAGGAGGGTGCAGGTGAGCATGCTTCCCGCCGACTGGCCCAAGAGGGTGAGGCCCTCGGGACTCCCCCCGAAGTAGGGGGCCACCCTCTGGGCGAAGCGCAGGGCGAGGAGGGCGTCCAGGAGGCCGTAGTTGCCCACGGCCACAGGGTCCTCTTCCCGGAGGGCGGGGAGGGCCAGAAACCCCAGGGCCCCCAGGCGGTAGTTGGGTAGAAAGACCACCGCCCCCTCCCGCGCCAGCCGCCAAGCGGCGTAGATGGGCTCGGCCCCGCCTCCCGAGAGGAAGCTTCCCCCATGGAAAAAGACCATGACCGGAAACCCCCCAGGGGGTGGGGGCCTCAGGGGAAAGTAGACCTGGACCTGGAGGCAGTCCTCCTCCTGGGGCGGCATAGACCCCCCGAACCGGGCCGTGAGGCCAGGGGGTTGGGGGCAGGCCCGGACCGGCCCCTGCCTCAGGCCCTCCACGGGCCTGGGGGCGGTAAAGCGCCCCGCCTCCCCGTAGGCCAGGCCGTACACCGCCCCCACCCCGTCCCGGGCCTCGCCCCGAAGGGGGCCTTCCGGGGTGAAGAGGAAGAGCTCCGCCGCCAGGGCGGGGGAGAGGAGGAAAAGGAGGAGCCAGCGCATGGCCTTATAATCCCACAAAGATGGAGGGCCTCGAGGCGGGCTTCTGGGCCCAGGGCCTCCGGGTGGCCGGGGTGGACGAGGCGGGTCGGGGGGCCTGGGCCGGGCCCATCGTGGTGGGGGCGGTGATCCTTCCCCCAGGCCGCTATCCCTTCAAGGACTCCAAGCTCCTCACCCCCAAGGCCCGGGAGGCCCTGGCCGAGGAGGTGAGGCGGGTGGCCCTGGCCCACGCCCTGGGCCTGGCCGAGGTGGAGGAGGTGGACCGGCTTGGGGTCTATAGGGCCACCCTCCTGGCGGCCAAGAGGGCCCTCTCCGCCCTGGCCCTTCCCCCAGAGGCCCTGGTGACGGACTACCTTTCCCTCTCCACCCCCCTTCCCCTCCTCGCTCCCCCGCGGGCGGACCGGGAAAGCCCCAGCGTGGCCGCCGCCAGCATCCTGGCCAAGGTCCACCGGGACCGGCTCATGGCCGAGCTGGACCGCCTCTACCCCGGCTACGGCTTCGCCCAGCACAAGGGCTACGGCACCCCCGAGCACCGGGAGGCCCTCCTCGCCCTGGGGCCTTCCCCCGTCCACCGGCGCCGCTTCACCCCCGTGCGGGCTTCCTTAAGGTTTCTCCAAGACCCCTAAGCCTCTATGGGGTTAGGCTGGGGAGGAGGTGCCTATGCGGCTTTTGTGGGTTCTTCTGGTTGGGCTTCTTTCCGCCTGCACCATCACCCTCTCCTACCGCCTGGACCTCACCCCGGCCATCCTCCGCTTTGAGCCCGACCGGGGGGCGGGGGCCAGCTACTTCGTGGGGGAGGAGATCCGCTTCCTCCTCACCCTGGGCCGCCCTGGCTGGGTGAGCCTGGCGGTCATAGACCCCGACGGGCGCGCCTACGAGCTGGACCGCCTCTACCTGGGACGGGGCACCCACGTCCTGCCCCCCAGGGCCTACCGCTACCGCCTGATACCCCCAAGGGGCCTCCACCGGGTCCGGGCGGTCTACACCGAGGCTCCCCCAGCGGACAGGGTGCGGCTGGAGGGGGTCTTCACCGACTGGGACGCCCGGCTTAGGGTCTACCTGGAGGCCTCCGGGGCCCGGGGGTACGGGGTGGCGGAGACCCACTTCTACCTCTACTGACCGCAACTTTATGCTAAGGGGGCTTGCCAAAACCCCTAGGGCCTGGGGTATAATCCCCCCGGACCGCGAAGGAGGTCAAGGATGAAGCGGCGTGACTTTTTGAAGAAGGCAGGCATCGGCGTAGCGGCCAGCGCGGCCTTCGGCCCCGTGTTCGCCCAGGCGAGCCCCACGGTGCGCTGGCGTTTGGCCTCTAGCTTCCCCAAGGCCCTGGACACCATCTACGGGGCGGCGGAGGTCCTGGCGGAGCGGGTCTCCGCGCTCACCGGGGGCAAGTTCCAGATCCGCCCCTTCCAGGCGGGGGAGATCGTCCCCGGCCTCCAGGTGATGGACGCCGTCCAGCAGGGCACGGTGGAGGTGGGGCACACGGCGAGCTACTACTACGTGGGCAAGGCCCAGGTCCTGGCCTTTGACACGGCTGTGCCCTTCGGCCTCACCGCCAGGCAGCAGAACGCCTGGATGTACTACGGGGGCGGCATTGAGCTCTTCCGCTCCGTCTTCGCCGACTTCGGCATCATCCAGTTCCCCGGGGGGAACACCGGGGTCCAGATGGGCGGCTGGTTCCGCAAGGAGATCAAGGGCCTGGCGGACATGAGGGGCCTCAAGATGCGCATCCCCGGGCCCGGGGGCCAGGTGATGAGCCGGCTCGGGGTGGTGCCCCAGGTGCTGGCGGGCGGGGACATCTACCCGGCCCTGGAGCGGGGCGTGGTGGACGCCGCCGAGTGGGTGGGGCCCTACGACGACGAGAAGCTGGGCTTCTACAAGGTGGCCAAGTTCTACTACTATCCCGGCTGGCACGAGCCCGGCCCCATGCTCTCCTTCTACGTGAACCTCAAGGAGTGGCAGAGGCTGCCCAAGGAGTACCAGCAGGCCTTTGAGGTGGCCGCCGCCGAGGCCAACCTGGCCATGATGGCCAGGTACGACCAGGTGAACCCGCCTGCCCTTCAGCGCCTCCTCAAGGCCGGGGTCCGGCTCCGGAAATGGCCCGCCGAAGTGATGAAGGCGGCCCAGAAGGCGGCCTTTGACTTGTACGAGGAGGAGGCGGCCAAGGACGCCACTTACCGCAGGGTCTACACCGCCTGGAAGAGGTTCCGGGAGGAGCAGTACCGCTGGCACGCGGTGGCCGAGCTGGGCTACGAGCAGTTCGCCTTCCCCGCTGTCTAGACCCTGGGACACGGGAACCCCCGGGGAAACCCCCGGGGGCCTTTATATACCCCGCTGCGGTGGGGCACTTAACTCCCCACAAAGCGCAGGATGGGCTCCCGCAGGAAGTAGACCAAGACCAGGACCAGAAGTTGCAGCAGGATGAAGGGGATGCCCCCCAGGTAGATGTCCCCGGTCTTCACCTCCTTGGGGGCCACATTCCGCAGGTAGAAGAGGGCGAAGCCGAAGGGCGGGGTGAGGAAGGAGGTCTGGAGGTTCACCCCCACTAGGAGGCCGAACCAGAGCTTGTCAATGCCTAAGGCCTCCGCCCCGATGGCCAGGAGGGGCAGGGCGATGAAGGCGATCTCAAAGAAGTCTATGAAGAAGCCCAGGAGGAAGACCAGGAGCATGACGAAGAGGATGAAGCCGGCCTCTCCCCCGGGAAGCCCCGTGAAGAAGCCTTCCACCCACAGGTCCCCGTCCACCCCCCGGAAGACCAGGCTGAAGAGGGTGGAGCCGATGAGGATGAAGATGACGAAGGCGGTGAGGGTGGCCGTTTGTTCCATCGCCTGGTAGAGGACCCGGAAGGAGAGGCGGCGGTTCAGGGCCGCCAGGACCAGGGCCCCCACCACCCCCATGGCCCCGGCCTCCGTGGGGGTGGCCACCCCCAGGAGGACGGTGCCCAGGACCAGGAAGATGAGGACCAAGGGGGGGACCATGGAGAGAAGGGCCCGCCGGAGGAGGGGGTTTCTCTGGATGCGGGGGAGGAGGAAGAGGGTCCAGAGGAAGAGCCCCAGGAGGACCTCGAGGCCCTCCAGCCAAGCGGGCAACTGGAGGAACTCCCCAAGCTTCCAGGACCCCACCCCCACCAGGAGGTAGGAGAGGAGGGCGAAGGCAGCCTCGGGCTCCTTGCCGGCGTCGGGGCGGGCCTCGAGGGGCAGGGCCGGGGCCCACTGGGGCCGGAAGAGGGCCACGTAGATGACGTAGAGGAAGTAAAGGCCCACGGTGAGGCCTGCGGGGATCAGGGCCGCCCGGTACATGTCCCCCACGCTCACCCCCAGCTGGTCCGCCATGACGATGAGGACCACGCTGGGGGGGATGATCTGGGCCAGGGTGGCGGAGCCCAGGATCACCCCGCTGGCGAAGCGGGGGTTGTAGCCATATTTGAGCATGATGGGCAGGGAGATGATGCCCATGGCCATGACGCTGGCCGCCACCACCCCCGTGGTGGCGGCCAGGATGGCCCCCACGAAGACCACGCTCAGGGCGAGCCCGCCCCTAAGGGGACCGAAGAGCTTGCCCATGGTGTCCAGGAGGTCCTCCGCCAGGCCGCTCCGCTCCAGGATTATGCCCATGAGGGTGAAGAAAGGGATGGCCAGGAGGAGCTGGTTGGACATGATGCCGAAGATGCGGTCGGGCATGGCCCGGAGGAGGGCGGGCGGGAAGATGTCCAAGGCGATGCCCAAAAAGCCGAAGACGATCCCCGTGGCCCCCAGGGCGAAGGCCACCGGGTAGCCGGAGAGGAGAAAGAGGATGAGGGCCAGGAACATCAAGGGGGGCATGAGGGCATGGAGGTCCATCACTCCACCCCCCTCCCCTTTTCCTCTGCCAGAGCGTAGACCCCTACCAGGAAGGCGATCCGCTTGATGAGCTCGGAGAGGCCCTGGAGAGCCAGGAGGGCGAAGCCCAGGAGGAGGGCCAGCTTGATGGGCCAGCGGGGAAGCCCGCCCGCGTCGGGGGAGGTTTCCCGGACGGCCAGGCTGGTCATGGCCCAGGGCCAGGCCAGGTAGAGGACCCCGAGGGCCATGGGGATGAGGAAGAGGAGGGTACCCAGGAGGTCTATCCAGGCCTGGGTCCTTTGGGAGAGGCGGCCGTAGACGAGGTCAATGCGCACGTGGGCGTTCTTCTTCAAGGCGTAGGCCCCTCCCAGGAGGAAGATGAGGCTGAACATGTACCACTGGGCCTCGAGGTAGGCGTTGGAGCTGTAGCTGAAGCCGTAGCGCATGAGGGCGTTCCCCGCCGAGAGAAGGGCCACCAGAAGGGCGAGCCAGGCGATGATCCGGCCCACCCTCTCGCTGAGGGCGTCTATGGCTTTGGCCAGACCGAGGAGCAGGCGCATGTCTTACCTCCAAGACCCGCCCCATCCTAAGGGAGGGGGGAAGAGGCCGTCAACACGGGCTTTGCCAAAGCCTGCACGAGTATGCGCTACCGGGCCCGCCTTATGCCGGCCACCAGAAAGGCCCCCAGGAGGAAGAAAAGCCCCGCCAGGAGGAAGAGGACCGTGTAGCCCAGGCCCGGGCTTGCCGCGTTGAGGAGGTCCAGGGGGCGGCCAAAGGCCCCGGCCAGCACCTGGGGCACCACGATGGAGGTCTGCCACAGGCCCATGTCCGTGGCGTGGGCCTCGGGGTCCTTGAGGACGTCGGCCACCAGGGCCCAGTCCACCGCCAGGTATACCCCGTAAAAGAGGCCGAAGAAAAGGGCGAGGAAGAGGAGGAGGTCGTAGCGGGGGAAGAGGAGGATGAAGGGCATGAGGAGGCCGAGCCCCGCGCCAGAGAGGTAGATGAGGGGCTTCCGCCCCACCCGGTCCGAGGCCCGCCCGGCGGGCACGCTGGCCAGGGCCGCCCCCAGGGAGATGAGGAGGCCCAGGAGGGCCACCGCCTGGAAGGGCTCCTCCATGAGGGTGCGCCCCAGGGCCTGGAAGGCCCGCACCACGTCGGCCAGGAAGTACTGGAGGTAGGTCTGGGCCAGGTAGAAGCCCAGCATCACCAGAAAGCGGGTGAGGTAGACGAGGAGAAAGTCCCGGTCCCGCAAGGGAGCGGCCATGGCGGAAGAGAAGGGGCGGGGGTTGGCCCTGGGCAGGCGGTCCGGTACCAGGGAGAGGCTAAAAGCGGCCCCCAGGAGGTTTAGGAGGGCCGCCAGGTAGGCCTGGGGCTGTAGGGCGAGGAGAAAGCCCACCACGCCCCCCAGGATCTGCCCCGAGACCTGGAGCACCCCCATGTACCCCGAGGCCGTTCCCCTCTCCCCTCTGGGGACCAGGTCGGGGATGAGGGCCGAGTAGGGCCCGGTGGCCAGGTCGTCGGCCACTTGGAGGAGGAGGTAGGCCAGGAGGAGAAGGCCGTAGCTTGGGGCGTGGGCCAAAAGGACGAGGGCGAAGGCGGTGAGGAGGCTTCCCCAAAGGAGAAAGGGCCGCCTCCGCCCCAGGCGGTCGGAGAGGTAGCCCATGATGGGGGGCCCCAAGATGGCCATGACCGCCCCCAGGCCGAAGAGGAAGCCCAGCCTGGTGGCCTTCTCCTCCGGGGGGGAGAGCTCGGCCACCTTGGCCGGGAGGAGGACCAGAAGGACCAGGAACCACTTGAAGCTGGTGGCGAACCAGTAGGCGGAGAGGCGCAGGAAAAAGCCCGGTCCGTGGGCCATGGGGGACACCTTACCAGACCGCGGCCTTGGGGACCACCAGAAGGGGCAGGGGGCTCTCCTGGACGAGGACCCCCACCATCCGCCCCAGGCGGTGGCGCCAGGTGCTCCTGGCCTTGGAGCCCAGGACCAGGAGGTCCGCCCCCCGGTCCTGGGCCAGGCGGAGGAGGACCGGGACCTCGCCCCGGTGGAGGAGGTAGCGGGCGAGGCCGCCCCGGGCCAGGGCCTCAAAGTAGGCGCTGGGGACCACGTGCAACAGCTCGGCGGGCATGCCTAGCCCCCCTTGCAGGTACCGGGCCGTGGCCACCGTCCATTCCGGGGTCTCTCCCAGGTCCACCGCCGCCAAGGGCCTCGCCACGAGCAACTCCTGCGCCCACTATAATCCTAGGCGTGCTCCGGCTTGGCGACCACGTCCTGGACCTCTCAAAGCCCCGGATCATGGGGATCCTCAACCTGACCCCGGACTCCTTCTCCGACGGCGGGCTTTACCTGGACCCGGAAAGGGCCCTCTTAAGGGCCAAGGCCATGGTGGCCGAGGGGGCGGACCTCCTGGACCTGGGGGCCGAGTCCACCCGGCCCGGGGCCGAGCCCGTGCCGGTGGAGGAGGAGAAGCGGAGGCTTTTGCCGGTCCTCGAGGCCGTCCTCTCCCTGGGCGTGCCGGTCTCCGTGGACACCCGCAAGCCCGAGGTGGCCGAGGAGGCCCTCAAGCTCGGGGCCCACCTCCTGAACGACGTCACCGGCCTAAGGGACGAGCGCATGCTGGCCCTAGCCGCCCGCTACGGGGTCCCTGCGGTCATCATGCACATGCCCGTCCCCGACCCCAGGACCATGATGGCCCACGCCCATTACGGGGACGTGGTGGCCGAGGTCCGGGCCTTCCTCAAGGCCCAGGCGGAGAGGGCCCTGAAGGCCGGCGTGCCCCAGGTGGTCCTGGACCCCGGCTTTGGCTTCGGCAAGCTACTCCCCCATAACCTGGCCCTCCTCCGCCACCTGGAGGCCATCGTGGAGCTGGGCCACCCCGTTCTGGTGGGCCTTTCCCGCAAGCGGATGATCGGGGAGCTCACGGGGGTGGAGGCCCCCCAGGAGCGGGTCTTTGGCTCCGTGGCCGCCCACCTCTACGCCGCCATGAAGGGGGCCAGGCTCCTTCGGGTGCACGACGTGAAGGCCCACCGGGAGGCCCTTCTGGTCTGGGATGCCCTCTGGGGGTGAGGGATGGGGGAGATCGCCCTTCTGGGCCTGGAGTTCTACGGACGGCACGGGGTCATGCCCGAGGAGGGGCGGCTTGGGGCCCGGTTCGTGGTGGACCTCTGGCTGGAGGTGGCCTTTGAGGGCAAGGGGGACCGCCTGGAGGAGACCGTGGACTACGCCAAGGTCTACGCCCTGGTGGAGGAGGCCGTGCGCCACCGGCGCTTCTACCTCATAGAGGCCCTGGCGGACCACCTGGCGGAGACGCTCCTTCAGGCTTTTCCCAGACTCCTCGCCGTCCGGGTAAGGGTGCACAAGCCCCACGCCCCCATCCCTGGGGTCTTCCGCGACGTGTACGCCGAAACGCGAAAAACCCGCTCCTAGAGGGCGTTTCTTTGGCTCATCTTGCGCTCATGGAAGGGGTGTGGTAGCATGGTTCTGCCCGAAAGGGCCAAGGAAAAGGCGTATCCCTGCCCCCACCGCTCCTTTGAGCGGTGGGCTATAAAGCTTCTCACGCCCTTGGGCTAGACTGAGGGTGCCCGTAAAGGGGCGGGCCTGCTATGGAAAGGGTAGCCATATTTATTGACGGCTCCAACCTGTACAAGGGGTTGGTGCAGCACCTGGGCTCGGACTATCGGCTCAACTTTGTGGAGTTCATCACCCTCCTCACCGCCGGGAGGAAGCTCCTCCGAGCCTACTACTACAACGCCCCCCTGCCCCCGGAGGACCCGGCGGCCAAGGCCCACCAGAGCTTCCTCAACTACCTAAAGCGGGTGCCCTACGTGACCGTGCGCCTAGGCAGGCTGGAGCGGCGGGCCGAGGGGTTCGTGGAGAAAGGGGTGGACATCCAGATCGCCATTGACATCCTGCGCCTGGCCTACGCCGACGCCTACGACATCGCCATCCTGGTCTCGGGGGACGGGGACTTCGCCGAGGTGGTGCGGGTGGTGCAGGACATGGGCAAGCAGGTGGAGAACACCACCTTCCACGCTCTATCCTCCCACCGCCTGGCCCAGCAGGCGGACCGCTTCTACCCCCTGGACGACTTCCCCTGGGAGCGCCTCCGGGCCACCAGCCTCCCCCAGGCCCCCGAGGCCGAAGGCTAAGCCCCCCACCGCGGCTTTGGCCCCGTGGGGCGCTATAAAAGCTCTTCCGGCCGGAAGAAGAGGGCGATCTCCCTCTGGGCGTCCTCGAGGGTGGCCGAGCCGTGGATCACGTTCTCGTCAATGGTGGTGGCGTAGTCGCCGCGGATGGTGCCGGGGAGGGCGTCCTTGGGGTGGGTAGCCCCCATCATCTTGCGCACCTCGGCCACGGCGTTGGGGCCCTCCAGAACCATGGCCACCACCGGCCCCGAGGTGATGAAGTCCACCAGGGAGGGGAAGAAGGGCTTTTCCCGGTGCTCGGCGTAGTGCCTTTCCGCAAGCTCCTGGGAGATCCTGAGGGCCTTGAGGCCCACGATGCGGAAGCCCTTGCGCTCAAAGCGGGCCAGGATCTCGCCCACCAGGCCGCGCCGGAAGCCGTCGGGTTTCACCATCACGAAGGTGCGCTCCATACCTCCTGGAGTCTAGCAGGTCTTATGCCACCCCGGCAAAAGGCCCCTGGGGAACTTACCGGGGCCGGTGGGCTGAGGGAGGGCATCAGGGGCGGAAGTAGCCCAGGAGGATGTAGGCCACCACCACGATCCAGAGCAGGATGAGGAGGGCGTCCCGCCAGCTTAACCGGGGCCTTTTGGGGGGCTCCAGGACCTGGGTGGGAAGCTCCTCCGGCTCCTCCCCCAGCTTGAGGCGCACTGGGGAGCCCTGGGCGGCCTCGAGGGGGAGGGCGTAGGGCCTCTGGCCCTGGGGGAGCTCCTTGGGTAGGCGCACCACGACGGCGCTCACGTTGTCGGGCCCGCCCCACTCGTTGGCCAGCTCCACCAGCCTCCTGGCCGCCTCCTCTGGGGGGAAGTTCTTCAGGGCCTCCTTCAGGGTGCGGTCCTCTAGCACCCCGGAAAGCCCGTCGGAGCAGAGGAGGAAGGTGTCCTCGGGGAAGAGCTTGAGGCCCAGGAGGTCCACCCGGGCCTGGGGAAAGGAGCCCAGGGCGTTGGTGATCACGTTGCGCCAGCGATGGGTCCTGGCCTCCTCGGGGGAGAGGAGGCCCTGGCGCACCCTTTCCGCCACCCAGGAGTGGTCCTCGGTCAGGAGGGTGAACTCCTCCCCCCGGAGGAGGTAGGCCCGAGAGTCCCCCACGTGGGCGATGAGGGCGTAGGGGAGGTCCAGGAGGAGGCAGGTGGCCGTGGTGCCCATGCCCCGGTTCTCCGGGCGTTGGGCCTCGGCGTAAATGAGGGCGTTGGCCCGCTCAAAGGCCTCCAGGAGGGCCTTGGGGGAGGGCTCGGCCTCCTTGAGGCTTTTCAGGATGGCCTCTACCGCCAGCCCGGCGGCCACCTCCCCCGTGCGGTGCCCCCCCATCCCGTCCGCCACCACGAAGACCCCGCCCCAGGGGGTGAGGGCGTAGCCCACGGCGTCCTCGTTTTTGGGCCGCTTGCGGCCGGGGTGGGTTTCCAGGGCGAAGGAGAGGCTGGGCACGGGGGGATTTTATACCACCCCATGCTGGCCCAAGCCAGCATGGGGGCCCCGGCAAAAGGTTCTGGGGAAGTTGCCAGGCATGGTGGGCCGAAGGGAACGGGAAACAAGGGTATTACTGCATAGCCTTGACGCATACCGCATATCGGGGTATGGTAAAGCTAAATCCGGGCGAAACGCCCGGCGGTTTTGTTTTGGAGGGCGCCATGCGCTTGGAAAAGATCGCCCCCTACACCTACCGCATCCCCAAACAGGGGAAGATGCGGGTGGACGCGGTCTTTTTCGCCTCGGAAGAGATCTTAAAGGACCTCGAGGCTGAAGGCTACGCCTCCTTGCAGCAGCTCACGAACGTGGCCACCCTGCCCGGCATCGTGGAGCCCGCTCTGGCCATGCCCGACATCCACTGGGGCTACGGCTTTCCCATCGGCGGTGTGGCGGCCTTTGACCCGGAAGAGGGGGGCGTGGTGAGCCCGGGCGGGGTCGGTTTTGACGTCAACTGCGGCGTCCGTCTCCTCGCCTCCAACCTGGCCCTCGAGGACCTCCTCCCCCGGCAGCGGGACCTGGCGGACACCCTTTACCGCCTGGTGCCCTCGGGGGTGGGGAGCGAACGGAAGGACGTGCGCTTCAGCAAGAGGGAGCTGAAGGAGATCCTGAAGGAGGGGGCGGGCTGGCTCATCAGGAGGGGCTTTGGCTACCCGGAGGACCTCCGCTTCGTAGAGTCCGAGGGCCGCCTCCCCTGGGCCAACCCCGAGAAGGTCTCCGACCGGGCCTTTGAGCGGGGGGCCCCGCAGATCGGCACCCTGGGGAGCGGGAACCACTTCCTGGAGGTCCAGTACGTGGACGAGGTCTATGACCCGGAGGCGGCCGAGGCCTTTGGCCTCTTCCCCGGCCAGATCACCGTCCTCATCCACACGGGGAGCCGGGGTCTGGGGCACCAGGTCTGCCAGGACTACGTGGAGCGCTTCCTTAAGGTGGCTCCCCGCTACGGCATTGAGCTAGTGGACAAGCAGCTGGCGGCGGCCCCCATCAGGAGCCCCGAGGGGGAGGACTACCTGCAGGCCATGGCCGCCGCCGCCAACTTCGCCTTCGCCAACCGCCAGCTCATCGCCCACTTCGTGCGGGAGGCCTTTGAACGGGTGGGCTTCGCCCCCAGGGACCACGGCCTTCGGGTCCTCTACGACCTGGCCCACAACAACGCCAAGTTTGAGGAGCACCGGGGAAGGCGGGTCCTGGTCCACCGCAAGGGGGCCACCCGGGCCTTCGGCCCCGGGCACCCCGAGATCCCCCTGGAGTACCGGAAGGTGGGCCAGCCCGTCCTGGTGCCGGGGGACATGGGCCGCTACTCCTACGTCCTTGCGGGCACACAAGGGGCCATGGAGGTCTCCTTCGGCAGCAGCTGCCATGGGGCCGGGCGCAAGATGAGCCGCCACCAGGCCAAACGGGTGGCCCGGGAGCGGAACCTGGTCAAGGAGCTGGCCGAAAGGGGCATCCTGGTGCGGGCCGCCACCCGGGCCACGGTGGACGAGGAGATGCCCGAGGCCTACAAGGACGTTTCCCTGGTGGTGGAGGCGGTCCAGGGGGCGGGGATCGGGCGGAAGGTGGCCCGGCTCAGGCCCCTGATCGTGGTCAAGGGCTAAGTGCCCGCACGTTGGCTTTGCAACATAGGGTGCCCAAGTCGGAGTTGTGGAAGGGCTTTTCTGGGGCCCCCGCCGTGGCTTTTGCCGCGGTGGGGTACTTAAGCCTCTTCTCACCCTTTTCCGCTTTTATGGGGGGATGAGGCTTTTCGCCCTTCTCCTCTTCCTCTCCCTGGCCCTGGGCCAGGCCCTCCTTCCCGCCCGCACCTTTGGCCTGGAGTTCCGGGAGGAGGGCGGGGCCTGGGTCTACGAGGGGGAGGGGGTGCGCCTGGTCTACGCGCCCGGGGTGGGCTGGGCGGAGCCTCCCCTGGAGCTGCCGCCTCCGGAAGGGGAGAGGCTTCCCCTCGAGGTCCTCAAAGCCCTGGGCTACTTCCAGGTCCCCGAGGCGGGGGCGCGCTATGGGGGCCAGGGACGCCTCTTCCGGCTGGTCTTGGACCTTCCCGCCCCCCACCTGGGAAGCCCGAAGGAAGGGGTGGGGAGGGGAAGCCTGGAGGTGGGCCTTCCCTACCTGGTCCCGGGCCTGCTGAGCGCTCCCTGGCCCCAGGGCCTGGCCGCCGAGGTGCGCCTCCTCCCCCGGGGCACCCGGCTCACCCTGAAGGCCCCGGGAAGCCTCCTCCGCTACCGGCTTTTCCCCCTGGAGAACCCGCCCAGGCTGGTCCTGGACCTCTACCTCCTCCTTCCCGAGGTGGAGGAGGCCCTGGCCCCGGGGGTCCGCTACCGGGAGGTCTACGCCTTCACGCCCGAGCCCCTGAAGCTTTACCTGGTGGAGGCGGAGAGGGGCCGCCTCCTCCCCGTGGGGACCCCCCTCAAGCGGGCCTTGCCCAAGGACCTGGCCCCGGACGCCCTGGCCGTCCTCAATGGGGGGTACTTTGACCCCAAGACGGGCGCCCCCATCGGCCTCTGGGTCCAGGACGGGGTCACGGTCTCCTACCCCTTTGGCCGGGTGGCCCTCATGTGGGATGGCTTCCAGTTCTTCCTGGGCCTTCCCCGGTTTGAGGCGGTGGTGGCGGGGCCAAAGGGGGAGCGGGTGCGGGTGGGGGTGAACGCCTCCCGGGCCCGCTACACGGCCCACACCGTCCCCGGGGTGGTGGGCCGGGAGGGGGAGGAGGGGGCGGTGGTGGTGGCGGACCGGGTCCAGGCCCTTCTTCCCGCCCCCCTGGACCTTCCCGCCGGGGCCTGGGCCCTCACCTTCCCCAGGGGGCTTCCCCCCTTCCCCCTGAAGGTGGGGGACCGGCTTTCCCTCTACGGGCGGCTGGACCCCCCGTTCCGCTACGCCCTCGAGGGGGGCCCCCTCCTGGTGCAGGAGGGGCGGTACGCCTTTGATCCCGCTCGGGAGAACTTCAAGGACCCGAGGCCCCTTCAGGCGGTGGCGCCCCAGGCGGCCGTGGCCTGGACCAGGGAGGGAAGGCTTTGGCTTCTGGTCTCCGAGCCCACCACCCCCGGGGTCCTGGCCCGGGGCCTCCTCGCCCTTGGGGCCTGGAACGCCCTGCGGATGGACGGGGGCGGCTCGGCCCAGCTTTGGGTAAGGGGACGGCTCAGAAGCCCCTACCAGGGGAGTCCTAGGCCGGTGGTGAGCGCCCTGGCCCTCTACGCCCCATAATGGACTTGTGGAGCCCGGCTTTCACCTCCGCTACGCCGGGCGGCTGGCCTGGCGCTACCGGCTCCTTCTGGCCCTGGGCCTCGCCCTCCTGGGCCTCCTCCACCCGGGCTTCGCCCTGGCCTCCCCTCTGGCCCTTCTCCTCCCCGCCCGCCTCTTCGCCCGCCGGGCCCTGAGGGAGATCTCCCGGGTGAGCCTGGCCTACGCTACCGCCCTGGCCTACGGGGAGGAAAGGCTCTGGGCCGAGGCCAGGCGGGTGCGGCTAGAGCTTCCCCCTTTTCCCTGGGGGCTCCTCCTGGCCTACCTCCTCGTCCTCCTCTTCCTCTCGGCCCTTGCCGCCTGGCGGCCGGGAGGAGGGGAGGGAGGGGCCTGGAGCCTGCCCGAGGCGGAGCGGCCCCTTCGTCCTCCCGGTGAGCCCGCCCCTGGGAGTACGGCCCCCCCTCAGGTCCAGGAGGGGGAGCCGGGCCAGGGAGAAGGGGCCACCCGGACCGGGGAGGAGGCCACAGAGGGCCGGCAAGGGGGTCTTGAAGGCGGGGGGGTAGAGGGCCAGGAAGGGGGCCTCGAGGGCGCCGCCCCCGCAGGCCCAGGACAGGAAGAGGGGCAGGGTGGCAAGGGGCCCGGGGAAGGCCAGGGAAGGGGTTTTGACGCCCCCGCAGACTCCGGGGCTAAGGGCCTAGGACCCCAAGGGGAGGAACCCGGCGGGGGAGCCGGGCCAGGCCTTGGGGGGCCCGCCCCGGAGCTGGGGGAGGCCCCCCAGGTCCTTCCTCCGGCCTTGGAGGGGCCAGGCCAGGGCCTCCTGGAGCCCGGTGGGGAGGGCGGGGAAGGGGCTCTGCCCTCCCCCTGGCCCGGGGGAAGGCCGCCAGAACGGGTGCGCCGGGGGGCCGAGGTCTACCTGGAGCGCACCCCCCTTCCCCCGGAGGCCCGGGAGCTCATCCGGCGTTATTTCGGCGGGCCATGACCTTTTCCATGGCCTCGGCCACGCTTACAGGCCCCACCTCAAGGCGGTCCGCCATGGGGAAGGCCCCCATGGACCCGCCGTGGCCGAAGCGGGCCCCAACCCACAGGTCCACGTCCTTGAGGAGCGCCCGCATGAGCTCGTGCCTCCTTCCCCCCTCCGTGGCGGCGTAGGGGTTTTCCCGCACCTCCACCAGGCGAACCTCCCCTTCCTCCACCTCGTAGATGGCGAAGCGGGGGGCGTGGCCGAAGGGGCCGGGGTAGACCCGGTCGGGGTCGTTTTTGGCTAGGGCGATGGCGAGGCGCATGGCCATAGGATGCACCCCAGGGTAAACCTTACGCTTCCCGCCGCCACTCCCCGCTCTTGCCCCCCGCTTTGTAGAGGAGGCGGACCTCTTGGATCACCAGGCCCTTGGAAGCGGCCTTCAGCATGTCGTAGACGGTGAGGGCGGCCACGGCGCAGGCGGTTAGGGCCTCCATCTCCACCCCGGTCTCCGCCTTGGTGCGCACCGTGGCCTCTATGCGCACCCGCCTGGCCTCCTTCTGGAGCTCCACCTTCACCTCCACCCCGGTGAGGGGCAGAGGGTGGCAGAGGGGGATCAGGTCCGAGGTCTTCTTGGCGGCCATGATGCCCGCCAGCTGGGCCACGCTGAGGGGGTCCCCCTTGCCCACCCCGCCCGCCTCGAGGGCCTTCAGGGCCTCCTCGGTGAGCTCCACGAAGGCCTCGGCGGTGGCGGTGCGGAAGGTGGCGGGCTTCTCCGTCACGTCCACCATGTGGGGCTTGCCGTCCTTGAAGTGGGTGAGGTCCATGGCCTCAGTGTAGTAGCCCAGCTCTAAAGGGCGAACTCCTTCAGGAGGCCCTCGAGGTCCAAGGCCTCGGTCTGCCCCTGGGCCGGGTAGACCTCGGGGTAGCGGGGCAGGTAGGCCTTGAGGCGCTCCCCAAAGGTGGGCACCTCCGCCTTCCAGAAGACCCCCACGGGGATGCGCTCCCCCCACTCCAGGGCCTTCTCTTGGAAGAGGGCCATCTTCCGGTCCAGCTCCTCCGGGGGGAGGCCTTCAGGCACATGAGGGTCGTAACCCTCCTCCTGAAGGCGGTAGAGCCTGGGGGCGAACCACTCCTTGGTGTGGAGGTCGTTGTAGGTGGGGCAGGGTTGGAGGACGTGGAGGAAGGCCAGGCCCTTGTGGGTGATCCCCTCCTTGATGAGCTCCTTTAGGCCCTTCACATCGTAGGCGTAGCCTCGCCCAATCCAGGTGTACCCGGCGGCGAAGGCCAGGAGGAGGGGGTTGAGGCGGCTTTGGGGGTTGGGCTTGGGGAGGCTTTTGGTCTTTTCCCAAAGGCCCAGGGTGGGCCCCGCCTGCCCCTTGGTGAGGCCGTAGACCTCGTTGTCGTAGAGGATGTAGAGCATGTCCACGTTTCTCCGGCCCGCCGCCACGAAGTGCCCGGCCCCAATGCCGAGCCCGTCCCCGTCCCCGCTCACGGCCACCACCGTGAGGTGGGGGTTGGCCAGCTTGGCCCCCTGGGCCAGGGGCAGAACCCGGCCGTGGAGGGTGTGGACCCCGTAGACGTTGAGGTAGTGGGGGGTCTTGGCCGAGCAGCCGATGCCCGAGAAGACGGCCGTCTGCGAAGGGTCCCTCTTGAGTTCAAAAAGGGCCATTTGCAGCGCGGAGAGGATGCCGTAGTCCCCGCACCCGGGGCACCAGTCGGGCTGCTTCTCCGCCTTGTAGTCCGCAAGCTTGAGCTCCGCCATGCTAAACCCCCTTCCTGAGCACCAGCTTTGCCGGGGCCTGGCCCCGCCCAATGGCCTTCAGGGCCTCCACTGCCTCGTCCAGGGTGATGGGGCGGCCGTTGTACTTCACCACCCGGTGGTGGACCTTCTTCAGGGTCTCCTGCTGGACCAGGTCGGCCAGCTGGCCGGAGAAGTTGTGCTCCACCGTGACCAGCCGCTTGCCCTCCAGGAGGTGGCCGATCTCCGGGAAGGGCCAGAGGAGCCTAAGGTGCAGATACCCAACGCCTTCCAAGTGGTCTAGGGCCTCCAGCATGGTCCCCTTCACCGTGCCAAAGCCCAGGACCAGGACCTCTCCGTCCCGGTAGAGGGTGTACTGGTCCTCGGGGGGGATCTCCTTCCTGGCGGTCTCCAGCTTCCGCATGCGCTTTTCCATCTGCCCTTCCCGGAGGACGGGGTCCTCGGTGATGTGGCCCACGGGGTCGTGCTCGTCGGAGGTCATCCAGTAGAAGCCGCCCGGGGTGCCGATGGGGACGAAGGGGGAGATGCCGTCTTCGCTTTCGCTGTAGCGCTCGTAGGGGCCGAACTCCTCTTTGGGAAGTGCCCGCTTTTCCCCGTCCAGCTTCAGAACCTGGAAGGCCTCCTTGGGCAGGCTCTGGCCGCTACTGGCCAGGAACTTGTCCAGGAGGTGGACCACCACCGTCTGGTAGCGCCAGGCCCAGGCCAGGGCCTTCTGGGCGTCTAGGAAGGCGTCCAGGATGTCCCCGGAGGCCAGGACGAGCCTGGGGTACTCCCCGTGCCCGCCCCGGATGGCGAACATCAGGTCCCCTTGCTCGGTGCGGGTGGGAAGCCCGGTGGAGGGCCCACCCCGCTGGTAGAGGGTCACCACCAGGGGGGCCTCAATCATCCCGGCGAAGCCCATCCCCTCGGCCATGAGGCTGAAGCCGGGGCCGCTGGTGGCGGTGGCCGCCTTGGCCCCGGTGAGGGCGGCCCCGATGGCCATGGTCACGGCGGCGATCTCGTCCTCGGTCTGGACCACGGCCACGTCGGCGCCCGGGAAGGCGGTGTGGGCCTCTAGGTAGGTGGACTCGTCCGTGGCCGGGCTGATGGGGTAGTAGGTCTGGAAGCGAAGGCCCCCGGCGAGCTTCCCTAAGGCGGCGGCCTGGGCGCCGGTGAGGTAGACCCGGCCCGGCTCGTAGCCTTTCAGGTGGAGGCGGAAGGGAAGCTTAGGCACCTCCTCGCGGTAGACGGCCTCGGCCACCTTCCGGTTGAGCTCCAGGACCTTGCCCCTAAACTGCAGGGCCAGGGCCTCGAGGAGGGGCTCCAGGGGGTAGCCCAAAAGGTGGAGGCTCGCCGCCACGGCGATGGTGTTCAGGGTGCGCCGGGCCTGGAGGGAGGGCACCCCTAGCTCTGCCCCGATGCGGTCCGCCACCTCCTCGTAGGGGTAAGGGATGGGCCTCACCCCGGCCTCCACATAGGCGGAGAGGATCTCCTTGAGGCTCGGGTCGGCCTTGCCGAAGCGCTCCGCGAGGCTTTCCGCCACCCGGTGGTCCAGCATGGGGAGCTTGTGGAGGGAAAGCTCCAGGACCTTGGGGTCGTAGAGGAGGACGCCCCCTTCCCGCACCTCCCCCAGGTGGCGGGCCAGGGTCTCCCCGTCCAGGGCCACCAGGAAGTCCACCCTCTCCCGGAAGGCCTGGACCGGTTTTCGCCCCAGCCGCACGTCCAGGTAGGAGTGCCGCCCCATGATGTTGGAGTGGTACTCCCGCTTGGTGGCCACCCACCACCCTCCCTTGCCCACGGCCCGGGCGAAGAGGGTGGCCGCGGTCTCTATCCCGCCCCCTTGGGGGCCGCCCACGCGCCAGGTGAAGTCATCCATAAGGCCTCCTTTGTCCAGGGATAGACTACTCCTTTCGGGTCCCCCTGGGTAGGGACAAGGGTCTCACTCCTCCCGGTCCGCCTCGTGAAGCCGCCTTCCCCAGAGGCTTTGGGGGGCGTGGTGCTCCAAGACCAGGGCCCGCACCTCGGGGTCCTTTAACCTCTCCGCCGCGTAGAGGGGGTGGTGGCGGCGCACCTGGAAGGCTCCCAGGAGGCCCTGGCGCAAGGGATAAGGGGGCAGGGGCGGGGCCAGGAGGCCCACCAGGACCCGCTCCCAGGGGCGGTAGGGCCTCAAGGCCTTGCCGGCGTCGTGGAGGAGGGCGGCCCGCACTGCGAAGCCGGGGGCCTCGGGATAGCGGGCCAGGAGGCGCTTGGCCACCCGCACCCCGTGGGCCCGGTCCCGGGGGTCCATGGAGAGGTAAAGCTCCCGCTCCTCCTCCTCGAGGAGGGCCAGGGCGAAGGCGTCGTCGGGGGCCTCCTGGGCCAGAAGGGCCCGGAAGAGGCGGGCAAGCCTCTTCCCAAGCCCCATTTAGATGAACTTCTTCAGCATGTTGGCGATCTCCCCGGGCTTCTTGGGGTCCACCTTGCCCTCGGAGACCTCGGCGGCGCAGACGTTCAGGAACTCCTGCAGGATCAGGTTGGCCGCCGCCTCCATGGCCTTCTTGGTGGCGGTCATCTGGGTGAGGACCTCGTCGCAGGGGCGCCCCTCGGCCACCATCTTCTGCAGGCCCCGCACCTGGCCCTCAATGCGCCTGAGGCGCTTCAGGATGTTCTCCACGGTGTCCTGTCCCAGCTCGGTGGTCCTGGTCATGGGGGCATTATACCATTACCCCCTATGCCGTCCTCGCTCACGGGTTCCTCGGCCTCCGGGGCCTTGGGCTTCCGCACCCAAAGAAGCCGCCCTCCCAGCAGACGGGCCAGGCGGCGAAGCTCTTCGCTAGGGTCCTCTCCCTCCTCCGCTTCCCATGGAGGGTCCTCGCCCTCCAGGTCCACCACCAGGGGAGGCTCCGGTTCGGGCGGGGGAGCGGCCACCGGGGGAGAGGCTTCCCTTGGGGGGACCGGCCTGGTGGGGGGTGGGGGGCTAGCCCCACTCAGGCTTTTTTTTTCCAGGACGAAGGCCAGCTCCTCCACCCCGAACTGGGCCCGGGCCAGGGGGAGGAGGTGGGCCTTCTGCTCCTCGGCCTTCTTGTGGTGGAAGGCCTTGCTCTCGGGGAAGCGGAGGATGAGGGTCTTCCCCTCCAGGTGGGGCCTGGCCTCCCGCACGAAGGCCCTTAGGGTGGGCTTCAAAGCCTCCAGGAAGGCCCGCCACCCCTCGGCCAGGTCCTGGGTTTCCCCCGCCTCGGGGGGCGCCTTGGGCCTGGCGGGGGCGTGGGGGTCAGGCTCGGGGACCGGGCCTGAGGCCGAGGCGGGCTCGGGGGGTGGGGCGGGCCCGGTGGGGGCCAGGTTGAGGAGGTTGAGGAGGGCGGCCTCCAGGGCCAGAAGGTCCGAGCGCCGGCTCAAGCGCTCCAGGGCCTCGTCCAGGCGGGTGAGGGCCTGGAGAAGCTCCTCGGGCCCGGCGGGAAGCCTGGCCCCGCCGAGGCCGTAGGCGGCGTAAAGCCCCTCCCTGAGGACCTCCATGAGCCCCCCCACCAGGCTCCTCGGGGCGAAGCCCAGGCCGTAAAGCCGCCTGGCCTCCTTTAGGGCCTCGGGGACCTTTCCCAGGAGGAGGGCCTCGGCCAGGCGGGCGAGGGCCTCCTTTGGGGGGAGGCCCAAAGCCGCCTCCACCTGGGTTCGGGTGAGGGGGCCCTCGAGGAGCAAAAGGCGCTCCAGGAGGCTTTCGGCGTCCCGCATGGCCCCGTCCGAAAGCCTGGCGATGAGGAGGAGGGCCTCCTCCTCGGCCTCCCTTCCCATTTCCTCCAGGATGCGCCGAAGCTTCAGGGCGATCTCCTCCTCCCTAAGGCGGCGGAAGCGGTAGTGCTGGACCCGGGAGAGGATGGTGGGGGGCATCCTCTCGGGCTCGGTGGTGGCGAAGACGAAGAGGACGTGGGGCGGGGGTTCCTCCAGGGTCTTCAGGAGGGCGTTGAAGGCGCTTTTGGAGAGCATGTGGGCCTCGTCCAGGATGAAGACCTTTTTGGGGGCGGTAAGGGGGGCCAAAAGGATCCTCTCCCTCAGCTCCCGCACGTCCTCCACGGAGTTGTTGCTGGCGGCGTCAATCTCCACCACGTCGGGGTGGGCGCCCTTCTGCACCGCCTGGCAGTGGGGGCAGACCCCGCAAGGGCGCTCCTGCCCCTGGCACCCCACGGCCATGGCCAGGAGGCGGGCGGTGGTGGTTTTGCCCACCCCACGGGGGCCGGAGAAGAGGTAGGCCTGGGCCAGGCGCCCTTCCCGTATGGCCCGCAGGAGGGGCTCCTTCACGTGCTCCTGGCCCACCACCTCCTGGAAGGTGAGGGGGCGAAAAGTCCGGTAGAGGGCGCCCACAGGGGCTAGTATAGGGCTTGGTGCGGAGCTTCCTCTCCTTTCACGTCAAGGCCCCCCTGGAAAGGGTGGCTGCCTTCGCCGAGGGGCGCACGGGAGGGGCCGGGGTCTACCTGGTGCCCGACCCTCCTTGGACCAGCCTCTACCACGAGGCCCTCGAGGCCCAGGAGGACCCGGAAGCGGTGCGGGCCTTCCTGGAAGAGCTTTCCCACCTGGGCCAGGCCCTGGCCTTCTTTGTGGGGGAGGAGGAGAACCTCCTCTTCCTCCTGGCCCAAGGGGGGAAGGTGCGGGCCCTCCTCAAGAAGGGCCCCGAGCTGGGGGAGGACCTCTTTGGCCCCGAAGACCTCCTTCCCCTCCTCGCCCAGGCTCGGGCCATGCCCCCGGTGAGCGCCACCATGGCCCTGGCCTCCCACTTCGGCCTCCACCCGGACCACGCCGCTTTGGGCTTTTTGGACCTCCTGGAGGCCGAGGAGGAGGAGGGCCTGCCCGAGGAGGTGGTCTACCTTGAGTGAGCCCCTGGTGGTCAAGATGGGGGGGAGCCTGCGGGCCCCGGAGGCCCTTTTGGAGGAACTCGGCCGCTACCCGGGGCCCTTGGTCCTGGTCCACGGCGGGGGGCCGGAGATCGGGGCCTGGCTTTCCCGATTGGGCCTGGAAAGCCGCTTTGAGGGGGGCCTGAGGGTCACGCCCCCCGAGGCCATGGAGGTGGTGGAGATGGTCCTCACCGCCATCGGCAAGCGCCTGGCCGGGGGGCTTTCCCGAAGGGGGCGGAAGGCCGTCGCCCTCTCGGGCCAGGACGCCCTCCTCCTCCGAGGGAGGGTCCTGCCCCACCTGGGCCGGGTGGGGGAGGTGGTGGGGGTGGAAAAGGCCCTCCTCCGCTTCCTCCTGGAAGGGGGCTACACCCCGGTGGTGAGCCCCATCGCCCTGGACGAGGCGGGGGCTTTGAACGTCAACGCCGACACCGCCGCCGGGGCGGTGGCCGGGGCTCTGGGCTGGCCCGCGGTCTTCCTGACCGATGTGGAAGGGGTCTATAAGGACCCCAAGGACCCCTCCACCCGCTTTCCCCGCCTCACCCCGGAGGAGGCCTCCCGCCTTAAGGAGGAAGGGGTGGTCCAGGGGGGGATGATCCCCAAGGTGGAGGCGGCCCTCTTCGCCCTCCGCCAGGGGGCCCCCTGGTCGGCCATCGCCAGGGGGCGGGAGGGGGTCTTGCGGGCGGTCCTTTTGGGCGAGGCCGGGACCCTCTTCAAAGAAGCCTGAGGAAGGCCGCCATGAAGGCGGGGAGGTCCTCGGGCCCCTGGGCGGTGACCAGGTGGCCGTCCACCACCACTCCCGCCTCCTGGTAGAGCCCCCCGGCGTTTACCAGGTCGTCCTCGTCAAAGAGGTCCGCCAGCAGCATCCCGATGCGCCGCACGCCACACCTCCAGGAACTCCTTCAGGATCTTCCCCGTCACCCCCCAGATGTCCACCCCCCGCCAGGGGAAGTGCCACACCCGCCTGCCCCGGCGCACCTCGCTCCAGGGGGTGAGGGCCAGGAGCTCGGCCAGGGGGGGCAGGAGGACCTCCGCCACCTCCAGGGGGTTGGGCCTCAAGGGGGGAAGGTCCGGGCGGAAGACCACCACGGGCTGGACCAGGAAGCCCTGGGGGGAGAGGGTGGGGGAGAGGAAGCCCAGGGGCTCGAGGCCCCCAAGCCCCACCTCCTCCATAGCCTCCCGCAAGGCCGCCTCCACCACCCCCTCCCCCGGCTCCACCACCCCTCCGGGGAAGCTCACCTGCCCGGCGTGGGTGGGCAGGTGGGGGCTCCTGCGGGTGAAAAGGAGCCGCTCCCCCAAAAGGGGCACGGCCACCGCCGCGAGCCGAAAGCCCCTTGGCGGCTCTAGGCCTTGCGGCAGGCTTTGAGGGAGCGCCGCCTTAAGGCGCTCTCGGGGTCCAGGCCCCTTTCCACGAAAAGCCCCACTAGGTTCCACAAGGCCTCCTCCAGGTCCCCCGCCGCCAAAGCCCGCCTAAGCCCCTCCTCGCTTCCCTTCTCCAGGCCCTTCTTCTGGATCTCGTAGGCCTTGAGGAGGGCGGGAAGGAACTTGGGGCCGCAGGGGTCTTCCTCCTTGCCCTCCATGGCCTTCAGCTCCTCCCAGCGGGCCTTGACCTCCTCCGGGGTCTTGGCCGTGGCTTCCCCGAAGACGTGGGGGTGGCGGCGGATGAGCTTTTCCACGATGCGGCCCTCCACGTCGGCGTAGGTGAAGGCGCCCCTTTCCTCGGCGATGACGCTGTGGAAGGCCACCTGGAGGAGGACGTCCCCCAGCTCCTCGGCCATGGCCCTGGGGTCCCCCTCCAGGATGGCGTCCGCCGCCTCGCCCGCCTCCTCCAGCAGGTAGGGGACCAGGCTCTCGTGGGTCTGGGCCCGGTCCCAGGGGCACCCCCCGGGCCCCCGCAGGCGGCGCATCACCTCAAGAAGCCGCTCCATGCCCCCCATTCTCCCTTAAGAGGAGCCCCCCCGCTAGGGACAGGCCCACCAGGAGCAGGGACAGGGGGTCTAGGGGGGCCCTTTCCAGGACCAGCCCCCCCTCCCCCGGGACGGGGAGGCCCGTGGTGCGGGTGAGGAGGAAGAGGAGGACCAAAGCCCCCACCAGGTACCGCCCGGCCTTGAGCCACCCGGGGCCCAGGGGCACCTCCAGGAGGGGGAGGAGAAGGAGGGCCAGGCCAAAGCCCAGCTCCAACGCCAGGAGGACCATGAAGAGGAGGCCGTACCAGAAGCCCGGGCTCTGCAGGGCCAGGGCGGGGTCCTTCAGGCGGAAGACCTCCCCGCAAAGCCCCCCGCCCAGAGGGGTCTCCCCAAAGCCCAGGATCTGGAGGAAGAAGGGGAGGATGAGGAGGAAAGCGGCCAGGCGGAGCACCCTCCCATGCTACCGGTCCCGCCGGGCGAAAAGGGTGGCGGCGAGAAGGGTGAGGAGAAGGCCGAAGAGGACCAGGTAGCCGAGGCCGAGAAGGGGCCCCACCGTCCCCAGCCTTTCGGCCACCAGGTAGCCCACGGGGCCGGTGAGGACGGGGGCCTTCAGGCCCAGGAGGAGGCCCACCCGGTGGACCTCCTGGGGGTTGAGGAGGAGGGCCAGGGTGAGGAGGCCCTCGAGGGGGTAGTCCCTAAGCCTCACGGCCAAGGCCACCGCCAAAGGGCCGTAAAGGACGTTCAGAAGGCCAAAAAGGCCAAAGCCCAGGGCCAGGGCCCGCCTCTCCTCCAGAAGGAGGGCCGAGAGGAGGGCGGCAAGCCCCAGCCAGAAGAGGAGAAGCCCTATGCCCGAAAGGAGAAGCCAGAGCCCCGCTTCCCAGGAGAAGCCCAGGAGGCCCGCTCCCAGAAGGAGGCCCAGAAGAAGGGGCGGCGCCAGGCCCAGAAGGACCCCAAGAACCCCCTGCAGGAAGGCCAAAAAGGGGCGCACGGGGAAGCCCAGGAGAAAGGCCCACTCCTCCCGGGAGGCGAGAAGGGGCACCGCCAGGGCCAGGACCAGAGGGGGGAGGAGGAGGGAAAGCCCGGAGTAGAGGCCCACCAGGCCCACCCCCTCCCCCCGGCCCTGGAAGCCCAGGGCCAGAAGGGGGGGCAGGAGGAAAAGGCCCGCGGTCCAGGGGTTGCGGGCCACCTCCTTCAGGAAAAGGGCGGTCACGGCTTGGGAGGGGGTGGGAGGAAGTCCGTGGGGACCCAGGGGCGCTTTTCCCCCTCCTTCAAGGCCTCCTTCCAGGTGAGGACCCGGCCTCCCCGCCGCTCCGGCCGCTCCTTGAGGTGCCGCTCCAGGTTCTCCCGGCTCTTGAAGGCCAGAAGCCCCGAGCCCATGGGGGTGCGGACCTTGGGGTTGTGGTAGAGGAGGGCCCTTTCCGCCTCCACCCAGAGGGGCTGGGCGCGGGTGCTTTCCAGGAAGTCCGCCAGGTAGACCTCCTGGGCCTTGAGTTGGGGCCCGCCCCAGCCCGAAAGCTGGTCCAGGAGGCAGGCGGGGTCATCGTAGAAGAAGGCCTTGCCCTGGGGGTTCACCGCCTGGGCGGCGTGGCGGGCATCCAGGATAGTCATGAAGCAGTAGGGGCAGGCCTCCACCCCCACCCGGAGGGCCCTGGGGGCGGCCAGGGCCTTGGGGAGGAGGGGGAGGGCCAAGAGGGCCAAAAAGCGGCGGCGTTCCATGGGTTCACCTCCACTCCACCAAGGAGGCCACCCCGGGACCTTCCGGGGTGGCCCAGGATCGGGTTAGCGCCCCTTGGGGACGGTGTACTCCCTGGGGTCAAGGACGGCTTCCTTGGAGTGGAAGAACTTGGAGAAGGTTTCGTTGATCTCTAGATCGCCGATCCTTCCGCGCACCCTCCAGACGTAGTTCCCGCTCACCCCGGGGATGAACCAGCCCCGGTAGTACCCGGGCTGGCCGTGGGCCGGCCGCAGGTCCACCTGGAAGGCCTCCCCGTTGGGGGCGATGATCTCCACGATGAGGGTCTTTTCCAGCCCCTCCACGGGCTTGCCCCCTTCCGTGACCCTAAGGTCCAGGGAGTTGGGAAAGCCGGCGAAGGCCGGGTTGTAGAGGAAGCCGATCACGATCCTGTATGGTCCCACCTGACGGCTCTCGTGGGCCAGAGCCAAGGCCGCCAAAGCCACGAGAAGAGCGGTTAGGAGCCTCCTGATTCCCATCATGGCCTCACCTCCTTAGCGCCTAATGGCAGTGGTCGTGCCCGTGGTCTTTCTCCCCGCCCAGAAGCCCGGCGTGTTGGGCCAGGAGGGCTACCAGGTTCATCTCGGGCAAGGGAGCGAGGTCTAGGAGGGTCTGGAAGGTGAAGAAGTTCTGCCGGCCGTGCTGGGCCTTGTGGGCCTCGGCGAAGGCCCGAGCCTTATCGGGGCTATCAAAGGCCAGGAGCTTGGTGTTCATCACCACCATCATCCGCTCTCCCCAGTAGTAGGTGGCCCTCCGGGCGGGGATGAGGCGCACGCTTCCCTGAGGGTTCTGGGGATCGTAGCTTCCCCGATCGGTCACGTAGAAGGTGGCCCCTTCCCCGTCCTTCAGGCCGTGGACCCAGGCGTAGTTCACCATGCAGGCGATGTTCTCAAAGTGGAGGGCCTCCACGGTCTCCTTGGGGTTGTGGGGGGCGGGCCGGGGTTCCTTGAAGGAGATCTGGCTGTAGGTCTGCTCAAAGAAGCCCTTGGGGAAGGTGCGCCCCCGCCACTCTCCCTCCGGGGTCTTGATGGGCATGGTGCAGAAGGCGCAGGAGCCGGTGTCCCAGGGGATGGGCTTCGGGGGGATGAGGTCCCTGCCCATCCCGGGGGACATGCCCATCTGGCCGTGCCCCATATGGGCCAGGGCCGGGGCCGCCAGCGCCAAACCGCCTAAAGCCGCCAAAACCTCACGCCGCGTCTTCGCCATAAACTACCTCCATTAGCCAGGGGAGGCGTTCTCCCCTTGGGCCCAAAACCTCTTCCGGGGGGCCTTCCTCCAGAAGCCTTCCCCCCTTGAGGAGAACAAGCCGCTGGGCCAGGGCGGCCTCCTCGAGGTCGTGGAGGGCCAGGAGGACCACCCCTTCCCCCTTGTCCCTGACCCAGTTCCAAAACCGCTCCCGCCCCCTGGGGTCCAGGGCGGCGGTGGGCTCGTCCAGAAGCCAGACGGTGGGGTTTCCCATGAGGCTTGCGGCGATGGCCAGGCGCTTGGCCTGCCCCCCGGAGAGCTCCCCCACCCGCCTGGGCAGGAGGGCCTCTATGCCCATGCGGAAGACGGCCTCGTCCAGGGCCTCCCGGGTCAGGCCCTTCACCTCCTGGGCCCCCTTCAGGACCTCGAGGGCCTTCAGGTGGGGGAAGAGCCTGGGGGCCTGGGGCAGGTAGGCCCGGAGGGCCAGGGCCTTGGGGTCCCTGGGGTCGTGGCCCAAGAGGGAGGCCCTGCCCCCATCGGGCTTGAGCCTCCCCGCCAGGACGGCCAGAAGGGTGCTCTTGCCCGCCCCGTTGGGGCCGAGAAGCCCCACCACCCCGCCTTCGGCCCGGAGGCTCAGGCCGAAGAGCCTTCCCCGCTTGACTAGCGCCTCCACCGCCACCATAGAAGACCTCCACCAAGCCCCAGGAGAAGGGGGGCCGGGCTGGGCTTTTTCTCCTGGGGAAGGGGCCTCGGCTCCGGGTCCGCCAGGGCGAGAAGCCTCAGGCCCGGCACCTGGGTCTCGGCGCTTTCCCAGAGGACCACGCCGGGAGAGAGGGCAAAGAGGGAGAGCTCCGGCTGCCGGGCGAGGAGGAGGGCGAAGCTCCCGCTGGGGAGGTGGGGCACGGGAAGGGCCGGGGCCCGGTCGTAGGCGTTGCCCCGCACCCGGGCCTTGGCCTTGGGGTCGTCCACCAGGAGGTCGTAGAGGTTGCCCGAAAAGGCGTTTTCCACCACCTCCGCCGAGTTCTCCCCCCGCTCCCGGGTGATGCGGAGCGCGGTGCCGTTTTCCAGGAAGCGGTTTGCCCTCACCGCCACCTCCTTGGCGTCCAAGAGGACCAGGCCCAGGGTGTTGCCCAGGAAGAGGTTGGCCTCCACCCTGGTTTCCCTCTCGTCCTGGACCAGAAGGCCGTAGCCGATGGGGGTCTTGTGGTCCAGGAGCCGGTTTTTGGCCACCAGGTTGGCGGCCCCGTGCATGACGGCGTTGCCCACGGCGTTTTCCTGGCTCAGGTTCGCCTCCACCCGCACCTCCCAGGAGAACATCACGTGGAAGCCGTAGCGGCCGTTTCGCTCCAGCCGGTTCTCCCGGATCCGCATCCCGGGGCTGTACTCCACGTAGATGGCATCCATGTAGCCCGAAAGTTGGCTCCCTTCCACCGCCGCCTCCGGGCTCCGGTAGACCAGGACCCCGGGGGAGCGGCCCAGGCCCCGGGCCTTCAGGCCCCGCACCTGGGCCTTCGGGGAGTCCTCCACCCTGACCGCCGTGGGGGCCCCTTCCACCTCCACCCCTTCCAGAAGGCACCCCTCGCACCCCTTCAGGTAGATGGCGGCGTCGGGCTCCAAGAAGTCCTCCTCCTTCCCGGCCCCCACCACCTCGAGGCCCCTCACCCGTATTCCCGGGGCCAGGAGGCTCAGGGTGTGCCCCCTCGTCCCCCGAAGGACCGCCCCCTCCCCCTCCACCACCAGGCCCGGGGTGCTGAGGACCAGAGGGCCCTCCACCTCCCCGGTGAGCTTCAGGACCGGGGCGGCCAGGGCCAGGCTCAGGAGAAGGGGGCCCATACACCCCCAGGGTAGCGCAGGGGGGTGGGACATTCATACTTCGCGGGGCGGAAAGTACATTTGTCCCGGTCCCGGGGTCTAGACTCTTCTCTATGAAGCGCCTTCTCCCTATTCTCCTCTTCCTCTTCCCCGCCCTGGCCCAGGTGGTGGTGGAGCCGGGCTGGGTGCGCCTGGTGCCCCCGGTGGTCCCGGACACCGCCGCCTACCTCACCCTGGTGAACCGGGGCCGGACCCCCTTGAGGCTTGTGGGGGCCGAGACCCCCGTGGCCAGGCGGGTCTCCCTCCACCGGGACCACCAGGAGCACAAGGGGGGGCACGCGGTCTTGGGCATGCGCCCCGTGCCCTACGTGGAGGTTCCCCCGGGGGGTAAGGTGGCCTTCCGCCCTGGGGGCTACCACCTGATGCTGGAGGGTCTCAAGCGGCCCCTGAAGGCGGGGGAGAAGGTGGAGCTCACCCTCCTCTTCCAAGGGGGCTTGAAGGTTAAGGTAGTCTTGCCCGTGGAGATGCGATGAAGCGCTTTTGGCCCGCCTTCCTGGTCCTGGGGCTTTTGGGCTTAGGCTACCTCCTCGTGCCCAGGGGCAGCCACAGCTTTTTCGGCACCCGCCTCCTGAACCCCAAGCCCGTGGACTTCACCCTCGAGGGCCCTAAGGGCCCCGTGCGCCTGGCCGACTTCAGGGAGGGGCTGGTCCTCATCTTCTTCGGCTACGTGCACTGCCCCGACGTCTGCCCCACCACCATGATCTCCCTGAAGCAGGTCTACGAGAACCTCTCCCCCGAGGAGCAGAGGCGCGTCCAGGTGGTCTTCATCAGCGTGGACCCCGAGCGGGACACCCCGGAGATCGCCGACCAGTACGCCAAGGCCTTCCACCCCGCCTTCCTGGGCCTCACGGGAAGGCCCGAGGAGGTCCAGGAGGTGGCCCGCGCCTTTGGCGTCTACTACCAGAAGACCGCCTACCGGGGCCCCGGGGAGTACCTGGTGGACCACACCGCCACCACCTTCGTGGTCCAGGGGGGCAGGCTGGTCTTGCTCCTAAGCCCCGACAAGCTCAACTTCGCCCATAACCTGGGGTATCTTCCCAAGGTGGTGGCGGACCTGCGGGCCCTCCTGTAAGCTCATGGCATGATGGATTTCAAGGGACTTTTGGAGAAGGCCATAGAGGCGGCCAGGTCGGTGGCCCAGGAGGCCGAGAGGCGGCTTCAGGAGATCAAGGAGAAGCTGGACCAGGACAAGGACGGGCGGCCCGACGTCCTGGAAAAGGCCCTGGAGGAGGCGGAAAAGGCCTTGCACGAGGCCAAAAGCCGCCTGGCGGACCTGGACCAGGACAAGGACGGCGTTCCCGACAAGCTGAAGGAGGTCTCCGAGCTGGCCAAGAAGGCGGCCGAGGCCGCCAAGGCCAAGGCCGAGGAGGCCGCCCGCCTCCTCAGGGAGCGCCTGGGTAAGGGCGAGTAGGTGCCCGCACTTTGGTTTCGCCACATGAGGTGCCCAAGCCCGGGCTGAAGGCTTTTCTGGGGTACTTAGCCCAAGGCCACGTCCAGGGCCATCATCAGGGCGAAGCCCATCATCACCCCGAAGGTGGAGACGTCCCCGTTGCCCTCCCTTTGGCTTTCGGGGATGACCTCCTCCACGATCACGAAGACCATGGCCCCGGCCGCCAGGGCCATGAGGTAGGGGAGAAGGACCAGCATCTGCTGGACCAAAAGCGCTCCTAAAACCGCTCCGATGGGCTCCACGATGGCGGAAAGCTGGCCGTAGAACCAGGCCAGGCCCGCCCCCACTCCGGCCCGCCTCAGGGGCCAGGCCACGGCCAGGCCCTCGGGCAGGTTCTGCAGGCCGATTCCCAGGGCCAGGGCGATGGCCCCGCCCAGGGTGGCCGCCCCCGTGGGGTCCAGGCCAGCCGCCCCGAAGGCCACCCCCACCGCCAGGCCCTCTGGGAAGTTGTGGAGGGTGATGGCCAGGATGAGGAGGGTGGTGCGCCGCCAGGGGGTGGGGATCCCTTCCCGGGCCTCCATGGGGAAGCCCAGGTGCAGGTGGGGCAGGAGGCGGTCCAGAAGCCGGAGAAGGGCCCCTCCCGCCAGGAAGCCCACCACGGCGGGGACCCAGGGGGTCACGCCCTGGGCCTCGGCCATCTCCATGCCGGGGATGAGGAGGGAGAAGACGCTGGCCGCCAGCATCACCCCGGCGGCGAAGCCCAGCATCCCGTCCAGGAGCTTGCGGCTGGGCTCCCGGGCCAGGAAGACGCTGGCCGCCCCCAAGGCGGTGAGGCCCCAGGTGAAGAGCCCGCCCAAAAGGGCGTAGAGGAGGGGCGCTTCCATGGCCCCGATTTTAGGGGGGCCTAAATCCCCCGGCAAGTCCCCATTGGGGTATCCTGGAATCAGGTATGCTGGATAAGCTCGCGCGCTTAGAGGAGGAGCACCGGGAGCTGGAGGCCCTTCTTGCCGATCCCGAGGTCCTAAAGGACCAGAAGCGCTACCAGGCCCTTTCCCGGCGCTACGCCGAGATGGGGGAGATCCTCGCCCTCATCCGGGAGTACCGCAAGGTCCTCGAGGACCTGGAGGAAGCGGAAAGCCTCCTGGAGGACCCCGAGCTCCGGGAGGTGGCCAAGGCGGAGAAGGAGGCGCTTTTGGCCCGCAAGGAGGCCCTGGAGAAGGAGCTTGAGCGCCACCTCCTGCCCAAGGACCCCATGGACGAGCGGGATGCCATCGTGGAAATCCGGGCCGGCACCGGGGGCGAGGAGGCGGCCCTCTTCGCCCGGGACCTCCTGGAGATGTACCTGCGCTTCGCCGAGGAGATGGGCTTTGAGACGGAGATCCTGGACTCCAACCCCACGGACCTGGGCGGCTTCTCCAAGGTGGTCTTTGAGGTGAGAGGCCCCGGGGCCTACGGCACCTTCAAGTACGAGAGCGGGGTTCACCGGGTGCAGCGGGTCCCGGCCACGGAGACCCAGGGGCGCATCCACACCTCCACGGCCACGGTGGCCGTTTTGCCCAAGGCGGAGGAGTCCGACTTCCAGCTCAACATGGACGAGGTCCGCATTGACGTGATGCGGGCCTCGGGGCCCGGGGGCCAGGGGGTCAACACCACCGACTCGGCGGTGCGGGTGGTCCACCTGCCCACGGGCATCATGGTCACCTGCCAGGACTCAAGGAGCCAGATCAAGAACCGGGAGAAGGCCCTCATGATCCTCCGTAGCCGCCTCCTGGAGATGAAGCGGGCTGAGGAGGCGGAAAAGCTCCGCCAGGCCCGCCTGGCCCAGATCGGCACCGGAGAGCGCTCGGAGAAGATCCGCACCTACAACTTCCCCCAGTCCCGGGTCACGGACCACCGCATCGGCTTTACCACCCACGACCTCGAGGGCGTCCTCTCGGGTAAGCTCCAGCCCCTTCTGGAGGCCCTCAAGCGGGCCGACCAGGAGCGCCAGCTGGAGGCCATGACGGAAGCGTGATGCGCCGCGAGATCCTGGTGGTGGCGGCCATCCTCATGGACCGCCAGGGGCGGGTCCTCCTGGTGGGCAACGACTGGGGGCGCAAGGGCCTGGTGCGCTACACCCTCCCCGGGGGAACGGTGGAGCCCGGGGAGACGGTTCCCGAGGCCCTGGTGCGGGAGGTGCGGGAGGAGACCGGCCTAAGGGTGAAGGCCATTGAGCACCTGGCCTACGTGATCCAGGTGGAAGACCGCCGCAAGAACGAGCGCACCCTGGCCCTGGCCTTCCGGGCCAGCTACGAGGGGCTTCTGAACCCAAGGGACCCCGACGGCCACATCGTGGAGGCCCGCTTCTTCACCCTGGAGGAGGTGGCCCAGAAGCTTGCGGGCCACCGCCCCCTCCAGGAGCCCCTCATGGACTACCTTCAGGGCGAGCGGGGGCGGTTTTACGCCTACCCGGGGTGGGGCCTGGAGGGGGTTAGGGTCTAGGGCCCCAGCTTTCGCTTCAGGTAGGCCATAAGCTCCTCTATGGCCTTGCGGAGGGCCCTTTGCTCCTCGGCCAGGGCCTCCAGGGGGTCCTTGTGGGGCTCAAGGCCGGAGAAGGTCTTGAAAAGTAGGGTGGCGTTGCCGCACCTGGGGCAGGCGACGCCTTCGGGGCGGACCGAGGGGGCGTAGAAGATGCGGGCCCTGCACCGGGGGCAGAGGAGGTACTTGGCCCCCAGGGCCTCTCCCTTGCGCACCTCCTTTTCCAGCTCCACGGCCTCCCCCCGGGGGAAGCCCAGGAAGTAGTCCTCCCCCACCTTGAGGAGGCCCGGGGTTTCCTCGGTGCCCTTCAGCTCCCCCCGCTTCCCCTCGGGGACCTCCCAGGTGAGGCCGTTCCAGCGGAAGTGGCGGAGGTGCTTCTTCCCCTCCCGGTCCTCAATCTCCACGATGAGCTGGAGGTTGGGGTCCTTGGGGTAGTAGTAGAGCCGCACCGCCTGCACCCCGGAAAGGGCCTGGGTCCTGGGCAGGGTGTGGCTCAAAGGGCCTTCCCCCCGGGCGGGGTAGCCCACCAGGCGCTCCAGGTCGTAGATGGTGAGGCCCGGGCGGCCAGAATCCCCGTAAAGGAGGCGCTCCACATGCTTGAAGGCGGCCTCGAGGCCTGGGTCCATGGCAAAAGTCTACCCCGGGAAGGCCCTCCCGGGGTAGACCTAAAGTTCACGGGCTTAGGGCGCGGGCCAGGTCGCGCAGTAGGGCTTGAGGACCGCGTACTTACCGGAGAGCATGGCCTCCTGGACCCCCTTCTCCGGCCACAGGTGAGTGCCCGCGCCTTGGTTTCGCCACGTGGGGTATCCAAGTCGGGGCTGTAGGCTTTTCTGGGGCGAAAGCCGCGGTGGGGTACTTAAGGGGTTTCCCTGGGGATAATGGGGCCATGGCCCTTCTCTTCACTCCCCTAAGGCTTCGGGAGGTTCGCCTCAAAAACCGCCTGGCCATGTCCCCCATGTGCCAGTACTCGGCCACCCCGGAAGGCCAGGTCACGGACTGGCACCTCCTCCACTACCCCACCCGGGCCCTGGGCGGGGTGGGGTTGGTGCTGGTGGAGGCCACGGCGGTCCTCCCCGAGGGCAGGATCAGCCCCTTTGACCTGGGCATCTGGTCCGAGGAGCACGTTGCGGGCCTCGCCGAGCTCGCCCGCCGCATCCGGGAGGCGGGGGCGGTGCCCGGCATCCAGCTGGCCCACGCCGGGCGCAAGGCGGGGACGGCCCGGCCCTGGGAGGGAGGCAAGCCCCTGGGGTGGCGGGTGGTGGGGCCAAGCCCCATCCCCTTCGCCGAGGGCTACCCCGTGCCCGAGGCCCTGACGGAGGAGGGGATGGCGAGGGTTTTGGAGGCCTTCGTGGAAGGGGTCAGGAGGGCCATCCGGGCGGGCTTCCAGGTGGTGGAGCTCCACATGGCCCACGGCTACCTCCTCTCCTCCTTCCTCTCGCCCCTTGCCAACCGGAGGGAGGACCTCTACGGGGGAAGCCGGGAGAACCGGATGCGCTTTCCCCTGGAGGTAGCCAAGGCGGTGCGGGAAGCCCTGCCTCCGGAGCTTCCCCTTTTGGTGCGGGTCTCGGCCACGGACTGGGCGGAAGGGGGGTGGGCCCTCGAGGACACCCTGGCCTTCGCCGAAAGGCTCAAGGTCCTAGGGGTGGACCTCCTGGACCTCTCCAGCGGGGGGGTGGTGCCGGGGGTCAGGGTCCCCGCCGCCCCGGGCTTCCAGGTGCCCTTCGCCGACGCCGTGCGGAAGCGGGTGGGCCTGGCCACGGGGGCGGTGGGCCTCATCACCACCCCGGAGCAGGCGGAGACCATCCTCCAGGCGGGGAGCGCCGACCTCGTCCTCCTGGGCCGGGTCCTCCTCCGGGACCCCTACTTCCCCCTGAAGGCGGCCAAGGCCCTGGGGGCGGAGGCGGGGGTCCTGCCCCAGTACCTGCGGGGCTTTTAGATACCCCGCCCTGGCAGAAGCCACGGCGGGGCACTTAACCGCCCTTGAGGAGCTCCAACAGGGCCTGGCGGTGGGCCTGGTAGGCCGCCCGCCCCTGGGGGGTGAGGCGAACCCAGGTCCTGGGCCGCCTTCCCTGGTACCCCTTTTCCACCTGCACGTACCCGGCCTCCTCCAGCTTGGCGAGATGGCTGGAGAGGTTGCCCTCCGTGAGGTCCAGGGCCTCCTTGAGCCAGGTGAACTCCACCTGGGCTCCTTCCCCCAACGAGGCCAGGAGGGCCATGAGCCTCAGGCGGGTTTCCTGGTGGATTACCGGGTCCAGCGCCAAAGGAGCCTCCCCCCGTAGGCCAGGCCCAATAGCCCCACCAAGCCCATGCCCAGGTGGAAGTGCTCCGGGAATAGGCGGAAGAGAAGGAGGTCTAAGGCGAAGAGGCCGAGCCCGGCCCAGGTGATCCCGGGAATCTGCCAGAGCGTGCCCATGTAAGCGTAGGCGAAGGCCACCAGGCTGATGAGGAAGCTTACCCCCTCGAGGCCCTTGGGCGGCAGGAGAAAGATCCAGTGGAGGAGGAAGAAGAGGGTGAGCAAGCCCCAGAAGTAGAAGGTCTGCAGGCCCAGGGGAGTCCGCACGCTTACCCCCTGCCGGAATCCCAGGTAGAAGGAAAGGAGAACCCCCAGAGGGCTCGCCACGGTCCAGAAGCGCTCGGCCATCCCCGGGCTCCACACCGTGAGGAGGTTACCCATCGCCCAGATCCCGCCCCAGAGCACCAGGATCCAGCCTCCTAGAAGGGCCAGCCTGAGCCTGGTTTCCCGCTCGGTCTCCTCCAGGTTCCGCCAAAGCGCCTTAGCCTCTTCCTGTTTCACAACCTACCTCCTCCAAAAAGCACCCTCAAGTACCCGCCACCTCCGGAAAACCCCAGGGGAAGGGCGTACCCCCCGCTGAGGCCCAGGAGCCAGCCCCCCTCCCGCCCGGAGAGGAGGAAGGCCCGGACCCCCAGGTCCAGGAGGAAGCCGCCTCCCGCCCGGCTTTCCCCACCAAACCCTAGGACGGGCAGGAGGTAAACCCCCTCCCCCCAGGGGAGCAGGGGACCTACCAGAAAGGCCCCGCCGCTACCTGAAGGCCCACCCCAGGCTTCCCCGCCTATGGCGATCCCCTGGAAGGTGCCAAACCCTCCGCCGCCTCCCTGGAGGCCCCCCTGGAAGCCCACAAAGCCGTAGCCCAAGGAGCCTGCCAGGGCCGTGCCCAGCAGGAGGCCGAGACTCGGGACCAGGGTTCGCATGCTTCACCTCCTACAAATAGGTTTGTATCACAGAGTACTGTGCATGTCAAGGGGTCAGCGCCCGACCCCTTCCGTTAAACTTTCCCCATGAAGGCCATAAGGGTGCACCAGGTGGGCGGGCCGGAGGTTTTGCGGCCCGAGGAGGTTCCCGTACCCGAGCCGGGTCCTGGGGAGGTCCTGGTCCGGATTTTCGCCAGCGGGGTCAACTACATTGACACCTACAAGCGGAAGGGCCTCTACCCCATGCCCCTTCCCTTCACCCTGGGAGAGGAGGCCGCCGGGGTGGTGGAGAGGGTGGGGGAGGGCGTGGTGGGGGTGCGGCCCGGAGACCGGGTGGCCTTCGCCACCGTCCAGGGCTCCTACGCCCAGTACCAGGTGGTGCCCGCCGAGAGGCTGGTCCCCGTCCCCGAGGGCCTGGACCTGAAGCTGGCGGCGGCGGCCCTCCTCCAGGGGATGACCGTTCACTACCTCCTGGAGAGCACCTACCCCGTCCGCCCCGGGGACCAGGTCCTCATCCACGCCGGAGCGGGGGGCGTGGGCCTCCTCTTCATCCAGTGGGCCAAGCGCAAGGGGGCCACGGTCTACGCCACCGCCAGCACGGAGGCGAAGCGGGCCCTGGCCCTCGAGGCCGGCGCCGACTACGCCCTCCCCTACGAGGGCTTCGCCCAGGCGGTGAAGGCCCTCTCCGGGGGCGGGGTGGACGCCGTCTACGACGGGGTGGGGAAGGACACCTTTGAGGGGAGCCTGGAGGCCCTCCGCCCCCGGGGGTTCCTGGTCCTCTTCGGCCAGGCCTCGGGGCCCGTTCCCCCCCTGGACCCCCAGGTCCTGAACCGCAAGGGAAGCCTCTACCTCACCCGGCCCACCCTCCACCACTACACGGCTAGCCGCCGGGAGCTCCTCTGGCGGGCGGGGGAGGTCTTTCGGGCCATCCGGGAGGGGTGGCTTAAGGTGCGGATCGGGGCCGAGTTCCCCCTGGAAAAGGCCAAGGAGGCCCACGAGGCCCTGGAGGGGCGGAAGACCGTGGGCAAAGTCCTCCTAATCCCCTAGGAAGCGGGCCCGCCAGGCCTTTAGGCCCTCCTCGGGCAGGCCCGCCCCCCGCACGGTGCAGGCCAGGGCCGAGAGGGCCACGGCCCCCTTCAGGACCTCTTCCAGGGTTTCTTTGCCCATGGAAGGAAGGCTCTCCCTGACGAGGCCCCTCCTAAAGAGGAGGGCGAGAAGCCCGGCGGTAAAGGTGTCCCCAGCCCCCACGGTGTCCACCACGTCCACCCTCTCCCCGGGAACGCGCACCTCCACCTCCCCCAGGAAGGCCACCGCCCCCTCGGGGCCCAGGGTCAGGACCTTGAGGGTGGGAGGAAGCCTCCGCACCGCCTCCAGGGGGTCATCAAAGAGGAGGCGGGCGTCATCCCAGGAGAGCTTGAGGAGGTCCACCCGCTCCAGATACCCGAGGATCAGGGCCCGCTCCCGGGGGGTGGGCGGGTTGCTCAGGTTGGGGTCGTAGGAGAGGAGAGCCCCTTGGGCCGCCTCCAGGAGGGCCTCCACGCCCTCTTGCGCCCGGGCCTCGAGGGCCAAGAGGGAGCCGAAGTGAAAGGCCCAGGCCCCCCGCGCCGCCTTCGCCTCCGGCCGGTAGGGGGCCTGGAAGGGCCGGTGGAAGCTGTAGTGGGCGTTCCCCTCCCGGTCCAGGCGCACCAGGGCCAGGGGCATGGGGGCAGGGTGGCGGAAGAGCCTGGGGTTTAGCCTCCGCCTTTCCATCTCCGCCTCGCTCCAAAGGGAGAGCCAGTCCCTCCCCACCTCGGAGAAGAAGCGCACGGGAAGGCCAAGCCGGGCCAGGGCGCTGGCCGTGTTCAGCACCGAGCCCCCCAGGGCCCCCGTGAAGCGCAAGGGGTCTTCCTCCTCCAGGACCAGGTCCACCAGGGTTTCCCCCACCAGGGCCAGCATGATGCCCCACTTTACATTCCGGGGGGAAGAAGTGGTATGACCGCCAAGAACGCCTAGGGAAAACCCCTTCCTTCGCAGCGAGGCCCTTTATAGGAGGCGCAGGGTGCTTGGAGGATACGCCCACAAGCTGGCCCGCATAGACCTGTCCACCGGCCACGTGGAGTACTTCGCCCCCGACCCCAAGGACCTGGAGATGTACGTGGGGGGCCGGGGCCTGGGGGTCAAGTACGTGTACGAAAACGGCCCCAAGGTGGACCCCCTGGGCCCCGAGAACCTCCTCTACATCATGAACGGCCCCCTCTCCGGCACCCGGGCCAAGATGTCGGGGCGGCTGGCCGTGGTCACCAAAAGCCCCCTGACCGGCACGGTCACCGAAAGCCACATGGGGGGCTGGACCGCCGCCAAGCTGAAGTGGGCGGGGTTTGACGGCCTCCTCATCAAGGGGGCCTCGGAAAAGCCCGTCTACCTCCTGGTCAAGGACGGGGAGGTTTCCATCCAAGACGCCTCCGACCTCTGGGGCAAGACCACCCACGAGGTCCACCGCATCCTCCGGGAGCGGCACGGCGAGGAGGCCGACGTCATGGCCATCGGCCCCGCCGGGGAGAACCTGGTCCGCTTCGCCAACTGGATCAACAACGACGGGCGGGCGGCGGGCCGCGGGGGCACCGGGGCGGTGGCGGGCAGCAAGAAGCTGAAGGCCATCGTGGTGGTGGGCAAGCAGGACCGCATGCCCCAGCCCAAGGACCCCGAGCTTTGGCGGGAGGCGGACCGCCTGGCCTCGGCCGCCATCAACGACCCCAAGAACGTGACCGCCCCCAAGAAGGGAGGGCTCTCCCTCTACGGCACCAACGTCATCATGAACATCACCAACGTCATGGGGGCCCTGCCCACCTTCAACGCCCAGCACACCTGCATTGAGGGGGCGGAGAAGATCTCCGGCGAGTACATCCGCGAGCACCGCCTCATCAAGGACAACACCTGCCACGCCTGCCCCGTGGCCTGCAAGAAGATGGTGGAGGTCCACGTGGACGGCAAGACCATCCGCTTTGAGTCCGAGGCCACGGAGAAGGGGTACTACCAGGGGGCGGACGGCCTCCGCTTCGGCGACAAGGAGGGTAAGGTGCGGGTCCTCGAGGCCATCGCCTTCCGCCGGGGCGTGGGGGACATGTTGGCCGAAGGCCCCGCCCGCTTCGCCAAGGCCATCGGCCACCCCGAGATCGCCCTGGAGGTCAAGGGCCAGTCCATCCCCGCCTACGACCCCCGGGGCCTCAAGGGCATGGGCATCGCCTACGCCACCTCCAACCGGGGGGCCTGCCACCTCCGGGCCTACACCCCCGCCTCGGAGATCCTGGGGGTGCCCTACAAGACGGACCCCCTGGCCTGGCAGGGTAAGGGTGAGCTCACCAAGCTCTTGCAGGACCTCTCGGCCTTCACCGACTCCCTGGACCTCTGCAAGTTCAGCCAGTTCGCCGAGGGGCCCGAGGAGTACGCCAAGCAGCTCGCCGCCTACTGGGGGCGGCCCGTGACCCCCGAGGAGATCCTCAGGATCGGGGAGCGCATCTACAACCTGGAGCGCCACTACAACAACCTGGCGGGCTGGGCCGAGGGCTCGGACTACCTGCCCCAGCGCTTCCTCCAGGAGCCCTCGGACTGCGCCGGCTCCAAGGGCCAGCTCACCGAGCTGGACCTCATGCTGGAGGAGTACTACCGCGCCCGGGGCTGGGAGCGGGGCGTGGTGCCTCCGGCCAAGCTTAGGGAGCTGGGCATCCTCCCCCAGGCGGCGGACTAAGTACTCCACCGCGGCTTTTGCCGCGGTGGGGGCCCCAGAAAAGCCCTTCCAAAGCCCCGACTTGGGCACTCCATGTTGCGAAACCAAAGCGCGAGCACTTAGAAGGTTTTTGGAGGCTTGGGGCTTTGGGGCCCCGGGTTCCCTATACTTTTCCCATGCCCAAGGTGAACCTCTACGCCACCTTTCGCGACCTCACGGGCGCTTCCCAGGTGGAGGTGCGGGGCCGCACCGTGGGGGAGGCCCTGAAGGACCTGGTGGCCCGCTACCCCGCCCTGGGGGCGGAGCTTTTTGAAGGGGAGGAGCTTTTGGAGCGCGTTTCCGTCTTTCTGGAGGGCCGGGACGTGCGCTACCTGGAAGGTCTTGCCACCCCCCTGGAAGAGGGGGCCACCCTGGACCTCTTTCCCCCGGTGGCCGGCGGCGGAAGCCTGGGCGGGGAGTTCGGGGCCCTGCCTCCTTGGCTTTTTGAGGCCTACCTCCGCTCCTGGGGCGGCGAAAAGGAGGCCGAAGGGGTCTTCCGCCTCCCCGGGGCCCGGGTGCGCTTCGCCGAGGCGCCCCCTTTGGAGGTGGGAAGCCTCCGCATCCCCCGGCTTCGGGTGGAGGTGGAGGGGGAGGAGGCCGAGGCCTGGTGGGGCCGGATCGCCCTGGCCGCAAGCCGTGGAGGCGGCTAAGCGCGCCGCGGCAAGGGCCCTAGAAGAGCCTGCCTTCCAGAAAGGCCCGGCTCCTAGGGTCTTGGGGCGCCTGGAAGAAACGGGAGGCGGGAGCCACCTCCACCACCTGGCCCAGGTGGAGGAAGAGGACCCGGTTGGCCAGGCGCCTGGCCTGGAAGAGGTCGTGGGTGGCCAGGACCACGCCCCGCCCCTCCCTAGAAGCCTTCTTCAGGAGGACCTCCACCTGGGCGGTGTTGGCGGGGTCCAGGCTGGCGGTGGGCTCGTCCAGGAGGAGGACGCTGGGCTCCACGAGAAGGGTTCGGGCCAGGGCCAGGCGCACCGCCTCCCCCCCGGAGAGCCCCCGGGCGGGGCGGTGGGCCTTTTCCCAGAGCCCCACCCGCTTTAGAAGGACCTCCGCCCGGCGGAAGGCCTCCCTCCTGGGCGTGCCGTGGAGAAGGAGGCCGGAGGCGGCGTTTTCCAGGACGCTCCGGCGCAAAAGGGGCGGGGTCTGGGGCAGGTAGGCCCTGAACCCGCCCTCCAGCCGGCCCGCCTCCGGGGAAAGGAGCCCCGCCAGGATGCGCAAGAGGGTGGTCTTGCCGCTTCCCGAAGAACCAAGGACGGCCAAAACCTCCCCGGGGTGGACCAGGAGGCCCTCCACCTCCAGGACGAACCCCGGGTGTCGGTGGCGGATCCCCTCGGCCAGCAGGACCGGCTTCATTCCCGCTCCAGGATAACCAGGAGGGCGGTGACCAAAAGGGCCAGGCCCAGGAGGACCCCGCCCAGGGCCAACGCCGCCTCCAGCTCCCCCTTGCGGGTCTCCACCACGATGGCCGTGGTCAGGACCCGGGTCTGGTGGCGGATGTCCCCGCCCACCAGGGTGGCTGCCCCCACCTCGCTGATGGCCCTTGGCCTCCCGCACCCTGGCCGGGTCCCCCTCGGGGCCCGCCAGAAGGAAGTGGTTCTCCGCCAGGCAGAGGCCCTGGGCGATCCGGCCCCTGGCCAGGACCTCCCCTTCCAGGTCGGGGGCATGGACCAAAACGGCGTCCACGTCCTCCCTTTCCGCCAGCCTTAGGGCCTGCCCCGTGCCCACGGCCAGCACCTGGACCGGGTGGGGGAAGGGGCCAGGAGCCGGTCCAGAAGCCCCGAGTCGTACACGCTGGTGGTGGTGGCGAGCCTCAGGGCCTGAGCCCATAGGAGGAAGGGGAGAAGGAGCCAGAAAGCCCGCATGGCCTTAGCCTATGGGCGTGGAAGCCCTGAAGGCCTTTGTGCGCCACTTTCAAGAGGGGCGCTACTTTGAGGCCCACGAGGTCCTGGAGGAGGCCTGGCGGAAGGCCGAGGGCGAGGAGCGGCGCTTCCTCCAGGGCCTCATCCTGCTGGCGGCGGCCCTGCACCGGGGAAAGGGGGGAGTCCGCAACCTGAGGAAGGCGGAGGCCAAACTTTCTGGCCTTCCTTCCCCCTACCTGGGCCTGGACTGGGAGCCCCTTTGGCGGGAAGCCCGGCGTAGACTTGGGGCGTGAAGACGGAGGTCCTGGTCTACCGCGGCGACCTGGTGGAAAACCGGCACCGGGTCTCCCTGGCCCTTTACGGGGAGGAGGGGCTTCTGGCCTACGGCGGGGACCCCACCCTGGTGAGCTACATGCGCTCCTCGGCCAAGCCCTTTCAGGCCCTAGCCCTTTTCCTCTCGGGGGCGGTGGAGCGCTTCGGGCTTGGGGAGGAGGAGATCGCCCTGGCCACCGCCAGCCACGACGGCATGCCCCGCCACGTGGAGGTGGCGGCCCGCTTCCTGGAAAAGCTGGGCCTGGGCCCTGAACACCTGGCCTGCGGGGTCCACCCGCCCTTCTCCCGGGAGGCCCGGGAGGCTTTGCAAAAGGCGGGGAAGAGTCCCCCCCCCCTCCACCACAACTGCTCCGGCAAGCACGCCAGCATGCTGGCGGCCGCCCTGGCCCTGGGGGCCCCCGTGGAGGGCTACGAGCACCCCGAGCACCCGGTCCAGCGCCTCAACCGCAAGACCCTGGCCGAGCTTTCCGGCGCCGAGCCCCTTTGGGCCACCGACGGCTGCAGCGTGCCCACCTTTGCCCTCCCCCTGGCCCGGGCCGCCCGGGCCTTCTACCTCCTGGCCCAGCCCGACCGGGCCCCAAAGCCCTACCAGGAGCCCCTGCGCCGGGTGGGGGAGGCCATGCGCCGCCACCCCGAGCTGGTGGCGGGGCCGGGGAGCATAGACACCGTCCTCATGGGGAGGCTTCCCCTTCTGGCCAAGCGGGGGGCGGACGGCTACTACGGCCTGGCCCTTCTGGAAAGCCCCAAGGGGCCCCTGGGCGTGGCCCTCAAGGTGGAGGATGGCGCTTCCCTGGCCCGGGAAGTGGCGGTGGTGGCCCTTTTGCGGCTTCTTGACCTCGAGCCCGGCCCCACCCCCTGGGACCGGCCTGAGGTGCGGAACCACCGGGGGCTTCCTGTGGGGCACCTGGAGGCCAGGTTGGAGCTTTCCTGGGTCTAGGTTGGGCGGCGGCTTCTGCTACCGGGGTTGGGCCTGAGGGGCAGGGCTCAGGGCAAAAAAGGCTTGGGGACTGCCTGGCCGGGGGTGATTGACAGAAAGGGGGCTGAAGTAAAATCCCTCTTGGAAAAGCTTCCATAGGGAGGAATGTTATGAGGCTTAGGGAGTTTCTCAAAAGGCAGGTGTGGGTCCTGCGGCCAGCTTCATCTTGGGGCCTTCCCTGGTGCAGGCCCAGGCGGGCCCGGTCATCCGGGTGGCCGGGCTCACCGCCGGGGCGGTCAAGGGGTAGGCCGTGGAGGACCTCCTTTCCTGGGACGTGCCCTTTGACCACCTCGAGGCCCCCCAGGGCCTAGCTTCCCGGGTGGAGGCGGTGGAGAAGGAGGGGGTGAGGGCCTGGCGGGAGGGGCGGCTTCTTTTGGACCTGGGAAAAGGGGAAGCCTGGGCCCGCTGGGCCTGAGATGCGCTTAAGCCAGAAGGCGCGCCACCAGGGCCATGACGGCCTCCAGGACGGCCTTTAGGTGCTCCTCCCCCCTGAAGCTTTCGGCGTAGACCTTGACGATGTCCTCGGTGCCGCTAGGCCTCACGGCGAACTAGGCGTTTTCCGTGACCACCTTCAGGCCCCCCAGGGGCTCCCCGTTGCCGGGGGCCCGGTTGAGGACCTGGAGGATGGGCTCCCCCGCCACCTCCTTGCCCACCGCCTCGAGGGTCAGCTCCGAGAGCCGGGCCTTGGCCTCGGGGGTTACGGGCAGGTCCTTGCGGGCGTAGTGGGGGCGGCCTAGGCGCTGGGCCAGGGCCTCGTAGAGCTCGTCGGGGGCCTGGCCCCGCCGGGCCATG
>Ga0081478_140222_pt1 | contig 47647 bp, 47 predicted proteins | sample OctSprmetagenome_FD_70983 | JGI IMG/M metagenome (GOLD analysis project Ga0081478, IMG submission 70983) | Hot spring and microbial mat streamer communities from Octopus Spring Streamers, Yellowstone National Park, USA - T=80-84 v2 (version 2) | ecosystem: Environmental > Aquatic > Thermal... | reverse complement strand
GGAAGTACGGAGTTAGACTGGATTATAGGAGTGTTATTAGGAGACCTGTAGTAGGCTCTTCCAACCCGGAGGATGTTGATAGGTATGTTGAGAAAGCCTACGACTCCCTAAGGTCTCTGGAGGAAGCTTTAGAAAGGTACTCCTACATCACCGGGAGGAGGTGTAGTCATTGAATACCAGTAGTCTCCCACACGAGAGCTCATCGGTATCACTAACCCCATGGGCCTTAAATGATGATTGCCACCAGAGAATATTGAGAAAGAGATTTAAGCTAGATCTGTAAATCGAGGTAGTGGGTTTTGAATTACGCATCATTGAAATCTCTAAGGTGCAAGGGGGGTTTAAAAGCTAGGTTACTCCTAGCAGATGGAACCGCTATAGAAGGATGTGGTTTTGGAGCCCAAGATGTGAGGGTTGGGGAGGTTGTATTCACTACAAGCATGCCCGGATACCCTGAGGCTCTAACCGATCCTAGCTATGCAGGTCAAATACTGATCTGGACTCACCCAATGGTTGGATGTTACGGTATTCCTAGTCTTGAGCACTCCTATTGCGGTATCCCTCTTAACTACGAGTCTGATAAGGTTCAAGTTGAGGGCTTCATAGTCTCAGAGTTACCCCCACACAACCACTACCTTAGCTCTATGAGCTTAGCTGAGTGGCTTGAATCCAACAACGTGCCAGGCATGTTTAGAGTTGATACTAGGGCTCTTGTTAAGAAGATTAGAGAGTATGGAGTCTTAATGGGAGCTCTAGCCGTATACCCTGAAGGTGATGGTGTAAGCTGGGACGCGCTTGAGAGGAGGTTGAGGGGCTCCGAGGCTTACGATATAAGGGATTACACGTTAAAGGTTTCACCTACAACTGTACTAGTCCACAGGCCAAGTGTTAAACCTAGGGCTAGGATCTCTGTCCTAGACTGTGGTCTGAAATACGGTATACTAAGGGAGCTCCTAAGACAGGGGTTTGAGGTTGTAAGGTTCCCATGCCAGTCTAGGGCGTCAGAGCTCCTAGAGTTTGATGGTGTCGTTTTGAGCAACGGCCCCGGTAACCCCGAGATCCTGGAAAACCAGGTCTCAGTAGTGGAGGAACTAGTATACTCCGGTAAACCAGTCTTAGGCATATGCCTTGGAATGCAACTCACAGCCCTAGCTCTTGGAGCTAGAACATTTAAACTCAAGTACGGCCACAGAGGGCCCAATAAAGGCGTTATAGATGTGATGACAGGGAGAAGTTACATTACAACACAGAATCACGGGTACGCTGTAGATGAGAGAAGCCTTGAAGGCACGGGGTTGCGAGTTTGGTTTAAGAACATAGATGATGGGACTCTAGAGGGTGTTAGGCACGAGAGGCTCCCAGTTCTAGCAGTTCAATTCCACCCAGAGGGGGGCCCGGGGCCCCTGGATACAACATGGGTCTTCGACCTCTTCGCCAGGATGGTGTCTAGGGTTGGAGACGGTTAAAAAGGTGCTAATCATAGGATCTGGAGCTATAAAGATTGCTGAAGCAGCGGAGTTCGACTATAGTGGTAACCAGGCTCTTAAAGCTTTGAAGGAGGAGGGTTTAGAGGTTGTACTGGTTAACCCTAACATAGCCACAATACAGACTAGCTATAAGTTCGCTGATAAAGTCTACCTAGCGCCCCTCAAGCCGTGGTCTGTAGCTAGGGTAATAGAGGTTGAGAGGCCCGACGGCATACTAGCGGGCTTCGGTGGGCAGACAGCTCTAAGTCTAGGCGTTAGACTCCACGATGAAGGTGTTCTAAGTAGATATGGGGTTAAAGTTCTTGGAACACCAATTGAGGGTATTAGGAGGGCTCTCTCAAGATCTCTCTTCAGGAAAGTTATGGAGGATAACCGCATACCGGTACCCCCGAGCATAGCTGTTAACACTATAGATGATGCTGTTATAATAGCAGATAGGATAGGCTATCCCGTAATGATTAGAGTTAGCTTCAACCTAGGGGGTGCTGGTAGCTTTGTTGCATGGAGTGAGGATCAGCTGGTTAGAAGGCTTAGAGCAGCCTTCGCCCAGAGTGAGATAGGGGAGGTTCTTGTGGAAAAATACCTTCACAACTGGAAGGAGATCGAGTTCGAGGTGGTGAGGGACGCTCATGACAATGTAGCTGCCGTGGCGTGCCTGGAGAACCTGGACCCCATGGGTGTGCACACTGGGGAGTCCATAGTTGTAGCCCCATGCCAGACTCTCACTGACTACGAGTACCAGCTTTCAAGAAATCTATCGATAGCAGTTGAGAGGGCTATAATGCTCATAGGGGAGGGTAATGTACAGGTTGCGTTGAACCCCTTCAACAGCGATGAGGCTTACGTTATAGAGACTAACCCTAGGATGTCTAGGAGTAGTGCTCTCGCTAGCAAGGCCACAGGCTACCCCCTAGCCTACATAGCGGCTAAGCTAGCGCTCGGCTACAAGCTATACGAGATAGTAAACAAGGTCACAGGGGTTACCTCAGCTAACTTCGAGCCAAGCCTGGACTACGTTGTAGTGAAGATACCGAGATGGGATTTCGATAAGTTCGAGTACGTTGAGAGGAGCATTGGTAGTGAGATGAAGAGCGTAGGCGAGGTAATGGCTATAGGGAGGAGCTTCCTGGAGGCGCTACAGAAGGCTTTGAGAATGCTCGATATAGGCGAGCCCGGCCTCGTGGGGGGCCCCATCTACGAGGATGAATCGATAACACTAGACTATGTGATGGAGAAGCTCAGGCTTAGGGAGCCCTACTGGCCCATATGGGCTGCCAGGGCATTCAAGCTAGGAGCCACCATAGACATGGTCTACGAGGCTACGGGGGTTGACAAGCACTTCCTCAAACAGTTGAGGGAGGCCGTTGAGTTCTACGAGCTCCTGAAAAAACATAGGGGTAGGGCTGGGAGGGAGCTAGTGGAGCTCATAGCAGAGGCTAAGAGGATGGGTTTCAGCGACCTACAGATAGCCAGAGCTCTGGGCGTCGAGGAGGACGAGGTTAGGAGTCTAAGGCTGGGCTATGGCGTAACACCTGTTGTGAAGCAGATCGACACCCTTGCGGCAGAGTGGCCTGCTAGGACGAACTACCTCTACATAACATACAACGGGTGGGAGCACGATGTTAGCTTTGATAGCGGTAAGCCTAAGGTTATGGTCCTGGGCGCCGGGGGGTTTAGGATTGGTGTTAGCGTTGAGTTCGACTGGAGCATAGTAACCTTCTCCGATGAGGCTAAGGATAGAGGCTACGAGGTCATAGTCGTGAACTACAACCCTGAGACTGTCTCCACAGACTGGGATGTCAATGATAAGCTTTACTTCGACGAGATAACGGTTGAAAGGATCCTAGACATATACGAGCTTGAGAGGCCTGTAGGCGCTGTAGCGTTCCTAGGAGGACAGATATCTAATAACGTAGCTTGGGAGCTTGAGAGGAGGAAGGTTAAACTACTAGGGACACCCGGCTATAGTGTTAACATGGCCGAGAACAGGGCTCTCTTCAGCAAACTCCTAGACGAGCTTGGGATAAGGCAGCCTGAGTGGATTGAGGCCACCAGCGTCCACGAGGTCCTGAGGTTCACTGAGAGAGTCGGATACCCCGTGCTCGCCAGGCCAAGCTATGTGCTCAGCGGCTCAGCTATGAGGGTTGCATGGTCTAGTGAGGAGCTCCTAGAGTACCTGGGGAGGGCTGCTAAGGTATCCCCCAGGTACCCTGTGGTCGTCTCAAAGTTCATGGATAACGCTTTGGAGTTCGAGGTCGACGCTGTAGGCGATGGTAGGAGCGCTGTAGGGGTTGTCATAGAGCATATAGAGCCAGCTGGGGTTCACAGCGGTGACTCAACAATGGTCATACCATTCAGGCTTCTACCAAGGGATGCCGTTGTGGAGGCGTGCAGAATCTCAATGGCTTTAAATGAAACCTTAGACATCAAGGGGCCCTACAACATACAAATGCTGTACAGGGATGGAGCTGTCTATGTCATAGAGCTTAACCTAAGAGCTAGTAGGTCCATGCCCTTCTCAAGCAAGGTCACAGGCTACAACCTGATGAGGGCAGCTGTCCGAGCATCGCTAGAAGGTAGGATAGGGGATGTGGTTGAAGAGAGTAGATTCAACTTACTAAAACCAACATGGTATGGTGTTAAATCACCACAATTCTCGTGGGCAAGGCTTAGAGGAGCATACCCACACCTAGGGCCTGAGATGAGGAGTGTAGGTGAGGTAGCAACAGTAGCAGAGGTTTACGAGGAAGCACTACTATCAAGCTGGCTAAGCGTACAAGGAAACAACCTACCGGAAGGGACACAGCTAATACTAACATATGGCCCAGATAAGCAGGGGCAGCAGGAGCTAGAGCTCACCAGGAGGATACTAGAGCAAGCAGGGTACCAGACCATAACACTTAAAGGTATGGAGGTAGGGGACTCAATGGCCGTGGATGAGAGGAGGGCCCTAGAGCTGATAGCCAAAGGTGATGTGGGGATGGTTATAACGACAGGTTATGCTCCAGAGAGAGACTACAAGGTGAGAAGGCAGGCAGCAGACCTAAACATACCCCTAGTGCTAAACCACAAACTAGCACTAGAACTAGCAAAAGCCATAAAGGCAGTGAAGAGCAAGACGATAACACTGAGAGATATGAGGAGCTACTGGAGAGACTGGAAGAACATAGTAGACGTAATATAAAAAGTCTGAGCCTCCACCCCCAACCAGCACAAGGACTTTAAACCCCAAACACTACCTGGAAGACCTGGAGGCCCGAGCTCTTGCACCCAAAGGTTAGACTTGTAAACATAGGGCCATTCGAGGAGGCAGAAGTAGAAGTTAAACCCCTAACGGTATTCATAGGAAGGAATAGCGTTGGTAAATCACTCATAGCACAAACACTATGGGCTCTAGCCACCACAACGCCAGACGCGGGTGCATGGCTTATAGCTGCAAGCCTCGAAGCATCACGGGAGCTCGGCAACCCAGACCCCCTCACAACACTACTAGACGAGATCCGAAGGGGGGGTAGTGTAGAAGATATCCTCAGGAGAACAGTTGAGATCTATATTAAAACAATGCATGAGGGGCTCGCAGCAGGGTTTGGGGAGAGCTTTGAGGAGCTCTATGGAGACCTGAGCTCGATAATCAGAGAGGGAGCTGGGGAGGCTAGGATTAGAGTTGATAGTAAGGCCTCAATAGAGTTTAGGATAGAACGGGGTAATGTAGGAGTGGTGGAATACAAACCTAACATGGACTTTGTAGACAGAATACATGCTACCACCCCCTACCCGGGTTATTTGACCGTACACCTATCCAATAAAGGCAAGATCTATGATGGTAAGGTGCTCTCTGAAAGAGATTTGCTCGTCGGTGTAATAGCAAACCTTCTATTCCACTACACTCTTGATAGCTTCGAGACATTCTTCTACAAAGGGCCTGGAGCAATGCTGCCTGACAGTAGGGCTGGTATTATGAGGGTTCTTTTGAAGCCTTATCCTCGTATAGATGTTATGAGGGATGTTAGGGGTGTTGATGGGGGGTACTTGAGCCTCTTCTACGATCTCTCAAGGCTTCTGGCTACCGGGGGTTTCATAGAGGATGTCTGGGTTGTCGCCTCGGAGCTCTTGGAGGAGCTTGGTTGTAAGCCGGAGCCTGTCTGGGAGGCTGGTGTCTACACCGTTTACCTCAGCATGTGGACTGGTAGGAGGCTTCACTACTCAGAGGCCCCTTCGGGTGTCAGGGAGGTTCTTAGCGTGGCACTAGCTCTAGCCTCATCAGAGCACCTGTTTATCGTGATTGAGGAGCCTGAGGCACACCTGCATCCTAGAGCTCAGAGGATCCTAGCTAGGTTGATTGCAAGGGCTGTTAACCGTGGTAAGTATGTTATGATGACAACACATAGCGATTTCATGCTCCACGCTCTAAACAACCTCATAGCCATGAGCGGTGGGGAGGGTAAGGCTGCTAAGCTAGGCCTAAGCTCCATTGACTCCATAGATCCAAGCATGGTCTCAGCATACCTAGTTAAAGCTGTTGGGAGGAGCTCTAAGGTGGAGAAGCTTACAGTAGACGAGGAGGGTATACCGGATAGCGAGTTCTCCGAGGTGGCAAGGGAGCTCCTGGAGGAGAGAGCTAGGATAGAGTTAGGTTAGGTGAGTTGAGGAGGGTAGAGCTGGATCCATTGTATGAAAAGCACGGGATAACTAGGAGGCATGCGGACTATGTTGTAATCACGGAACGCGGGGTATTCATTGTGGAGAACACAGCTAGAGCTAGGATTGGGGACGTAAACCAGCTTGCAGAGACACTGGAAACAATAGTTGGGAGCGAGGAGCTTAGAGGAGAACTACTAGGTAACCCCACCATTAGGGGTACAACCTTCATACTCCTGCTACACTCACCTAAGGTCAATAGCAGGGTATCCCTGTACTTGAAGAGCAAGGCCATCGAGCTAAGTAGAAGATATAAGTCTCTCGGGATCAAAGTCGCACCTAGCACAGTTCCATGCGATAGGGAGCTGGAGAAACTGTTGAGAGGGCAATAGGGCCTTTGCGTACGTAGAAGGCCCGACGGGCTTTCAAGCCGTGGGATCTACAACCCCCAGCCACTATACCACCAGCTCATCCCTGCTAACACTTCAAGCCTTTAGAGGCGATACCTCCACCTATCGGGCCAACATCGTGGTAGAAGCTCTCCACCCAGCAATCCTGGATGGGCTAGCCTTACAAGAATCATGTTAAAACCCATGGTACCACCCTCGCTTTGGTAAACACTATAGTCCCAGCAATGAGGGTTGCGGTCGAGGAGTGAGTGGATGTATATAAGCCCCACCTCTACTACAGTCTAGACGGGCTCCCGGGGGAGGGCCCGTAGCTCAGCCAGGATAGAGCGCCGGCCTCCTAAGCCGGCGGTCGGGGGTTCAAATCCCCCCGGGCCCGCCACACCAGCCCTGGAATCCTACAGGAGCTCTAGCACGGTTAACGCATCTACATGCATATAGTTGCGTACCCAGTAGTAGAATATGCTGCTTTCAGACTCTCTAACACCCCTCTCACACGCTTTCACGATAACCGTGTGATTGAAGGCTGTACAGGAAGAGGTGGCAATCTCGACACGGCTTCCACTGTCCCTATAGTGGGCTCCTAAGTGAAGTGATATAGTTTTGAGCTTCCTTAGAAGGGGTGTAAGCCTACCTTACCGTCATCCTCGTTTCTATTATGATGTACGCTATTGATAGTGCTAATGTTGTCGCTATTGTCAATGCTACTGTTGTTGTTAGGATTTCGTTCATTGTCTGGTTTTCTTGTATTATTCTCGCTATGTTGTTGTTGATTCCAACAGTTGTTATGAGTAGTAGTGCGGCTATTGTCGCTATTATACCTCTGTACGTGTTTGCTAGGATGTATGTTGCTAGTATGGCTATTGTCAGCTGTGCTTGCACTACGGCTAGTGCTATGAGCGTTGTTGCTACCACCAGCTTCCAGTATCTTATCAGGTTTGGGTCTACTAGCGCTAGTGCCACCATTGATCCCGGTACTGTTGCCATCTGGTATAGTGTTAGTGGGTATAGTGTTAAAGCTCTTATGTAAGCTCTCCTACCCAACCCTACTAGTGTTGAGAGTGCTGTGTAACCCTGATCCCTCCCCATCCCCACCATGTACGATCCTGCTATGGCTGTCACAGCTCCTAGTAGTAGGAACGACTCCATAATGCTATTTACCACCCTCATACTCGCTAGGGATGCTAGATCAGGATCGCTAAACCCCGTTGTGAGGAGGAACTCCTCCCCTCTAGGTAGGGTTCCGTAAGCATAGTGTATTAATGTTTTACCCGCTATCAGGAATACTATGAGGCCTACTAGTATCGCTGATAGCAGGAGCACCACTGGGTCTCCTAAGTACACCCCCGCAATTCTGAGGCTCAAGGCGGTCTCAGCTCCATACACGGGTTTAACCACCAGGTTTATAAAGGTTCCCTTGTAGTTTGAACCCTGGGGCTTCTAGCTTGGAGGTTATCGTTGCCAAGCGTGTTAGGAAGGTTTACTGGCCTAATGTCGCTCTCGACGATGTAGATCTATCAATTGAAGGTCCTGGAGTTCACGTAATCGTAGGCCCTAATGGTAGTGGTAAGAGCACACTACTATCAATACTAGCTGGTGCTGAGAGACCTAGCTCAGGCTACGCTAGGATCCTAGGCCTGGACCCCTGGAGGGACTCCTCCAAGCTAGCCCCTAGGGTTAGAGCACTCCTAGACAGGGTCAGTCTACCAGTATGGCTACCATGCATAGACATAGCCAGAGCTACAGCAAAGATAACGAGAACACCATGGCAGGAGGTCCTAGGGGTAGCAGAAGCCCTAGGAGTAGACACGTACTGGGAGAGACCATACGGGGCGTACAGCACGGGGATGAGGAGAAAATGCCTACTACTACTAGCATTCACAGGAAAACCAGAGGTGATAATGCTAGACGAGCCATTCCAAGCACTAGACATGAAATCAAGAGAAACAATAGTAGACATGATAAGCGAGAAAGCAGAAAAAGGAACCACAGTACTAGTAGCAACACACATAATACCAGAAAAACTAGAAAAACAAGTAAAAACAATAACGAAAATGGAACTAGGAAAAATAGTGGAAATCAAAAAGATAGAGTAAAACACGTACCAGCAGTCACGAGCACACAGGCAGAAATGCTAGTATAAATACTCTGACATAAGTGAAAGTATATACCCTTCTTTTTAGGGAAGCCCAAAACCACACCCATTATACCCACCTCTCTAGAGGCTTACTATATGTGTGGTTTTGGGCTTCCCTAAAAAGAAGGGTATATCGGTTGTAGCGGTATCTGTGTTAGCGTTAACCCTGGGGTCCCTCGTAGCCCTCGCCTCAGGCTATCTACCCTTATCGAACTATGCTTCAGCTAGCGGTAACTATGTGTATGTTTGGGCTTATGTTCGTGGTGATGCCGATCTGGATGAGTACGGCTGTCTTACCGGGTGGATATTCAATGTTTGGGGTACCGGTGGGGGCCTCATATACTCCCCGGCATCAGGGAGCATTAATGTTAACCCACCGTCTTCTGACGTAGCATATATTGAGGCTAAAACAGTATCTGAAGGAAAGGCTTACATAGGCGGTAAACAAGTCGGATACGCTAGGGCTGAGGCTAAGATTGTTGCTCCTTCAGGAGCGTGTTAGATAAGCGTTTTAACCTCTCTCCATACATTCTTTCTTCCATGGGTGTGTGGTGGTCTATGTTGGGGGCCAGGTTTGCTTTTGCTATCACGCTCATCATACTAACTCTACTCGTTATGTTTAATGGTGTTCCCGGCAATGTTTCCGGTAATGTGAGGGATCCTTATGGTTTAGTCGGCTTATACGTTGAGTACGAGTGCCCTTTGCTAACACTTATTAACAGGTATAATATGTATGATTACTATGGGCTTTATCGTAGCGGTCCTCCCTCTGCTATTCTCCTAGCTAAGTATTATGATACTGAGCTCTACAAGAGTATAGTTGATAAGTGGGGTGACGAGATTATAAGGTTTTGGAGGAATAGGAATGCTGTTAAAGACCCCCTGCTCGTAGCTTCCTACCTGGAGGACCTCTTCTATAGTAGGCTTGAAAAGGCGGGTTACACGTTTAACTATAACCTCTCCTTCCACGTTGTCGGCTTTGATGGTGTTTACTATGATGTTGTTTTGAGGTTTGGTTTTAGTATTGTTCATACCAGGAACCTCTCCTATATCCTCTACAGATCTCCTTTTGTTGAGGAGTTTGTTAAGGTTTCCGCTAGGGATAGAAGTATGGTTTATAAGGGCTCCTATGCTGGTTTTTGGCCATTCTTCCTACTACCATGGGAGGTTTACGAGGGGTCTAATGTTGTATTATCAGATATGGCTGCCTACAAGGTTTTCGATGTAAAACCGCCTATAGATAAGGTAAACGCAACCCTAAAATCAGAGGGAAGCGCTTGGTATGGACATGAAATTCTAAGAAGGATATGGGAGAATATGAAGCGTTACTTCAAGGAGGTTGTTGGGATCGATATAAGGTCTGAGAGTATTTTGACTGCCACGATCTTATTTAACATATCGGATATTCAGTTCTATCGGGAATGGCTTTTTGCCGAATATCTCATGGCGAGGAGTTTTTACGAGTCACTGGGCTTCACATACTGGCTTATAGGCCCTAAATCCCCTGATGACATAAAGGTGTCTGTCAGCGGAAGCGGAGTCATACCTATAAAGTTAGACTACGATGTTAAGACTGGTGTAGCCGTGTACCTCCAGCTTTCCCAACATCTCCCTCTAGACCCACTCCTATATGTAATCCCAGTATGGGGCAGCTATTATGTGGGAGGTGGCAACTGTCCAGCGTGGATTTTAAGGTCTCTCAAGTACATGGCTCCTCCTGTTGTTACAACAGCTTATGATACTGATACTGAGGCTACTACTACTGTTCAGCCTGTTCAGCCTACTCAGCCTACTAGTGTGGTTGGGGTTGCTACTAGTCCTATTACTACTACCACTGTTGGTGTTGGGGTTACACAGGCTATAACCGAGGTTAATGCTACTACTCCTACTACCACAGCTCCCCCCGCTGTTGTTCGAACTCCTACTACGATACAGCCTCCACAGCCTCCTGGTACCCCTGTGCAGGCTATTGTTACGCCTACACCTCCTCTCCCAGCTACGCCTGCACAGCCTCCTAGGGGTTCTATACTCTCACTTGAGCTAGTGCTGGTAGCAGTGACCCTCATAATAGCTATGTCTCTCATAGCAATCTACCTTAGGACTGTGAGGCGGTAGCTTTTGAGGCCCCTCTCATACCTCCTACTAGCTTTATCCTTGTTCTTCCTAGTATCGTGGGCTACAGTCTACTCTAGGGATAATAGTGTCTTCGTCGCCCGCGGTTCGATGCCCCTCACGGTAGACATGGATAGTGAGATGAGCTTATGGCTTCTTGAGGGTTACGTTAATATGAGCTTGTTCGTCCCCCTATGCAATAAGCTAAGCTTAATAGTCTACTCTAAGGGTAGTGGTAGCATAATCTACAGGCTCGATGTCGAAGCCCTCGATAGCCCCCTCAGGGAGGTATACACGTTCAAGACACCGCACCCAGGCTTCTACAGTATACAGGCTAAGATGAGGCCTATTGAAGGCTGTGAGGCCCCAAGGGTTAACGGTGCTCTAAACGTATTCCAGTACGCTCAGCCAGAGCAAACCGTGAGAACAATACTACTAGCATCTACAACCTCATCACTAGCCCTAGCACTAACATACATGGTGTACCAGCAGCTCAAAGCTAGAAGAGCTAAGAGCTAGACTCCGCTATTCAAGGCCCTAGAGCTTAGATCTCAAGGCTCATCGCCTTTAAGGATTGGGGGATTGTGTGCTGGTTTCCTTCTGCGCCTTCCTAGCCTTCATCCTCTTGACTAACAGGTACACCTTCATGAGCTCCGCGAACGCTCCTATCATGTAGTACGCGTCTATCAAATCCCTTCTACCCGTCTCCACCCCCTCAGCTCTAATCTTCAACGCTATCTCCAGTATCTTCTCCACATCCTCCTCAGTATACTCATCTATATCCTTACTCCAAAGCGTTTCCCCGCTAACGGTATTTCCGTTAGCGGGGTTGGGCCTTGGTGTGAGATCATTAGCTTCACCCACGCCTCATGGGCCCCGGTCGAGCCCTAACGCCATGGGGCTCCCATCTGAGTAGGCCTACCAACAGCCCTCCTCACCGCAGTGCGGATCACCAGGGGACCGTACCCATTAATCCTCCCCTCTCCGAAGCTTAAATATTTATTGTTTAGCTGTAGAACTGTGGCAACCTCCTACACTTTTCTAGCCTAGGTCTTTGACAGCTCACCCAACACGTTATGCCAAGTATTTACAGCTATCTACAGCTATTTAAATCTACCGTCAGCTCCGTAACAGCCTCCTAAGCTCTTCCGCGTCAGCCTTCGTGTAGTACTTGCTCTTAGACCCTGGCATCTCAGATATAGATCTTATGAACTCGAGCTCCTCCCCGGCCAGGAGGCCCTTGGATACCAGGATGGCTGCAATGCCTAGTAGGAGCCTCTCAAGAGAATCAATCCTCCTCTCCAGTCTACTAATCCTCCCATCTAGCTCCCTCCCCAGTTCATTAATCCTCCCATTTAGCTCATCTCTTAACCTCACATTCATAACTATAACTACGATGAGTATGACAAGAGCCCATGGAGCCTGGGATACGAATGAGGTTAGTAGATCTTCCCAAGTAACCATCCAGTTGTCCTCCTCAGGCTTCTCCATCCACCATTATACCTCTAGTGGTTGCAAAGCCTTATATAACTTGTTAGCGCGCTCCTTGAAGCCCATCATATGACTGTGATGGGTGAGCTTAAGCTATAGTAACCCCCATTGGTATCACGAGCTCCCTAGAGTGGAGCTTAGTGTTCTAACCCTCCCACTGGACGTGGTAGGTGTTCGAAGGACTCCAAGTAACCGGAATACCCGCTGGCCTTGGGAGTTTGGGTTTAACGTTGATAACTATGGCCATCATCATGGGGGTTACTTTATACACTCTACTAGCTGTCCTGCTGTCGGGTTTAATGTTTGGGTCTTCTCAGTAGTGTGAGTGCTAGGAGTGCTATTACTATTGTTGCTACCAGCGCTAGGGCCGCGTGTATCCGGGTGTCCTCGCTACCCTTAGCCTCTGTCTCCTCTACTGTCTTCTCCCTTGGTTTGTATAGCTTCCAGGTTCCAGGGTTGAACTCGTTAGGGTGATCCCACACCCTTGCGTACCCCTCCTCTACAAGCCACTTGTTGATGTTCAGTAGGTGTGTTTCATTGTATTCTATGTACGCTACCGCTATAATCCTACCGTATTTATCGAATACATCTACACCGTCTACGTCTAGCATAACATTCTTACCTTGGATTAGGCTTTCGAGGGCCCTCCTAGCCCTCTCACCTTCAACTGTTCCTAGCTCCGGCGCGTTTACATCGGCTAGCCTAACCCTATACTCGATGCCAACGCTAACCCTACCGCTGAAAGCCCCGCCAACACATGTAATCCTAACCCTGAAGGTATCACCATCAACAACCCTGACGACGACGGCCAGCGCATCCCAGGAGCCGCAATCCCCATGGCTAGAGCTTAGGGTTAGCGTAAGCCAGGTTGCATGATGTAGGGTTGACTGCGCTACCAGTAGTAAGGCGAGGGTGAGAGCTGTTAGGATTAGTAGGCGTCCCATCAAACCCCTCTAAGCCTCCAGGCCTACCCCTCTTAGGAGGTTTTTCAGGAGCTCCACATTCTCCTCTCTCACGCTACGCCTCCTAACATCAACGTATAAGCCTAGCTTCCTAGCAGTGCTCACATCTAAACCTACAGCTTCAAGCTCGCCAAGGCTAAACCCCCTCCCAGCCCTTAACCCGAGGTTGACCTTACCGTACTTTACAAGCCTAGGCTTCCTAGCGAGAGCTCTCGGAGGCTCTATCACGGTAGCCCTATACTCCACCCTTCAACCCTAGGAGGTTGAGGAGACCTAGCCTGAGGCTTAAAAGTTTGAGGTTTCCCGGGAGCTGTGTTAAACGTTACCTTCTCTAAGGCCACGCTAGAACCCGAATAGGCTCTCAAGCCCAGAGGCTATATCCACTTCCTCCTTCTTCTCCTCCTCTTCCTTCTTCTCCTCCTTCTTCTCCTCAGCTACTGGTACTGCGGCTGGAGCTGCTGCCTGCGCTGCTACCGGGGCCGCTACTGGTGCTGCTACAGCTTGTTTGAGGACCTCCTCTATGTTTATCTCCGATAGGCTTGCTACTAGCATCTTAATCCTTACATCGTCTACGTTGAGGCCTATCGCTTCTATCACACTCCTCAGGCTCTCCTCTGTTATAGGCTTCCCCGCGAAGTATAGTGCTAGGGCTGCATGTATGTACGCCTTACCCTCCTGGGGCATACATTACACCTCCAGCATATTCAATCTAGTCTAACCCTTAAAAAGTAGTGGTTTTAGTTTTAAAACCCGAATAGGCTTTCCAGCCCTGCTGATATATCAACCTCTTCTTCCTTCCTCTCCTCCTCTCTCCTCTCCTCCTCTACCTTAGCTTCCCTCCTCTCCTCTCTAGGCGTTACCTGCTTTACTGTTTGAACAGGTTCTAAGCCTAGGTCTTTAGCTCTCTCTCCTAGTGCTGCCACTATTAAAGCCTCCTCTACTAGAGCTCTCCTTAGCACTAGCTCTACCAGGTCCGGTGTTGGTATTGCCACGGTCTCAGCTAGGGTTGCAGCGGCTCTCACAGCCTCTAGTAGTGCTAGGCTTGCAACCTCAGGTATCTCTATGTAGGCTATGCCTACTGCTAGTCTTAGGGCTTCGCTTTCAGACTCTACAAGCTCTTTCTTGAAAGACTCCAGGTCTAGCTTCAACACCTCCCCGGGTATCACGACTCCTCTATCGTAGACTGCTAGGGGTTCAACACCTATCTCGAAGGGTTTAATGTTTAGCTTTAACAGTATGCTTGCAAGCTCAGAGCTTATAACATCGCCTGGTTTAGCTACAACAGTGCTCTTCCTAACGTAGACCTTCCCACCTCTAACCTCGTAGGGTATCTTAAGCTTCCCTAGAACACCTAGCATAGGGCCTGGTGTTATATCTGTAGGCCCCTCAGGAACCACTATCTCCTTAACGGCAACCTGGCCGGGCTTAGCTTCTATAGCCACCTTCTCCGACTCCAGTAGCTTATACAGCTTGAAGGGGTTGATATCAGTGAACATAAGCATAACAGTACCCCTAAGGTAGGGCTCTACGCTTTCAGAATTCAAACCAGACTGCTCAAGAGCCTTCAGTATGAGGGTTTTCTTAGCAACCTTAAATAAAACCCTATCCCTAAGCCTCCTCCTTATAACCTGTAGCTGGGCTGCGGGGATTCCAGTTACATCAGCTATCCCAACCACAGGGTACTTCTGGAATAGATCCCTAAGCTCTCTAACAACCTCAACCTTCCAAGGCTGTATCTTAACACTCCTCCTACCCACAAGCACAGCTACAACCCCCCATCGAACCCTCTATTGAAACATACACGGCTCACCATAGAACTCCATAGTGGGCTTAGGAAGCTCCCCAGGGTGTGACGCGGCTCACGATAATCTACTAGCCTGTCTTCAACCATAAAACGTTTAATGTGATGGGAGGGCATCTCCGAGAACCTCGCTTACAAGGGTTTCAGCTCAACAGGGGGTGACATGGTCCTCTTGATATAGATAGCTCCTATCCTCTGAGGTCCTAGCTTAGACTCTACTAGATCCAGTACTGTTAAGGCGTTCTCAGCTAAGTCCTCAACGTTCATATCCTCCGTTCCAATACTACAAGCTATTTGAGGTTGGTTTCTAATCCTAACCCACACAGCTCTACTATATCTATCCACAAGCTCCCTTACATTAGCGTTCGGCGGCACAGGGATTGGAGCTTTACCTCTAGGCCCTAAGGCTGGGCCGAGCACCTTCCCGGCAACGCCCATTATATCTGCTCTCACAAGAACCCAGTCGCATCTCTCAGCCACTCTCTTAGCATCCTTCTTGCTAAGAGCCTGTATATCGTCTCTAGAGTAGACTTCAACTCCAAGCTTCCTAGCCTCCAATAGCATGTCACCCTCTGCTACGAAGCAGACCCTCTGAGCCCTCCCTACGCCTCTAGGGAGGATAACGACCTCTCTTAGCCTAGCCTCTTGTGACTTAAGATCTAAACCACTTAAAACCACAATCAACTCTACGCTCTGCTTAAACCTCCTAGGCTTACCTACCTCCAGGCTCCCCTTAATAGACTCTATTATAGCCTCCCTACTAAATGGCATAACCGACTCCCTAGGATCATATTATACCGAGGCTTAAAACGTTAAGCTGAGATCCATTTATCCTCGTACCTAGCCAGTACATGGTCGTAAGCTCCTCTATCAACCTCCATTGAGACAACCTTAGGATCCTTCCCGTCAACGGTTATACCTATGCTCCTAGCGGATCCAAGCACAGTCTTAACCGCAGCCTTTAAGCTCCTAGCTAGGAGATCCTGCTTCTTCTCTAAAGCTATCTCAACAACCTTCTCGAACGGGAGATCCCCGATCTTCTTATGAGCTGGATCCCCGCTAGGCTCTGAAGCCCCTACAGCTTTCAACAACAACTCTGTAATAGTAGGCTTAACTCCCAACGCCAACCCCTAGGACGACAGCCGGATCTAGGGCTTTAAAGCCTTAATGACTTAAAGGAGGGGCGCGGCTCACGTGGAACCCTGCTGGGCCGCCTTAGAGCTGGGAGACCACTACTCTCTACCCTGGCTACCTGCAGATTCTACTCTTAGAGCGTACACTAGCGTTATATAGTGGGGGGCTATCCTCAGTATATCCCTTTTCGATATCATACCAATTGGCTTAAACGTTTTCTGATCTAGCACCGGTAGGTGGCCTACACCTCTAGACCCCATTAGCCTTGCCGCCTCCTCTACTGGGGTGTCTGCTAGCACGTAGAGAGGGTTTCTCATCATTATATCGCTTACCCTAACATTATCCGGGTTAAGGCCTTTTGCCACCACATGTCTCAGTATATCAGTCCTCGTCATTATACCAATTAGCCTTCCAGCCTCATCTACAACTACCACGCTTCCAACGTTCTTCTCCACCATTATAGCTGCGGCTTCCCTCACGCTATGGAATGCGTATACGTATACTAGAGGGGTGCTCATCACATCCCTAACTAGCACATCCCCCCTCACAACCTCATCCAATCTCGGAGCACCGAGGATTAAGCGTTTAACCTGACGTTAAATAGTTTTACGCCATGTCAACTAATAGCACATCCTCCAACCCCAACTCCTCTACAACTGTGTGGCTATCTCTAGCGTAATCCTCAGGTATTACAGAGCACTGGGTGTAACCTTGGTTTAGAAGCGTAAGGGCAGTCTCAGCTCTATCCACAACCAGACCCCCAGTATGGAGCTTAGCGTAGGGCTTGAAGACCGCCACCCTTCTACAACTAGTCGTGCCTATCTTAACAATCTTCCTCTTAGAGCTCCACAACACCTTCCCAGGCAACCCCACTCCTCCACCTAGCTGTATAGATGAGAGTAGGATTTTCACCTTAGAGCCTTCAAGCATCTCTATCACAGGGACTGCATCCTCCACTATTGATGTTACAACCCTCGACTCGAAAACCCCTAGGTCTAGGAGCCTAGTATCCGTTAACGCTACAAGCGTTTGCTCAGGAAACCTGTAGCTTAGTACTCTAATAAAACTACCTGCATCCACCTCCAATCCTCCCTCAAGCTCAGCCTTCGAGTCTGCCTTGGGGAGACTTGATATCATGTAACTCTCCACGGCTACGGGGAAGGCTATTAAACCCTTCTTAGACCTAACAGTGGCGAGGGGTAGGCTAAGCCTCCTCCTCCTATCAAGGGTGACGGGAGTCGCTAGCACAGCCTCTCCTACTATAGGGTCTTTTAGCAAGGCCGGGAGGCCCAGTCTATCGAGTAATGGTATTAGAAAGCTCCAGGTTATGTTAACTGTAGCCCTAGGATTACCCGGGATTCCCACCACGGGGGTCCCCTTCAGAAGCCCTACGATGGTAGGCTTTCCAGGCTTAACCCTCAAACCCCTCACTACCACGTTACCCTCGGAATCCAGTATCCTGTAGATGTAATCCTTCAACCCAACACTGGTACCTCCACTTGTAATAACTATATCCGCTAGCTCTGATGCCTTGTACAATGTTTCCCTAACGAGGTTAAAGTCATCGGGTACAATGCCTAGATCAACTACATCGTAACCTAGAACCCCTAGGACGTTCTTGAGATAGTGCCTGTTAGACTCATATACACCTCCAACCCTATACTGTGATCCAGGCTCTAATAGCTCATCCCCGCTACTAAAAACAGCCACCCTGACACGTCTAGAAGCTTTAACAAACCTAAAACCCTGGGATGCTAGGGCGGCCACGAGATCCGGGTAACCCCTAGCACCTCTAGGGGCTATTAGATCTCCTGGAGCTACATCACTGGCAGGGAGGGCGAGCCCGCTACCGGGCTGCGGGGTGTAGGTGAATAGAGCGTAACCCCCATCTACAACTACATCCTCTAATGGAATAACGGCATCAGCCCCCCTAGGTATGATAGCCCCTGTATCTACCTGTATACACTCACCGTACCCAAGATCTAGCACCCTCGAATCCCCAATCCTCGAGTAGCCGGAGATCCTTAACGCAACCGGGTTACTATTAGAGGCTCCAGCCAGGCTAGAAGCGGATACAGCGAAACCATCAAGAGTAGACCTAACAGTAGGTGGTAGTGGGATGAGAGCTTTAACAGGCTCAGCTATAAGCCTCCCATGAAGATCCCCCAGCTCTACCATGGAAGACTCTCGGAGAACCCTCTCAGCAACACTCCTCCCGAAAACCGCGTATACCGCTTCAATAGCCTCCCCGGGCTCCAGCAACCTCAAGTATGAAGCGCCCTGGGTTAAAGCTTTAGTCTACTTGTTTTAAAAAGCTTTAGTCTATAAAGTGTAAGGTGGATATCGGGGTAGGTGTCTAGTTGGGTAAAGAGGCGACTATATGGGAGCACCTAGAGGAGTTAGTTATAAGGCTTAGGAGAGCTCTCATAGCGTTCGCCATAGCAACCCTCATAGTACCATTCATACCTATAAGCCTTTCATCGTACACACCGCTACTCTACGTAGTCCCTAAGATGGTCCTAGACTATGTTGTCCCCGAGACCATAGAGGTTGGAGGTCGTATAATAGAGGTGAAGCTTACAGCTGAAAGCCCCTTCGCTGGGCTTAGGATACTTATGTACTCAGCGATCCTCATAGGCTTCTTAACCTCCAGCCCTTACATAGCTTACCAGATCTACGCCTTCATAGAGCCAGCCTTATACCCTCATGAGAAGAGGTGGATTAAGCTGGGAGGCGCTGTAGCAATAGCCTTATTCCTACTAGGGGTCTCCATCGCATTGTTAATAGTGCTCCCCTTCACCTACAAGGTGATGTTCATACTATCAGCTACAGTGGCTGCAGATAGGCTTGTATCGTATGCCTCCCTAGAGGATATAATGTCCTCAGCCATACTAATAACCCTAGCTACAGGGGTTGCATTCGAAGTACCACTAATAATCTTCATCCTAGTCTATGCAGGGGTCGTCGAGATACCGTCGCTAACAGGTAATGTTATGAGAGCTCTACTCCTAGCATCAGCGGTTATAGCAGCTCTTGTAAGCCCCGACCCCTCAGGGGTGGGTATGCTTCTACTCCTCATACCTTATTATATGTTGATAGTGGTAGCGGTAACCCTAGCTAAGTTTCTAAAGAGCAGGAGAACCTAAGACCAGCTATCGTGTTTTTACACTGGGGTCGTGGCCTCCCAGCCTTGAAATATGATGTCCTAAGGGATGGAGGCTGAATGGAGAGATGTGGAGTGTGCTTCCAAGGCGGAGATTCGACAAACTGCCCGGGGGGAGTGTGGGGTTAAACCCACGCTCCTAGGGATGTGGGGAGACTCGCCCTTCGAAAGAGGGGCGAGGAGGTCATTTCAACATCCTAATCTCCACCTTACATGGTATTGGTAGCTTGCTAGCACCCTTATTTAGGGCTTCTTTCACAATATCCTCAGCACCACTCCTAGCCCAAACCTCTAGGATCACGGTGCCTGGGTATACTCTGGCTGCTGATCCTACAGGTTTACCGAAGGCTAGCCTCATACCATCTTGTAGCCTATCGGCTCCAGCGAACGCCATCATCTTATTCTCTCTAAGCACATGGTGGGGGTATACTCTTACTCTGAAGTAGAAGTTGGCTTCGCCAAGCTTAGATGCTAGGCTTTTGTTAACCATGACTCTAGCTGCCTCTAAAGCATTATGTCTAACGTTTCCAGCCTCTAGAGCTACCAGCTCTCCTTTAACCTCAGCCTCCTCCAGTAGAGCCCTATTACCCATCTCGAACTTCGTTATCTTAGGCGGTGGGACTCCCGGTATATACTCCTTCCTAGTGTAGGGCGGCCCACTGAAATGCGTATAACACCTAGCAGGTCTCAGGGGCAAAACCAACCACCTCCCAGTCAAGCATACCTAGCCTCTAGTGTTCCTTTAAAGCTAATAACCTTAACGTTTAACACTCAACCTTAACCTAGTATACCTAGGCTCCGTCAAACCAGCTCTCTCTAGGAGCTCGCACAGCTTACACAAACCCCTACCCTGTGTTGTTAGAGCTCCACACCTAGAGCAGGTGGACGTTGACCCCTTAGGCTCAACCGTTTTAATGGCGTCCTGGAGGGTTTTATCAAAGTATTCTAGCAGTCTTAACAGGGATCCAGGATGCTCTCTCTCCAGGTCATAGAGTGCGATTCTAACCTTAGCTCTTAAGGTTGGATTCTCCTCGATGAACATGCACTCCGCCTCCTGAAACCTGAAGCCCCTAAGCATAGCGTAGGTGGCCGTCTCCCACTCATACACCTTCCTAAGGGGTTTAACCCTCCTAACGCCACCCTCAGGGTGGGGGCTTAGGGGGTGTACCTTAACCACGCTGATAACATCGCCTCTAAGCATGTTTATGACAAGAGTTTGAACCTCATCATCGAGGTTGTGAGCAGTAGCAACCTTCGAGGCTCCAAGCATCCTAGCATAGTAGTCCATGATATGCCTCCTGCTGAGACCACAGAAAGTGCAAGCAGACTCAACCAAACCCCTAGATCTAGCCTCGCGAACCATCTCGTACACACTTAAACCAACGTAATCCCTAACACTGACGACGACAACGTCAACCCCATAGCTCTTAGCGAAGTTAACCAAAGCCCTAACATCATCCTCCCTATTATAGCCAGGAATACCCTCAATAATGGAGAGGCCTATAAGCCTAGAAGCCTTATACCTTAAGGCGAGGGATTCAAGCATAACATAGCTATCCTTACCACCACTAACAGCTAGGAGAACAGAGTCACCAGGCCCAATCAAACCCCACCTCTCAACCTCACCCCAAACACGAGACCTAACACTCTCAACAAAACACTCACCACACAACCTCAAACCACTATAAGCCTGGAAAACCCTAGCACCCCTCAAACCACAAACATCGCAAACAACCAGCAGGAAACCCCTCCAAAACACAAAAAGTAACCCTCAAACCGTAAATAAGCGAATTCGTAAAACCTCCTAGCCTAAGCAGGGAAGCTCAAAATAGCATAACCACGTAAACCCTAGAACCACTCATTACACCAGGACTCGTGGACCTAAGAGCCCTAAAGGTATAGTAGCGACCCTAAAGCTTTTAGCTTAGGACTAATGCTATCTAAGAAAGCCCCTTAAGAGGTAGAGGTCGAGCTATGAGCGATTAGGGTCGCAACGCTTTGACCCCCTTGGAGGCTAAGAATGGTGAGAAAGCTTAGTTCACAACGCTAGAACTCCAACTTTCTCAAGCTTCCCTGTCTTAACGTTAGGTGTTAAACCTAGGATCTCAAGTGTCGCAAGGCCCACTATCACCCAATTGTCGACGTTCAACATGCTAAGCCTATCCCTGAGCCTCTCAGGGAAACTTATTATAGCAACATGGGCTCCTGGGAGCTCCTCATCTTCAACTCTAAGCTTGTCAACGATAGCAAGCAAACCCTTAACCTCATGTCCATCAGCAACAGTTAAGCTAAGCTCTCTCCCCGTCATCCTAACACCAATATCCCTAGCAACAATTTCATCTAATAGTGTGAGAGACGCTCCCGTATCAACAATGGCAAGACCTTTCCTAGAACCTCTAAATCCTACAACCTCAATGCTAGCTTTAACGAGCACTAGATAACCACCATTAAGCTCTTGTTAAAAAGAGTTTTTATAGCCTTTGCTTAGCTCTCAATATGGTTTAAAAAGATTCCTTAAAAAGAAAGAGTGGGAGGGGAGAGGATTCGATGTTTAGTTTAACTTCTTCCCCTTGTTATAGCCGTGACTATTAGGGCTACTATTATGTTGACTATTAGTGCGTAGAGTGAGGCTTCTCCAGCAGGGAATCTAAGTGATGGTGGGGTTCCGAAGTACTTAGCTGTTTGAACGCTCATTATGAGTACTAGTGCTGCTCCAATTGCTAGCCCTGCGATTGCACCGTACTTGTTTATGTATACTCTCTTCGTCGGGAATATTGCTTGTAGGAGTGCTGGTAGCACTTGCAATCCGCCTCCCGCAGCTATAGCTACTATGTCGAAGATGAGGCCGGGTCTCTGGATCGCTAGGTACCATCCTACCAGGCCGAAGAATATTATGAGGGCTCTAGACACCCATACAAGTGAGGATTCGCTAGCCCCGGGGTTGATCCTCTGGTAAATGTCTCGTGTCAGGATCATAGATATACTGCCTATAAAGCTATCTAGAGTGCTCATAGCGGCTGCCGCTGCCCCAGCTAGTAGGAGTCCTGCCACTACCGGGTGGGTGAACGTGTATATCATGTAGGCCATTACAGCGTCTGCTGATCCATATTTATTTGTTAGAGCTTTTATAAACCCTGGTTCAAGCCCTGGAGCTCCCTTAACGTTTAGAACTGCAGCCGTCAGCCCTACCAGCATTGCTGGTATGTAGAAGCTTGAGAGGTATAATGCTGTTAGAGCTGAGGTCCACTTAAGAGTCTTAGTGTCTCTGGCAGCGTAGAACTTTATCCAGAGATGCGGTAGTATCATGACTCCAACTCCGAATACTATTATGTTGCCTACGAGTAGCTGGGCTTTCCAGTTTAACGTTAGAAGCTCTGGCTTAACCTCTCTCACGGCCGCGAACATCTCAGAAGGGCCTCCTGGGAAGAACTTGTATAGTATCAGTAATCCTGCTAGCCACACGCCTAGGTACATCCATATGCCCTGAAGTATATCGGTCCAGTAGGCTGCTCTAAGACCCCCTATGGCTACGTATAGTGCTGCAGTCAGGACTAGTATTAGGGATCCAACCTCATATGATATCCTGCCCCCACTAGCTATACTAGCCACTATCCCCAACCCTATTGCCTGTACAGTTATATAGCCTACGATGAAGATAGCCCACACTATAGCTGTGATGACCCTCAGGAGCTCGCTGTTAAACCTATCAGCTAGAAGATCTGATGGTGAGATATAGCCTCTAGCCTTACCCAACAGGTATATCCTCTTCCCAATAACATAGCCTACTATGCCAGCTAGCGTAGTCCAGGCGAAAGCCCCAATCCAGAAGGTTACACCTGTTGTTGCAAACGTAGCGACACTCGCAAGGAAGGCGAACGCGGAGTGGTATGTTGAAGCGGTTGCTAGGAAGAGCACTAGGAGACCCGCAGTTCTACTTAGAAGGTAGAAGTCGTCAAGAGTCTTTTTTAAAACCCTCGTGGCGTAGTAGCCGAGGCCTATCGTCAATACAAGGTACAGTATGATGATGCTCGTAGCTACAGTCCACGCCTCAACCACCACCCATCACCTCCAAACCCTCCAGGCAGCCACGAACACTACTACCATCAACGCCACCCATAGGGTTAACGTGTAAAGTAGCGGAGGGCTCATATTAATGAAGGTAGCGTCAGATCTGTTGAAGAGGTATACAAGCAGGAGGCCTACATAGACTATAACGGTGATTGCTGCGAGGAGCAGGGAGAGAGGCTCCTTGAATGATATCTTAAGCTCCTCCTCTAAGCTCACATGGACCACCTCGACCGCGTCTAGTATAGCGTCTAAGGGGTATTTAAGCTTTAAGATCTAACAATAAGTAACTGCGGTGGCTTACGTTGATTGTAGCTGTTGATATTGGTGGGACCTTCACTGACTTCGTGTACGTTAGGGGGGATGGTTCTCTTGGTTTCTATAAGGTTCTCTCCACCCCTCGTAGCCCTGAGGTTGCTGTTTTAGAGGGTTTGCATGTCCTCGGTGGTGCTAGTTTTGTTGTCCACGCTACCACTATTGCTACTAATGCTTTGAGGGGCCAGGTTGGCTTGGAGCTCCCGAGGGTTGCTCTTGTTACTACTAGGGGGTTTAGGGATGTTGTTGAGATCGGTAGGCAGAATAGGCCTAGGCTCTACGACCCCCTCTTTGAGAAGCCCAGGCCTCTAGTCCCTAGGGATCTTAGGTTTGAGGTTGACGAGAGGGTTGACTTTAAAGGTTCTATCCTGAAGCCCCTTGATGTTAGAGAGTTGGAGTCTCTCGGTTCTAGGCTCGGAGCTCTTGGTGTTGAGAGTGCTGCTATAGTATTCCTACACTCCTACGCTAACCCTGTTCACGAGGTTCTAGCTGAGAGTGTTTTATCCAAGCACGTTGGCTACGTGTCTCCATCCTATAAGGTGGCCCCAGAGCCTAGGGAGTATGAGAGGACCTCGACCACGGTTGTTAACGCAACCTTGATGCCCATAGTGTCCGGCTACCTTGAGAGGCTTATCAAGGGCTTGAGGGAGCTTGGGGTTATGGAGCTTAGCATAATGTCTAGCTCCGGTGGTCTTGTAACCGTTGAGGAGGCCATGGTTAGACCTGTTCAGATCGTTGAGAGCGGGCCCGCAGCGGGGGTTATCGCTACAGCTGAGCTTTCAAGGATGCTAGGCATCCCTAGGGCTATAGGCTTTGATATGGGTGGTACCACTGCTAAAGCTGGTACTGTTGTTGATTTCGAGGTTGAGGTTACAAGCGAGTACGAGGTTGGAGGTGAGGCTCACCACGGTAGGATTGTTAAGGGCTCAGGCTACCCTGTTAGATTCCCCTTCGTAGACCTAGCTGAGGTCTCGGCAGGAGGGGGTAGCATTATATGGAGGGATGAGGTTGGAGCCCTCAGGGTAGGCCCTATAAGTGCTGGTGCAGACCCGGGCCCCGTGTGCTACGGGAGGGGTGGTGTTAGGCCTACGATAACAGATGCAAACCTAGCCCTCGGAAGGATAGGGGATTACATGCTGGGCGGTGCTATGAAGCTTGATATGAGTGCTTCCATCAAGGCACTCCAAGCCCTAGGGGATCCAGAGGTTGTAGCATGGGAGGCTATTAGCATAGCTAACCTTGAGATGGCCAGGGCTATAAGGCTTGTGACTGTCGAGAGGGGCTTGGACCCAGCTGACTTCACCCTAGTAGCCTTCGGTGGAGCTGGGCCTCAGCACGCTGTTGAGATTGCAGAGGAGCTAGGGGTTAGAAGTGTTGTGGTGCCACCGCACCCGGGTTTATTCAGTGCACTAGGGCTACTCCTAGCTGATTGGAGGTTTGAAGCTAGGGTAGCTTACCCGGTAGACTTGGAGGAGGCCTACTTGAAGCTTGAAGGGGAGCTCCTAGGAAGGCTTGGGAGGGTTGATTACTTCGTTAGATATGCTGATGTAAGGTATGAGGGTCAAGGGTGGGAGCTAACGGTGCCAGCCGGTAGGCCGGCTAGGCTCGATGATGTTAGGAGGGCTTTTGAGGAGAAGCACCTAGCAACATATGGTTTCACTCTTGAGGATAGGAGTGTGGAGGTTGTCTTAGCTAGGGTTTTCGCGGTGATAAGGAGGGTTAAGCCGGGCCTCCCGAAGCCTAGAGCTCTAGGAGAGCCTAGGGTGAAGGTGGTTAGGAAGGTTTACTTCAAGGACGGCTGGGTTAACACCCCGGTCTACTGGAGGGACGACCTACCGGTAGGCTACAAGATTGAGGGGCCTGCTATAGTTGAGGAGTACGATTCAACAACGGTCATACCACCAGGCTGGGTTGCAGTTGTAGGGGGTCACGGGGAGCTTAGGATCGGGGTGGTTTAAATGGTATCCTGGGAGCTCATACACAAGGCTACAATATTCATAGCTGAGGAGATGGGCGTTGCCCTGAAGAGGTCAGCGTTCTCCCCTAACATCAGGGAGAGGATGGACCATAGCTGTGCTGTGCTCGATAGCGAGGGCAGGATTGTAGCTCAGGCTGAGCACATACCAGTACATCTAGGGTCGTTCAGGGTAGGTGTACTTAATACGCTAAGGTGGCTTGAGAGGGAGGGCGTTGAGCTGGAGGACGGTGATATGGTGGTGTTAAACGACCCATACATATCTGGAACGCATTTAAACGATGTAATGGTGCTAGCCCCCGTCTACGTAGGTGGGAGGCTGGTGGCATATGTTGTTAATAAAGCTCACCACGTAGATGTGGGGGGCCCTATACCGGGTAGTATGAACCCAAACGCTAGGACCATATACGAGGAGGGATTGATAGTACCTCCAGTTAAGATGGTGAGGAGGGGGTCTGTGGATAGGGATTTGTTAAGGCTTGTAGTGGAGAACAGTAAAACCCCCAGGGTTGCCGTAGGCGATTTGAATGCACAGATCGCAGCTAACAGGGTCGGCTCTAGGAGGGTTTCAGAGCTTATTAGCAAGTATGGTTTAGAAGCTATAGTGGAGGGTTGGAGGAAGGCTGTAGACTATGCCCGTAAGCTTACACTAAATGGTATGACCTCCTGGAGTCGTGGTGTGTACGAGTCCACTGACTACCTTGAGCTCCCAGATAGGGATCTCGTGTTGAAATGCACCCTTGAGATTAAAGGTGATGGTGTTAGGGTGGACTTCACAGGGTCATCGGAGCAGGTTCAGGCTCCCTTGAATGCTGTGTATGGTGTAACATTCTCTGCGACAACTTATGCTGTAAGAGTTGCTGTTAAAGAAGATATACCGGTTAACGAGGGCTTCTACAGCCTCGTAGACGTTGTAGCACCTGAAGGCTCTATAGTCAATCCTAGGAAACCCGCTCCTGTAGCTGGTGGTAACGTGGAGACAAGCCAGAGGATAGCAGATGTAGTTTTAAGAGCTCTAGCTGAAGCCGTACCAGACAGGGTACCAGCAGCCGGGTCTGGTACGATGATTAATGTGATGCTAGGCGGCTACGATGAGGAGAGAGGGTACTGGGCGTACTATGAAACCATCGGTGGGGGGACCGGAGGGAGACCTGGCAAAGATGGGGTTAGCGGTGTCCACGTGAACATGACGAATACTCTAAACACGCCAATAGAGGTAGCCGAGAGATCGTACCCTATACTATACACAGCTTATAGGATAAGAGAGGGTAGTGGAGGCAAGGGGAGGTATAGAGGGGGTGATGGGATAATAAGAGCCTTCAAGGCACTAAAACCAGCAAGACTATCAATCCTAGCTGAGAGGTTTAAACACAAACCATACGGCCTATGGGGCGGTGAGCCTGGGAAACCAGCTAGGGTAATCGTAAGGAGGAGCAATGGGTTGGAGGATTTAATGCCCAGCAAGTTTACAACGGACCTGGAGCCCGGAGATGAGGTTATAGTAGAGACTCCAGGAGGAGGAGGCTGGGGGGTTTAGGCGGAGTTCTCCCGCACTTGTAAGCTGATGGCTTCCCGCCTTGAGAAGGTGAGGCTTCGAGTTGTGGACTGTATAGTGACTGTATAGTGCTATGTTTTTAAGGTGTGCTCCCCTTTAAGTATCCCTTTGGGAGTTTGTATGCCCGGTAAGGTTAGGTTGGCTGTTGTGGTTTCAGAGTTCAACTTCGATGTTACCTGGATTATGCTTGAGAAGGCTTTAGACCATGCTAAGTTCCTCGATGCCGAGGTTACTATTGTCTACAAGGTTCCAGGTACATATGATACACCCTATGGTGTTATGGAGGTTATTAGGCTTGACTATGTCGATGCTGTTGTAGTTCTGGGAGCTGTTATTCAGGGTGAGACTAAACATGATGAGGTTGTAGCCCATCAGGCTGCTAGAAAGCTCCTAGATTTAGGGGTTCAGTACGGTAAGCCTGTTACACTAGGCGTTATAGGACCTGGGGTTTCTAGGGTTCAAGCTCTTGAGAGGGCTGAGGAGTATGCTAGAAGGGCTGTTGAATCCGCTATTAAGCTAGCTAGGAGGAGGAAGGTTGTAGAGTCTGCTAGGTATGAGGGGAAGACTATAATTGTTGAGTGAGGTGCTTAGATCTTGGAGTCTAGGGCTCTCAACACTCGTATAACAGTGTTGGAGCAGATTGGCTATAGGGAGTGGACTGAGGGTCTCGGGAGTGATAGGGAGTGGCTTATACAGAGGGTTCAGGCGGAGTTGTACCTAGCGTTACAGGATGTGGCTACAAAGCATGGAGCTTTCTCCATGCCTGCTAGGTACGACTACATGCTAATACTCTCGTCAAACGTGGGATATGAAGCGCTTGTTGAGATGCTAGATGTTGCTAGGAGCTACTCCAAAGTAGGGGTTAGGATGGCGAGCTCCTGCGACCTAAGCCCTGTAGACGCTGAGGCTAGGGCGTTCAAATTACTTGCTAAAACCGAGATTGGAGGCCTAACTTATACAAGTTGCCCTGGAGAAGAGGTGGTAGCGATAGCTCACCTAGATTTAAATAACATAACTGGAGCGACAGCCTATGAAGGTGTTACAAGATCATACCACAGGATCATAAGCCTCCTAGGAAGACTCGCAACGGTAGCTGAGAGTGGGGGAGGTATAGCGCAGTACCTAGGAGGGGACAACATACTAGTAATACTACCACCTCTAAACTACATAGGCTTAGCTGAGAGGCTCGTAGAGGAGGGTGACCTGAAGGCTGGCATAGGGGTATCGAAGACGGCTAGGGAAGCACTAAGACTAGCGGCTAGAGCACTCCACGACCTCAGGCTTGCAAGAGATAGGAGGATCATAGCTTACGCTAACATATAGCCTTTACATTACACTTAAACCTTCAAACCTTCAAGTAGACCACCTAGGTCAGGCTCGCTAGGGCTTAGAGAGGATAATAGGATATTATGTTTAAACAATACTAGCCACTAGGGGGTGGATCTTTTGGGAGAGCCTAGTGGGGGGCGTGAGGATAAGGTTTTAGTGAAGGTTGAACTTTCTAGAGGTGAGTATGAGGCTCTAAAGGCTATTGCTAGGAGGGAGGGTTATAGTTTGGTATCAGACTATCTTAGGGGGCTCGCTAGGGATGTGATAGAGGGGAGGGTTGGTAGGGGTGCTGGCGAGGGGGAGCAGGCTGAGGCTCTGGCTAGGAGGCTTGAAAGGATTGTGGTAGACCTGTTAAACCCCTATACTGGTAAGATAGATGAGATAGCTAGGAGGCTAGCAGACTTAGTAGAGCTGGTGGAGAGGAGCGAGGTTGAGAAGCCCAGAGAGGTTTCGAGGGAGAGGCTTAAGGAGGTTAAGAGAGCTCCGTCAACAGCTATCGAGAGGTTGAAGGAGCAAGGGGCTGTGTTCCAGGAGGATGTGCAGTGGATGAAATCCCCTGAGAGGTTCTTTGAAAAATTGAAGAAGGAGGGGGCTGTGGTGGTTAGCATTGGCGGGGAGAGGGTAGCTCTAGACCCGGACTTCTGGGCGAGGTTTGAGGATGAAGTAGGTAAGATAAGTGTAGGTGATCTAGAAGAAGCTGTAGGCTTGCTGGAGGTCGCATTAGGGGAGGCAGCGGGGAGACTCTTAAGGAAGATGGCGAAGGCTGGGATGGCTGTGTACGATGAAGATATGGGGATGTGGATTTTAAAGACCCCGCAGTAGCTTGTCTCTGAGGCTTTAAGCCCACCGGTTATTGCAAGTTAACCTAGGATCTTCGATATTCTCGTTAGAACCCTTCTACCTCTAGCTGTTACTAATACTAAATCCTCTACTCTTATCCCGTGAAGCCCTGGTATGTATATCCCCGGTTCCACTGTTACAACCATACCCTTCTCCAGTACAGTCTTCGAGGCAGGTCTTAGGTAGGGTTCCTCGTGTATCTCAACACCAACACCGTGGCCTAAACCGTGGGTGAAATACGAAGACATTCCTCCTTTCTCTAGAACGAGCCTAGCTGATCTATCAGGCTCCCATGCTTCAACACCGGGTGCTATGGTATCTATAGCTGACTCCTGCGCCTCTACGACCATCTCTATCTTCTTCCTGAACTCAGCCCCTCCCGCCCCCCACCACAGTGTCCTTGTTAGGTCGCTGTGATAGCCTGCTAGTACCGCCCCTAGATCTACTAGTAGGGGTCCTGGTAGTGTTAGCTTCATCTGGGTAGGTGTATGATGGGGGTATGCTGTGTTCTCGTAGAATGCTGTTATAGTTGGGAAAGCCTCTCCCCACGCACCAAGCCTTCTCATGTTAAGGCTGGCGTGCCCTGAGAGCTCAAGCTCTGTAACCCCCTCCCTAGCCTCTCCAAGAACCCTCCTCATAGTATCCTCAGCTATCCTAAGCGATGCTTCTATGGCTTCAACCTCCCAGTCGCTCTTAGCACTCCTAATCTTAGCTACATCACCACTAGAATCCACTAGCTGAATCTTAACCTCAAGGGCTCTAATTATACTGCTAGGAGCCCAGTTTAAATCAACACCTACAGCGTGGGAACCCCTTCTACACTCTTCAACAATCTTAACCACAGCATCCTGCAACCCCCCTACTATCAAATCCCTACCGGGTACATCGCCTTTAATAGCCTCCTCTCCAGCTCTATAGAAAGCCTTAACCTCCACGTCGCGCGGAGAGCTAGCAGAGGCCCTGTGATAGTCTAGGAGAGGCACTAGCATTACATCCCCACATTCCCTTGAAAGGATTAGAGCTCCACTAGGCTCTCTCAAGCCTGTAGCGTAGACAATGTTACCCTTACCTAGGAGTACCAGTACCTCTAAACCCCTAGCTTCCATGTAGCTTTTAAGCTTAAGCCTGTTAGAATCAAAGGATCCTAAACGGGCCTCCAAGCTCATACAACCCTAACCCTGTTAACCTTCTTATTCTGCCAACTATAGCTACGGAGCCTCCTACTCCTCCCGAAACCACAAGCTGCGCAATAGCCTTTAGCTACATTATATGATCTCCTACCACACCTCCTACAAACAATGTGGCTCTTACTCCTACCATGCTTCCCAAAAGACGTAGTCCCCTTAACCAAAACCCCACACCATCAAAGAGTTACTTAGGCGCCGGGCTTATCAGTATAACGTTATCCCCTCTAATCAAGACTAAACCCAGCATCCTCGAAGACTCACTATCAACCTCCTCGGCATTCTCAACTATAAGGTTAAGATGTTGATCGTAGCTCTTCAACACACCCTTAATACCCTTCCCACCCTTAAGCTTTATAAGCACACTACTACCAACATAGTTCTTAAGCTCCCTAAACGTAGAGGGGCTCAACTGGCTCATCTCAAGCACCACAACACATTCTTTAAACCAAAACTCTTATACATTCCTCCCAATAGTCGGAGCCACAAAGGATTTAGAGAGCTCTCAGCTTCAGTGGAGGCGCGGAAGAGGATTACAATTGAACACCCCGTCTTCGGTTAAAGTCCCCGAACCTTAGCTTAATCGCTCTAGTTTGGGCTATAGTTTTTAAGGGTAGAGTAGTGGAGTTCCTGCTCGGTAGCAGGGTTATGGATGGTGCGATCAAGCCTGTTAGAAGGCATCCTTTGCAGAAGCGGTTTGTTAGGGAGCTTTTGGAGGAGCTCGTGAAACGTTACCCTTCGTTTCCGATGCGTGATGCTAAGTTGGTTGAGGTTGCGGAGTTCGAGGGTTTCACACTCTACATGTTCGACGGTAAGGCGGCTTTCTTCAGGGTTGGGAGTACGCTGATCCCGGCTTTGAGTTTGCTTCTCGACATAGGTTACGGTTGGCTTCCTCAGGTTTATGTTGATAGGGGTGCTGCTAGGGCTATGGTCAGGGGGGCTGATCTCATGGTTCCAGGTGTTAGGAGGATCTCCGGGGATTTTGGTATTGGATCTATCGTAGTTATAATTGATGAGGAGTCCAAATCTCCCGTTGCTGTAGGGGAGGCTCTCGTCGATTCTAGAAGCTTATCTGAGAGTGTTGCTGGAGGTGGTAGGGGGAAGGCTTTTAGAAACCTACACCATGTTGGTGATAGGCTGTGGAATGCGGTTGCGCTAATAAGATAGCATTACTCTAACCTTAGAGCTTCTAGGGTAAAGCTTGACCGATTCAAGGTTCTCTGGTATCAGGAGCTCTGGGGGGGCTTCAAACCCTAGTTTATCCCACGACTCCTTAACGCTCTGAGCTAGGCTGAGAAGCGCTGAGGGCTCCCCATGGTTGAGTATAATTGTTTTAGGTTTAGGTCTAAGATATCTCAGAAACTGTATTAGCTCACTTCTAGTAGAGTGGCCTGTGAAACCTTCTATTGACACAACGTCCATCTTAACCTTAACCTTCCTCACGCTCGAATCATCCCTAACCTCAACCTCCCTCTCTCCATCAGCAAGCCTCCTAGCTAGAGTCCCCGGGGCTTGGTAGCTAACAAACCCCAGTATATTCCTCTCATCCTCAGCTAGGTTCTTGAAGTACTCTATGACAGGGCCTCCCGTCATCATACCGCTTGTGCTCACTATCACCGCAGGACCCTGACTGTATATAGCCTCCTGCCTCTTAGACTCGTCATTAACGTAGACTATGTTAGATCCTATGAAGGGGTTCTCGCCCTGATATAGCATTGCGTCCCTCACAGGCTTTGCTAGGAGCTCCGGATACTCTGTGTATAAGGCTGTCACCTCATATATCATCCCATCAACGTACACTGGAACCTCCGGGATCTTCTTCTCCTTCAACGCTGTGTTCAATACATACAGTATGTCCTGGCCCCTACCCACAGCCATAACCGGGATCAACAGCTTACCCCCCGTTTCCTTAATCCTATTCACTAGGGCTATGAGATCCGCCTCAGCCTTATCCCTCGGCTGCGGCTCCTTAGAACCATAGGTGCCCTCTATTATCAACGCCTCCACCCTGTGGAACTCCTCATTAGCAGGTGGCAGTAGCCTAGTCCCCCTATCACCTTTAATCCTATAATACTTCAGATCCCCTGTGTAGAGTAGGTTAAACAAACCCTGTCCTATGTGAAGGTGTACTAGGCTAGAACCTAGTATATGGCCTGCGTTGGTGAACGTTAGCTTCACATCTGGAGCTACATCAACTACAACATTGTAGTTAACAGGTACAACCCTTGTCATCATCAATGCCACCTCCTTCATAGTGAATAGAGGCTCTCTACCCTCGCCTTTAGTAAGTTCGATGAAATCTGTTAGCATCAACAACATTAAATCCCTCGTGGGGGGTGTGACGAAGACAGGCCCTCTATAGCCGAACTTGAATAGTAGGGGTACAGCAGCCATATGATCTACGTGAGCATGGCTTATTACGATAGCATCTAGATCCTCAAGCCTAAACTCTGGTGTGTTAAAGTATGGTAGTGCGTCGACACCGTTGGATGAAGGCGAGATCCCGGAATCCAGTAACACCTTACTCTCACCTGTATCAACTAGTATAGCGCTTCTGCCAACCTCGCAGAAACTCCCAAGACCTATAACTCTAATATACCTAGTACCCACAGTTATATCCCTGTATATCCTATCCCCTATCTCCCTGAGAGCCTTCCTCCTCTCAGCAGATGCCACAGCTAGATGCCTCATTATAGAGTCTAGGACACGGCTGGCCATAGGCGGCTTCCTGTAAACCTCAAGCCTCCAGCCAGTCTCAGCTAAAACCTGGTATCTTAGAGCTGCACCCTTACCCATAAGCTTTCCAGGCTTATCCGCTAAAACCCTAACCTCCCCGAGTATATCGTCGAACTGTATATCCTCAGGGGAGACGTTTACATCGCTCGGCACGAGACTCAGGATATACTCTATAGTAGCCTCCTTAGACTTACGAACCCTAGGATCCGTTCTAACAACAACCCTCTTCCTTAGAAGCTTAGCTAGCTCCTTAATCCTATCCTCGTTCTCTGATATGAACCTCGGGTTTCTAATATATACAGCTATTTCAGGCCCTTCAAACTCTATGTTGGAGACATCTGCTCCCTCCAGGAACCTTGTTATCTCCTGAACCGCTCTAACCCTAAACTCTCTCCCATACTCAGGTACCTCCTCCACCACCTTATCATAACACCTCTAACGCTAGCCCCGTCGATAGCCCGGGTATCCTTGTGTTAGGGTTAACCTCCTAAGATAACCCACCCGTATGCTTAGAAGCCTGTTATACAGTTATAGAGGTGAAGGGTATAAATTTTTCCTCGATAAACCCTCTACCCACAATTGCTATATCCACGCCATCGCCTGACGCTGCATCTCTTAGCGTTGACGCTCTTATAGCTGCAGTTGCTATCTTAACCGCCTCGTCTAAGCTTAAATCCTCCCTGTAGTGTTGCTCTAGAACTCCATAGGCTACCGGAGAGCCGGAGCCTGTTGCAGCAAGCTTCTCCTCAGTTATGCTACCGAAGAGATCTAGGAGGTATAGCCTTGGTTTAACATCGTAACCCCCCACTAAAACCTGGACTATGAAGGGCAGAGCTTTATAGGAGAATAGTATGTTAGATAGGAGTACTGCTATGCCCCTAACACTCATCCTAGCACCTGTATCCAACTCATATAGCTTAGCCTCACTCCTAAGAATATCAGCTAGCATCTGAGCATCAGCAACAAGCCCAGCCATAGTCATTACAGCGTAGTCTGTGAGCTTAACAATCTTCTTAACCCTCCTACTAGCAATCATAAAACCAGCAGTAGCCCTCTTATCAGCAGCTAACACCACATAGTCACCAGCCACTAGACCAACAGTGGTGGTCCCACTAGCTAGCATCTTCAAACGGTAATCCATCTAGGAGCCACCAAGCTCCACTAGTATCACCTAAGCTTTAAATACCTAAGCTATCAACGCCCAGAAGAGGGTGAGGGCGAGTGGGCAAACATGTTATCACAGTAATAGCCTCCATAGCCATAGTAGCATTGCTTGTACAAGCATATCCTCAAGCACACCCTGGGGGTATCATTCAAAGCCAGGAAGGGTTCGTGTTAGAGGTGTTACACATCACCAAGAGCAATCCTACCAGGAACGATGATCAAGCGATGTGGGTATGTGAGAACAATGGCATGGTGTACCTGGTGGGCCTCATAAACATCACCATGGGGGATCCTCGAGCGTTTAAGGGTAGGGTGGAGGCATGGCTTAATGGGGTAGAGTTAAAGGGCCATATCAACATTGACGGTCAACCAGGTGGTTGTGCTGTATTCAGCTCACACCTCGTAATCCCCTTCACCAACATAGCCCCTATAGGTTTCCTAGCAGATTTAAAAGCAAAGCTCATGATCTCTAAACTGGATCTAAGCAACTATACCATCAGGGATCTAGAATGGGTTCAAGGTAGTCCAATCTCAGCCATAACAGATGGCGAGTACCTATACGTTGGTGGGATCGAGGGGCCTCTGGAGATCACGGTGAGAGCGGATAAGTTTGATAGAGACTTCAATAGGGTTGCAGTGTTTAGATCAAAGGTTGAACCAGGATACGTTATACTGCCGAATAATTTGGGTTTAGAGCCTGCCAAGGGCTATCTTTGGATTGTAGGGATTAAGACTGACCTCAGCTCCATACCCCCGGTACTAAGGTGGTTTATAGATATAGTGGATTCACGTGATATGAGCTTCGTTAAAAACCTCACCTTGGATGTTGAGGGCTCTGCTTCATCCATAGCCTTTGATGGTGAAGGTAACGCTTATGTCGTTGGACTAGCACTGCCTAGGGGGAGTGCTGTTGTTAAGCTTGGCAGCGACGGCTCGATATTGAAGGTAGCGAGGTTCGATAATACTTTTATGGGAGATATTGCCTACATGCAGGGGTACCTTGTGGTTGTAGGCGGGGAGGAGCATGGTGGTTACGTGAGGAGCACTATCTACGTGCTAGATAGAGATCTAAACATGCTGGTTAAAAGGCATCTAGACGAGAAAGCCTACGACTCCTACGCCTACGGGATCCTATTGGTAGGTGATGTAGCGTACATAGCTGGGTTCGACCGGGAGCCTGGGGATTCGCAGTGGGTGTTATACGTTGTGAGACTACAGCCCCCACCGCCTCCGCCACCAACACCAGTACCCCCCACGATTACGGTAACGCCAACACCGGTACCCCCCACGGTTACTGTAACGGAGACTGTAACAGCAACTCTTACGACAACAGTAACACAGACGACAACAGCTACAACCACCATAGTCAGGCAGATAACGGTAACCTCGACTCAAACCACCACAACGACGACCACCGAGGTAAGAACGCTGACTCAAACAGTTGAGAGAATAGTAACGCAAACCACCACAGCAACACAATTTCTCACCACGACCGTGAGAGAGGTTGAGAGGGAAACCCTGAGAGTGACAGAGACTAGAACGGAGGTTACAACAGTCAGGGAAACAATGAGAGAAGTTCAGACGTTAACCTCCACGGTAACCAGCTTTGAGACACTAGTTAAAACAATTAGAGAGGAGGCTCTTAGAGTTGATGTTACGATAGCCGCCTTCATAGCAGGGTTACTTATAGCACTAGTTGTATCCCGCCTCCTACTGGGGAGATCTTAGGCTAGAACCGGCTTTCACATATTACATGTTTTTCACCTGTATCCCGAGCTCCTACCCTTCTTTATTAGACGATGGGATGGTGTGCGGGGGAGGTTGATAGCATATCTACTTTAAGCAATAGTACATGGATCTAGGGTGTTACCCTTTTGCCTGTCCCCTGCGTTAAGGTTTACAGAGTTGATGTTGAGAGAGCCCTATCCATTCTATCTAGGGCTGGTGTTCTCGATGATAGGTTTAGGTTTGGTAGGCTCGGCGATTCTATATGCATACCTGTTAGGGATGTGGAGGTTGCTTTGAGCTCCTTGAGCGGTTTGGTGGGCTTCGAGGTTTTAGAGCTCGATCTCGTGTCTAGGCCTTCTAGGCCTAGGGGTTTAGGTAGGGTTTTCGAGGGTTTGAGTAGCTATAGTGTTATAGGTGATATTCTTGTCTTTAGCCGGAGATCTGAGGTGCCTGATGTCGATGTTTATAGGAGGGCCGCACTCCACCTTATGGGTGAGCAGCCTAGGATTAAAGTTGCCTTTCTTAAACAGGATACTTTTGGGGAGTTTAGGGTTCAAAGACTCTTACATCTTGCCGGAGAGAATAGGACTAGGACTGTCCATAAAGAGTATGGCCTCTCATTCCATGTTGACATTGCCAGGGTTTATTTCAATCCTAGGCTTGCAACAGAGCATAGGAGGGTTGCCGAGGAGTCTGTTGATGGCGAGATGGTGTTAGACATGTTCTCGGGGGTGGGCGGATTTAGTGTGCACATAGCCAGTCTTAGGAATAGTAGGGTGGTATCCGTAGACTTAAACCCTGTAGCTGCAGCTCTAACAGCATTAAACGTGGTTGAGAATAGGAGGAGGTTGAAGGGGAGGGTTACAGTGTTGAGAGCCGACGCAGCATTACTACCACTAGTGCTTAAACCTGTGTTCACAAGGATAATCATGAACCACCCCACGGCATCAAAATACTATTTAGGCGAAGCCTGTAGATTAGCTGGTCGCCAGGCAATAATCCACTACTACACTAAAACCATAAACTGTAGGGAGGCTGAGATGGAAGTCGTGGAGAGGGCAAGCTCCTGTTGTAGAGAATTAGAAGTGATAGACTGTAGGAGCGTCCTAGAGTTTAGCCCCACACAAGCGATATACAATGTCACGTTTAAAATACTCAAGAACCCCGGAGGGTAGCGGGCGCTGCCTTCATCAAGGCTAAGCATATAGGTAATCTTCTCCTAAGAGCCTCTCTCCACTATTGCTTCACATCTGTAGATTTATGCAGGTGGAAGTTAACTCTTTAGCGTTAAGGTATCACCTTTCAAGGATTCAGCTAAACGTTAGGCTTCTTCTGAACACTTGGTATTGCTTTTAAGGTTTGACGCTGATAATATAATATCAAGGTTCGGCCTGTAGCTAGAGTATCGCGCTACCTGGTGGACTGTATTGTCTAATGTCGTTGTTATAGGTGATTGGGATGCTGATGGTGTTGTGGCATCAGCACAGCTAGTCTACGTTCAAGAGATGCTAGGTGTATTCCCTGTAAGATCTAGGGTTGCCGTAGATTTAATCCCCTCAGGTCCCAGGGGGTTTAGGGAGAAGGTTCAGGGTAGATGTTGGAGTCACATGCTAGTAGTCGATATACCGTTTACAAGCGATGTGGATGAAGGCTTAAGCTCTATGCTTAGAGGTGGTTGTAGGTTTAAACTCTACTACTTCGACCATCATAAGAGTACGGTTGAGAGCGTAGGTTACGTAGAGAGAGCTTACGGGGGCTTAGTGGTTACCGGGGGCTCCTCTACATCCGTTACAGTTAGGAATTTCCTGGAGAAACACGGTATTAGGATCACGCCTAGGCTTAAACTCTTCGTAGAAGCTGTTTCAGCGATAGAGGGGGGCGGTCGGGGTTTAAGCCAGGCTAATGATAAGATTATCGGGATAGTAGCCGCTATATCAAAACGCCTTAATAGAACTAAGGATCCAGGGGTTTGGTGTAAGTACGTTAAGTGGCTCGCGGACCCCATACCCTTCGACGATATAGAGTTACAGTTGGGGAGGGAGATACCAAGTTTAATAAACGAAAGCTTGAAAGCGTCAAAGGAGGCAGATGAAGAGTTAAAGGATGTAGCAACAAAGCTAGCAATGTCAGCTAAAAGGGTAGGCTATGTAAGGCTTGTTGACGCTAGAGGTAGATGGGGTAGTAGAGGAGCTTCAGCCCTAGCGTCTGCCATACACAAGATCGTCGGAGAACCTGTAGTACTACTTGTTGAGAGGACGGATGGGGTGGTAATAGTCATAATAAGATCGTCGAGAGGAGAAGCTGGGAGGATAGTGGAGATGCTACACATACTAGGTCTAATAGAGGATAAAGGAGGGCATGAGAACATAGCGGTAGCCAGGTTATCGGTTAACGTGACACTAGCACACCTAGAAAACGCCCTCCAAAGACTCTCACCTTACATAAGATGACATGAACATGCCACACGGGTATCTAGAGGGGTTCTAGGGATTTTAGCGTAAATCACCTGGTGTAAGGGGGTTACCTTAGAAGGGTTTTAAGACGAGCGGTCTAGCCTCCTCTCCTTAAATACCATCCTAGATCCCATACAGGTTTCACTAACCTCTTCCCCTCCATCACCACTCCTAACCCCCATCCTAGAGGCTCTCCTAGGGGGTTTACTACTATTGTTAGCCCCTCGCACCATTCTACTATATGATCCCCTCTTACCGTTCTTCCGTAGAGGAATCTCTTCTCTCCCTCCCAGTCTAGGGTTGCGCAGCATAGCTTCTCACCGCATAGTTTTGAGAGTTTCCTAGCTAGAGGAAGGCTTGGTTTGAACTTGTCATCTTCTATGTAGCCTAAGTACATGCCTGAGGCGTAATGGCTTTCCAGCTGTTCTAGCACCTCTACTAAATCCCTGGGCACGTCGAAGATGTCGATGTATTTAGCTTCAGGTACTTGGAGGGCCATAGGGTTAGACGCTATATCAGCTAGCTTTAAACCGCGTTCGAGTGCGAACGCCTCTAGGATCTTAGCCTCTCGTTCCAAGAGCTTCCTTAGACGTGGTTTACTTAATTGCATTCACCCTCCCCTCTTAAAGTTGATGGTTATCTTAGGAGCTCTCTTTGAATCTCCTCTATTTGATCCCATAGGGTGTCCATATTATATTTGAACTGTCTAGCTAGCTCTACCCTTGACACCATCCTACCTCCAGCTCCTTTTATAACATAGAGTATCCTCTCATCCCCCGCTATCCAGGCTTCGTGAGGAGCTCTACCTGCATCAACATCCTTCAAAAGCCTCAGGTATACCTGAACCTCGGGGAACCATAAAGCTTCCAGCTCGGCCTCGTCGAGCCTGTATGATCCGTAGTGTACGGGCTTCAACGCTATCCTAGCTAGACTTCTATACAGTCTATCCCACCCAGCTCTCCTAGCTATAGCGTTTATTGTGTAGAGAGCTCTCCTAGCCTCTAAAGGTCCTCCCCCCAGTATCTGGGTTAACAGGTGTTCTAGGTGACTCCAGGAGGGGCCTTTCACAGCACTCTCTATAGCTAGATTTACAGCTTTAACCGCTACATCTAGGTTCGCGACGTCAGGCGTATCCCGGGGTGTATGGTATAAAGCTCTAACATCCCGGCTCCAAAGGCTATGTATGCATATTGTAGGGACGCCCCTAACTGCTAAGGAGAAGCTGTCGCATTCAGGACACTCACAACACCTATTATCCACGCCCTCAGCTAGCAAGCTGTACTGAGGGCTCCCCGACACCTTGAGAGGCTCTATAGCAGCCATATCGAAGTTCACGAACAACCTTATGTTCTCTACCAACCCGGACATGTGAAGCTGGTCTACGTAAAACCTACTACCCCAAGCCCAGTACCATGATGCGTAACCTGGGGCTCCGTGCTCCTCAGCTGTGAACACAACCAACCTTGTGGTGAACCCTAAACCATGTAAGATCCTAGCTGCTACCGTTGCTTGAGCTATCCCCATTATATCGTCTAGAAACCCGCCATACCATCTATCGTGGTGAGCTCCGACTATAACAATCTCCTCACTTGAACCGGGAAGATCTAATTGTAAAGTGTACCCTGTAGACTCAATTGTAGTAGCTTCAACCTCAACGCTTACAAGAGTGTGAGAGCTAAGCTTAGAACTATAACCCTCCTCTACTACGAGAACTGGTATTGGTGTGGGGGCTCCAACACGGTAATTATAACCCCAATACCCGTTAGTAACGATCTTCCTAGGAGCGCTTGGAGACTCTACTATTAAAGCCAGAGCACCAGCCTCTGAAGCGTGAAGAGCTGCAACCTTAATATCATCCGGGTTAGCGGGCTCCCTAGCAATAGCAACCCTACCCTCAGGGAACCCTCTCCACGAAACGTGTTTAGTAGGATCCCCCTCAACTCTGAACCAAGGAGCTTTAACAGAGGCGGATTCAACGTATGGCGCTACAGCTAGGACTTCGGGATTGGGATCTAAGGTTAAACCCTTCAACCTCCAAGATAGCAACGGCACATCTACAACCTTCACTCTGCCCTCAACGTAAGACTCTATAACCCCCTTTAACCTCTCCACCTCCCTGATCTCGTCGAAAGACCCGGCTACAACCTCCACACCGTTGTAAAGCTCCTTAGAGAGCCTCACAACATCCTCTCTAATAACACTCGGTTCTACAATCATAGCCTCTCCCAAACCTTAGATCCAACGAGACCCTTTAACCTTAGCCTTTTCATAGCCCGGGAACTAGGGCATGCCACTTAGTAGTGGAGCTCGAGTTTCTATGATATTCAAGCTTAGCAAACCCTCGCTTTTCAAGGCGGGGTAGAGCTGGGGCTGATGCGAGTTATATTAGTCCTCCTCCGCACGCTTGTCAACAGGGTTTAAGCTGTGTCTATAGACTTTAGCGTGAAGAGGTCTAAGCTTGTAGATATGCTTAAGGAGCTCGGCTATATTAGGAGTTTTAAAGTTGAGAGGGCCATGCTAGCCGTTCCCAGGGAGCTTTTTGTCCCAGATGATGTTAGGGAGTACGCCTATGACGATAGACCGCTCCCCATCGGCTACGGCCAGACTATAAGTGCTCCTAGTATCGTAGCTCATATGACGGAGCTTCTAGATCCTAAACCTGGGGATAAAGTTTTGGAGATCGGGGCTGGTTCAGGATACCAAGCTGCAATCTTAGCAGAGATAGTGGGGCCGGAGGGTCGTGTATGGAGCATTGAGAGGATCCCGGAGTTAGCAGAGCTAGCTATGAGAAACCTAGGGAGGACAGGATACCTAGGTAGGGTTAGGGTGGTAGTTGGTGATGGTAGCTTAGGCTATAAGCATGAAGCACCATATGATAGAATAATGGTTACAGCGGCTGCACCGAGAATACCGGAGCCTTTGATAGAGCAGTTAAAGCCTGGAGGTAGGCTGGTAGCACCGGTAGGCCCTCTACCATTCCAGGTCCTGCTCGTTGTGGATAAGAAGGAGGATGGATCCATAGAGGTTAAAAGGGACCTGGAGGTTGTATTCGTACCGCTAATAGGGGAGTATGGGTGGAGAGATGAGAGGGAGGCTTTAGCTCAGCTCACCGAGAAAGGGGTTATAATATGATAGCACTGGGAAGGGATGCTCGGAGGGCTCCTACTCTTCATCTAACCTTCTGTGTCCACCACACTCCTCATAGCATCCAAGCTATAGGAGGTTAGGTAGGCCTTTTAAAAAGAGATGTTGGGGTTGAGCTAGGCCTTGAAGTTATAGAGGTAGATATTTTTCAACTTGCAGTGTTTTGAAGCCCTCCCTCTCGTAGAAAGCCTCGGCTATAACGTTGTTAGCCGGGTATACTGCAACTATTATCCCCGCCCCCCTCTTCCTAGCCTCTTCCTTAGCCTTTTCTAGGAGTACTGTTGCGATCCTCCTCCTCCTATACCTTGGTTTAACATAGATGTCCGTTATGACGGCTTTTGCTCTGGGCTTGTAGAAGATTCTATCGACAATCTCCAACCTTACGAGCCCAACCGGCTCCCCTGTGCTAGCATTATATGCTAGGAGCATTACCACATTGCTGCTACCAAGGGACTCTCTTACATAGTTTCTCGTTTCATCCTCTAGGTTATCTACAACCTTGAAGTGGGGGTCTAGCTCCTCGTTTAGTGTTTTAAGCCTTGCTATCATATCAGCTACTACATCTACATCATCTTCCTTAACATACCTAACCTCTATGTGCACTCTCCTACACCTCTTTAAGGTATACGCTCATGTAAGGTCTGAATCCCAGCTTCTCGTAGAACTTTTGTGCAACCACGTTCCTTGAGGGGAACTCTACTGCCATGTAGTGTATTCCCATCTTCGCCAGCTCGTTCATAGCGGACTCTATTAGGGCTGTTGCTACACCACGTCCTCTCTCCTCAGGGGAAACGTATAGCTCTTTAAGAACCCCCACTTTCCTCCTTGCTAGGAGGGGGTTCTCTAGTATGGAGCCGTACACGTAGCCTACAAGCCTGCCTTCGTACGACGCTACCAGGATTATATCACTACTAGTAATCCTAGCTCGTGCCACCTCTAAGGCCGCCCTCTTTATATCACCTGTAACCTCCATTGCTGGGTCGAACTCCTCGTTGAACGCATAGAACCTCCTCATTAGTGTTGCTAAGCTCTCCACATCGGCTTCCGTAGCCCTCCTAATCACAAGCCTGGGTTCGAACATTATGCTACCACCTCAGGTGGCTTAACTATGAGCCCAGCCTCCCATAGCTTAGCCCACTTCTCCCTAGCCACCCTTATTATGGTTGATGCTCTTTCAAACTCCTCCTTATAGGTTGTAGTTCTCCTAGCTAGCCCGAGCTCCACAGCTTTAACAGCTACGGCTGCAGCCTCTCTAGCGTAAGCCTCCCACTCCTCCATAGTGGGGATTATGTAATCCTCTCTGAGCCCCCTCTCCTCAGCGTACCTTGCTAGCTCGAAGGCAGCCGCTATTAGCATCTCATCGGTTATAGCTCTAGCGGCTACATCTAAGGCCCCTCTAAACACTGCTGGGAAGACAAGGCTATTGTTTACCTGGTTGGGGAAATCACTCCTACCAGTAGCAGTTATCCTAGCCCCAGCTTCTCTAGCCTCCCACGGCCATATCTCGGGTACCGGGTTGGCTATAGCGAATACGATAGCATCTCTGTTCATCTGAGCCACCCACTCCTTCTTTATAACACCCGGTCCTGGGGTGCTGGCTGCAACTAGTATATCGGCTCCTTTAAGGGCCTCGTCGGGGCCGGCTCCAGGCTTCAACCCCCCGCCTTTAGTTTCAACAGCTATCCTGTACTTCCACGCATGGGATAGGAAGAGCCTATCAATGTCATCTCTATCAGGGTGTAGCACTCCCTTGCTATCTAGAACAGCTATGTTATCAGCTGGAACCCCTAGTTTCCTCAATATCCTATACAATGGTATATTTGAAGCTCCAGCCCCGAAGAGCACTATCCTGCTACTCTTCAAGCTCTTACCCACGAGCTTCGCAGCGTTAACCAGGCCCGCTAGGACTGCTGTAACAGTACCCTGTTGATCGTCGTGCCATACAGGTATCCTGAGCTTCTTCTGAGCCTCCTCAAGTAGTATGAAGCACTTAGGGCTCTCAACATCCTCTAGGTTAACCCCCCCAAAGCTAGGCTCTATCCACTCAAGGAACGTTAGGAAGGATTCAAGGCTCCTAGCTCTGTGAACTAAAGGTATGGCATCAACGCCACCGAGGAACTTGAAGAGGAGAGCCTTACCCTCCATAACGGGGAGCGCCCCCTCAGGGCCGATGTTACCCAGGCCTAGAACCCTAGTGCCATCACTAACAACGGCTACGGTATTCCATCTATACGTGAGCTCAAAGCTTAGATCTGGATCCCTAGCTATAGCCCTAGAAGGTTCTGCAACCCCAGGTGTATACCATATGGAGAAATCCTCCATCCCCCTAATAGGGACCTTAGGGACGACCTCAAGCTTCCCCTTATAATGCCTATGTAGCTCAAGGGATAACTTAAACCAATCCCTCCTAGAGCTCACACAACCCACCAGCCTCTGTAACATGTGTTAGCCGAGATTAATTAATTAGCATGAAGACTGTATAGATTGTCAACTGTGGGATCAAAACTCTCCAAACAGCCTCCTAGACTCCGAGAGAGCCCTCACCAGGCTTGAAACCATGTCCTCAACGTCATCGAACACTATACGAGCTCTCAGAATAGGGTACCCTTCAATACTGGAATCAACCTCGTAGCCTACAGGCCTCCCCAACATAGCAACTATGGATGAAAACGCGATAGCAGCTCTCACATGGAAACCCACATCACTAGAACCATAGGGTAGAGGAAGGCTAGCCAGAACAGCTAAACCAACACCAGGCTCGTCCCTAACCTCAACCAGAGCACCACCAACATGAACCCTCGTAACATCACCCTCAGCCTCGAAAGAGAAACCATTATCCCTTAAAAACCTCTGTAAAACCCTCGAAGGGCCACCAACACTACCATGACCAGGAATACCCTCCTCGAAAAACTCGAAATCCCCCTCGTGAACCAAAAACCACACACCCCGCATACCAGCTCCAGCTAAACCTAAAACCCTAAAAGAGCTCGGAAGACAGGTAGAAGGTAGCAGGGTGTAAGCTGTTATGGTTATAGTGAAGTAGGTTGCCAAGACTCCACTAGCCGTTATAACCATTGCGGAACGGGGGGCGTGCACATACACCTCAGGATATAAGGTTTGCGTTGAGGGGCTCTCTAGGAGCACGTGCGCATTCTATGTTAGGAAGGGAGCGGGGGAACTCGTAGATGCTATTGGGAGGACGTGGGGTACACCTAAATCCTACGTGCTAGGTGGCTACGAGATGTAACCCTTGTAGATTTCGTGCAGGAGCTGGGTTTAAGACGTAGATGTGCTGGGTTGATACGACGCATTTATAAAGGTTCATAGCGGAGAGTTAGAGACCTGGGGGTGCTGGTTGAGCTCTAGGATCGCCTATGGGCCCCCCATATACTCTGATAGGTCTACATTCACAGATAACCTGGTTAGCCTAATACTGTTTTCTATCATACTCATTCCAATAGCATTTTTCCTCTACTACTATGTGCATGTGGATTGCTGGAGGGAATGCGAGGAGCTGTGCGAGCTAGAGCCCGCGCGTTGTGATAAGTCTTTATTATCCTGTAAGGCCTCCGCAAGGGGTATTAGTGTAGAGTGTGATAAGACCATCCTTGCCCCCTTAGTGCCGTTGATCCCTATACTGGTGATTCTCTTAGTAACTCTTAGGGGCCCCATAGAGGTCTTATTATATGAGAACATGTTAGTTGTTAGAGGAGGGCCTCTTGCCGGTGGAGATCGCAGAATTACTAGGCATGAAGTGACGAGAGTTACCCTGGAGTTCACTAGCCTTGTAAGACCAGTTTTCTATATTGGAAAACCGGGTGCCTACGTTGGAGGACAACCTGTCTACAAGGTCTGTGTTGAGAGCCCATCTAATAGCGTGTGCGTGGACTTCTACAGTATTGAGCAGGCTAAGAAGCTCCTTGAAACCATTGAGAGGGTGTGGGGTATCCGCTACACTTTAAAGTGACTTGGTAGCTTAGAGGCTCCATAGGCCTGCAGGCTCAACCTTTAGACTAAGAGCTGAGCAATCTTACTTCTAAGCTCCTCAAGGCTACCCGCTGTTATCACAACCCCCCTATCCTCGGTCATTATGGTCACTGTTTCACCCTTCCTTAGCAAGCTTTCAACCTTTCTAGCGGCTGCTACGACCGGTAGAGGTTGCCAGTTTACGTAGAGCACCTGCCTTACGTTCCTTTTCACGCACAGATGTTTAAGCATCTCAACTATGCTACCCCACCCTCTTTCAACCCATGGCAATGCTTCCACGCCACCTTTCATTCTAGCTTTCACCTCTCTCTCGTATGCTACCATGTCGACGCACTCCGCGAGTACACCCTTATGGTTTTCTATGAGGGATCTAATCCTCCTGACCATATCCTCTATATACGGCTCAACCATCTCGGCATTGAAATAAAAGTACCTGTACATCTGCGTCCTCCACTTCTCCTCAAGCTTTTCGGCACAATAGTATAGGAATGCCTCCGACTCCTCTCTTGCCCTTTGTGTTCCAAAATAAGGCATGTTCCTATCCACACAGTCTAGAAGGAAGTGTAGTGCAGCAGCATTCAGGTGAATCTCGTCGAGCGTCCCGTAATCTTTAAGGCATTCCATGAAAGCTGAAAGTCCATGATCAAGAGCGACCCCTACATTAAGCCTCCTGCTCAACATCACAGATAGAACCTCCAGCCCAATATCGTGAACACCGCATCTCCTCTCATCGTCAATAAGCTTATCAATGAATCCAATAACATGATTGGGAAGGCCTATTGAAGAACCACAGATCCTATGGACATCGTGTGAAGGCATGAACTACACCCACAGACCCTACTCCGACACTTGCAGCTTATAAACGTTAGATTTTCAATGGGAAGACTTAGCCGTGTTTAAGTGTTAGAAGCCAAGGTTTGGAGATTTAGGAGGTGGAGAGCTTCAAGGCTTCCTTAAATCATCTCCCTCAGCTCTCTTAGTTTCCCCAGTGTTCTCTACTAAAAGCCCCCATACGCTTGCAGGGAACATGCATAGCTCAACTTAACCAGCCCTGAGCATCAAGGATACGAGCTCTAGGGTTTCCACTTGGAGCTTGATCAGCTCTGCCTCGGAGCTCCTAGTCTAAGCTCCCACTGCCTTCTGATCCCCTAGATCTCTAGCCTCAACCTCGGGGGTTACTCTAATAGCATGATAGAGTAGCTAGCAACACGTCTTAGAGTCTTAGTGCACGCTAATAGGAGCTCCGGCATGAAGGTTGCCCTAGCCTGCTAGCCCTTAAGCCCGTATTGTTTTAAGTAACCCTCACGTCCATGTTTAAGCTTTAGAGCACACCAGCTTAGGGGCTTCCCTCGCAAGGTTGCCTAAGAGCTCATGGAATGGCGTGCGGTCATTGGTTAGAGGCTACCTTTAGAGATTCCAAGGGAGGCCTTCATGTTACCTTAGGCATTGACAAAGGCCTTGGCTGGCTGTTATGGGGGTTGTAAACTCTAATCGAAGGATTCCAATAGTAAAAAGTCACCTCTAACCTAGCATCCTCCCTTAGACTCTTGAGGATTATAAGGGTTCTACTAGGTAGGCTAAAGTAACCCCTAGCAAGCTATAAACTTCAAAACCGTGTATTGCTGGTTTCAGGAGCTCCTAGCTCAACCTTTTAAAGCTACAACGTGTTTAGAGGGTGAAGTCAAGCCGTTGGAGTGGGGGTTTTAGAGCTAGGTAGGATAAAGTAACCCCCGCTATCTAAGCTCATAGTAACCCCTCAACATGGCTAACAGTCTTTGGAGCTCTAACATCGAGGGTTTTTTGCTATGGTTTGAAGCTCTTGAGGTTTAGGGTCCCTCGT
>Ga0081478_147745_pt1 | contig 50890 bp, 57 predicted proteins | sample OctSprmetagenome_FD_70983 | JGI IMG/M metagenome (GOLD analysis project Ga0081478, IMG submission 70983) | Hot spring and microbial mat streamer communities from Octopus Spring Streamers, Yellowstone National Park, USA - T=80-84 v2 (version 2) | ecosystem: Environmental > Aquatic > Thermal... | reverse complement strand
TCCTTTAAGTTTCAGCCTTGCGGCCGTCCTCCCCAAGCGGCTGGCTTAACGGCTTCCCTGCGGCACTGGGCGAGGACTAACCTCGCCCAACACCTAGCCAGCATAGTTTACAGCTGGGACTACAGGGGTCTCTAATCCCTTTTGCTCCCCCAGCTTTCGTCCCTCACCGTCGGGCGCGTTCTAGCGGGCCGCCTCCGCCACTGGTGGTCCTCGGGAGATTAAAGGATTTTGCCCCTACCTCCCGAGTACCGCCCGCTTCTCCCGCCCCCTAGTTCTGCAGTATCCTCCCCCGCGGCACGGTTGAGCCGTGCCATTTAAGGGAGGACTTGCAGAACCGGCTACGGACGCTTTAGGCTCAATAATCGTCGTGTCCACTCGCGGGGCTGGTATTACCGCGGCGGCTGACACCAGAACTTGCCCCCCGCTTATTCGCCCTACTTTTTACATAGGGCAAAAGCCATCCTCAGCGGATGGCACTCGGGGTGACTCTGTCGCGCTTTCGCGCATTGCAGAAGTTTCGCGCCTGCTGCGCCCCGTAGGGCCTGGGTTCTTGTCTCAGAACCCATCTCCGGGCTCCCGCTTTCACGGCCCGTACCCGTCTTAGGCATGGTGGGCCGTTACCCCACCATCAACCTGATAGGCCGTGCCCACATCCTATGGCTGCACAGGCAACATCCTGCCTGTGCACTTTCGGTATGGTGGCATTCCAGCACACCATACCTATCCGGGATTACCCCCCGTTTCCAGGGGATATCCCGGTCCATAGGGTAGTTTAGGCACGTTTTACTGAGCCGTGCGCCGTGCCCAGGTAACCTGGGCACTGACTCGCATGGCTACCCACCCCGATAGCAGACACGTCCAGCAGGATCAACTGGGTTTTTCCTACAATTGATGTGTAATAGACCCTTTCTCTTGGACCTAATTTTTTATTAGGCCCGCATCACTGTGAGCTATAGGTGGAGTTAACACTTCATCCTTGGCAATAGCCAAGTCGTATTAAAACCGCCCCTATAGCCCAATAATACATAACTAAAATCTAATATAAAAACTTTTACTCTGTTTATTACTATTATTTAGAGTTGGAACCTGCTTATTTATAAGTAAAAAAAATTTAAAATTTAATTAATTCAAAATATTTTTTAGTGGGCCAGTGGCTTAGCCTGGTTATAGCGTCCGGCTGATAACCGGAAGGTCATGGGTTCAAATCCCATCTGGCCCATACCTTTTAAAAAATTTTAATGTTTTGTGAAACCCACTCAACTAATTTTTTTACTCCTGAATTTACATCTACCTTCGGTTCCCAATTTAAATCTTTTTTTACCATAGAAATATCAGATATATATACGAATTGATCCCCTTTTCTCCAATCAAAAAATTTTATTTTGGTTCTTTTATTTGTTAAAAAATAAAGCAAATCCAAAAGTTCTAAAAGAGAAATAGAGTTTCGTAAACCGCCCCCTACATTATAAACACGATGATTAATATTAGAAAAAATTATTTTTTCTATTAATTCACATAAATCAGTAACAAAAAGTACATCCCTTACTTGTTTACCATTACCATAAATATTGATTTCTTGATCCATTAAAGTAGCTATTGTGAACCATGAAACCCAACCCTGATCTTCAACGCCAAATTGTCTTGTTCCATAAATACAACTTAATCTTAAAGAGAAAGTTTTTAAACCATGTGTGTAGTAATAATCTTGCACATAAATATCTGCAGCTACTTTAGAACAGCCATAAGGTGTATGGGAAGTTAAATCAATTGGGAAATCTTCAGGTATTCCATTCTTGTATCTTTCATCTATAATCTCATATCTCTTTTCTCCTTCTTTTATTTTAATTTTGTTAACATTCTCACCATAAACTTTATTTGTAGACATGAATATTATTTTTGCATCTTTCTTTCTAGCTAACTCTAAAATGTTAAGCGTACCAACAAGATTAATTAAAAAATCTAACTTTGGTTGTTCTATTGAAGTTGTTACAGCCACCTGTGCAGCTGTATGAATGATAACATCTATGTTTTCATTATGAAATATTTTTAGATCATCTTCATTTGTTATATCTCCTTTAATCAATTTGACATTTTTAAAGTTACTTCGTAAATAATCCCAGTTATAATATTCGTTAATGATTTTTTTACCTAAAATTTTTCTTCTACTCAAATTATCAATTCCAAGTATATTATGACCTTTTTGTGCAAAAAATTCAGCTAAATGAGAACCTATAAATCCTCCAATACCGGTAATTAAAATTTGCATAATTAATAACCTAATATGAGTTTAAAAATTTTAGGGTAAAGGAGCTCTTGTAAGCCTCCTTCTGTTTCGGTGGCATTCATCTAGTCGGCGGGTTGGATTCGTAAGGAAAACTCATCATCCGACCCCGCCTTTGTCTTTATAGGTAATCTGTTTCACCAAGCTTCTGTTATACTCAACCTATATATCTCGTTACCGAGATATATTCGGTCTCATCGACATCCAACAGAGCTTGTTCTGTTTCTGTGATTTTCCAAGCCTTTCGGCTTATGCCTTGCGGCATTATAAATTCCTTATTGACGGAGGACTTTCCTCAGGCTAACCCCGACGGCCGCCCAGAGCTCCTTTACCCTAAATTTTTAATAATTCTTTTCATATTTTAATTTTTAGTTTAATTAATGCTACATATAGGTATTGATGATACTGACACGAATGAAGGCGGATGCACTACTTATATTGCTTCTATTTTAATTGAAAAATTAAATAATGCTGGCTATAGTTTGGCTGACTATCCTTATTTAGTAAGACTAAACCCTAATGTTCCGTTTAAGACACGTGGTAATGCGGCCATTTGCATAAGAATAAACAATGAAGACGATAAAGTAAGCGAAATAGCAGTTGAAACAATTAATGAACTTAAAATTTTTGATAAAGAAACAAATGAAGAAAAACCGCAACCTGTAATCTGCTTTTATACAGGGCATATTACTAAAGAGTTGGAAAATTTTTATAAGAAATGTTTAATTGAGGTTGTAGGTATAGAAGAAGCCTTGCAGCTTGTACAAAAATATAAAATTAAATATTTTAATTTTAGGAAAGGAATTAGAGGAATAATCGGCGCTCTTGCTGCAATCGGTGCCTTATTCAGAGAAGGATATACTTATGAGTTAATCGCTTATAGGAAACCTGATCAAAAAAGTTTAATAAGACCTATTAATTTAGAAAAAATAAAAGAATTGGATGGAAAATTCAAAGATATAACTTTTCATAATATAGATTATGAAAGAAGCAGATTGCTTATAACTCCTCATGGTAAAGACCCTATTTTATATGGTATAAGAGGTAAAAAACCAGAAGCATTAATAAAATTTTCAGAAGCGATAGGCGCCAAAGAACATGTAGAAAGAACTACTATATTTAAAACAAACCAAGGAACAGAAGTTCACTTAGAATTAGCCAAAGGTAAAAAAATATTTAAACCATATTGCGTCATTAATGAGGTTTTTGAAGTGGTAGAGGAACCTTTAATAATAAAGGGAGGACATGTATTGCTAAAAGTCAAAACAGATAGTAAAATTATGACTGCAGCAGTGTATAAAGAAAGCGGCCAAATGAATAAATTAGTTAGGTTTCTAAGTAAAGGAGACATAATAGAAATTGGAGGCGGTATTAGAAAAGACCCTGAAATGACAATAAATTGCGAAAAAATATCAATTAAAAAATTAGCTAAAGTGTATAGGGAAGAAAATCCCTACTGTATATACTGTGGCAGTAAAATGGAATCCGAAGGTAGCGGTAAAGGTTTAAGATGCAAAAAATGTTCATATTCGATTCCTTTCAGCTTTAAAATATTATCAGAAGAAAAAAGGATCCTTAAGGAAAATATTTTACTCGTCCCTCCTCCTAGATCACGTAGACATTTAAGTGAACCAATCAATCCTTATATAATATAATTGAAAAAATTTCAGGAATTTTCTTAACGTTAAAACCGGTCCGTTTACATCTGCTTATTATATTTTCAACTATTTTTTTTCTTTTACTTACAGCAAAAGGGAAACCAACGTAATGCAATATGTATCCTTTTCTTCTCAATATATTATACAATGCATTGTAAAAATCTAATGAATATAATTCCTCAGAAATTGAAAATGTGGGAGGATCATGGATTATTTTATTAAAATAAAAAGGTTCTAATTTATCTAAAACTTCTACAGCATTGCCCAATATTATATTTATTTTCTCTAACCATTTGGACCATGGATTGTATTCAGCATAATTTAAAATAGCAGGATCTTTTTCTATTGAAACAATTTTTTTGACTTTTTTAAAAAACGCATGAATAGCAGTATATCCTAAACCAGTCCCAATATCCAAAACTTTATCGTAAGAGTTTAATTTTAAAGCTTCAACTTTTTTTCTTGCATCATCCCAAGGCAGAATATCTTTTATTCTATGCATATGAATTCCATTAATTTCAATTGTTGGGGCATGTAATCCTACGCTCCTCATTTTATAAAAATTCCTTCCTCTGAAACCTGCTAATGCATATATTTTCCCTTTTTCAAGAACGTAAATGAAATTATCCTTGCCATATAAAGCTATATCTTCTATTGAAGCAAACGGCAAGGCTAAGTTTTCATTTATCCAGACAATGCTATTAAAATATTTTAAGGTGGAAAAAGTTAAGCCTAAATCTAAAGACGTCTTAAATTCTTTTTCTCCTCTTTTTATATGATTAATAATTTCATTCGCTATATTTTTCGTTAAAAGGGGTAAATTTTTGTAACGATAAAGATAGATTTTTACAGACATTTATAAAATTACATTTGTTTGGCATAGAAATCTATTCTTATTTTATATTTAAAGGGCGCATATTCATTAACTACTTTAGTTTTTAATATCAAAAAAGAGAAATTGTTCTCTCTACAGTATTTTGTTATTATTTCTATTGCTTCATCATATAACATATTTTCCTTTCCAACATGATAAAAATGAATTATACCTCCGGTTTTCTTTATACAATTCAATGCTAATGAAAGATATTCATGTGCCCCTAATGGTAATGTCATCAATACCCTATCTGCAAAATTATAATATTGAGGACATACTTCTTTCACATCGCCTAATATAGGAATAATTTTTTCCTCAAGTTTGTTTAATTTTATAGTTTCTAACATATACTTGTAAGCCACTTCATTTTTTTCTATTGCTATGATTGTTTTAACATTTGGTTGATATTTACAAATTGCAACTGCATAAGGAGCAACACCTGCAAACATATACAAAATTTCCTCATTTACATTTACAGATTTTGCAATATCGATTCTATCAAAGGAATCTTTGGAGGAAAAATAAACTCGAAGAGGATCCACTTTTATATAGTAACCATATTCTTTATGAATGACTTCAGTAGAGTTTCCATATAATAAAGAATAGTCAAATAATCTATACTCACCTTTTCTTTCACTTTCTTTTTTAATTATCGCCTTTACATTTTTATGTAAAGAAATTAATGCTTTAATAATTTCATTTTCATAGCTTTTAAGCGGTTCAGGAATTTGAATTATTATAACAGATCCTTGCCTTGAACCAATTATTTCATAACTGGTCGGTATAAACTCTAGTAACTCGAAAGGAATTATTCTTTGCAATAATGTTTTCAACGATTTCTTATTTTTTAACATTTGAAAAGTTGCTCGTCTGATCTTAAAATTACCTTTATTACTTTATTCCAGTTGAAATTCCAAGTTAAATTATTAGGCTTTGCAGAAAAAATTTGTGTACCGTCCTTTTTACCAGCTAAAGATATTACATCATGTGTCAATATTGGTCCTATCTTCATAGTTTTTCCAGTGGAAACAAAGGGGTTTAAATAATAAAAGTAGCGGGGGGTGGATTCGAACCACCGACCTCCGGGTTATGAGCCCGGCGGAATAACCTGGCTTTCCCACCCCGCTATCAATTTATTTTATGAGCAAAAATATTATAAAAACCTTTTCGTGAAAATTCATAACAAGAACCAAAAATCATGAAAATTATTTCCATACTAAAGGAAATTATCTGAGAAAATTATAGTCTTTATCTCATTATGACCCTCGCTGTGCCATCTTAACTTACTTATTCTTACTTTAATTTTGACAGGTCCTTTTACCAAAACAGTTAATACATGGAAATTTTAAGTACAAAAAATTAACGATATAAAAAGCAGTTTACGAATAGATGGCCGTCGACGGCCATCATTCTACTTTATATTTTTAAAATAGGTTTGGAAAAAATTTTTTTACCTGTCTGTTATGTACTTTTTAGTTTTCCTAATATATTTGAAGCAGCATAATTTAACCAGTATTAATTTTTAATTTTAATTAAGAATTTTCAAAATATTAAAATGAAATATATAACCATTCGATAGTCAGCGTCGGGCCATCAATAAAGAAAAATTTCTCCGATGTAAAATAACACCCCTTTATTTCTACTGGATATATATTTATTAGAAAACCATCACTGAAACTTTTTCTTTAATAATTCAGCATATAAGAAAGTTCTTCCCTTTTATTTTATCTTTTTTATTTAGGAAATAGTAAAATGATGTTTCAAGAAATAAAAGAAGAAGAGCCTAACTTCGGGAAAAGTTTTCTTTAAATTAAGTAATAAAAAATGACTTTGATGGCCCGCCGACGGCCATCAAAAATATTATCCAGTAGAAATAAAGGGGTCATTTGATATTTTCATTAACTTTTTTTATTTCTTCTTCTAAAATTTGTAATCCTTTGAAAATCAATTTTTCTTCCAAATTTAACGGTGGAGCGATTCTTATCACAGATAAACCTCCGCTTATTAATAGTAAACCTTTTTTCCAGCATCTTATTAATATTTCATTAGTCTCATCTTTTGCAGGTATTTTAGTTTTTCTATTTTTCACCAACTCAACACCTATCATGAATCCTTTTCCTCTAACATCGCCTATTATTTCATATTTTTCTTGCATTTCCTGCAAGCATTTTTTAATTTCCACTCCTAATTTTTCTACCCTTTCTAGCAATTTTTCTTTCTTTATTACATTAATTGTTGCAATAGCAGCTTTACAAGCTATAGGATTACCACCAAAAGTTGTTGCATGTGCACCCTTTTCCCAGACCATAATATTTGATCTTGCAGCAGTAACACCTAAAGGTAGGCCGCTTGCTACAGATTTTGCAATTGTAATGATATCGGATTCAATTCCAAAATGTTCTACTGCAAACCATTTTCCTGTACGGCCCATACCTGTTTGAACTTCATCAGAAATTAAAAGAATGTTATAATCATCCGTAATTTTTTTTAGTCTTTTAAAATAATCTTCTGGTGGCCAAACAAACCCTCCTTCGCCTAACACAGGTTCAAATATGAATGCTGCAACTTCTTCTGGTGGAACATATTTTTCTAGAACCCATTCTTTTATAAAATCAATACAAGCAAAATTGCAAGAAGGATACTCCTGTTTAAATGGACATCGGTAGCAGTATGGATAAGGTACATGATAAACTCCAGGCAATAAAGGGCTAAATTTTTTCCTATGAACCGGTTTAGAAGCGGTTAAACTTAAGGAGCCATAAGTCCTACCATGGAAACTGCCAATATATGCGATAAGGTTTTGCCTTCCTGTATAATATCTTGCAAGTTTAATCGCTGCTTCATTAGCTTCTGTCCCGCTATTACAGTAATGAAATTTTATTTCTCCTTTAATTGGGATTATTTGTGATAATTCTTTTGATAATTCAAGAACTTCTTCATAGTAAAAATCAGTAATGCTGTAATGTATTAATTTTTCAGCCTGTTTTTTTATTTCTTGTATTACTTCGGGATGGTGCCCAATGTTTAAGCATAGAAGCCCTGAATTAAAATCGATGTACTCATTTCCATCCACGTCAATAACTTTTGTGCCTACAACTCTTTCGACAAATAATGGGTAATATCTTGCATATGACTGAGAAATATAGTAATTGTCTAACTCGAGTAATTCTTTAGCTTTTTTACCGGGTGGTTCTTCTATAATCTTCGGTAAATCTTTATTGTCCATTTTATATAATAAATAAATTTCTTTAGTAAAATTAAAATGTATGGGACAAATTGTTACTGTAGATATAAAGCCTGTCGAGGGTGTAAATATAATTTTAGGGCAATCACATTTTATAAAAACAGTTGAAGATATTTACGAAGCAATAGTTAACATATCACCGTTTATAAAGTTTGGTATTGCTTTTTGCGAGTCATCAGGACCAAGATTAATAAGAAAGGATGGGAATGATGAAGAACTAGTAAATTTAGCTGTAGAATATGCAAAGAAAATAGGAGCGGGCCATCTATTTATAGTATGTGTCAAACAAGGATATCCTATAAATATACTTAACGCAATAAAAATGGTTCCAGAAGTTGTAAATATTTATTGTGCTACAGCCAATCCTGTTAAAGTTATTATATATGAAGAGGGAGAACAACGTGGTGTATTAGGTGTCTGTGATGGTTATACTCCACTTGGCGTGGAGGATGAAGATAAAGCTAAAGAGAGGATACAATTCTTAAGGAAGATAGGATACAAGAAGGGGTAATAAATAATTGATTAGTGAAGCAGTAATAAAAACAAATAAGGGTAAACCTTTACCGTAAATTATAAATTCTGAAGAAATCTTTACATATTTCGGATATAATTCTCCTAATATTTTTAAAGGAGGAGTAGCAAATAATTTAAATTCTGCATTTGTTTCAGAAGTATTTTTTATCGCGTCTTCAATTGCAAGGATTATTCTATCTACAATTTCTTTTATTATTTTCTTATTATGTCCTAAAGGATAATATCCTTCTTCACCTTGGAATCTTGCAGTTAACACGTGGGTATCTGTTGAGCAAACTTCAAAAAAGATCTTACAATTAAACTTTTTTGAATAGTTTAGAATTTCATTATAAAGTATATTTCTAAATTCATTTGTTATGTTATTAGCATCAATCAATATTAGTACATTGGCGAAATTATCTGCTTTAAAAACTATTATACGACCGTTACCGTAACCTATTTCATTATTTTCTATTTTTTTGAAGCTTATATCTGAAATACCTACTTTAACTTTTTCTTTGTTACTATTGCTCAATTTATATAATAATTCTCGTATACCATGAATTAATTGTTCATAGATATTAGTTTCATTTGTTACATTCTTCGAATAATAATTATGGGCATCAATAATTATTGGGGGGTTGTAACCTAAGTCATTTGTTATTTTAATAACATCTTTGACTATTTCAGGATCTATATCATCTATTCCTTCTTTTATTGGTGAGATAATTAATATTGGTGTTTCGTTAAGTAAAAATCCCTCTATTTGTATACTATCTTTTTTGACGCTTATCATTTCTGTTGAATATAGTTCATCTTCTTTAGTTTGTTGTAATTGTTGCAGTAAGCTAATTAGATATCTTTTTTCCTCATAATCCACTAAATCTTCCTTATGAGTTGAAGGACCATGAAAAGGAAAGTATAATATATCTGTTTTACTAAGTAATAAACTGGGAAGATCAGAACTTCCTACTGTTAGCAAAGGTCCTGGGTGGATAGGTAATGAAAAAAATATTGCGGTTTTAGATGTGTTTTTAGATTTTAAAAATAGAAAAGGAATCACAAAAGACTTTATATTAAAGGCAGATTTTTTAAGAACGTTTTCAAAAAATCTGCTTTCTTTATTTAACCATGTCAATATAAAATTTCTAAAATGCGATAAAGGATTCAGATCGTATTTTATTTCTCCTTTTATTTTAATACAATATAAATAGACTAGAACAATTATAAAAATTATTATATAAGTGAAAAAATCCAAAATTAAATGATTATAATACCAAATACCATCCAAAGAATTTTTTAATAAATTATATATGTATATAAAAATTAATGAAAAAAAATTACCAATCAAAAATAAAATTTTTATATTAATTGTTGAGATAAAAAAAAGTGCAATTTTTGATAAAACTAAAAAAGAAGTTGCAATCGCATTAGCTATATATAAATATTGATAACCTAAAAGAATATATGTTACAATAGCTAAAAAAATACCAGTAAAGTTAAATAACACTATTCCGCTTAACCTTTTCCATGTTAAATATTTATCTTTTTGTTTAAAAACAAAGATTAAAAAGAATAATAAAAATATACTATAAAAATAAAAAAAGATATTCTGTGGCTTATTAAAATAAATAATTAAAAGTAGAGCTAAATTAAAAATTGCTAGTATTGGAAGAATGAATTTATAGGATGGTAAATTCCAAAGTTCCTTATAATACTCGACTAAATTTTTTTCCTTAAACATTAAGCTATATCCTAATTATTCCTGCATTAAGTAAAATTACCATTGAAATAAGAAGAATACTTAATAGTATGACTAAAGCAGGATTTATTTTAACTTTAGAAATATCTTCTTCATAATAAGTTATTAAACCAGCTGAACTTATTGGCATAGCTTCTTTTTTCTTTCTACTCTTGGACATAATATTATAATTTCAACTTACGTATTTATAAAAATTTATCCAATTTTTCATAGGCGTCGTAGTCTTTAAAATATCCTTCCACAAAGCGAATTACTGGCCTTCGAATTTTCTTTATGTACGGAAATAAATTAAACGTCTGAGTTTGCTTCTCTATTTCTTTTATATAAGGTATAAGATGGCCTTTATTCCATTTATATCTTAATTTCTTTCTACATTTTTTGCAACGAGTAAAAACAGGCATTCTTGTATATTCTTTGTCACAATTCTCGCATTTTAATCCTATACGAACATTGGCTATTGCTTTTTCTATTATTTGGTTTAGTAAAGTTAATTTTATACTATATAAAGCTAGTTCTCTAAATTGTGCTTCTGTGTTTTCTTCAAATGGAATATCTAGTTTTAAATCGGTTTGACTTATTTGTTCGCTTTTATTTTCATTTAGGACCAAAAATACCGGAACTTGGGTGTTTTCAGAATAAAATTTTGAATAATTTAATAAAAAATCTTCAAGTAAATAGATATGAATTTTATTATTGGGGGTTAAATGAGGGGTCAATTTAGCGTATAGCTTTGGGTGAATTATTGCAAAGTCATTTTCTGAAGAGCCTTTTATTTTAACTAAATAATAAAGTAAATTATCTTGTACTGTAATTAGCAATAAAAATGGTTCGTCTTTCCTTTTAATATTTTGTTTATAAATTTCTCTTTTTAACTCTAAAATATATTCTCTAATGCTTTTTAATTTTCCCAATACATGATTTGGCAGTATTATTTCATCTTCTTCGATAATTTTTTCATTTAAAGATGTGGCAACATTAACAGTTATTTTACACGCACCGGTTGAATCAACTTTGAGACCGTATTTATTTCTAATATAACCCTTCGCTAAATTTTCAAGAAGATATAATTCTTTTTTGTAGTTTGAATTGATTAGCAATTCCAATATTTTTTCTTTTTCTATGTTTAATCTTTTAGAATAATCATTTAGTTCGTGTTGCAAATTTATTTTCACATAATATAAAGTATGGATTCTTTCTCCACATACAAGACATTTATTATCGATTCCTATTCTAGTATTCTTACATTCGACGCATATTGCAATTATTCGTTTTTCACGATTACAAATATTACAATGATTTGAATTATCAATATCAAGACATTTTTCGCAACGGAAAAGGTAGGAAGGATAAATTAATATGGCCTTCTCATCTTTGTATAATTTGCTAGGTACAAGAAAAGTAAATTCTTCTTCGCTATTCAGTGTTTTTTTAAACAAAAATATTTTATATTGTTTTGAAGTCTCTTTATTAATATTGCCTACTTTAGGTAAAATAGGTAACAACTTATTATTTTTTATATCCCATCCTGCAAAATTTGTATTAGAGAAATTTTTATAAACTTTCGGATCAAGTATTACTGTCTCGAGATCTTCAATTTGGTTAATTTGTGCAATATTATTTTGCATTGGTATTCTTAATAAAAATATAATATTTTCTTTTTCTTTATAAAAATTTAAATTATTTAATAAATATAAATATTTATTGATAATTATATTTAACCATTCAAATTCATTGTAGCTACTAATTATTTTAATAATTACATTATAATAAAAACTAAACGAGTTTATTATAACCAGAATTATTTCAGGAATTAACGATTGCCTACTATTTTTATCAATTATTTCTATATTATATCTTCTATATATTATCTCTACTAATTCCTTAATAGCTTGATAATGTTTTATCTCCTTGAAATTACATTTCGTTATTATATAATTGATTATGCTTTCCAAAGAAGGTTTTAAGTTAAAGTCAGAAGCATTTAAAATTGATTTATAAAGTGTAGCCAAAACCCATGTTAAAAAAGTAATAAAAGGATATGCTTCAACTTTTTCTTTATCGATGATAAGTACTAAATGATTTCCTTTATCTATATCTTCCTGATAAACATTATTAATCATCTCAAAAGGTATCTTGGATTTAAACTCTAATAAGTAAAATAATGCTAACTGCAATCCGTATGTTAAATTTTCTTCAAAATTTTTACTAATAACTATACGTTTTAGTGCAAAATCTGCTAATATTTGTTTTGCCACAAGAAATTTATTCATTTTATATATTTGCTCAAGTAATCTAATTCGTTGAGCTATTTCATTATTGTTAAAAATAATTGAAGGTAAATTTTTTATTTCAGTTTCGGATATAAAAAATATTCCATGTTCAAAAGGTTCTTTGCCTATTTCTTTTGTTTCACCCCAAATCTCCCAAAATTTTTTAATCATAACATTAAACTTCCAAATAAACTAAAGATTATTGGATAAATAAAGTTATCATTTAAAGAAATCGGTATACTATCTAATAGATAAAGTAATAAACTCGCTAAAACTGCAAATGGAATATTATTAAATAATGACAAAGCTATTACTAGTGTAACTAATCCTCCTATACTTGTTCCAATAACGCTTTTTGATTGGTTATAAGGGTGACGTATTTTATTAAAAAATATCCCAGTTATGGTTATTAACGGATCCACATAAGCTGCTATAAGCATTGCAAAAACTACTGGAGAAACTACTGGAGATCTAGAATCAAATAGCAATATTGCAACTAAAACCCCTGCAAAAAAATAGGTATGGGCTCCTATCGATGTAGTTTCGTAACTTCTTGCTAACACTTCATTGATTCGTTTAACAGGATTTATAAAATATAGACGGATCCTTATCACATCTGATATTATAGCAAGAAATAATAATGAAGAGAATAAAATAAGACTTGCAAATTTACCAAAATTTATATAAAATAATATAAGAAATGTTCCTAAAGTAATATGTAAAGTTTTTCTATAAATTTCATTCTTTATTAATCGTACTTTTATCTTTTTATTTCCAAGAGATGGCTTCATTAATTAAAGTTAATTTTTTAAATAATGTTTCATTATCAAATTTATTTTTTTCTAAAAGAGTTCCTGTGACTATAATATTAGCTCCACTTTGAGCTGCTCGCTTAGCATCCTCTGGGTTTTTTATCCCACCGCCAATTATTAAGGGTATATTAATGTTCTCTCTTACAACTTTTATAGTGTCACTTGGAATAGGACGTTTTACACCTGAACCTCCTTCAATATATACAAATTTCATTCCCAACATCTCAGCTGCCATTGCATATGCAGCAATAATATAAGAGTACTTATACGGTATAGGTCTTGCCCATCCTATATATGAAACTGCTCCTCCTTCGCCAGCTATAATGTAACCTACAGGTATAGTTTCTAATTGATATTTTTTAATTATCGGCGCTGCTTGCATTTGGGCCTCAATTAAATAATATGGGTTTTGTGTGTTAAGAAGAGACATAAAGAATATCGCATCAGCATTTTTACAAATCGCAGATAAATTATTTGGAAATATAATTACTGGTAAACTGCAGCCTTGTTTGATTTCATATATTACGTTTTCCATTAATTTTTCCGTTATTCCTGTAGATCCTCCTACAAGGATGGCCTTACTTCCGCTTTTTTCAATAATTTGACATGTTTCTTTTAATTTGCTAAAGCTCACTTTTTCAGGATCAAGTAGTACTAAATGAATGCATTTTTCTTTCTCTATGAGTTTAACCAAATATTCAAATACAGATTTATTTTTCAACCAAGTTCACCCTTATAATATAAATCAATAAATTCGTTATATGCATCTATAGGCTCTTCACTAAATTTTAGTTTTACTACTCCAGCTAAGTTACACACTGCACAAAATACATCTGCTTTGTTTTCTTCTTTTTTAATTTTTATAAATATTGAAGCTTTTCCGCATTTAGGACATGTAAATATTTTAGGTATTTTCCTAATTACTTTTTTTACTATCTTACGTCTTTTTCTTCTCCCCATTATTTTTCTTCTTCTTTTCTTAGTAATATATATATAATTATCATGAATAACGAGATAGGTATCAAGGAATAATAAAGATATGTTAAGAGATTATCTATGCTCATAATTAATATTTAAGGGCTCTCTTTATTATAAATTTTCTAATAAAATTTTTTTTATTAAATCCCTCACAATTACCCTATTCTTTGCAAGCTGATGAGTATTTAGCATGGAACAAGCTAAAATATGATAACAAGGTTTAATTTTATATTCTCTTGCTATCGAAGAAGAAAAACCATAACATGTACAAGATATATTCTTGAATACATAATAATCTCCTTTTTGACCTTTTATATGAAATAGGTTTTTAGAAGAAATAGGATTTTCTAACATAATTATCTTGTTTCCTTTTATTAAATCCAACGCTTTCCTTATTTTTTTAACTTCTAATTTTTCTTTATAGTAATATCGCTTTAAGTATCTCTTGATTTTTAATTTCAACGATGTATAATTCATAATGGGACTGCCAGGATTTGAACCTGGGTCACTAGGACCCGAGCCTAGCAGTCTACCAAGCTAGCCTACAGTCCCAATAAATATTTTTTCCAATTTGATAAATAAGTTTAAAGTTTAAATTTTCTCTTATAGAAAATAGTTATGAATAATTTTCTTACTGTAATTTTTAACCCAGTCAGATACGAAATATTAAAACTTTTAAATAATAAACCCTTGAATCTAAAAGATATTATTGATGAACTTCGTTTAGATTATGCTAAAGCCTCCTTGATATTGTATCATTTAAGGATCTTACAAAAAAGTGGACTTATTGAAAAATTAGATAAGAAAAAATATATGTTAACTTCTAGTGCTAAATCATTACTAAGATATCTTTCATTATTAGAAACAGCCCCAACAATCTTAAATGAAGATATTTACGTATTAAAAACAACTCCGCCATTTGAAGTTATTAGTTTTTCTGAATTTTTAAACTCTATAGATAAGAATAAATTAGTACAAGATGCGAGCACAGAAATATTTTTCTCTAAAATAAAAGAGTTATTGCTAAATAATTCGAAACGAATAATTAGCGAAGATATGTTGTTTTTTTTATTGAAGTATTATACTTCGAATAACTTACTTGCTATTAATGCGTTAGATACTTTAATTTTAAAATATGAGAAGCTTGAAGAATTTTTGATAAATAAAAATAAAAATGGTTTGTTGCAAAATAATAATCTTATCGAAAGTTTAACATTACAATATATCTTTAATAGGATTATCAATGAAATGGGCATTTGTGGAGATCTGTTTAAATTTGTTAATATTCCTAATTTAAGTCACTTTATTAGCGGTATTCTTTGCTTGCATTATCCACTTTTTATTAATTCCCTAGAAGGTATTCATTTAACCGCAAATGAGATTATTCAATTAATTCTCTTAAAAAGCAATTTAGATTATAAAGATCTGAATATTTTAATTTCTTTTAACGGGGAGAATAATTATGAAAGCTCACTTAACAGTATTTTTACATTGATGCAACTAATTGTAGAATATTTAAGAAAACAAAATGTAACGCTTTTCTTTTCACTGAATTATGATATAAACAGTAAATTATTGCTTAAGTTAATTGAGTTTTTTACATTTTCTTTTAATGAAAAACTTATTTACCCTAACCTATTTTATATTAAAGTTTCTCATATTAACAATGAAAGTCTTAAAAATTTGTCTCTTTTTAGTAATTTGTTTACTGCGTATCCATATTTACGAATAACAATATTTAAAGAACATTCTAGGTGTTTTTCACTAACATCTTATGGTCTTTTAAATGAAAATTCTAACAATATTTGGGGCATACCTACAATAGCCACACTTAATCTGGTAAATGTTGCATCTTTTAATAATTATAACGAAGATAAAATATTTTCTTATTTACTAGATTTAATTGATAATATATATAAAATATTTAAATACAAAAATAATTTATTAAATAAGCTATCAAATTATTATAATGGATTGTTTAAAAATAAACCATACGATTTTTCTAATTATTATTTAAATTTATATGGCTTTTATGAATCTATTCAGTTAATAACTAATAAGTCTTTTTTCAATGATGATTCAGCTTTTAATTTAGCCAATAAATTTTTAAGAAATATTATAGAGATTTTAAAGGAGAAAAATTTGAAAAATGATTTTCAGGTAAAACTTTCACTAGTAAACGATACAATCTCCTTTAAGAATAAACCATTTAATCCAGATTTTTTAAGGAAGAGTAAAAAAATATTACGGGATATTAAATTACATGGTCTTTCTTCTAGCTTAACTCCTGATTGGTTTTCTTTTGGTAATTTAAAGGAAAAAATAAAAAATGAGCTAAGACTGCTTAAATATTTTGAAGGAGGTTTTATCATTAATTTGCCAGTAGATTTTAATTATATAAAAATGGATGAAATTATTCTAATAGCTAAGGAAATTTTGTTAAACTCGCCACTAAAACATTTGGTGTTAGATATATATTCTATTTTTACTTTTTGTAACGATTGTAAAACTTTTTTTCATGAATACCATTTAAAGTGTCCAAATTGTAAAAATTTTAACTTAAAATATTTGTCGATGCGTGATAATCAATTAAGATTTTTTAACTATAGTGAAGCATTTTTATTAATTAAAAAACATTATTACTCTACTTAATTTATCCTCCATGTACAAAAGAAAAAATTGTTAATTCGGAATTTCTTTTTATCTTCATATTTTCATTACCTCTTGCAGGATAAATTTTATTTTCATAAGAAATTAATATGTCAGGAGAGATTTGTGTTAATAAAGGGTTAAATATTCTTTTAAGGAATTCTTCATTATTATTCAGCTTAGTAAGCTGTCTAAGTAAGTCAAATAAAGAAATCTCTTCTGAAGAAATTTGGAGCTCTAATTCTTCTTTTTTAGCTAAACCTTTTAATACGCCAAGTAATTTAACTTTAATTCTTCCAATTTCTTCATTCGAATATGATGCCTGCATATTCTGTAACTATAGTATTTTCTATCTTAAAAGGAGGAAATAAAATTTTTGAACGCTTATTTTTTATTATAGAATAAAATTTGTTTGAAGCTTCATTTTCTGACAATTTTAGTATTTCTAAAGGAATATTCAAATAAAATACTTTAATGGGGAAAATGTGCCTTGTTGATTTAGCTGGATATAATTTTTTAAGTTCTCTAACTTTAATAACCTCAGGTTTGGTAATTCTTTTACCACCAAACAGAATTACATTTGTATTCCTTTTTTTAACCTCTTTTACGGCTTCTTTTTCTGTAATATATTCTATCTTAATTTCCTCATTTTTGAAAATCTTTTCCAAAGATTTTATTAAAGAATTATTTGTATTAATGTCCGGATTTTCTAAATATATTAATGTTGGAGGCTCTAGTGGCAACCATACGAATAGATCTTGGATTATTTTATCATATAATAATGATTCCTCATCTCTCAGTATTTTATAATTATATTTTTTAAAAATTTCGAAGATTTTGTTTTTAAGAGTATAAGGATTTTTTGGGTAACTTTTCCTTATCCATTTTTCAACTTGAATTCTTTCATTATTATAATCTACTAAAGTAACAGGTACAAATTTACAATCTAATTCTTTTAATAAAAAAAATCGGTGCATACCATCTAGAATAATTAAACTGTTTTTATCTACGATGATCGGATGATAAAGTATTCCTTTTTCTTCAGTTTCTTTAAGCATTTCATTTAAAATTTTTTCGTCTATTTCTTCATGCGGATATAATTCCTCTATTTTTAATATGGTCAACTCAATCTCAAAATCATTGTAATTTATTTTACATTGCAGATCGTTTGATCCCATTTATTCTTCTTCTTTCTTCTTTTTGGTTTGTTGTTTAATAATTCTTGCAATGTATCCTGCAACCTGATTTCTTTCTTTTTTTGATAACTTTAGCTCTTGCATTCCTTTAATTTGTAACTTGTTATGCTCAAAATTAACTGTAAATAAATTAGGAAATTTTTCTAATAATGTCCTAGCTATTCTTTTCACTTTCTTATTTTTAACTTTTCCCATTTTACTTCTTATGTTTATTTACTAAGATTAATAATTTATTTTATTATTCATTTTCCACATACCGATAAAAGTTAAATAGTGGCTCTAATAATATAATAAAATGTATTAGCAATGGCGATGACAACACCTTCTGGTGTAGTTCCGGTTTTAATATTGAAGGAAGGCACACAACGAGCTACAGGTTATGAGGCATTAAGGGCTAATATAGCAGCAGCAAAGGCCATAGCTGAAACAGTTAAAACTTCATTAGGACCAAGAGGCATGGATAAAATGCTTGTTGATAGTATAGGTGATATAACAATAACAAATGACGGAGCTACCATACTTAAGGAAATAGAAGTTCAGCATCCTACAGCCAAATTATTAGTTCAAATATCTAAAACTGTCGACGATGAAGTCGGGGATGGGACAACTTCAGCTGTAATGATTGCAGGTGAACTTTTAAAAGAAGCTGAACAATTAATTGATAAAAATGTCCATCCGACAGTAATAGTCAGTGGTTATAAAAAGGCTTTATTCAAGGCAAAAGAACTCCTTGAGCAATTTTCTATTCCTGTTAACATAGAAAATGATGAGATTTTAAAGAAAGTTTGCTTGACTTCAATACATGGTAAAGCAGTGGGGGCTGTGAGAGAGTACCTAGCAGATATATGCGTTAAAGCTGTTAAATCCATTGTAGAAGAAAGAGATGGTAAAAAATTCGTAGATTTAGACAGGATACAGATTATAAAGAAACAAGGCGGTAGCTTATATGATACTAAATTAATTAACGGTATCATCATCGATAAAGAAGTTGTGCATCCGGGCATGCCTAAGAGAATAGAAAATGCTAAAATAGTCCTTTTAGATGCACCTCTGGAAATTGAAAAGACAGAAATAGATGCAGAAATACGAATTTCTGATCCATCACAATTAAAAGCTTTCTTGGCTGAAGAAGAAAAAATGTTAAGAAATATGGTAGAAAAAATTAAGTCTGCAGGAGCTAATGTCGTTATATGTCAAAAAGGAATTGACGATATAGCACAGCATTATTTAGCTAAAGAAAAAATTTTAGCGATCCGCAGAGTTAAAAAATCCGATATGGATAAATTAGCTCTAGCTACAGGAGCTAGAATTATTACAAATATTGACGATCTAAGTGTTGAAGATGTAGGTGAAGCACAATTAGTTGAGGAAAGGAAAGTAGGTGAAGATAAGATGGTATTTATTGAAGGATGCAAGAACCCAAAGGCTGTAAGCATACTTATCAGAGGAGGATTAGAAAGATTGGTAGATGAGGCTGAGAGATCAATTAGAGATGGTTTAAGTACCGTGGCAGATGTAATAAAATATCCTAAAATCTGTATTGGAGGCGGGGCTGTAGAAATAGAATTAGCTAAACATATAAGAGAATTTGCAAAAATGGTGGGAGGAAAAGAGCAATTGGCTATAGAAGCTTTTGCAAACGCTCTTGAAATTATTCCTAAAACATTAGCTGAAAATGCAGGTGCGGATGTAATTGATATTATAACTGAATTAAGGGCGTATCATGCAAAAGGAGACGGCTATGTATTTGGAATAGATGGAATAAACGGAAAGGTGGCCAATCTCTATGAGCAATCTGTTTTTGACCCATTAATAGTTAAATTACAAACTTTAACAGCAGCTACCGAAGCAGCTTCTACAATTTTAAGAATAGACGAAATTGTTGCAGCCTCTAAAATAAGTAAAGAAGCTCCGCCAAAACCACCAAAAGAAGAAGAAAAAGAAGGCAGTAGTGACTAAAATTTTAGTTACAGGAACGCCTTCAACAGGAAAAAGTTCTTTTGCTTTAAAACTTTCTTTATTTTTTTACTTTAATTATTTCAATATAAACACATTAGCCTATTATTTTCATTCATATAAATACTATGATAAAAAAAGGAACAGTCAAGTATTAGATTTGAACAAATTAAATTATTTAATAAGCAAATTGATGCACTTGGTACCTGATATCATTTTTGATTCTCATATTTTAGATTGTTTTACCGAACAATTGGATTATGTAATAATTCTTAGATATGATCCACTTAAATTGGTACACAGACTTAAACTAAAAGGATATTCTGAAAGAAAAATAAAAGAAAATGTTGAAGCAGAATTTTTAGGGGTGATATCTAACGAATGCTTTTTAAAATTTAAAAAATCAAAAATATTAGAAATCGATGTATCTCAAACAAATAAAATCTTTCCTGATATAATTAAAACAATTAAAGCTAACGCTAACTTTAAAAAATATAAAAAAATAAATTGGCTAAGGATTTATGAGACTAACAATAGATTAACAGAGTTCATCAATTTTCAACTTTCAGCATCAAAATAGATGATTTCTTCATCATACTTGGTTGTTTTTATCTTTAAAGCTTCATCTTGGTTTGGTTTAAGAATATAAATTAAATTTTGTAGATCGGTGATTAAAATATCATCTTCTTCCATTAATTTCAATTTATTTGTTAACTCATTTAAAATTTTAGAACTTAAAATTTTTTTAAATATGGAAAATTCTGTATCTATTGAATTTTTTGTTAAAATAATATAGTTAAAATAATTATAAAATAATTTAAAAACCTCATTATTTAAATTTTCAAGTAGAATGATAACAGGTATTTTAAGATTAATTATATCTCCGATTTTTTTTAATAACTTTTCTTTTAAATCTATATCTGGCATGTTATAAATATAAGCAGGCGAATTTAAAAATAAAATATAGTTATTTTCTTTTTTGTAATTAATTAATAAAGTTTCTAAAATTAACATTTGTACTAAGATTTTTAATGAGCTATCTTTCCAATAATGTAATGATAATAAAATATCATTAATTGATTCATTTACTGCAGTAAAATCTATTTCTAATTCCGATAATAATTCGTCGTTTAATATTTTTTCGATCTTTTTTATTATGGTGTTTCTTACCTCATTTTCATATGTGGTTGTCAAAACTACGCTGGCCATCACACTTTTAATATCTTTTAATTTAACTCTTTCAACGTACTTTTCTAATATTTTATTTAGAACCATTTTCTTTAAAACGTTCGCTTCAGCCATATTAAGGTCGCAAATCAGTATCATTATATTAGTTATTAAATTTAAGAGAAAATCTTTATTGGAGACTTGGGATAAAAAATTTTCTAATGTATTTTTAGTGTAGTATTTATTCAAAAAACGTTCTTCTTTCAATATTTCATTATTCCAATCAATTAAAATTATATTAAAATTTTTCTCTTTCAATTTATTAAAAAAATAATAAATAAAATAAGGCATTAAATTACAATCCTTTATTATTAAAATAGCTTTATTATTAATATTCAAAAAAAATTTTTCCAAAGTAAATTTATTATAGCCGATATCTATTTGTGAATTATTAGCATAATATTCTTTGTATATTCTTTTATTGAAAATAATTTTTTGTATTAAATAAAATTTTAATTTTTCTATATTTTTATTATGCATCATCTAAAAATTATATAAATAGAATAATATGTTATCAATTTTTTCTTTTTTAACATTACTTATCTCACATCCAAAAATTAATTTAATATAGAAAATTATATTGTTAAAAATATTTCTTACATCTTTATCTTTCTTTAGCAGACTTTTTTTACAAATCAGTATAAATAACTCTGTTTCAATTGTATTTTTTAAGTAATTTAGGGGAACTAAAATTATAGCTGTTGTTCTTGTAGCTTCAAGATACTTCACAAGTTCTTGAAAAATTTCATCTTTAAAGTCTAACTCAGTTTTTGGCTCTAGTTTAAGTAATGAATAAAAAAATTTGAAAATGCCTTTTCTTTTTCTATGAATGATGGGAGAAAAAGAATCTTGGCTATTTAGTTTTATCATACAATTCCAATCCTTCTTGCTATTTCAGTTAATATATCGTTTATTTGTTTTAAGAAATCATTAAAGGAATTTGTTGCATTGCTTGAAATAGAACTAAAATAGCTTTGTACACCCATCAAAATTCCTGCAACTATGCTTAATATTATTGTAAAAGCAACTGCAGCAATACCTAGCAAAAGTCCTTCTTCTACCAAAGGAGAGCCTCTTTTGTTTTTTAATATCTTTTTCATGAAATATTTTAGCAAAAAGGTATAAAAATTACCAAATTTTACTCTTTAAAAATTTATAAAGTTCTTAAAACTTAACTTTTAAAATTTTACCATTTCTTGGAACATTCAAATGTGATTGTCCTTTTATTTTTATTATATAACCTGTAACTATAATTTTATCTCCTACAACTACTTTATCTACTTGTTCACCCCATAGATTTAAAATAATTGTCTCATCACCATTTTTACAAATAGCTTGAGAATGCCTTTTATAACCCCATTTCGTTAGTATTTCTTTTTCTTTTGTTTTATCTATTACTTGTAAATTTAAAGTGATCATTTTATTTTCGAACATGATAAGTTTAGGAAAAATACTATTTAAAATCGTATTTTTGTTTTTTTGGTATTACAAAAGTATTTATATATACAAAATTTAGATAAAATTTTAAATAATAGGAAAATAAATTTTTTAATTAATTAAAATGAAATTTCGTATAAAAGAATTTAAAATAAGTGGTAGATTTACAAAGGTGGCCAAAGAAGATGTTGAGGCATTGAATATTTTATATAGCAAAGGCATAAGGGAAAGCACTCTCAAAGTACATCAAGACCTGAAAAGTAAAAAAGTAGAAATAACATATACTGATTTAAAATATAGATTAAACCAATTTTTAAAAAAAGAATATTTGGAAATGTATTTATATTATGATTTAAATCTTTTAGGTTTAGAAGAAATTATAACTATTTTTAAAATTTCTCCATCACAATTTAGAGCTTTTGAAGAAATATTGGATACTAATCCATACATAACGGGTTTATTAAAAGGAGTAGCAGGAGAAAATACTTACGTCGTTCAATCAATTGTTCCTTTAGAAAATAGAAAAAAATTCGAAGAATTTATGCATTTAGTTAAAAGTTCCAAAATTGTTAAATCATCAAAAGATTATCCTGTCGAAGAAAATATAGGTAAATCTGTTGGATTTGAGTGGTACGATTACAAAAAAGGTACATCTATATTTAATTGGGAAGAATTAATTAAAGATATCACATCTAAAAAGCATGTTAGTGAATCTAAAGCTACATTGAAATATTTGTATCCTTATGATGAAACAGATATAAAACTACTTGAATTCTTACATCAGAATCCTTTAATAAAATTTAAGGAAATATCTGAAAAAATTAAAGTATCTATCCCATTAATTAAGTATCATTATTCGAAGCATATAGTGCCAAGTAAAATATTAATAGATTTCATATATCTCTTGCCATACGGTAAAGAAGATATTAAAAACCTAAATTATTTATTTGCTATCTTTAACTTTGAAAACTACGAATACAGAAACATATTCATAGAGACTGTAAAAACAAAACCATTTATATATTCAATGGCTACGACTAAAAATTCTCCTATACTTTGCTCATTCTTAATAATTCCTCACAAAGAATTAAAGAATCTTGTTAGAACTTTAATTATACTAAGTGAAAATAGAGTCTTATCAGATTTTGAAATTGTTGATGTAGATGTAGTAAATTCAAAGACAAAATATATTCCATTTAACTTATACAAAGAAAAATGGATATATCCACACGAAGAAATAATTAATAAAACAAAAGAAATATTGCTAAAGTTAAATGAAAAGTTTAACAGAAAAGATTGAGACAGCTTTAAAAATTCTTAAGGCTGCAAAATATGATTTCTATGAAGCGAACTTATTGTTAACAAAATTCTGTGAAATTTATGACCAAGAATTAAAAATTTTGAAAGAAAGTATTGAAGAGATGGATTCCGATGAAAAAGTTAAAGAATTAAAAATTCAAATTGAAAAGATGGAAATATTGTTGAAAGAAATTCTTGAAATATTTAATAGATATTCGCAAAGTATTGAAGATTTTTTAAATAAAATAGAGGAAATTAAACAAAAGCTTTAACTATTTCTTCTTCTTTTTCTCTTCTACTTTCTTCTTTTCTACTTCTTCCCTTTTCTCTTCTTTCATCTCCACTTGCTCAACTTCAACCATTATGCCTAAAAGTTCTTCGAATATTTGATTTACAAACCTTACGTAAGAACCTCCATAACCTAAAAAAGCTCCTGCTTCTTCCTTATTAATTTTAACTCTTAATCTTGGTCCAGCAAAATCAACTATTGAAATATGTTTATGTATCCAAGGGATTGGATGAATTGCTCTTATCCATTCTTTAAAATCTAAACTAAAGATTATCGTTCTTGTTTTTTTACCTAAACTATTTTCTATTTTTTGAATTCTTTCACCTCCTTTGCCAATAAGTCTTCCAGCTGTTTTTGTTAATATTATAACTTCAGGACAAGTTTCTCCTTTAATGTTTAAGCTATTTTTTAACTTTGAAGCATCCATCACAGTTACAATATCTGCATCTGGTGCATGTGTTAATATTGTTTCAATAATTTTTTTATCTTCATTGCCAAGATTTCTACTTCTTAACATTAATTCTACAAGTAACCTTAAACCTTTCTTTGCTCCTGGTCTTATTATATCTTTAAGACCAAGGTCAACAACTTTAGCTTTTTCTTCACTAAGTAATATTTCCCTTATTATTGAAGAAGGGTCTTTTTCAACTTTTTTTAATCTTTGAAATACAGGATCCCCTGCTACAATTAATCTACTATTATTTCCTATTCTAATTAATACTTCTATTATACTTTCAGCAGGTATATTTTGAATATCATCAATAAAAACTAAAGAATTATCAAATGTTCTTCCTTTTAAATAATGCAGGTCAACAAATTGAACCAGTCCTTTGTTTACCAATTCTTGTAAATTTACATCCATTTGCAAAGTATTTAAAATATCGTTTACATAATCCATTATTAAGGTTTCATAAACATTTTTATTCATTTCAATGCTTAAATCTGCACCGCTTACTACGTTTACCAATGGCTTAGCTATAAGAAATCTTCTAAAGTCTTTGTTTAATACTGAATCTATACCATAGGTTATCGAAAATAAACTTTTTCCAGAACCACTTGGGCCAAAGATGCCTATGATTTCTATACTTTTATCCTTTAAAGCTTTAAGCATTTCTTCTTGACCAGCAGATAAAGGTTTAAGATTATCAAGTAGTCCCATAAGATTAAATAAAATAAAAAGAAAAATAAAAAATTAATTAAATAAGCTTTGTTCCGCAGTTAGGACAGAATTTCGCATTTGAAGGAACTTCCGAATTACAACTTGGACAATTATATGGCTTAAGTCTATTTCCACAGTTAGGACAAACTTTCCAATTTGGTTGAACAATGTTTCCACACTTAGGACACTTTTCTTGAACAATTTGTTGAATAGTAGGCTGTGTAACTAAAGGCTTACCACATCTTCCACAATAAATAACATTTTGAGGATTTAAAAATCCACAGTATGGACAAGCTACTTAAACTTGTTGCACAGGTTGTTGAATCATTGCAGGAAGAAGTAATCCAGCACCTACACCTGCACCTTGGCTTTGACCTAAACTTTCAGCAACCTTTTTAACAGTTTCCATTCTCAATACTTCAGTAGCAGCAGCTCCTTGCCTAATATAAAATAATCTATCCCTCCATTCAGGAGTTATATCAAGACCTTCAAACTTTATATCAATTAATTCTATACCTAATCTTTTGAAAGAATCATAAAGAGCATTTTTAGCTAAGAAACTTGTTTCATCCAATTTTCCATAAACTTGGGCTAAACTATATTGACTTAAAGTATCTATTAATCTTTCGTTAAAATATCCTCGCAAGAATTCTTGAAGTGAATCAGTTGTATAAGTATTCTTTCCTCCAACTACTTCATTAACAAACAAATTTGGATCTTCTATTCTAAACCAGAATGAGCCAAAGAATTTCAAAGGAGCCAATTCTGTAGTTTGGCCTTGACCTTCAAATTTGCTCATAAACTGCTTCAAAGAAACAAATATAATGGTAGCTCTAAAAGGAACTTTATCAAAACCAGCTATTCTTGAAAGAATTCTTGTAAGTAAGGGCAAATTCATAGTAGTTAAAACATGCCTTCCTGACCTAAAAACATCATAAGCCTTACCGTCTCTGAAGAAAACAGCAGCTTCGTATTCTTTAACTATAAAATATCTCCCCAAGCTATTTCTTCTGATGGATACTTCCAAACTATATCATTTTCTCCTGGATTAACCCATTCAATTACCTTTGGCATTATTCGATAACCCCTCTTAAAATTTCACTTCTCTTATCTATTAAATCATCAAACTCTCTTATATATTGTAATATTTCATTTAGCTTGCTTCTCCATTCACTTGTTAAATACTCTAAAGACAATAATTCTTGAATTTTATTTTTTAAATTTTCAGCCATACCAATTAAAGCATAATCATGCTTAATTATTAGATCTAATTTGTCTTCTTTTACTTTTATTGCATCAAAGAAACCAGCATAACCTGCAACTGCTCTATCTATTCTTTGGGTTATTCTATCCAAGTTATTCAAAATACTTTCAATTAGCCAAAGATCTTCACTGCCAATTTTAGAAAGCATAACTGGATTTTTTAAAGAAGACCTTAAATTATCCTTGCAGTCTTTTAATCTATTAACAATATTCATTCTTATTATTCGATCAGTTTCTCTTCTAATTTCTTTTTGTTTATAGCCTCTATAACCTGGCATGTAAGTTAAAATTCTTTCACCCAAACCCATTTCATTTTTTACCTTTTCTAGATACTTTTCACTCATTTATAATACAATATAATATAAAAATAAAAACTTATTTTTTCCTTTTTCTTACAAAAAACCAAGCTACGATAGCTATTAAAACAGCAACTCCAGCTAAAATTGCTAAAATTATTAGCCAATCAAATTCTGCTGTTGCTACTTTTACTTCATAAACTATTTCAGGATTTGCTTGAGCTTTTCCTAATTCTTGTTCAAGAAGTTTTAAAGGCACACCTGCTATACTTCCATTAATGGATGCTACGAATTTAACTTGAAAAGGAAACTTTAATTTAACTGCATCGCCTCCTCTTGCATTGGTATTAATAGATAATTGAAATTCTTTTGATTCTGGCTTTTCCCAAACAAGATCTTTTGGAGAAATAGATGCAGGACCTTCAACTGATATATTTGTAAATACAATGTTTTTTATCTTTAAACTTAGCGTAGCCTGTACTGGAGCTAGTGAAGGTGTTAAATTAAAGGATTTTACCGATCCTGCTTCATAATCAAACGTTCCAGTATCAAATTTTAATTCGCCAATTAATGGAACATTTATATTTAATGTTATTCTAGCTTTTCCGCCTGATATTCCAACCATTACATTTCCAGTTTCACCAGCGTTGAACTCTTTTTTATGAGGATCAACTTCAACAGTCCAATTATAAGATATTTTAAAATTAACACCACTTACAGAGGTTGTATGTTGAGTTGTAACTTGCTGTGTTAAAGTTGTTTCACTATGTGCCTTTAATATAGGAAAATAAGATAATAGAAGCAATAGTATTACTATTTCTGCAACAATTTTTTTCCTTGACATTGTTTATTTAATAATTTTAATCTTTAAAAACATTTTTAACAAATTATTATTATGACATTCGAAAAATTTTTTGGATTGATTATCTTAATCATAGGTTTAATTTTTAGCATATTTTCAATAGGGAGTATTATAAATATTATTGTAACTTATAATTTCCCAAGACCTCAATACTTTACTATAACTGAAATACTAACATTGTATTTTGGTGAACCTTTTTCCAGATTTGCAGATATATTATTTTTAGGTGTGGTTATGATATGTGGATTCGTATTAACGATTTTTGGATTTACTTTAATAACTTTAAGGAAATTTGTTAAAATATTGGAAGAAAAAGAAAAGGAGTAATTTCTGAATTAAATGATTAGAATTAAAATTATGCACAACAAAATTATTTAAATATATAAATTTTTATCTTAATAAAATATCATGGAAACTAAAACAAGAAGTGCTGGTATAATTTTAATTTTAGTTGGTGTATTATTTCTATTGATTTCAGCAGGCTTTGCATTAAGAGAATATTTTACATATAAAGTAACATTTTCAGGTTCTCCTACGTTATCAGCTGTATTATCACAGTTAGCAGCTGAACTATTAATTCTAGTAGTTAAAGTAGCATTTTTAGGTATTTTGATAGCCGTAGGTTCAGTTTTATTAAGATTTGGAATTGAAATAATCAAAGAAAAGAAATAATGGCTGTAAGATTCGAAATTTATATTAGTTTATTAGCAATAGCAGTTTTATTTATAGCCTTTAGCCCATTATTAATTTTTCTTCAAGATATAGGTTCTGGAAAAATATATGCAACATTCAAAATTGAAACGACACCAAGCTATTCAATAATTATAAGCATACATAATGATGGTTTTACTTACTTTACTGACGTAAATTTTGTTAGTGAGATTACATACCAAAATGATTCCAAAGAAATAAAATCTTTACATGTAGATGTTTTTGCTAAAGGAGATGTTATTGAAATTAAAATTCCTTTAAAACCAATATTGCAAATTAGCGAAATAAAGGTTAATGTTAGCGCATATATTATGGGTGTTTATAAAATAGAGTTTACTTTGGAAAGAAAATGAAGCTTACCACTTTAATTAAATATTACTTGTTAAAAATTATCATAGAAGCTACTATAAGAACGTTTTTAATTTATCTTATTATGATCTTGATACCTTCAATTATTTTAAATAAGCCAGTTTACATAGATAGATTATTCTTTGAGATCTTAATTATATGTATAGCAGCATCGGCTTTGGAAAAATATATAATTTCTCCTATTCTTATATCCTTAGCATACATTTATTCTTTTTTAAACACTGTAATAAGATTTGGAGGAGGAATACTTGCATATGAATACATATTTCTTAATTTTAAAATTACATTTAGCTTAGATGCAACTTTACTTTTAGTAGTTTTATTCGGCTTTTCAGTAGTACCAATGTGTATTATAGCATTTTATTCATTTTTTGTAACCATTAAAGAGACTTATACAAGGAGGCCTCCTATGCCCTTGGTTGCTCCTACAGTTAGACAAATTCTTGAAGAAATTCTTTCTTAACTTTTCCGTTTAATATATGATAGAAAGCCTATTAAAGTAATTAATATTATTACAGCTCCTATCAAAATAGGTAAAGGAATTATATTATAGAATAAAAAAGATAAACCTACTATAAAAATTATTGAACCCCATACATAATAGTAAGTATCTTCCTTTGAAATTAAACCATGAATTATAGTATAAGCACCAAAGGGTATTAAGATTATGGCAAAAAATTCAAAACTCAAAAAATCTACTCTTCCTAGACCTACTAAGATTAAAGCAAAACCTAAACTAATAAAAAATATTGTTGCTGCTATGAATTCGTATCGGATTTTCATAATTTTTAATTGTATTATACTAATATATATTTTTAAAAGATTATTACTTCCTTTTATACCAAAGTTGTTTTAGTAAATAAGTTTAGTTTACGTTCTTTAATTCCTAGTTTACCAATTATTAAGCTACGAAGTTCAAATTCCGTAAAGTCTTCTTTAGCTTTTATTTTTTTGCTAAAAATCCTTGGAAAAGCAGGAAGTGAAGATATTAAACCAACAAATAAACCTATAATAGATCCGCTAAAACCAAAAAATGAACCTGTAACTAAAGCTGGAATTACTACCGCTGCCACAGCTATTAAAGCAAATTTTTTAGCTTTAGGATCAATTACATATTCCGAAGTTAAAACTCTACCGTTAGTAGCATCTATTATTGCTCTTAATTTTTCTCCTTTGTATTCATAAAAGATTTCCCAGAAGGGATAATAAGTTATACCAAGATATTCTGTTTTTACTTCTTATAATATTTCCTTTCCGGCACATGCAGAACGTATATCATTGATCAAGTCCTCTTGGACTTTCAGTTTTGCTAAATTTATAGCATAATCTTTATCATATTGAGCTAAGTAATATTTACCCATTTTAGTCATTCTTGGTTTAAAATATTCTCTCCCCTCAATCCAAACTTAAATTTTGTAAGAATTTCAAATCCTTTAGGAAGGGGTAAAGCTGGAATATAAGCATCTAAAACTTGAATAAATTTTCCTTTATATCCTTTGCGGAAAATTATTCCTTCTTGATATTGGCATATTCCTTTTGCTTCAGCTTTAACTGTATGAAAAGGTATATAATGTAAAGAATATCCTGTTAAAGAAGTATTTATCTTAAAATCTGGTGGAACTCCAAAGTTCCTTAAAATAAATTTCATAAGTTTTTCAAAGGCTTTAGATGAATCAAAGTTTACTTTAAAGTAATATATTTCTGTTACACTTTTATCTGCAACAAAGGTATAACCACAGTAAGGACAGGCAACAACAGGTACTTTATGAGGAACTTTAAAATCTGCATAACAATTTTCACATTTTATTTCAAAGGTCATCTTTCTATTCTTTCGCCTTTAAAAGCTCTATTCATGAAATAAATTGAAATACCCAACAAAATTATGATGAAAATTAAAATTATAATGGTAAATTCTTCTGACATGAATATAAAAGTATTAAAAATAAATAAAGAAGATATAAAAAATGTAAGCAGAGCAGCAAAAATCGAAGATAAGGCTACCGATAAGATTCTTTGATACCTAAACATCGGTTCAACTGCAACAAGCTGAGAATTTGTTTTACCTGAGAAAGAAATGCTATATATCATATCTGTAAATTTATAGGAAGCTATCCAAATAGGAGCATAAACAGGAATAATTTCCTTTATGTTTACATTGCAAGACAAAACTTTCAATTCGGAAAGTCCATATTTAGATTTAATTTCATTCTTTATTTCTTCAGCTATAATGTCTTCAAAAATTTTCTTGATTTCTTCTGGATTAAAATCGAAGCTTAAAATTTCTCCTTTAAAATTCCATTTAAATTCCACAGCCTTAATTAGCTTAGATTCCTTAGAATTAGCTAGATTTTCTACTTGTTTACATAATTCCTTTATACCAAGCTCTTCGATATGTCATTTATCAGGTAAAGTTTTTGAACCGAATTTTTCTCCTTCATCTGAAACTCGAATTCTTTCAGTTATTGTTCTAACATTTCCTCTGCTATCTCTTACTGTTTTAGTTACCACTTTTTCTCCAATGAAAAAGTATTCAGCAACGTAGTTACAATAGTAAACTGGTACATAAATTCCTTCCATTTGTTCCAAGGATATTTTATCAACATGCTTTTTCATTTGCCTATCATTCTTCATTCTATTCCAGAAAATTTCTTCCATTTTGCTTTTATCCAAACTTTCCAAAACGAAAATTTGAAAACCAGGATTTAGATATTCATAATAGCCACAATAATTACATTATAATAACTACAGAATCAGGTGTATTTCACTAGGAGCTGAACAATTTTTACATTTATAAACTTCAATAAATTCCATAATACTGTAATTTACTAAAGGTATAAATACTTATTAACTTATCACAGCTTGTGATCAATGATTATTTAAAGCAATTTGTGAAAATTATTGGAACTTAATAAGAGAATAGATTATCACAATTAACTTCATATCGATAATGTTCTAGAATCTCTTAAAACGTCCTTGTCGCAAATTACTGGATTTCCATTTTCTTACACTAAGGCTTATTTAGATAGGAAAAATATATGTAATTATGGGTTCATGGGTAACTGTGTCTACAAAAGTTAGGAAGGAATTGTTAGAAAAAGCTAGAAAATATGGAATAAATGTAAGCAAAACATTAAGGAAAGCTTTAGAGGAGGAAGTTAAAAGAAAAGAAATTGAAGAAACAAAGAGATTATTTGAAGAAGCATCTAAAGAGCTTAGTAAAATAAGTATTGAAGAAATAGTTTCTGAAATAAGAAAAATGAGAGAAACAAGATGAGCTTACTGTTTGACGCAAGCAGTGTATTCGAGCTCATAAAAGTTAAAGGAGCAGATGCTCTCCGATATGTCAAAGGAAATTTATGAATTGGGTAACGTATTATGGAAATATAGGAATAAAATAAATGTAGAACTTGTTTTCGATGCAATTGCTAAGCTTTTGAGCGAAATGAATGTAATTCATGTAACCATTGATAAAGAGATTTTAAATGAAGCTATAAAATATAATGTTGCCTACTATGATATGGCTTATCTTTTAACTTCCAAAAGATTGAATGCTAAGCTTGTAACAGAAGATAAAAAGTTAATAGAATTAGGAGGAATTAAAGTTTCACAATTGAACATTTAAAATTTTTATAAAATTAATAATTCTTAGCTAAATATTGTAACCCCACAGAATTCATTTTAACTTTAGAAAGAATATCTCTGATAGCTTCTGCAGGATCTCCTTCAAATTTAATATCCTCAATGCTTTCAGCCATTTTTCTATGGCTTCTTCTGTAGCTTTACTTAAAGCGCCTTTTTATAACCAAATTTTCTCATAGCTACTTTCATGAATTATTCTTTCAAATCTTTCCTTATTTTAATACTACCATTTGTTATTTCATAAAAACTTTTTCCTTCCAAAAAGCGAATTTTTATACTAGAAATTAAATGGTGATAAATTGCACTTTGTAAATGTTTTGGCTAAATTTTAAAGAAACTTATGAATTATAAAAAGAAAAGTTGACATTTTTACAAATAAAAAAGTATTCAGTAACGTAATTAAGATAAAAACTATTACATAATTTCTTTCAATAATTTATGAATACTTCTTCAATTTTTAAAAGTAATCAATGAATAAAAAATTTACTACCTTTTTGTCAACATTAATTTTTATAAAATGATTAATTTTGATTTAAATATATTTATTATAAAGAAAATATAAAGATTTATGTAAAATTTTTATAATAAAGGTCTAGATTTCAACATTTATATTTTGCTAAAAATAAAGGGTTGACCGAAAGTGAATTATATATAAAAAATAGCTACAATTATAAGAAAAATAGAAATATAAATATAATTATTGATAAAAATTTAAAAATATTAGTATTTAACTTTTTAATATAAGAAATAGAAATATATTAAAGTAAAAATTATTATATAAAATTTTCTTAATTAAAGTTAAACTTCTTTAATCTTTCTAAACATATATTTCTAAAAATTATCTCATTAACTTCAATATGCAAGTTCAATAAGCAGTTTGATTATTTAGCTTTAGTTAAGAAAAGCTTTGGAAACTGACGAGAAACTTAAAGAACTTTAAGCCGCGCATTTATCGAAATGCTAATATAAGCTTAATCATTAATTTTTTATTTGTGGAAGTATACGTTCTCAGACTGGGACATAGAAGAGAAAGAGATAAAAGAGTAACAACACATTGTGCCTTAGTTTCAAGGGCTTTTTTAGCAAAGAAAATGTATTACAGCGGTGAAAAGGATCAATTGCTGGAAGAAAAAATTAAAAAGGTTAATGAAACGTTCGGAGGAGAATTTTCTGTTGAATACGTCGAGGACTGGAAACGTCTGATAAAAGAATTCCAAGGACCAAGAGTTCATTTGACGATGTATGGAATTCCTTTGGTGAATAAGCTGGAGGAAATAAAGAAGAACGAAAGGATTCTAGCTATTGTAGGTTCAACGAAGGTTCCCAAGGAAGTCTATTTTCTTAGCGACATGAATATAGCTATAACCAATCAGCCTCACTCTGAAATAGCTGCGCTGGCAATATTTTTGGATAAAATCCATGAGGAAAGAGAATTTTTCATCGAATTCAGCAACGCTAAAATAAAGATCATACCTAGTGAAAGAGGTAAAAAGGTTATGAGACTTTCGCATCAATCTTAATACTGAGTAATTTTTTACAAAGACATAGATTTTTAGCAAATGTTCCTTTGCAATTTACTTTACTTCAGATATTCTTAAAATTTCATAGCTTGAAGATCTAGCTGGAAAAATCAATCTGGAAACAGACATTAAATTAATATTTCAGTCAAAATGATAATATGATAAAATAATTGTATATTTGGATATGAAAATTGATTAAAATTCTGCTTAAAAAGTTCGTTTAATCGACAGTTATGCGAACGCTTAAAAATTAAATTATCAAATATTTTTAAGATTAAATTTATATATCAAAATATCTTTTCATAAACTGTTAAGAAACAAATTTTTATTTTTATTTTTGCTTATTATATTATGGCTCTGTTAGAAATGAATAGAAAAGTTCTTGAAGAAGTAAGGAAAATTATTTGGCCAACCCAAAAAAAGCTCTTCACAGCTGGACCTGTTGCATGTTTTCCCGAAGTTTTGGAAGCAATGAAATTTCAAATGTTTAGCCATAGATCTAAGGAATATAGGGAGCTTCATAAAGATACAGTAGAAAGACTTGAAAGATTTTTAGAAGTAAAAGAAGGTAAAGTATTATTATTTCCAAGTAGTGGTACAGGAATTATGGAAGCAAGCATAAGGAATTTTGTAGAAAATGAAGGTTCTGTTTTAGTTACAATAATAGGAGCCTTTGGAGAAAGATATAAAGAAGTTGTTGAAGCAAATGGAAGAAAAGCGGTAACTTTAACAAAAACTCCAGGTCAACCTGTTTTACCTGAGGAATTAGATGAATATTTATCAAAACATCCCAACGTTGAAGCAGTAACAATAACGTATAACGAAACAAGCACAGGAGTTTTGAATCCTTTGAAAGAGTTGGCTGCTGTAGCAAAAAAAAATAATAAACTTGTTTTTGTTGATGCAGTTTCAGCAATGGGAGCTGCAGATATTAAATTTGATGAATGGGAGCTGGATGTGGTATTTAGCAGCAGCCAAAAGGCTTTTGGTTTACCTCCTGGTTTAGCAATAGGTGTATTTAGCAAAGAAGCTTTAAAGAAAGCAGAAAAGATTACAAATAGGGGATGGTATTTCGATGTTTTGGAATATGTTAAAACTCAAGAAGAGGAATGGTCAACACCTTCGACTCCTCCAATTCCGCAGATAATAGGATTAAATGTCATACTTAGAATTATTGAAGAAATGGGAGGAAAAAGTAAATGGCTTGAAATGTATAACGAAAGAGCAAGAACTGTTAGAGAAGGAGTTAAAAAGCTAGGATTAGAAATATTTGCAAAAAAAGGATATGAGTCGCCTACAATTACATGTGTAAAAGTTCCTGAAAACATAAATGGATACGAAGTATATGAAAGAATGAGGAAAAGAGGTTATGAATTAGCAGCTGGATACGGGCCTTTCAAGAAAACAACATTTAGAGTAGGACATATGGGATATATTACAAAAGAAGATATAGAAGAAATGTTAAATAATTTAGCGATAGTTCTAGAAGAAATTAAATTGAGCAAAAAGCTATAAAAGTATACAAAAAGTTTACAATTTTTAAGTATTGAGGTTAGAAAAACTTTCTCAACTTATCATATAAATTAGTTTAAGCTCCCTTAGTTCTTCATACGTTTCATCATCTACTAACAAATCTAAAGTATCTAAATAAGAATCAAGTTCTTTAGATAATTCCAAAGATAATTCGATAATTTTATTCAAATTTTCTTCATTATATTTCTTAACAATATTAAGAATAGCTGAAATAGCAGATAACCAAGCAAAAGTTAAGTTTATTGTAGTATTTATAAAATCTATAGAAATATCTTTTGCTCTTTCTATCATCTTCTTAATTAATTCTTCCAATCCATATTTTGACATCTTTTCAATAACTCAAATGTCTCTATCAATTAAAATTGACATCGAATAAATCAAATCTTCTTTGCGAGGATGAGAACTTTCTTGTAGTATTTTAGCCATGATTAGAGCAAGTTTTTTCAGATCTTCAACACATTCTGATCTTTCTTTTAAAATCAAGCTAATCTTAAATAAAGGTTGTGCTATTTTAAAGAAAAAACTTATCGAGAGTAAAGGAAAATCTTTTTCAAGATCCTTTGAATTTAATACTTTTTCTATTTCTTCGCGACCCGCTTCAAGTCTATTAACGAGATCTTGTATAACTTCTTTCTCTAAGAGCTCTTCAAGTTTATATATTGCTTCCTTTGAGAAATAGCTAAATGAAGGATTACTTATAGTATAAATTTCATAAAAGATTATATTTTGATTAATCATTTAATAAAATAATAAATTATGTGTCTTAAAAGAGTTACAACAAAACCTATTCATATTTTAGTTTTTTAACCTATTAATGTTACATAATATTGACATCATAACCTAAGAATTAATAGAGCTAAAAGCACAGGGTGTTTTTAAATAACGTCTTTTAATCTATTGTCAAATAATATTCAAAAACAATAAACTAATAAGTTTACTATTTGATTGTCAAGGCTTAACATTTTATTGTATTTTAGAAAGTTTTCATAAACGAATTTTATCAAGTCACTTATAAAGTATCCCGTAAGCAAATACTGTGTGTAAGTTAATTTATTCTATTCTAAAATAACTAGGAGAAGTTTTTGGCAGAGACGGGTTGAAAAAATATAAGGAATTCAGAGCTAAGAAAAGGAAATGTTGCTTACATTAGCAATAAATAATTCCTCTTAGATATTTTTTATATGGAAGAAGCTGTTCTGGTTATTGATATGCTAAAAGATTTTGTATACGGAGCATTAAAATGTGAAAGAGCCCAAAGAATAATTCCAAATATCAAAAAATTAATTGAAGAAGCAAGAAAGGTAGGTGTGCCTGTAGTATACATCGGTGATGCACATTTGCCTGTAGATCCTGAAATATCTTTATGGGGACCGCACGCAATGAAAGGTACAGAAGGGGCTAAAACAATAGATGAGATTGCTCCTACAGATAAAGATTACGTATTAGAGAAAAGAACATACAGTGCCTTTCATGAAACAGGATTAGATTTATTACTTAAGCAATTAAACGTTAAAACTGTTATAATAACTGGTTTACATACAAATATTTGCGATAGGCATACCGCTGCCGATGCATATTTTAGAGGATATAAAATTATAGTGCCTGAAGATTGTGTAGATTCTTTTACAGAACAAGATCATATAGAAGGGATCAAATATTTAAAAACGATATATGGTGCTGAAATAACAACAAGCGAAAGTATAATAAAGCGCTGGAAAGAAATTAAAAAATAATCATTTTTTTATTGAATTTTTCCATTCTATTCCTAAATTTATACTTAGAAAAACTTTAAATATTTTGTTTACAATTATAGATTAAGCATGGCTTTTAAAATAAGCGTAGTAGCTCTGCCTGAACATCCACTAGAAGAGATGCTAGCATTGATGAAGAAAATAGATGAGCTTGGTCTTCATGGATTCTGGTTTGTTGATGAAACATACCATAAAGATTGCTGGATAATAATGGCAGCGGCTGCTAGAGAAACTAAAAGAATTGTTATGGGTCCAGCTGTTACACATATTTATTTAAGAGATCCAACTCATATTGCCCAAATGCTAGCTACATTAAGCGAACTTAGCCATGGAAGAGCTGCTGCAATAGTAAGCATAGGTAACTTAATAATGTTACAACAATACCACGTAAAATGGGAAGGAACTAGACCATTGGAAAGATTAAGAGAAGCATTTAAAGTTATGAGGGCTCTTCTTGAAGAAGGAAAAGTAACCTTTGAAGGGAAACATTTCAAATATACAGGATTATTTACTGCAGCTAGACCTCATGGAAAGGTACCATTGTACATGGGAGCAATGGGCGGGCCTAGATCTTTCCAGTTAGCTGGAGAAATAGCTGATGGTTTATGCCCTGCTTTAGGTTATAGCGCAGAATTCTGGAAAGATGTTCAAGAAAACTTTAAGAAGGGGGCTGAAAGAGCTGGTAGAAAGGTTGAAGAACTTGAATTGGCATGCTGGCCCGTCGTAACCGTAGCAAGGAATGCTGATGCAGCTAGAGAAGCTGCTAAAACAATAGTTGGTTTCTATATACCCAGCATGCCACCTAGGCAATTAAAATTACATGGCATAGATCCTGCAAGTGTCCAAGAAATTAATAATGCATTCTTTAGAGGAGACGTTGAAACTGTAATAAAATTAACTACCATGGATATAGTAGAAAAATTATCATTATCTGGTTCACCAGAAGATGTAATACAAAAATTAAAGAAAAACTTTGTGCCTTATGGTGTATCTCATATGATCGCATGCATCATAGATCCATTTATAGTTAAGTTCTTTACAGGAAGAGATATTCCAGGACTGCCTGACTTTGTAGAACAAGCTAGATTATTAAAAGAAGAAGTAGCACCTGCTTTAAGTTAGTTTTTTTAATTAATTAAATTTTTATATTTTTAAAACTTTCAGAAAAGCTTATAATGGCTTTATTTGCTTCTTCTTCAAAAAGAATTAAAGGAGGTTGAACTCTAACAACATTTTTAAAAATTCCTCCTACACCTATCAAATATCCTCTTTTTCTCATTTCAATTTTTATATTCTCAGCTATTGTAGGTGCAGGTTCCTTAGTTTTTTGATCTTTAACTATTTCTATTCCTATCATTAAACCCTTTCCCCTTACTTCACCAATGAAATTGTATTTTTCTTGCTCTTCTTTTAGCGCTTTTAATATTAAACTACCTATTTTTTCAGCGTTTTCCCATAATCTTTCTCTAATTAAAACATTTATCGAAGCTAATGCTGCTGCGCAACAAACAGGATTTGCATAAAAAGTATTAAAATGATCTCCTGGTTCACAAGCGTCATCTATTTTTTTACTTATCAATATTGCTCCTAAAGGTAATCCGCCTCCTAAAGCTTTAGATAAGCACATTATATCAGGTTCAATATTCCAATGCTCACAAGCAAATATTTTTCCAGTCCTACCAAATCCTGTTTGTACTTCATCTATAATTAAAGGAATATCCCTTTCTTTGCATATTTTAGATAAACGAGGCAAATACGTATCTGGTGGTACAATTATTCCTCCTTCTCCTAATATTGGTTCAGCTATTACAGCAGCAACGTCTCCATTTGTAAAGTTATCTATTAACTCAGCTACTTTATCTGCGCATTGTTTACCAAACTCATCTTCAGATAAACCATCACCGTAGCGATAATAATAAGGACAAGGAGCATGAATTACTCCAGGATATATTGCATAATTACCCAGATTCTTTTTATATTTTTTTTGACCAGTTAAAGTTAATGACAAAGCTAATCTTCCATGAAAAGAACCTTCAAGAGATATTATTACGGAACCAGCTTTACCTTTTTTTAATGCAAATAATTTGCTATATTTTATGCTTCCGTCAACAGCTTCATTACCACTATTACAAAAGAAAGCCTTTGATAAAGATTTAGGAGCAATTTCTATTAGCTTTTCAGCCAATTGAATTTCATTATAATGATAATAAAAGCCTGAAACATGCATAAAATTTTTAGCTTGATTTACTATTGCTTCAACAACTTCTGGATGACAATGACCTAGATTATTTACGCTAATTCCTGAGAACAAATCCGTATAAATATTACCATTAACGTCTTCTATTTTAGTTCCATAGGCTCTTTTAATAATAATTGGTTCTTTAGGCAACAAAGCTCTTGTAAGATATTTTTCCTTTAACAAATAAGATTCTTCAACTTGCATAATTATATAATGAGTTTTTTAATAAAAAAATTTATACCTTAAAAATATTTATTTCATATGAAATTAGAAATAGAACCTATAAAAAAGATGTATATAAACGGAGAATGGGTAGAAGCAGAAAATGGTGCAACATTTGATGTTTTTAATCCTTCTACAGGGGAAGTATTAACAAAGGTAGCAAAAGCCAGTAGAGAGGATGTTAAAAAAGCTGTAGAAGCTGCTAGAGAAGCATTTGATAGAGGTCCTTGGCCAAGAATGACCCCTGCAGAGAGATCAAAGATAATATGGAGAATTGCAGATTTGGTAGAACAAGAATTGGAAAAAATTGCTATGCTAGAAACATTAAATCAAGGAAAGCCTATAAAATTAGCTAAAGATTCTGATTTACCCACAGGAATAGATAACATAAGATTTTTTGCTGGAGCATGTAGAAACCTAGAAGGAAAAGCTGCATATGAATATAATGGAATAGGAACATGGATCATAAGAAGAGAGCCTATTGGTGTAGTTGCTTGCATTACTCCTTGGAATTATCCTTGGATGATGGCCGTATGGAAAGCTATTCCAGCCTTAGCTGCAGGAAACACTGTGGTGGTTAAACCATCAAGCTTTACACCATTAACTACACTTGAATTTGCTAGAATTATAGAAAAAGCGGGCGTACCTAGAGGTGCTTTTAATGTAATAACAGGACCTGGAGCTGAAGCAGGTGAAGCATTAGTAACAGACCCAAGAGTAGATGTTGTTGGTCTTACTGGAGATACTGCAACAGGTAGGCGAATTATGGAACTAGCTTCTAGAACGGTAAAGCGTGTACAACTTGAGCTAGGAGGTAAGGCACCTTTCATAGTATTCGAAGATGCCGATATAGATGCTGCTACAGAAGGAGCAGTTGTAGGAGCTTTCGTAAATAGCGGTCAAGATTGCACAGCTGCTACAAGAATTTACGTTCATGAAAGCATATATCGAAAATTTATTGATCTTTTTGTAGAAAAGATTAAAAAGATAAGAATTGGAGATCCATCGAGAAAAGATACAGACATGGGTCCATTGGTTTCAGAAGCCCAGTTAAGAAAAGTTGAAAGCATGGTTGCTTCAGGAATAGAGGAAGGAGCAAAGCTGGTAATTGGAGGAAAAAGACCTAACTTACCTCCTCCATTTAATAAAGGTTACTTTTATGAACCTACATTATTTATCGATGCTGAACAAAAAATGAGAATAGTTCAAGAAGAAATATTTGGTCCTGTAGTTGTAGCTATGCCGTTTTCCACTTTTGATGAAGTAATAGAAAAAGCAAATGACGTAATTTATGGTTTAGCAGCATCTGTTTGGACAAGAGATGTGACTAAGGCTATGAAAGCCTCAGCTCAGCTAAAGTTTGGAGATGTATGGATTAACGATCATTTACCTTTAACTTCTGAAATGCCCCATGGAGGATTTAAACAAAGCGGATTTGGCAAAGATATGTCTGCATACACCTTTGACGATTATACTGAAGTTAAATTTGTATACGTAGACCTAACTGGCCAAGTAAGAAAGCCCTGGTATTATACAGTATACGGAGATTAAATGCAAATAGAAATAACTGAGAGAGCTAAAGAAGTAATTCATGATTTAAGGAAGAACTATCCAAATTTATCAATAGTTATAGAAAGTACAAGTTGCTGTAGCAATAGCTCAATTTTTGTTAGAGATAATCCTCCAACAGGAGATATAAATTTTTTAAAAGAAATAGAAGGTGTAAAAATATACTTGGATCCGAGTTTAAAATCTTTATTAAATTTTAATCATCTAATAATCGATGTTATGAATTTTACAGATGATAGTTTATCCTTAGAAACTAACTTAAATAAAAGATTTATTTTAATAGCTAAGAAAAATTAAATAAATTTTTTATTTTTTACTCCATATTTTCAGCAACCAATTTAGCTAAATCTTTTATTTCTAAACCGAGTTCTTCAGTATCTCCTTTAAGCATCGAATAACAGAAAGGACATGCAACGACAAGAGTTTTTGCTCCTGTTTCAGAAGCTTCTTTTGCTCTTATTTTGCTAATTCTTTCGCCTATGTTAATTTGATAAAATAGTTGTGCTCCTCCTGCACCACAACAAAATGTATTGGTTTTTATTCTTTTCATTTCTTCAAAGTTTTCAGCAAATTTTTCTATAACCCTCCTTGGTTCCTCATATATATTGTTCCATCTAGCTAAATTACAAGGATCATGGTATGTTAATTTCTCTTTAACCTTTTTATTTATTTTAATCTTACCTTCCTGAATTAACTCATACAAAACCTGTACATAATGCTTTACATCTATTTTGTAACCTAAATTCGAATAATCGTTTTTAAAAGTGTTATATCCATGAGGACATGAAACAAGTAAACTTTTAAATTTGCATTTTGTTAACAGATCAAATATTTGCTTAGCGTTATTTTGAAAAGTAAACTCATCTCCTATTTTTCTTATTGGTTCACCACAACACATTTCTTCTCTTAAAATTGCAACTTTAAAGTTCATTTTTCTTAAAATGTATATCAAGGCTTCAGCATTTTGTCTTTGAGAAGGATCAAAACTAATATTACAACCAAGCCAATAAATGTAATCATATTCCTTTCCTTCTTCAGCATATTCGATTCCGTATTTTTCAATTAAAGAATTAACCCATTCATCTCTGTCATAGTAACTCAAACCAAAGGTATTACCGCTGCGCATAACATTGTTTAAGGTCGCTGAAGCTTGTTCTGGAACATTTTCAGATCTACTAACAAGACCTCTTCTAAGATCCATAATTGTTTCAACTTGATGAATTGAAACAGGGCATTCGAAAACACATGCACCACAAGCAGTACAAGACCATATAGTATCTGGGTTTATTATATTCGGAACAATATTATCTTCCCTTCCTTTAATTAAAGCATATCTTAAATTTTGTATTAATTTAGCTGGACTTAAAGGCTTACCTGAATTAAAAGCAGGACATTTTGTTTCACACCTTCCACAAAAAGTACATGAAAGAAAATCAAGTTTTTGTTTCCATGAAAAATCCTTTAATTTAATAACGCCAAAATTTTCACCTTTCTCTACAATTTCATTGATATTTGGTATTGGCTTTAATGAAGAAACTTCCTTTCTTGCAAAAGTAATATTAAAAAAGGAATAAAACCAATGGCCTATCTTTGTCCAAGGAATTAAAGCTATAAGAAATTGTGCCAAAAAGAAATGCGAAAGCCATAGTATTCGATACAATGTTTCAATATCCGAAATTACTAGTGAATTTATTAATATACCGAATAAATAACCTATAGGATCCACCCATGATGGTCTATTAATCATTATTGTTACAATACCGCTAAGAATAAAACCAGTAACTATTATATAAAGTAATCCTAGCAAGAATAACCAATCCACCCATGTGTAGGTTAATTCCCTTGGTTTAAGCTTTAGTCTTATTGTTAATAATACCAATATTCCTATTAATACCATAAGCCCTCCTACATTCATGAAAAGTTTAAATATGACATAAGAAGTACCGCTTACTAAACCTTTATAAAAATAATAATCGAAGGCTCTAATTACTGTTCCAAAAAATAAAATTATAATTCCTATGTAAATAGGTAAATGAAACTTGCCTCTTGTAGTTCTTACTACTTTTTTTTGAAACAACCAGTAAGTAATAAAATTTTTAAAAGAATTTTTGTTTAAAGATTTTAATATTTCTAATATTTCTTTAAAATTATTGAATATTTTCTTACTTATATTTAATATACCATATGTTAAAATAAATATAATTATAAAGAAAAAGATTAGAATAATTAAATGTAAATCTTCTGTAAGAAAAAAATGTGGAAATTCCAAATTCAAATTATTCAGAATGTGGTGGCTTTGCTACTTTTCTAGCAAAGTGCAAATGCATCCATTCAAGATATAGTTTTCTGCATTGAATTATTCTTTCTCTTTCTTCATCGTCAATTTCCTGTATTAAACCTTGTTTAATTAGATTTTTTTCTAGTCTTTTCGGATTTACTTCGAATCTACCATATCTAATGATTACATCCTCTACCATGTTTTCACCCCATAGCTTTTAATATTAATTCAGATAAATGCAATATTTGTATATTTAGGTTAAATGTTTTAGTTACTTCAGTAAATTGATCCATACAATGCGGACATGCGACAACCAATGCATCAGCTCCTAAATCTATTGCATTTTCTACCCTTGTTCTTCCTATCCTTAGTGAAACATCTTGATTTATATTTTTGAAAATATAATTACCGAAACCGCAACAATAACGCCATTGTAATACTTTATGTTCTTCAATATATGTAATTCCAGGTATAGCCTTTAGCAGATTTCTTGGAGAATCATATATACCATTTAGCTTACTTAAATTACAAGGATCATGATAAGCTACCCTTAATTTTACTTCTTTTTCAAACTTTAATATACCTTTTTTATACAATTCCCAAAGATAATCTGTAAAGAATATTGGTTCGAAAGGTAATTTTTCTTCATTGTATTTAATATATTCTCTTGATAGCATTGTTAATAGATGAGGATTAATTACTATTGCGTACTTAGCACCTAATTTAACCGCTTTATCTACCAATGCTTTTGCACTCTTTTTAAACTTTTCAACACTAAAGGAAAGATATTCCTGTTGCAAAGGAGAATCAGGTTCCACTACTGTGAAATCGACTCCTAATTTATTAAGGATCATGACCAAATCTCTGGCTATGCTACTTAATTGAGTAGCTGTAAAAGTGTCAACTAAAAATACTGTCTCATTGGGAACATCCCTTTTTACTTTTAGATCTCTGCTCCATTCTATTAGTTCTTCTTTTTCTACAGCTTCTAAACTATTAAGTGATGCTTCTACTTTTTCCCAATTTCTCGGTTTTAGACCTTTGTTATATAATTCTCTTCTAACAAACCTTACCAAATCTATGGTAGTTGTAGTATATCTGTAAAAGTCTCCTGAAAATAACGTATTTGGACATCTAACTTCACATGAAGCACATTCCAAACAGTATGTAAATGAATCTAACAGATCTTCTAATTTAGCTAAACCTCTGGTTACTGCTAAAACTGAAGTATGGAAACCGTATGCTGAATAGGATTCATCTCCTGTAGCCAAAACAACTGGATCATATGTCCTGCACATTTTATGTGAACATGCAAACTGATTATAACAATCCCTTGCTATCCCTTCCCATTTTGCTTCCTTTATATGCTTCTTTATAGAAATAAACTGCGTCATGTTCTCACCTATAAGCTTGATCTAACAAATACTTACCTGGATTCATAATATTGTTAGGATCCAATAGTTTTTTGATCTTTTTCATCAATTCCCACTGAGCACCTAATTCATTAGGAATTAATTCTGCATCTCCAGGTCTTGTAGCTCCATGAGCAGCAGATATGCTTCCTCCCACTTCTAAAGTAGCTTCAGATATTTCCCTTTTAAGATTTACCCAAGCATTCCATGTTTCTTCATTTAATTCAAATTCATTAACACCTATGTCAATTTCAGTTAAATAATCTCCCCATGGTCTAAATGCGTTATTATTATAAAAGAACATACCCCAGTCATCAAATATTCTAGGATACTTATCTCTGTATTTCTTAACCGCTTCATGCCATCTCTTTCTAATGTAAGGTAATGCGGTATAGTGGATTCCTGAATCCTCACAGTGCCATGTTAATAATATTACATTTCCTTCATCATCTCTTCCATGATAAGGTATATGATAACGATCATGCCTTGAGGCCCAATCTCCTTCAGATAATTCTTCTCCTAGATATTTTCCTCCACTTTTTTCCATCCACTCAAACAGTTTCTTAGATGCAGCATTAACTTCCAATTCAGAACCATATAAAGCAGTTGCTATTATCGATTTTATATCTCTTGGCTGTGGAATATATGCTTCATCGTCTCTTCTCAAAAATTCAACCTTTTCTTCATCAAATAATATTATGCTTGCTAAAGTTCTTAACCCAATTCTTTGTGCTTTACCTAAAGCTTTATATGCTTCATCAAAACTTCTAAACCCAAAGAATGCAGGTAATTCAGCTTCAGGTTTTGGGAATAAATCGACCGTAATTTCTGTTACAATGCCTAAGGTTCCTTGGGCACCAAAGAATAAATATTTTAGATTATAACCAACTGAAGATTTTCTAATCTTTTTACCCCCTCCTTCTCCAACCCATAAAACTTCTCCTGTAGGTAAAACAATAGTCATATTTAAAACAAGATCCCTTATATGTCCACCTACACCGCTAATTAAACTCCATCCATTTGTATTGATTCTTCCTCCTAAAACTGACATTCCATAAGAAGCAGGATTATCTGGGAACCATAACCCATATTTATCCAATACCAAATTTAATTCCATAGCTGTAAGACCGGGTTGCACAGTTGCTGTCATATTTTCTTCATCTATCTCCAAAATTTTATTCATTCTTTTCATATCTACTAAAATACCTCCATACAATGGAACAGCGCCGTCATTTAAACCTGTTCCACCTCCTCTTGGAACAATGGGTATTTTATATTCATTGGCAAGTTTAACAATTTCTACAACTTCTTCAGTACTAGAAGGAAGTACAACAATTGCAGGCATATTTTGATCCCATACATGCATTGGAAAAGGCGTTGGTGTTCTGGCTCTTAATAATCTATGATGCGGTTTTACATGTACATTTTCATCGCCTACAATTTTTCGCAGTTTTTCTATAATGTATTCAGAAACTGTTGTTACTTTTTCTACCATGTTTTAGTAATATTTTTGATAAATTTAAATTTTTTCATTTTTTATTCATCTCACTTAATCCTTTGATTAACTTTGGAATAAACATGTAAAGATCAGCTTTTATAAAATAATCTGAATTTTCTCTTATTGGCGCATTTGGATCTTTGTTTATTGCAACTACTATTTTTGAATCTTTCATGCCCATTATATGATGTATTTGACCCGAGACACCTACTCCAATATATAATTTAGGCTTTACTGTTATTCCAGATAATCCTACTTGCCTATAATCCTCAAGCCATTTATAATCTGTAACAATAGGCCTACTTCCTCCTATTTCAGCTCCTATCAAAGAAGCTAATTCTTTTATCATCTTTATATCATCTTTATTTTTTACCCCTCTTCCTATAACAACTAGCTTATCTGCATTCCTAATATCTACTATTTTTACTTCCTCTTGCTTTACGAGTTTTATTCCCTTAGAATATTTATTATCAGAATATTTTTCAATTTCTAAAGATTTAACTGAAGGATTGGGTGATAGTAAAGGTTCTTCAAATCCTTCTTTAATGGTAAATATTATAGGAGATTGCTTAGGCTTTACCAATTCTATTCCAATACCGCTATAAACCAATTTTTTAAGTATTAATGCATTATCCTTTACTTCATATCCTACTACATTTGAAATATAAGAGCCTCTTAACTTCATAGCCAATCTTGGTCCTAATTCGAAGCCTAGAACAGTGTTGGGTAAAATTACCAATTCAAAATTATACTTCTTGTATATTTCAGCAACAGTTCCTATAACCCAGCATAATTTATCTAAATAATTATTATATTCGATCTTTAATACATAATTTGCACCATACTCTTTAGCTAAATTTAACTCTTTTTCAGAGTTATATATTACCAGTGAAGGTTTAAAATTGTTCTTATTAACAAAAGTTAAAGATTCTTTGAGGAAATTAATCTGATTATCTGATATAATTATAGATTTGATGTTTTCGATCATAATACACCCTCCTTAACTAAATAATCAACTAATAATTTAACAGCTTCATCGATATTCTTTTCTCCGTCAATTAATATTCTTTTTCTTTGATTACTTTGCATAGGAAGCAATGATATAACATCAATAGTATTATTAATATTTATCTTGATCTGTTCAAAAGTTTTAATCTTATCGCGTGGTATTCGCATAATTTGTATAGGAGTTACAGTTTTCAATGTTACAATTCCACTAGTTACACATACAATGCATGGTAATTGTAATTCAAACGTTTCGATAACATTTTCTCGTTTTCTACTTACTACTATATACGAATCGCTTACTTCCGCTATATTTATAACGTTTATAACAATAGGCCATTCTAGAATTTCTGAGAGATAAATATGAGTTGCAGAAGAAGCATAATCTTCACTTAAAGTACCGCATAAAATCAAGTTAGGACTTAGCTTTTTAACCATTTCTGCTAAAATATGCGCATATACAAAAGGCTCATTTTTTATATTTGGAATTTTTTCTATAAAATAAACATCATCTGCACCTCTCACAATAGCTTCTCTCATTGAATCTTTACTTTCTTTGTCTCCTATTCCAACAGCAATAACCTGAGTATTTGGAATTTTTTGTTTTAGCATCGAAGCTACTTCTAAAGCATATTTATCGTGATCATTAATATGGTATGGCACGCCTTTAGTTATTATTTCATTTCTTTTTGAATCTATTCTTAGCAAAGTTGTGTCAAAAGTGGGTTTGGTTAAAACTAATATTTTCATAATAAAAAAAAATTCTATAAATTATAAAAAATTATGGGATTTGTTTTAATATTTTGCTGAAAAGTAAGAAGGAAGCTAATGTAACAAAGTATGTTGGTATTCCTGCACTAATGTATGGAAATAATCCATTCATACTTTCAAAAGTTAATGGATTAAAGGTTGTTAAATAGAATGTTACACCAATTATTGTAGCAATTACAGCAGCCATATTAAAACCTCCTTTAAAATGATATTTCGAATTGTTACTCATATCATACAGATCTTCAACAGATAACTTACCCCTTGTTAAAAAGTAGCCTCCAGTAAGTAAAGCTCCGTAAACACCAGTTAAAAGTGCGATTATTGATAAGTAAACATTGTATCTTTCAAATACACCTGGAATTGCTGCTACTATAATGCCCAGCACAGCAAAGGTTAAAGTTACATAAAACCATTTAGCTCTCGGAAATCTACTTACAGAAGTAATAGAAAGTGGATAAATTAACATCATTATTGAAGTAATGTTTGCCAGCGCAAACAAAACTAAAGCTAATATTGCAAATGTTAAAGGTGCAGTAAGAATCCAATCCGTAGGATCAAAGGAACCTAACATTATAGCAGTTAATGCTGGAAAAACTCCAGCCATTACAGCAAGCAATCCCCAACCCCATAATGTTCCATGATAAGCAGCACTCTCACTTTTGGTTAATCTTGTCCATTGGCCATACCAAAAAGCCCATGAAAAACCAAGTCCAACATTCCACTCCAAGGTTAATGCTAATGCCCAATTTCTAGCCATGTCCTCAGGAACACCAAACTCGTCTACAACAGAACCTTTAGGAGCCTCTTTAAATACCGTATCGATACCCACTGTTACTAATACATAATATATAAAGTATGCTAAAATTATTAACATAAATACGGCTGCGAACCTAGAAGTCCACTTTAATGCAGTTGGACCTAAATATGCGTTATACCAACCTATTATAATTGCAATTATTGCAAAGATTACAGGGCCAAAATAAGGATCAGAAAAAATTGCTGGTCCTCCAAAACTTTCATTTATTTTTTGTACAGAATTTCCAGCTAATAACGCTGCATAAGCTATCCATCCTACAGAAGAACCAAGGTAAAATGCTATAAGAAGTATATCATTGAACCTATAACCTAAAATTGCTCTTGAAGCGATCCATTGATCTACTCCATATCTTGCAGAATATAAAGCTAAAAGAGATATTAAAAATAAAGGAACCTGGTTTCCAAATATTACAGTTATTATAGCTTCTTTAGCAGGTAAGTAAAGTCCTGTATAGCCTCCGACTAAAAAATACCATGCAGCTATGCCAAAGCATATTTGTATCGCCAGCATGTCAAACATTCCGTAAACTCTATCTTTTGGTAGGGTGGGTAATAAAGTAAACCAAGCAGAACTTGTTGCGCTCTTAGCCATTTTTAGCTCAATATTAAAATGAAATACAATACTGTTATTGCTACGTTAATTACTATTGCAATTATATAATCCCTCTTTTTTATTCTAGGAACCAACTCTGAATTATTTTTTATATATTCAATCCTTTCTATTAGTTCGTTAGTGATATTAACATCTATTGCTTTTAGTTGTTTCTTAATAGTTTCTGACCGTGGTTGACTCATTCTAAGAACTTTTTGGTTTTTCACGTCGGTATCTCGGTTCTTATGGAATATACTTCTTGACATATTTATTTAATGTTAATTTAATATATAAATTTTTCGGTTATTGCATGATTTAATAGAAAAATTTCATAAAAGAAGTTCATGAAAAGAAAGTAAAATTAATTCAATTTCATAAAATATATATTTTTGGTAATGTTATGAATAGTTTTGTATTATATTAATGTAGTATTATAACATCCGAACATATAGACTGTAAATTTTTTTAATTATAAGGAATTAATTTTTGTAATTATTAAAAATATAAATATAAAGATGTACATTAAAATTACTGATTTAAGAAATTTTTAACATTAATTTTAATTTGAGTTTACTTTTTTTAACAAAATATTTTATTCAGTTTGTCTTAAATTAAAATATTCATCTAAAACCATTTTTAACAACTTTTCTTTTTTTACCTAAAGTAGAAGAAGACAAATATAAAATTCTAGCTAAATCTGATAAAGATGTTTTCTTGGAAAATCAAAATAGCCTAACTTATAGGCTAAACTTAAAACTTTTTCTTGCTTCAATGTTAATTTATTAGAATTTTTAATACTTTTATAATTATAAACATTTTTTATTTCAAATTTTATATTTTCATTTTTTAGTAATTTTAAATCAAATTTAATATTTACATTATCTTTTAAAAAATTAATAAATAAATATCCTAAACATTCTAACTGGTTTTTTCCTTGCTT
>Ga0081478_134114_pt2 | contig 51917 bp, 48 predicted proteins | sample OctSprmetagenome_FD_70983 | JGI IMG/M metagenome (GOLD analysis project Ga0081478, IMG submission 70983) | Hot spring and microbial mat streamer communities from Octopus Spring Streamers, Yellowstone National Park, USA - T=80-84 v2 (version 2) | ecosystem: Environmental > Aquatic > Thermal... | reverse complement strand
CTGCTCTTATTGTTATATCTTATTCATTCTTTATTGATCTTAACGGCGGAATCCTTTTCCCATATGGAGATTTAGCAGGTGGTAAGAAGAATTCAGCTTCTTTTTCTCTTTCTATTGGAGTTGCAGAGTTTGACCAGTTTTCCGCCGGAGCTAATTTTTCGTTTTCGCCATCTATAAATTTATTTTTCCCATCGGCTTATGTTTCTGCAAGGTTTGACAGAACCGACTTTTTTGCTAACATAGGTGCAGGAATTGGTCCGGGAATTCTTTCCAGAGAGAAAAAGATTTTTGCTCTTTTTGGTCTCTCAGCATTTGCTGATTTCGGTATATGGATAGAGACACGAAGATTTGCAGCTCATATCTCACCCGGTGTCTCTGCATTCCTTGGAAATCAAGGAGGATATTCATTTTCTGTTCTCGTCGGATTTTCAATATTCTCTTATTAGTACTTCTTACTGGCTAAAAGATAAACTCTAATATGTGTTTTGCTTCTCTTTTTCGTGATATTTGCAATATACATCCTGGTGAATTTGAAAGGAAAATTACATCGTCTTTTTCAAAAGGTTCTAAAAGGGAATTTAAAAGCATATCAGACATTTTTCCATATTTGAAAAACATAGAGCCACCGAATCCACAGCAGGGAAAATCAGTTTGTTCAACCTCAAATCCCATACTTTTCATTATACTTACTTTATCTTGGGTATCATACTTTTCGTGGCACGGCTTATGAATTATAATTTTCACATTCTTTTTTTCTTTTTTGGTTACCTCTTTCTCATTCTCTTTTCTTTCAATTTTCATCTCTCCTCTTTCTATTTTTTCTTTTACTTTTTCCAGTATGAAATCTGATACTTCTTTTATTTTCACTCCGGGAAATTCATCTTGAATTTTGTAAAAGTTCATCATAACCCAGGTGCATGTTGGACCTAACACAAGTATTGTTGATGGGGAATGATTTAAGTTTCTATGATTTATTTCGTTTTTTATTTTCTCTATAAGTTCTTTTTGATTTTCCTGAAATTCTTTTGTTGAACCTGCGAGCAATAACGGAGCTCCGCAGCAAGAAAAATTACGAGGCGCAGTTATGAAATCTATATCAAATCTTTTCAGTATTTTTTCTGCCTTCTCCCTTATGTCGGAAAAAATCGTATATCCAAAACACGATGGAAAAAATACTGTGGTAGGATAAGAGTTTGCAACATCAATATTTTCAGATATAGTGGGATTTTTTCTTATCCATCTCATCTTATACTTTGATTTTTTCATTTTTGATGCAAGAAGAAATGAAAGAGAAAATAAAAACTTATTTTTTGTTATAAGCTTTGCGAAAAATATCTCCATTTTTCCGGGTAGAGTTTTTCCTTTTGCTCTCATGAAAGAAAGATAAGGTTTGAGGTCCATCGGACAAGTTTTCTCACACTCCCCACATTTTGAACAAGTGTCAATATCTTCAAATGCTCTGATGAAATCGAAAAAGCTCATATTTTCTCTTTCTTTCAAAATTTTGTAAGATAGAATCAATCGTCCGCGCGGAGAGAACCTCTCATCTCTTTTTGCAAGATATGTAGGGCATTTAGATTTGCAGTAGCCACATTTTACACATACTATCGGATCAAAGATTATTTCATTGAATTCTTTTGTGTCCATTTTTGCAGCTTACGGACTGAATTTGAAAAATGAGTTCTAACTTTTTACTTTTTATTTTTTTATTTTTGCTCTTATTTTATGTTCCAACTCTTTTATTTTTCTCTCAATTCTTATTCTGTCATATCCTTTTGGTTTTCCTTTTTGTAATCCTGTTTTATATAGTTCCAGCGCTTTTTCTTCTTCATTTTTCAGAACTAAAATATCTGCGAGATGTTCCGCGATTACTGCATCATCTGGTTTCATCTCATATGCTTTTCTTATCATTTCTTCTGCTTTTTCTATATCTCCCTTTGCAAAGAAATACCACCCAAGGCTATCTATAATGTATGGGTCTTTTGGTCTTCTTTTTAGTGCTTCCTCTATGAGTTTCCGAGCTTCATCAAGTTTGTTGGTATCATAAAATCCCGTTTTCCTTTTCTCTTCAATTATATACTCTATCATCATGTATCCTTTGAGATTGAGGGAGTGCGGATCCTGAGAGGAGATTTCAAATAAAAGATCAGCTGTTTCTAATGCTTTCTTTATATCTCCAACCTCGTAATGTAATATTGCTTTCGTGTAAAGAAGGTCTTTGTTCTTGTCAAATTTTTTAATAGAGAAATCAAGTATTTCAAAAGCCGAATCATAATCTTCTTTTTCTCTGAAAGCAAAGATTAAAGATTGCATGACCTCTGGGGTAAGAACACGAGATGTCACTTCAAGTCCATACTTTATCGCTTTATCTGGAGAAATTTCTCGGAGGGAATCTATTTTTCCTGCTATTGCGTTGCTATAAAATTTGGAATTTTCTTCTATTTTTTCAAATTCCTTCAACGCTTCCTCATATTTTTTCAATTCATAAAGTGCATATGCTCTAAAAAGTATTGCTATATCTTTGCTTTCTTGGTCATTGAGTTTCCCTTCTATCTCCTGTGTTATTCTTATCACTTCCGCTGGTTTTTTAGCTTTAAGTAAAACCCTTGCGAAATCAAGCATGATCTCCGGTTCATCTATTTCTCTTGTTATCTCATACATATACGATAGTGCTTTTTCTGTTTCTCCTGCTTCAAGAAGTAGATCTACAAGTTGTCTTTTTATCGCTATTTCGTTGCTTTCTTTAATGAAATTCTCTGAAATCTCTATTGCCTTCATAATTTCTCCCTTTTCCTTGTATATTTCAAGGAGTTCCGATACGACTTGTTCATTTAAGAATCCGAGTTCTATTGCTCTTTTGAAGTTTTCTTCTGCTTTATCTTTTTCTCCCGTGAATTTGAGGAGCTCGCCGTATATTACAAAACCTGTTGCATCATTTTTATTCCTCTCTGTATATTTTTTTGCTATATCTTTTGCCTTTTCTACTTGTCCTTGTTTCATAAGTTCTGAAATTAAGGTTCTAAAAAGTCTTTGGTTTTGGCTGAATTTTTCAAATGCTTTTTCAAGAGCTAAAATTGCTTTATCGTTCTCTCCAAGTCTCATTCTCAGCGCATATAGGTTCTCAAAATCTTTTTCTGTCTTTGCTTTTTCTTCTGACTCATCTAGTATTTTTGATGCCTCGGTTTGTTTTTTTAGTCTATATTTTAAAAGGGCAAGCTCAAAATATGGTGGGAAACCAATTTCTTCTTTTTTATTTTTTGACTCTGATATTAACTTTTCAAGTTTTGTTTCAGCTTCTTGAAGTCTTCCTCTTTTTATATCATATATTGCTTGAAAATAAAGTGAAATTTTCTCATCCCCTTTTTCTTTTTCCGGTTTTTGATAGAAGATCTCTCTTTTTACATCACCTCCCGGATAAGCTTCTTTTTTCAGAGTTTTAGCACAACCTATGGAAACAATAGATGAAAAAACAGCCAGAACAAGAAAATTTTTTCTCATACCAAAGATAATTTAATCACAACATCTTTCATTTTAGACTTTTTCCCACAGTTTTTACTTTATCGCTGGTATCTTTTTCGGCGTTATTTTTTCAATTTTTCTGGTTCGTTTGCTTTTTTTCATCTATTACTTCACTTTTGCTGATATTTTTTCAAGTATTTTTCTCCACACAAGTATATTAACCAGTGCTATAAATGAGGCCATGATGAATGTTGAAAAAATCATAAGGTCTTTATTGCCTTTTTCAGCTGATTCCGATATCATATATCCTATCCCGAAGAGTTTGTATTCTTCTCCTTTGAACTCTATAAATTCTGCAACAAATGAACCATTCCACGCTCCCCCCCAAGCCGTCAGAAAACCGACAAACATATCTTTTGCTGAACCAGGAATTATGATTTTTTTTATTTTGTCTTTCAGTCCCATTCTTATTGATTCAGCTACATCTAAAACTTCTTGCGGTATTGACCTTACTCCTGCAAGTGTATTATAGAATATATACCATATAGATGAAAGTGAAATTATGGCTATAGCATTTAGCTCAATTCCATAAGGTATTTTTGACAGTATAGCAAACATTATAGGTAAAAGAGCCGTTGCTGGGATAGATGATAGCACTTGTATTGCCGGCATTATTTTATCTGCTAAATTTCTTTTCAGACCTAAAAATATAGCTATCGGTATAGATACCGCTGCTGAAATACCAACTCCTACTATAACTCTAAAAAATGTTGGGAATATTGATAATATTGTTTTTATTATGTCTTCTAATTTCAGATTTACAAACCTTAAAAACAGCAGTAGGGAAAATAAAGTTAGGAAGATCAATGTAGAAAAAAACATTATATTTGATATTGTTTCTCTTTTTCTTATAATTTTCTCTGCAAAGTTATACATTCTGGAAAGAGAAAGTTTCCTCATAATTTTTTTCACTGCGGAAAAAATCAATTTTTCGGAAGAAGAAAGTTCAGGTTTTTCATGGTGTTCAAATTCATATTTGAATATATATGATAACCTTATAATAGGTCTCCATATAATAAGGTATGAGATTGTTATAACTGCTGACATTGATAAGAATCCTAAAAATGCTAATTGCAAATCTCCTCTTTCGGTTGCAGACAAAATAAATGAGCCTATACCAGGTACTTTCACCTCAATTTCTCCTATTGAGAACATCTCACAATACATAAGGAAATACCATCCACCTGCAAATGACATCACACTATTGAAAGCAAGAGCTGGGAATGAGAAAGGGAAATCTAAAACAAAAAACCTTCTTATTGGATCTAATCTTAAAGATTTTGCAACCTCGAGCGCCTCTTCTGGCAGACTTTTTATTGATGAGTAAAAAGAAAATATCATGTTCCAGACCATACCAGTTATTATGAGTACCAAGGTGGCTATTTCCCATCCTAAATATCCGAGTTTATAAAAAAACAGCATAACAGCTGGGGTGAAACTTAAAACTGGAATAGATTGAAGTATATCTAAAATCGCAATTATGAGTTTCTCAATTTTTTTGCCTGATGTTGCTATGTAAGAAATGATTATGGCTGCTGCAAGACAAATTATGTACGCTCCGAGGATTCTTGTGAGTGAAAGAAAAGATAAAAATAAAATCTCCGGAATATTTCTTATTATCTCCATGGTGTTATTTCTCCTTCTGATATAAATTCAAGAAGTTTTTGATAGTCTTGTGGAAGTTCAAATTTCATTTCAAAGTAAAAATCTTCCTGTTCGTAGTAGTGATCGTATATAAAAAATATATCAGAACCTTTCTTTATCATTACGGTATCTTTTCTCTCCATTTCTTCCTTTTCCTCATTATTATTTTTTTCTTTTTCCTTTTTTCTTACATATACAAGCGCTCGTGGTAAGAGCTTTATATATAATTTCTCTATGGAGAAATCTTGTAATTCAGTTTTTAGGTTTATAATTTTCAGAGTTTCGGATTCTTTTGATCCAAAGAATATGTTTGTTATGTAAAAACCTGTATTTGTTTTGTATATTTTTCCACCATATTTTATTCTTCCGAAAACTTTAGTTATTATCTCAAATCCTCCTATGAAGTGGGAAGATGGGAAACCGAAACAGGTTTTTTTTATCCATCCTGATTTGAAGATTTCGTCTATTTTTAAATCTCTAAAAGGTATGAAGGGAAAGACAAGCGATTTTTCTGCACATTTTAAAAATGCCTCTTTTATTCTCTCGCCGGATTCCATTAGTATTATCAAATCTTTCTCGTAGATTTCCACCCTGAAACAAGATATTATGAAATAGATAGAAAATGAATCAAAAAGTTAAAAAATTCAAGGTAAAAACGTATTAGCTTCAAAATATTTAACAGTTAAAACGGGTAGATGCAAGGGCGGGTGATTGGGGAATTAAGGTTTACATGAGACAAAAGCTCATATCAAATAATCCTTCCTCCCAAACCCATTGTTTTTTCCGGATGGGCTGTTAGCATAAGAGCTTCTCAATTTTTTGTGAAAAATAAAATAAAAATTAAAAAATTACAAAAGTGAAAAAATGATAAATGCAAACTCTGAACTGATTTTTTCCCAAGGACAAAAAATAATTTTGATTGAAAAACCCAAGATACATCTTCGTCTAAATTTAAAAAAATAAATTGATAAAAAAATTTAGTGGAAGGAATTCTGATCGCATGCATAGGGCGTTAACTGCAATAAGAATTATCCCATGTCTTGATATAAAAGATGGAAGAGTGGTAAAGGGGATCAATTTTGTTAACCTGAAAGATGCGGGAGATCCCTTTGAAGCAGCAAAAGTATATAGTCAGGAGGGTGCAGATGAGATCTGTATATTAGATATTTCCGCAAGTGAGGAGGGACGAAAAGCTTCTTTGCAGATGATATCTAAAATAGCAGAAAATGTGTTTGTTCCGCTCACCGTCGGTGGTGGTGTGAGAACTTGGAAAGATATGAGGGAGTATCTTCTTGCAGGAGCTGATAAGGTCTCAATAAATACGGGAGCAGTTGAGAATCCGAAACTCATTAAAGAGTGCGCAGAAATTTTTGGAAGCCAATGCGTAGTAGTTGCAATAGATGCAAAAAGAGTTGGAAAAAGTTTCAGAGTTTTTATATATTCAGGAAAAAAAGATACAGGACTTGATGCAGAGGACTGGGCAAAAAAAGTCGTAGAATTAGGAGCTGGCGAAATTCTCCTCACATCAATAGACAAAGACGGAACACAAAGCGGATATGACTTGGAACTTATACAAAAAATTTCGGAATCTGTTCCAGTTCCTATAATAGCCTCCGGTGGGGCAGGAAAAAAAGAACATTTCCTTGAAGCTATAAGATCTGGTGCTTCCGCGTGTCTTGCTGCATCCATTTTTCACTTCGGAAAAATAAAAATCCTCGAACTTAAAAAATTTCTCAAAGAAAAAGGTTTGAATATAAGATTATGATTCAGATTACAATAAATGAACTCAAATCATAATAAATAAAACAAAATTTTGCTATGTCAGAAATAGAAAGAATAATTGAGCTTGGAAAAAGGTTGGGGTGGATTTTGAACAAAAGTTTGATGAAAAATGCAAATCTTCCATATTTTAAAAAATTATCAACTCCTTGGGGAAGTGATTCGCTTTCTATAAATGTTGGAAACTTTCATATTGTAATGTCATCTGATCAGAGTGTGGAAGGGACTCATTTTGACTTAAAATTCATGACACCTTATGAAGTTGGTCAAAGAGCTTTGAGATGTGCTGTAAGTGATATAGTATGTACTGCGTCGGAGCCATCGTTTGCATTCGTAAATTTAGCAGGAAGAGATTATAAGGTTTTAGAAAAAATAGGCGAAGGAATAATAGAATCAGCAGAAGAGGTTGGATTAAAACTTGCAGGCGGAGATACCTCAAAATCTTACATATACTCTATATCTATTTTTGTTGTAGGATATTCAAAGAAAAAACCTCTTTCAAGATTTGGAGCTCATCCGGGAGATCATATTCACATCACAGGAACAGTCGGAGATTCCGCTCTTGCCCTTGAAGTTCTAAAAAAGAAGGGTAGAGGATTTGCGGAAAAGTATATCCCTTATGCTTTGCAAAAATTTTTAAAACCTCCTTTAAGAAAGAAAGTAATTCAGAAAATAAAACGATTTGTTAAATTTTCAGCAGATGCATCAGACGGACCTTTAAGAACAGTAGAGTGGATATGTGCTTTAAATAATGTCTCATGTGAGTTTTTCCCAGAAAGAGTTCCGTTTTCAGAAGAATTTTTAAGATTTGCTCCAAAATTTTTCAAGGACCCTCAAAGCATCTCAATAACTTATGGAGATGATTATGAAATAGTTTTTGGAACATCAGAAGAAAAATCTCAAAGCATGAGAAAATATGGTGAGATCATAGGAATAGTTCTTTCAGATCAAGATGTAAAAAGAGCTTTACAGAAAAATTACCCTTTCAAAAAAATTTCTTCAGTTTCAGGAAAGAAAAAGTTTATTTTCTTTACATACAAGAAACCGAAAGAGTTTTTCTTTGAACATTTCTAATTTATTCCGACTTTGCTTAACATCTCAGAAATATCCGGGGAATCCGCTACATTTTTGCTCTTATATGCCCAAATAACTATACCATTATCTACCACAAAAAATGCAGGTCTCAGATATCTATCTCCTTTTACCCCGCCTTTTACGAACCTATATTTGCTCAGAAGTGGTGAGTCTTTCAGAGTTCTCAAAAGAGCAGTTGGAGATACGAGGTCTAAAAAGCTCCCGCTTTCTACCCCGAAAATCTTATATACTTTCTTTTCCGGGTCAGGAACTAAACGAAAAGGAAAATCTGGAAAGTCTTTCAAATACTCTTTGACTACCTCCTCTGGGCTTTGTATGAATATTATTACTTCAACTCCTTTTTCTTTGAGTTTGTCTTTTTCTTTGAGGAGCTTTATTATATCCATCTGACACCACACACACCCCATATATCTGTGGAAAGAAATTATATACTTTTTGCCTTCTTCAATTTCAACTTTTTGACCGTTCACATCTTCTATTTCAAAGCTTGGGACTTTTTCCCCTATATTCAGAGACATAGTTGAAAGTGTAATTGATAAGAAATTAATAATGAGAACTACAAAAATTTTTTGTATTGTCATCTGAACCCTAAAATTTTATGTTTTAGCTGAAATCTTTCAGAAAGTTCAAGATTTTTCCGAAATTCTCATCAGAATAATCTTTTTTGTAATTTCTCATAAGTTCTATTGCTGTTTTTTCTTCTTGTGGGTAAATTCTACCTTTTGATTTCAAGAAAGAAATAAGGAAAGAGACAAATTGCGTGACATTTTTTGGTTTTTCTGTAAATTGAGAGGATTCAAAATCTATGAGCACCACTCTTTTTTCTTTTTCGCAAAATATAACATTGTTGTAGGGTTTGTGCATTTCATTTTTTGATATTTTCATTCTGTCAAGTTCACGAGCCTGATACAAAATATCAAAGAACAAATCTGAAAGAGTATTGACTTCATCTAAAATTTTTTTGAAAGGAATACCGTCTATGAATTCCATAACAAAAAAATCTGAACCGGAAAGTATTATTTTTGGTCCTATATTCTTTTCGTTGACTTGTCTTAAAATTTCCGCTTCTTTTCTTATATTCTGTATGAGATGAAAAGATTTTGCAACTTTTATTGCTACCTTCTTTTCGTTAAAGAATCCAACAAAAATTTTTCCCCTCCACCCTTCTTTCAGAAAAGAAATATTTTTAATATTTGCACAGAAATCTTGAAAGCTTAAATCGGTTTGATTTTTATTTGGATAATTTAAGTTTTTATTAGCGTTCAAATTTTTCGAAAGATTTTATTAGCGTCCAAATTTTTTTGAAAGAATAGCTTTTACTAATTCTTCTATCAAAGATGATGCTATTTGCGAATTGGAAGCAGGTTTGCTTTCTCTATCCACTTCTTTATCTAATGCTTGTAGAACTTTTGGAACGAATTCTGAAAAAATCTTTGCTTCCTCAGAAATTTCAGGTTTATCTGCTCTGCTTACTTTTTGGGATACTACATCTTTTTTGACTAAACTTGAAGGTTCTGCTTTTGATATCTCACGAGTTGCTTTAATTTTTATCTCATCTGCCATAATCTCTCACCCCCTCCCTACATACTTTATAATCGTCAAACTTAAAAATTTCTTTAATCTTTAATCTTTTCTATATATCAAATGCATCTAAAACTGCTATTGCTTTTTTCTTATCGCTTATTTTTTTCTTTTTTTATCTTTTTTTTATTTAATTTATAATTTTATCAATTCTTTGATGATTTTTCATTTTACGAACAAAAATCCTACTAATATATTTTCCCTTTGCTACCATATTTTCTTCTTGCTTCATTAACTATAATATGAGCAAGTCGTGTAGGCTCTGGAATCCTGAAACCTGCTGTCATCTTCTTGACAATTTCTAACGCATCTTGCAAAGTTATTTTATGACCAACTGAAACGACAATAGGGTGAGATTTCTCATCTGTACAAACAAGACACCCTACAACCTTTCCTTTGAATCGTAAAGGAGCTATCTCCCATTTTTTCTTTGGTATAAAATCTGGAGTTCCAACCAAAATAGATTTAGCAACCCCCACAGAAGGTTTATCATATATGAGTCCTATGTGAGAGGCTATGCCAAAAAATCTCGGATGTGCAATACCTTGACCATCAACAAATATTATATCTGGTTCTGTCTTTATCTTCTTGAATGCTTCCAAAATAGCAGGAGTTTCACGAAAAGATAAAAGTCCCGGAATATACTTGAATTTTACCTCCTTTACTGCGACTACTTTTTCAACTATTGATAAATCTTCATAAGATAAAATGACAACACCTGCAAAGAGAATATCGGAGCCAAAATTATATGATATATCAACTCCTGCAACGAAGCGAGGAATAAAGTCAAGTTTTTCTTCTTTGACCATTTTTGAAAGTTCTTCTTGGAGCTTTTTTGCCTCATCCTCCCTCAGATCCCACCTGTGATTAATTTTTGGTTCCATTATACATCTTATTTTATATCTGATTTTTTTTACTTAATTTTATTTTTTATATTTTTACGCTTGAAAATCATTCGTATATTCTGAGATAAAAAGGTGCATCAAGGACTACATCAAATCTTGAACACTCTCCCAGAGCATCTTTGAAATTCTTTTCAACACACTCATGAGTTATAATAAAAATAGGGACTCCTTCCTTCCCATATCCTCTGCCCTTCTGTAAGACAGATTCTATTGAAACATTATTTCTACCGAAACTATCAGCTATTTTCGCAAGAACCCCGGGTCTATCAACAACTCTCAATCTAACATAGAATTTTGAAATCATCATATGTTGCTGGATAACTTTGCCTTGGGGAGATTGAAATGACTTACGAAATGAATTTTTTTGGTATAGTGATGCTTCAATTATATCAGAAAGCACAGAGATTGATGTAGGATTCCCTCCTGCTCCCTGCCCTTTCAAAAATAGCTCCCCTAACCTTCTTCCTTTTATCACAACTGCATTAAGGTTACCCTTAACCTGAGAGATAGGTGAATCATATGGAACAAGAGCAGGATAAACCGCAACTTCTAATTTCTCTTCTCCGTCGTAAATTTTTTTCCTTGAAATGGCAATTCCTCTTACTGCATATCCAAACTCTCTTGCAAATTCAATATCTATCTTTTCAACAGAGGTAATTCCTTCTTTCAGAATATCATCAGGTCTGACTCTCACTCCAAAGCAGATTGCGGTCAATATACAAATTTTTTGTGCAGCATCTGTTCCGTTTATATCAAAAGATGGGTCCGGTTCGGCGTATCCAAGTTTTTTTGCTTGTTCCAAAGCTTCCGAAAATTCAAGCCCAGATTCCATAGAGGATAAAATATAGTTGGTTGTTCCATTTAATATTCCTACAATTTCGTCTATTTCATCTGGGATGGCATTTTGAATTGTTCTTATTATAGGTATTCCTCCCCCGACGGAGGCATCAAAGAAAACATTTGGGGCACCAAATATTTCGTCATCTAATGAGAGTACAGATTTATTTGCTGTGACGATTTTTTTCCCGTGTTTCAAACTTTCTCTTATGAGTGTGCGAGCAGATTCTACCTCTCCTATAAGTTCAACAATAATTTCAGGGTCAGCTTTTATTATATCAGAAAAATGCACAGTGAAAAGTTCCTGCGGAATTTTGAATCCATCAACGGTTCTTGGTTTCTTTTTATCTCTTACGAGAATTTTGACTATCTCCAAATCAATTCCATATTTTAACCTTATCAAATCTTTAAGTTCAAAAATATTCTTGACAAGATATTTTCCAACATTACCACAACCTAAAAGTGCTATTTTTACCTTCCTCATACCTCATAAATTATTCGGAAGGTTCTGCTTTATTTTCTACTACAAAATAAAATTTTGTAAATTATCTCCTGTTTCTCTTAATATACCTAAATTTCTTTCATATTGATTGGTTACTTTTTTCGCATTCTAATTATAATTTGATTAAAGCAAGATAAATAAAATCTAAAAAAATGAGAATAAAAGATATTATCTCGGAGCTGAAAAGATTTAAACGGTGGGATGTATTTATTTACGAAGAAAGAGCAGAAGAGTTCATATATGAAGAAGGTAGTGAAGAAAAATCAAAAAGAGAAAGAGAAAAATTATCGGTTGCAATAAGATTTTCTGATGGGAAAAAATCAGGATTTGTTGCACAAGATTTAAGTAAAGGTATAGGGAGAAAAAATCAAATCATACTTGATTATCCAAGGGCAGATGAAAAATTGGAAATACCAGAAAATAAAAAAAGGTTCAAAACAAAAATTGCAGTAGACGAAAAAATAAGAATAAAGAAAGGTTGGGAAAAAGAAAAGATAGATGAACTCTTGCAGATACTTAGGGAGAATGCTAAATTCAAGATAATGGTAGATAAAATATCATCAGGGCAAGCAACTCAGAAAAGAAGAATAATAAACTCCTATGGTATGGATGTCAGCGAAGAAAAATCAATTTATTTTATGTATGGATCAATAGGAGGAGAAAAAAACGGACAAAAACAAGTTGTGTATTTTTCAAAATCTTTCCTTTCACCAAATAAAATCTTACCAGAAAAGATAGCTCAAGAGGTTTTGAGTGAGTTCAACTTTGAAGAGGAAAAATTAAAACCAGGGAAATACAAGGTTATTTTTCCTCCGAAAATAGCGTCCCAAATTATAGAGTTTTTAATGGAGAATTTTTCAGCTGACAGAATTTTAGCGGGACTATCAAAGTTTTCAGAAAAAGATATGGGAAAAAAATTTTTTGGAGATGAGATTTCAATTTTTGAGCTTGCTCATCCCATAAGAGACGAAATTATAAAATCTGAGTTTCAAGAATTTCAGAAAATTCAAGATGAGATAAGATTTGCCCCTGGAATAAGATATTTTGATGATGAAGGTGAGGAAAAAAGGAATTTTGCAATAATAAGAAAAGGAGTTATAGAAAACTTCATAACTCACACTCTTTCTGCGAAGAAATTAAAAGTAGATAATACAAGTTGTGCGATAAGACCTAATCCACTTTCTCCTCCTGTTCCCAATCCATCATCATTAGTTGTAATGCCCGGAAGAGAGAAGAAGGAAAATTATTATTCTTACGGCGACACAATTGTGGTTTTAGAAATAATTGGTTTGCACACGAGCGACCCGATAAAAGGAGATTTTTCAGTAGGATGTAGAGGATATATACCCGCAACTGGAAAAGGTTTCAAAAATACAACAATATCAGGAAACATATTTGAGCTTCTGAAAAACCCAGTTATATTTGATGATTTTTCAGTTGAAGGTAAAATATCAACGCCATCAATAATGCTTGAAGGTGTTGATGTATCCTGAAATTAGTGAATTTTGATTTTTGCTTTAAATCTTTTGTGTTTTAAATTTTCTTCTCATTTTTTCTACTCTTTCTTTATATTTTTTCTCAATCTCATCATAAATGCTCTCTATAATTTTTTTGTTTGCAGTCAAATTATCAAGAAAAAATTTCTCTTTCATTATTTTCTTCATATTCATACTACTCAAAACACATTCCAATATGAACATTTTTTCCTTTTCATCTTTTGGATTAAAACCAAGATCATAAGAAATTTTTACCGCTACGACTGTTGCGATCAGAAAAATTACGAGAATTTCTACGGGAATTAAAAATATTCTTCTCCAACCTATCATTTTGAAAATTGCAGAAGATATTGCTCCGTAAATTATTCCCGAAAACTTCACAACATCTAAAAAATCATTTGTATTATTACTTTTATCTTTTTTTCTTCTTGTTCCCTCTTCTATTTTATTTTTCTTTTTATCTTTCAAGGATTTGTCCCTAAATTTTTTCTCCACAAAACTTAAAAAAGATGCTATAATATCTACCAGTTTTGAAAAACTTGTAAGAAATGCTTTCTCTGGAACTTTCAGCAGGTGCGATGAAAGCTCCTCAAACTTCTTTTTATTTCCCATTATTTTTCACTATTTTTTCTTACCTTATTTTAAAATTTAAGTTCTCGTTATTGGCTTTTACAGGATAGTGTTTTTGGATACAAGATTTTTCAGATAAAAAACTGCTTTTCACAAAACAAATCTTTAAAAAATAAATAGAAAATATGTTTATAATATTTTTCAAGTATTACAAGATTCACAGATGAAAACAAGCAAAATAAACAACTTCATAACAAATAGCCCAACAAAACAACTCAAAAAACGCATAAATGAACTTATCTTAAAAAGTGAAGAACTTAAATTCCTTGTCGGATTTTTCTACTTTTCAGGTCTCAAAGAACTATACGAAGGTCTAAAAAACAATCCAAATGTCCTAATCAAAATTCTTGTCGGACTAAATGTTGATAGAACAAACTACGGTCTTATAGAATATGCTGAAAATTTAAATTTATCCGATCAAGAAAGAATAAACCAATTCTTTGATTCAATAAAAAAATCCATAAACACTGACCTGTTTGACAACAGAGAATTTTACGAACAAGTGAAATTTTTTATTAATCTCATAAAATCCGACAAACTAATAATCAGAAAAACTTTCAAACCAAACCACGCAAAACTTTATATCTTCAAATTAGAACCATCGCAAGTGAAAAACGCACTCTTTATTACAGGCAGTAGCAATCTAACAAAAGCAGGACTTACCCAAGACCAAGAATTCAATGTTGAAATTAGCGATTACGGAATTGAAGATGCAGAGCAGTATTTTGATAACCTCTGGGAAACGGCTATCAAAATAACAGAAGATAATGTAATCAAGCAAAAACTCATTGAAACTCTTGAAAACGAAACATTAATCAAACAGCTAACCCCATTTGAAGCCTATGCTCTTGTGCTAAAAAGTTACCTTGAAACATACACACCAAAAGATGTAGGAGATGAAGTTATCAAAGCCACATTAGAGAAAAATGGTTTTATACCATACCGCTACCAGATAGACGCAGTAAAACAAGCACTAGATATAATAGAAAAAAATAACGGAGTCATAATCGCAGATGTGGTCGGATTAGGAAAAACAATAATTGCCTGTCTTGTAGCACGACAATTAAGAAAAAGAGGAATCATCCTATGTCCTCCCGGAATCATTGGGGATGAGAAAGTTGAGCGTTCTGGATGGAGATGGTATGTTGAAACATTTGGTCTATACGACTGGCGTGTTGAATCTATAGGAAAACTTGACGATGAAGATTTCATAAAATCGCTTAAAAATCTGAAAGATATAGAGGTTATAATAGTAGATGAAGCTCATAGGTTTAGAAATGAAGACACAAAATCTTATGAAAATCTCAAAAATCTCTGCCGTGATAAAATAGTCATATTACTCACTGCAACTCCTTTCAACAACCGCCCCGGAGATATTTTGTCTTTGCTGAAATTATTTATAACACCGAAAAAATCAACCATTACATTAGAAAATAATCTTGTAGATAAATTTAGAATCTTCAAAAACACTTTTGATAAACTTGGATACATAAAAAAATACCACAATTCACCTGATAAGAAGAAAAAAGAAAAGGCAATAGCATACTACAAATCTTTATTTGGGAATGATGAAATTGATCTAAAAAAAGTTTCCCAAAGAGCCAAATATCTTGCAAAACAAATAAGAGATGTCATTGAACCAGTAACAATACGAAGAAACCGGCTTGACCTTCAAAAAAACCCATTCTACAAAGATGAAGTAAAAAACCTTACAAAAGTCGCTGATCCACAAGAATGGTTCTTTGAACTCACAAAAGAACAACTTAACTTTTACGACGAAGTTATAAACTATTTCAATTACCCGGAAGATGGCGGATTATTTAAAGGCGCAATTTACAGACCTTTTGAGTATAAAGTTGGCTTTAAAACATCAGAAGCCCCAGAAAACGACTTATCAAAAGAAGATAATCGCAGATACCAACAACAGTTTAACCTCTATGATTTTATGAGAAGATTGCTCGTCAAAAGATTTGAGAGCTCATTTGGTGCGTTCAAACAAAGCATTATAAATTTCAAAAATATTACAGAACACTGCCTTGAATTCATTGAAAGAACGGGGAAATTCATACTTGACAGAGACCTTTTAGAAAAAATTTATACGAAAGAAATTGATGAAATTGAAAAAGAACTTCTTGAATACTCACAAAAAATTACCCGAGGCGAATACCCCAAAAACCACGAGGTCTATGAAGTAAATAAATTCAAAAGAAAAGAAGAATTCATTAATGATATAAAATCAGATATTGAACTTTTTGATAATATTCTGAAAAAGCTTGATGAGTTAGACCTTGTCAACAACGACCCAAAATTAAGTTGCCTCATTGCCAAATTAAAAGAATGGCAAAGAAAAGAACCAGATAGAAAAATCGTTATATTTTCAGAGTATATTGACACTGTGAAATATCTAAAAGACCCTCTGATGAAAAACTTCAATAATAGAGTTTTAGTTGTTGCAGGGGACTTGACCAAAAGCAAAATAGAAGAAATAAATAAAAATTTTGACGCCTCCATTCCTCCAGAAGAACAAAGAAACGATTACGATATACTTCTCTGCACTGACAAAATCTCTGAGGGATTTAATCTCAACAGAGCTGGATTAGTAGTAAATTATGATATACCCTGGAACCCTGTTAGAGTCATCCAAAGAGTTGGGCGAATCAATAGGATTAGTAGGAAGGTATTTGATGAAATTTACATAGCCAACTTTTTCCCAACAGAAAAAGGAGCTGAACTTGTAAAATCAAGAGAAATTGCAGCACAAAAGATGTTCCTCATACATAACACACTGGGCGAGGACTCAAAAATCTTTGACATTGATGAAGAACCTTCACCATCTGAACTTTATAAGAGAATACAACAAAATCCAGATGAGATAGAGCAAGAAAGTTTTTATACAAAAATTTTAAATGAGTACGAAGAAATAAAGAAATCTCATCCGGAAGTAATAGAAAAGATAAAAAATTGTCCCACAAGGATAAAAGTAGCGAAACGCTCCGATAAAGATGAACTTATTGTGTTTATCAAAAAAAGAAAGCTTTACATCCTGAAAATTGAATATACCGAAAATGCCTCACCCCAACTCGTTATACTTGAAGAAATAATTGATAGAATAAAATGTGAAAAAGATGAACAACCTCTTGAATTGAGCGACAAATTCTGGGATAACTACGAAACTATCAAAAATTTTAGAGAGGAAAGATTACCAACTCCAGAACAGAGTTTGGAACAAAAAGCAATAAATAACATAAAAACATTACTTAATCTGAATAATGAGGAAATAACACAATTTAAAAACTTCCTACGGACTCTTTTAGAAGATATACTTGATTATGGAACTTTGCCTGACTACACACTGAGGCGAATTACAAATCTTGAAATCTCCGAAGATAAAATCAGAAAAACCGCAGAAGAACTGAAAAAGTTAAGAGATGAACTCGGCGGCGATGATTACTTAATAAAAGAAAAAGAAAAAGCAAAGACATTGCACAGAGAGATTATAATTGCTATCGAAAATCAATCTTTCCTCCCCCGAACAAATACAGGAACTAATTAAAAATTTGAGAAAGGGGCTATGGAGAGAACAAACGGCAGAAAAATTTTAGAGGACATAATTGAAAGTTTTTCAATAGAAAAATTTATACATTTTTTCAGGGAAAAGAACCGCAATTTTAGACCTCTCAGGGAAAAGTTGGATTATTATAGAGACGACTATTTCATATCGGGAGAAATTATCGGAGAAATTGAATTTCAGAACGAAAAGAAAGACAAACTTATAACTTGCGCATTCCAATCTTTAAAAGAACTTACTGAAAGATCAGGAAAGAAAAAACAATATGAACTCGGCAAGAGAATCTTAAAAGATACAAACGCAGATGCGGGCATTTTTATCTTTTATGACCGAAATGGAAATTTTAGATTTTCACTCATTTATACTGAATACTCTGGCACAAGAAGAAAATTTAGTCTGTTCAAGAGATTTACATACTTTGTAAGCAAAGAAAAAACAAACAAGACATTCCTACAACAAATCGGACAAGGTGATTTCTCATCTCTTGAAAAAATAAAAGAAGCATTTTCAGTTGAACCAGTTACAAAGCAGTTCTATGAAGAAATCCAGAACTGGTATTTCTGGGCGATGGATAAAGTTGAATTTCCAGAAGATTACAAATATAGCAACGACCCAGAAAAGGATAAAGAGATAAGAAATGCTACAAATCTTATCCGTCTTATCACAAGATTAATTTTCATCTGGTTCATAAAGGAAAAAAGACTAATCCCAGAAATCTTATTTGAACCAGAAAAACTTAAAGATATAGTCAGAGATTTTGGAAAAGGTCATAACTACTATAACGCTATACTCCAAAATCTATTTTTTGCAACGCTAAATCAAAAAATGGGAGAAAGAAAATTTGCAGCTGAAAATGGTTTCCACACAAATAAAAAAGAATATGGAGTAAAAACTCTTTTTCGCTATGCTGATAAATTCCTAATTCCAAAAGAAAAGGTTTTAGAACTTTTCAAGGACATTCCATTTTTGAATGGTGGTCTATTTGATTGCCTTGACAAAGAAGACGAATCAGGAAAAGTCATTTATATTGATGGTTTTTCAAGAAATCCTAAAAAGCAAGCAAAAATACCTGATTATCTATTTTTTCAGAAAGAAGAGGTAAAAGTTGATCTATCAAAATATGGTCTTGGTTCAAATAAAAAAGTCAGAGGACTTATTGAAATTCTCAAAAGCTACAACTTCACCATAGATGAAAACACACCAATTGACCAGGAAATAGCTCTTGACCCCGAGCTACTTGGTAAGGTTTTTGAAAACCTCCTTGCCTGCTACAATCCTGAAACAGCAACAACGGCAAGGAAAGCAACCGGGAGTTATTACACACCCCGAGAGATAGTAGATTATATGGTAGAGGAAAGCCTGAAAGAATATTTCAAAAATAAATTTCCCAATATTGATGAGCAAAAGTTAGAAATGCTCCTATCTTACTCAGAAGATATACCTGAATTTTCAGAAGAAGAAAGAAAAAAACTAATCTCATCAATAGCAGACATAAAAATTCTTGACCCAGCATGCGGCTCTGGTGCTTTTCCTATGGGAATTCTTCAAAAGCTTGTTCATTTACTCCAAAGACTTGACCCAGATAACAAATACTGGTATGAACTACAATATGAAAGAGCAATAAAAGCGTCAGAAGAAGTTTTTAAGGAGAAAGACAAAGTAGAAAGAGAGGAGATGCTGAAAGAAATAAATGAAGCTTTTGATGAAAGTATAAATTATCCTGATTACGCAAGAAAGCTTTATTTGATAGAGAAATGCATATACGGAGTTGATATACAGCCGATAGCAATACAAATAAGTAAATTGAGATTTTTCATATCTCTTGTTATTGACCAAAAGGTTGATAAAACAAAAGAGAATCTTGGAATAAGACCACTTCCAAACCTTGAAACAAAGTTCGTAGCAGCAAATACATTAATAGGCATTGAAAAACCAAAACAAATCTTCCAGCTTCCATTTCTCAATCAAGAAATAGAAAAAAAGAAAAAAGAATTAAAGAATTTGAGACATAGGTATTTCATAGCTAAAACAAGAGCCGAAAAAATTAAACTTCAGGAAAAAGACAAAAAAATAAGACAAGAAATAGCTGAATTACTCATAAAAGATGGATGGCCAGATGATACTGCTCACAAAATTTCATCCTTTGACCCATTTGACCAGAATGCCTCTGCTGACTGGTTTGACCCCGAATGGATGTTTGGGGTAGTGGATGGTTTTGATATTGTGATAGGAAATCCGCCTCACGGTGCGGATATAAGCAAGTATAAAGATTATGTTGAAAGTAATTTTAAGTTCTTTGAAACACGCAAAAACTCTGCTTCTCTCTTTATAGAAAAGAGTTTTGAGCTTTTAAAACAAGAAGGTGTGCTTGCCTATGTTATACCAAAATCAATTACATTTGTTGAAAGTTGGAAAAAAACAAGAGACCTTATATACAAGAAGAACAGATTGCTTGTTCTTATAGATATAACAAAGGCCTTTGAGAATGTTAAACTTGAACAGATTATACTAATATGTCAAAAAACAAAAAATGGTTCTTATTTTTATAAGACTGGTGATTTTTGGGATGGATATATAAGAATTAACACTAAAATAAAGACTGAGATTGCTGATAAGTTAGAAATACTGCCTCTATATACAGATGAGATAAAGATGGGTATTCTTAATAAACTCCTGGAAAATAGCGTAAAGCTTTATACTATCTCAAAAACTTTTAGAGGACTTCCATACCAAAATAAAATCTCAGAAGATGGTTATCCTATATTAAGGGGAAAAAACATAAATAAATATCTGATTTATAGAGAACTTGACAAAGTTCAACTTACCAAATCGGAATTAAACAGTCCAAAAGTAAAACAGCTCATGAAACCAAAAATTATCTCACAAAGAATTGTTGCCCATGTTATGAATCCTTTTGATAGAATAATCATAATGGCAACTTATGACAGTAGAGGTTTCTTAACACTTGATACTGTTATGAACACATTTTTAACAGACAATTCATTCTCTTATGAATATATCCTCGGAATTTTAAACTCCCGCTTAGCTGAGTGGTTTTACTACTGGTTTGTTTATAACAGAGCAATAAGAACTATGGATTTTGACGAAAGTTATATCGGCAAATTGCCCATTAAAAAAATAACCTCTCAAAACCAACCTATAGCTGACCAAATAATTCATAAAGTAAATGAAATTCTTTCGCTCACACAATCCGAAAACTACGAAACAGATACATCAAAGCAACAAAAAGTAAAGGAATTAGAAAAAGAAATTGACAAATTAGTTTATAAACTTTACAACCTAACCGAAGAAGAAATTAAAATAATTGAAGGAGGAAATTTGTAGTGGATTATTTAGGTTCAACGCTAAATACGATATTAGGTACAATATTAGGTTGGCTGTTAGGTCTTTTGAGCTATCCAATAGTCTCACAAATACAAAAATATCTTAAACGCAAAGATCTAAAAAAATCAATTCTCTCCGAATTAGAAAGTCTATCAGTTAGATTGCTTCTTCAATATATTGATCTTCAATTATATTTTGGGGAAATAGATAAGAAGGAATTGGAATGGATAAGAAATTTGCCTGAAAAACACAGAAAATATATTCCAGAAAATTTAATAGAAGCCGTAAATAAACTCCTAAATTTTTCTGAGGAAGAGCTTAAATTTTCAAGCTTCCTTTACTATCTTCTTACATATAATCCAAATAAAGCTATTAGATTAAAAACCTTTGAAATGCCTTTTATAAAATCTGTACTGAGCAATTTATCAGTTTTTGATATAGAATTTCAGTCAAGTATATTTGATATATGGAAAGAGATCAGCATACTAAATCAAGAAATAGAGCAGGCAATGTTCTACTCCCGTCTCACCTTTGATCCCTCATGTATGGATGCAAATCAAGAAATAATAAGATACAATCTTAAAAACAGCTATAAATTCATAAAAGAAAAAAGTAAAACTATTGTAGATAAAATTGAAAAAATTCTTGAAAGAGAAAAATCAAGATAATTGAAGGGAATATATGATGAAATCCAAAATATGTGAAGCTGTAAGCAAAAAGAGAGTAATCAAATTCTACTATGAAGGACTTGAGAGAATTGTTCAACCTCATGTCTATGGTAAAAATAAAACCACAGGAAAAGAATTTTTGAGAGGTTATCAGGTAGGCGGATATAGTTCATCAGGCAAAATCCCGGGGTGGCGCTTATTTGATGTAAGCAAAATATCAGAAATTGAACTCACTGATGAAACTTTTGACAATCCAGCACCGGGATACAACAGAAATGACCCACAAATATCACATATATATTGCAGGATATAAAGAGGAAACAAAGTTAAGATATATGGATTATCTCAATTTGCTATATCCATTATTTTATTGCAAAGTTGGCAAATTCAATCTGGAAAAGTAATAATTTTATTTGAAAACAAAAATGTATAAATCTTTTGAAATAAAAAATTTCCGATGTTTTAGCGAGCTCAAAATCCAAAACTTTGAAAGAATAAATCTTATAGTAGGAAAAAATAATGTAGGCAAAACAGCTTTGCTTGAAGCCTTACTCATACACTCAGGTGGATATGATCCACAGATGTTCGTAAAAGTAAACGAACCTCGTGGAATCATAGAGTACATAAGAGATAGATATGCCCCATCTCAAATAATAAGATACCTTTTGGAATCAAGTTTTTACAAATTCAACACACAAATCCCAATAGAAATGATAGGGGAAATTAAGAAAGGAAATCAAACTTTAAAACACAAATTAACCTTTAAATCCATAAGCGACAAAACAGAAATAGAAAAATTAAATCTCACCATATACTCCCAACAGATTAAAGCTACCGATCCCCTAATCTCCGGTTTCGAACAAATCTTTGAGCTATCATATGAAGAAGATGGGAAAAAAGGTAAGATCTATTTATTGATTACCCAAGAAGGAAAAACAATACCATCTTCATCTCTCCCTCCTCCACATTTTAAAGCAGTTTTTGTATCTACAAGAGCCAGAAGTACTGAACTTGAAGCAGCAATTTTTTCCAAACTCAAACTGGAAGATAAAAATAAAATTGAGCAAGTTCTCAAATTCTTGAACATAATTGAACCTAAACTTGAAAAAATTGAAATACTCACTATCGGTGGAGTTCCCATACTTTGCGGAGATATAGGAATAGGAAAACTTTTGCCTTTGTCTCTTATGGGAGAAGGCATATCACGACTCACAAGCTTTCTGCTTTATATAGGAACTGTTGCCGGCGGATTAGTCCTTATTGATGAAATAGAAAATGGTTTCCATTATTCAGTTTTGAAAAGAGTATGGGAAGCCATCGCAACCGCAGCTCGTGAGTTTGATGTACAAGTATTCGCCACAACTCATAGCTTAGAGTGTATAGCAGCTGCTCATCAAGCTTTTTCAAAAGCTGAAAACTACGATTTCAAACTCTATCGCCTAGAAAGAATTGAAGGAAAAATAGAAGCAATAGAATATGATAAACAAACATTAGATTCCGCCTTGAAGATGGACCTTGAAGTCCGCTAATGATACAAGAACAAGAAAAGAAGGAAAAAACAATAGAAATAAAGCAAGAATACATACTTATAGTAGAGGGCAAAAATGATGAACTCTTCTTTAAAGCATTATGCGAAAAAATCGGAATCAACAATATCCAAATCATCTCGCTTTCCGGGAAAGATAATCTGGAAAGTAAATTAAAAGCCATAAAAAATACCTCTGGATTTCCTACCGTCAAATCAATTGGAATTATTATGGATGCTGATGATAATCCAACAAGCACATTTCAAAAAATTCAGAACGCCTTACGGCAAATAGGACTACCAGCTCCTCAAAACCCTTTTCAATTTAATAATAAAGGAAAAATCAAAGTTGGAATCGCAATAATACCCGATGAAAATACGACTGGCGAGTTAGAAGACCTCTGTATAAAAGTTATTGAGAATGATCCGGCTTTTTGCTGCGTAGAAAAGTATATCGAATGTTTAAACCAAAAAGGTTTAGAACTTAAAAAACCTTCGAAAAGCAAGATTTATGCATATTTGAGCTCCAAAGAAACACCTGAAATAAGGCTTGGAGAAGCAGCACAGAAAGGGTATCTTGATTTAGATCACAAGGCTCTGGATAAAATAAAAAATTTCATAAAGTCATTACTAAAATGAAAAGGAATAAAAAGGGAAACTCAGAAAAAAGCAAAAGAGCTAAAAACAAAACAAAAGAAGATAAACAGAAAAAAGAACAAAAACTGTCTTTCACAAAACAAAACTTCAAAGAATAAATAAAAAATAAAATGAGGATTCTTGTTCTTGGAGGAGGAGGAAGAGAGCACGCAATAGGTTGGAAGCTAAAAAAAGATTATAAAGAAGCTGAAATATTTTTTGCTCCCGGAAACGGTGGAACAGAAAAAATAGGAGTAAACCTTACAACAATAAACCCAGAAAATCCATACGAAGTCGCTTCAATATGTGCAGAACTCAAAATAGACCTCGTAGTTGTCGGACCAGAAAATCCACTCGCTTACGGAGTAGTAGATGAACTCCAAAAACATGGAAGGCTTTGCTTCGGTCCGCAGAAGGAAGCTGCAAAACTTGAAGCTTCAAAATCATTCGCAAAAAAAATAATGGAAGAAGCAGGAATTCCAACAGCAAAATTCCAAATTTTCTCACTTCAAGATTTTGAAAGAGGAAAGTTTTCTCCTAAAAAACTTAATCCACCAGTTGTTATAAAAGCATCAGGTCTTTGCGCAGGAAAAGGAACTTTTGTGTGTAAAAACGAAAAAGAAATTGAAGAAGCGATAGAGAGAATCTTTATAAAAAGAGAATTTGGAGACGAAGGGAATGAAATCGTGGTTGAAGAGTTTTTAGAAGGGAAAGAAATCTCTTATTTTGCAATTTGTTCGGAAAACAATTTCAGAACACTCGGATTCGCAAGAGACTACAAAAGATTACTTGATAACGACAAAGGTCCGAACACAGGTGGAATGGGCTCATACACCCCTGTTGAATACGGGGATGAAAAACTCAAAGAAAAAATTGAAAAATCAATAGTTTCACCTCTTATGAAAACACTAACAGAAAAAGGCATAGTTTTTTCAGGAATTCTATATGTAGGAGTAATGATTCATAATGGAGAACCGTATGTACTTGAATTTAATGTAAGATTTGGTGATCCAGAAGCTCAGGTTTTACTTCCATCAATAGAACAAAATTTCTTTGAACTCATAACAAATGCTCTTGAAGGAAAACTTCCGGATAAAATAGAGCAGAAAAAACATGCTCTGTGTGTAGTTATGGCAGCAGAAGGATATCCGCAAAAATATAAAAAAGGAATAGAAATAAAAATTGAAGGAGATGAGGAAGGAGAAAATTTTATTATCTTTCACGCCGGAACAAAGAGGGAAAACGGAAAAATAATATCAACAGGTGGAAGAGTTTTAAATATAGTCGGACTTGGCAAAAATAGGGAGGAAGCCCGAAGAATTTCGTACAGTATAATTGAAGAAAAGATAAAATTCCCTTTCTCCCACTTCCGAAAAGATATAGGAAATTAGCTTTGTAATCTTCACATTTACCTCTCAGACGGTAAAGTAAAAAATTTATGTTTGAAAACCAAGATAGAAAGCGGGGGTAAAGTGATAGAAACAGAAAAATCTCTCCCGTGAAACCTTATTTTTTCTGCAAAAACTCCTCCCATGTTTCCTAATCCGCTTCCCCCATAAAACTCAGAGTCGCTATTTAATATCTCCTCCCAAAAACCCTCAAAGGGAACGCCTATCCTGTAATTGAACCTTGGAACAGGAGTAAAATTGCATACAACAAGAAAACAATATTCTTTACCCTTTCTTAAAAAAGAAATTATACTTTTTTCAACATCGTTAAAATCTATCCATTCAAAACCAGATGGTTCAAAATCAAATTCATATAAATCTGGCTCGCTTCTATATACTCTATTCAAATCTTTTATCCATCTTTGCAGTCCCTTATGGAAATGTGCAAGAGGATTTTTTTCATCTTCAAGAAGATGCCAATCCAAAGAACTATCATGATTCCACTCCCGCCACTGACCAAACTCACCGCCCATAAAAAGAAGTTTTTTTCCTGGATGAAACCACATATAACCAAATAGAAGTCTTAAATTTGCAAACTTCTGCCAATCATCACCGGGCATCTTCGTAATCAAAGACCCTTTACCATGAACCACCTCATCGTGAGACAAAGGTAAAACAAAATTTTCCGAGAAGGCATACCATATGCTGAAAGTTATTTTGTCATGATGGTATTTTCTATAAATTGGATCTTTTGAGAAATAAAATAGTGTATCGTGCATCCAACCCATATTCCACTTCATGCTAAAACCTAATCCTCCAACATAAGTCGGACGAGAAACTCCTGGCCAAGCTGTTGATTCCTCTGCTATCATCTGGACATCGGGGAAATCTCTGAAAACTGTTTCATTAAGTTTTTTTATAAAATCAATAGCTTCAAGATTTTCTTTACCTCCATATATATTTGGGACCCACTCTCCAGGCTTTCTTGAATAGTCAAGATAAAGCATTGAAGCGACCGCGTCGACTCTCAAACCATCTGCGTGATACTTTTCAATCCAAAAATGAGCAGAACTTAAAAGGAAAGATCTAACTTCTCCTTTTGAATAATCAAAAATAAAGCTTCCCCAATCTGGATGATACCTTTTTCTCGGATCTTCGTACTCATAAAGGTGTGTTCCGTCAAAAAAAGCAAGACCATGCCCATCTTGTGGAAAATGCGATGGAACCCAATCAAGAATAACTCCAATGTTGTTCTGGTGAAGGAAATCTATAAGGAACATAAAATCCTCCGGGATTCCATATCTTGAGGTTGGAGCAAAATATGATGTTATCTGATAGCCCCAGGAGCCGTAAAAAGGATGTTCCATCACAGGCAAGAATTCAACATGAGTAAATCCCATTTCTTTTATGTACTCAACGAGGTAGTGAGCCAATTCTCTGTAAGTTAAAAATCTGTTTCCCTCTTCTGGAACTCTTCTCCAAGAACCTATATGGACTTCATAAATTGAGATTGGAGATCTCAACGAATTAAATTTTTTTCTTCCGTTTTTTATCCATTCATCATCTCCCCATTTATAATCAAAATTCCAGATTATAGATGCGGTTTTTGGAGGTTTTTCACAGAAAAATGCGAAAGGGTCGGCTTTATCTATTTTGTAATTCCCTCTTACTATGTAGTATTTGTACAGAGAACCTTTTTTGATTCCCGGAATGAATCCGAACCAAATACCTGAATCATCTTCTCTTTTTTTCAGGGGGTGAGAAAATTTGTTCCACCCGTTGAAATCTCCGATTACGGAGACATATTCAGCGTTCGGAGCCCAAACTGCAAAATGAACTCCCTGAATTCCGTCAAATTCAACAATGTGAGCCCCGAGCTTTTGATATAATTTTGTATGAGTTCCCTCTCTGAAAAGATATACATCATATTCCGTTATCAAAGTGAAATCATAAATAACTGGAGATTCCATTTTTTATCTCTTTTTGTTTTTTCTTTCTTTATTTTTCTTTGTTTTCTTTTATTTTGTTTTCTTTTATTTGAGCTTTTACTCCTTCAAATTCTACATCGCCTGAACTAATAATTATTTTTACTTTTTCTGCTCTTATTGTTATGTTTCCGGTTTTCAAAATAGGATCTCCTGAAAGAATTATTTCATTTTTTTCAGGATATATCTGAATATTTTTTGCTCTAACTTCTTTTGTGTTCTCGTAGTTTATGAAAACATTTCCTGAACCATCTATTTTTCTGATTTTTTGGGAATTTTGGTCAAGAAATACTTTTGCTCTATCAAGTTCTGCGTATATCTTTTCGCTTTTGAACTTGACATTTCCAAAAAGCTCTATTATTCCTTTTTTTATGTTGTATGTTGATTTATCTGCAAAAACTTTAACATCGCCTATATTTTCTGCCCCGAAAGATAAATCAACCTCGCTCGCATAAGCTATATCGTCTTTGAAAACTGCTTCCTTTGCCTCCAAACTAACCTTTGATACAATTTCACCTTCAAAAATACTTATAAATCTCTCCTGAATTACTCTGAAGGATCTCAATACTTCAAAAAGAGAATATATGAAAATCAACAGACCAAATGCTACAATTATTTTTCTTATCATAAGATAAAGATAAAAATATTAATAACATAGTTTTACTATTCGTAAGATTTTGAAAAACCTGAAAAAATTTCTTCATATAAAGAATAAACTAACTAAAATTTTTCTATGGTGTTGGTTAATGAAGATAAAGAGCAGAGGAGAAAAAAAGTTTTGAACATAATTCAGTCAGATTTTCCTTTTGAGTGGAGACCATTCAAAAAAATAGGTGAGATGGTAGGTTTAGATGAGGATGAAGTTATAGACTTTGTGAGAGAGAACTTTGAAAAAAGAATTATAAGGCAAATATGTGCAATATTTGATACAAGGTCTTTGGGGTACAAATCTATGCTTGTTGCTGCAAAGGTGAGAAAAGAAAAAGAAGATTTTGCTGCAAGAGTTATAAATCAGCATCCGGGCGTTAGCCATAATTACAGAAGAAATCACGAATTTAATATATGGTTCACTATTGCGGTTCCTCCAAATTCAAAAATAGGACTTGAAAAAACGGTGAAAATTCTTGAAAAAATAAGCGGAGCAGATGAGATGATAATGCTACCCACAATAAAGCTTTATAAAATCGGTGTTGTTTTAGATATGACAGGTGAGGAAGATCCAGCAGGTGAAGAAAAGTATAGGTATTATACTGAGCAAGAAAGGAAATCAAATGGAGTTTCTCCTGATGAGATACCGGCGATTTTAGCTCTTCAAGAGAACATTTTTCCCGAAAAGGAACCATTTGCCAGAATAGTTGAAAAGTATAATTTCTCATTTGATGAACTTAAATCTTGGTACGAAAAGTTCAGAGCAGAAGGAAAAATAAGAAGATACGCTGCAATTCTTTACCACAAAAGAGCAGGTTTCAAATATAATGTCATGGCTGTGTGGGAGGTCTCAGGTTCAGATGAATATATAGATTCAGTTGGAATGAAATTTGCCTCATTCAGAAGTGTTAGCCACTGTTATAGAAGACCGACTTACCCATCTTGGCCATATTCAATATTCACTATGATTCATGCAAGAGATGAAGAAGAAGCAAATTATGTTATCAAGAAAATGTCAGAGGAAACAGGAATTAAAAACTATGCCGGTCTTGTATCTACGAAAGAATACAAAAAAGTGAGATTGAGATACTTCACACCAGATTGGGAGGAGTGGGAAGAAAAATACAAGTCAGAGGTCTAAAAAAAGAGACAGGAATTTTAGGTGAAAATTTGGCAGAAAAATATCTCCAACAGAAAAACTATATCATAGTACAAAAAAATTTTAGAACTCGGTCTGGTGAGATAGATATAATAGCTATCTCCCCTGATAGAAAATATTTATGTTTTGTTGAAGTTAAAACCAGAAAACAAAGTTTATTTGGACACCCCGAGGAAGCAGTAGATGAAAGAAAAATCAAAAAGATAATGAGAGTTGCAGAAGAGTTTTTGTTTTTATATCATAAAATCCACGATTTTGAAATTAAAAATCTCAACATAAGATTTGATGTTATATCAGTTGAAATTGCTTATGATGATGTAAAGATAGAACATATTGAAGACGCTTTTTGATTTTTAACATATTTATGTAAGTTTTTTCATCCACTTTCCAGATTTTACTCTCAAAAGTAGAATAAAAAACAGGAGAGCGAAGTATATTGATATTATGAGCCATAGAACAACTGATTTACTTTTGAGTACAGTTCCGAACAGAAAAAGTGAAGGTATGAAAAAGAGAAAGTGAAGAATTGATTCAACTTTGACAACAAATCTGGTATCTCCTACTCCTATTAGCGTGTTTATTATTAAGATCCCGAGAGTTATGAATATTAGTGAAGGAGAAAAAGTAAGTATTGTCTTTTTTCCTTCTTCTATTACTTCTTTATGATTTGAAAAAATTCTCATTGATGTTTCAGGAAATATAATCATAAGAAAAGATAAGGCGAAAGATGCTGTTCCTATTACTATTATCATATCTTGAAGGGTTTTTTTTGCTCTTTTTATTTCGTTCTGCCCCATAAGGCGTCCAACCATTCCAGCAAGAGAAACACCAATAGCCATAGCTGGCAACGTTATCACTCCTACTATATTCACCAAAATAAAAGAAACAGCTTGATGTTCTACTCCGGGTAATCCTGAAAACCAAATGAAAAGAAGAAAGCTCCCAGAAGCTATAAACTGTGCAAAAAAAGCAGGTATTGATATTTTCAAATTCTTTAAAGCAAATTTGAGTATGTCTTCTCTGTATTTTATATCGGAGATATCTTGTGAGGAAAAATACTCTTTTATGTAAGGTCTTATGAGAAAAGCTCCATGAACTGCTGCTACAAAAGATGATATGGTAGAAGCCAGAGCAAACCCATAAAGTTCCATTCTTGGGAAAAAAATTCCAAAAATAAAAAAATAAGACAAAATTATACATACCAAAGTTGAGTACGCATTGAATTTCAGATGTTCTTCTGGCTTTCCGATCGCATCAAACAGACCTCTCATAACAAAAGTTATGGCTGTTGCAGGCAATCCTAATATCCTTATGAACAGGAATTTTTTCCCGTAATCTGCAACTTTTTGAGATGGAGCTATAATTTTCATAAACCACTCTCCAAATATAAAAACTAATATACACATAATAAAGCTCAAAGCAAAAGATGTCAGAAGAGCAGATTTGAAAGAAATGAAAGCATCCCTTCTTTTACCTTTTCCCCAAAGTTGTGAGATGAGAGATTGTGAAGATGACCCAAATGCATTCATAGGGGCAGAAAATGTGAGAATAGTTATAAGAGCTATACCCATAGCTGATATTTGTTCTGCTGCTTTGTCTCCTATATGTCCGACCATCATAGTTCCAAAAAAGTTATGAATGTTAGATAAAGCTAATGATGCAGCTGCTACCGCTGATAGCTTCAAAGTAAAAATTACATCCTGATTCCTGAAAGCGGATTTTATTCTATTTATGATTCTTAACGCTTTTATTTTTATCCACATTTTTGTCTCATTATTTTTCATCTTTTTTCTGTTGAATTCTCAAAATTTGATTTTAACCATATTTAAAATAAAGGTTTCATTTTCTTTTGAGTCCTTTTTCTGTAAAATCATCTTTGTAGTTCTGAAAAGATTAGGTTATAATGATTTTTTGAGAAAAAGAGAAAAAATATGAGGTTATCAGAAAATGAGATTCAAGATATTTTGAGCAAAGAGATACCAAAGTGGAAATACGACGGCAAATATATAATAAGAGATATTGAGACAAAAAATTTCAAAGAAACCATGATGGTGATAAATCTTATAGCTGGGATATCGGAAGCACATTTTCATCATCCGGATATTGAATTTGGATACAAAAGAATAAAGGTAAAACTTATGACGCACTCAGAGAATGCAATAACTCACAAAGATATTGAGCTCGCAAAAGATATAGAAAGATTTCTGAGAATGTTTGAGGAAAGAGGAGGAGGAAAGTAGTAAAGTATGTCTTCAAGATTTCTTATTGGAACCGCTGGAATCCCTCATTCAACACAACCTTACGATGGAGAAGATCTAACTTCTGCCGGGATAAGAAAAATAAGAGAGTTAGGATTAGATTCTATGGAGATTGAGTTTGTAAGGGGAATTTATCTTAAAAATGATGAACAGGGGAATTCTGTTAAAGCATATGCTGAAAAATTTGGAGTTATATTAACGGCTCATGCTCCATATTATATAAATCTTGGAAATCCTGAAAAATTAGTAAGTTCTGAACAGATGATTTTGAAGACATTGAATGTGGCATCAAAAGTTGGTATAAAATCAATTGCTTTCCATCCTGCATATTACAAGGGGGAAGATCCGGAGGTGATTTTCCAGAGAGTGAAAAAATCTTTATCAAAAATACTTTTTGTTGCAAGAAAAAGAGGATATAATGTTGAGATCCGACCTGAAACTGCGGGGAGAACTTATCAGTTTGGTTCCCTTGACGAAATAATAAGACTTGTCAAAGAGGTTAAGGGACTAAAACCTTGCATTGACTTTGCTCATATTTACTCCCGCTCACGGGGTGAAATAAACGGATATGATGGATTTATGAAAGTTCTTGAGAAGATACATAGCGAGCTCGGAGATTGGGCTTTAAAAGATATGCACTGTCATGTAGAAGGTATTGAGTTTGATGAAAATGGAGAAAAAAGACATCTTAACTTTTCTGAGTCAGGATTTGATGTGAAAGGGCTCGCGAAAGCTCTAAAAGAAAGTGGAGCGAGTGGAATTATAATATGTGAGAGCCCATCTCTTGAACACGATGCTTTATATCTTAAAGAAATTCTTTCATAAAATTAGCTGAAAAAAACTTTAACTCTGGAATCAAAAGATGAGAACACTCGTTAAAATCTTTATTTTGAGAACTTACTTGTTTTCTTTTCTTATATCTGCCGTTTTTGTTATAGTTATTTCGCAGATAGAGTTGCTTGATGCTGTTGAGAGAGGTTTGAAAAATCTTGATGAAGTTTTTATCTTGTCTTTGATTTCATATTTTCCATATGTATTTTTTTTGTCTCTACCGATTTCGGTTCTGAAATTTTCCGTTTCAAAGAGAAAAAAATTTTTTTATCTTATGAGTTTCGGTTTGAGACCCCAGAGATTATTCTTTTTTTGCGCATTAATTTTTTTCATTTCTTCTCTTTTATTTTCTCCATTATTTTATGTTTCTGGAAAAGCCAAAAAGAAACTTTCTGATAAAAAGTCAAAAAATCAAACCATATCAATATATATATCGCCACAAAAAGAACTCATATACGAAAAGAAAATGAAAGATGGTGAGCAAAGAATTTTTTTAATATCTCCCTCGGGTAATTTTTCAAAATTAGAAAAATTACCTGAAAGAAAAAAATTTCTTGTTTCATCAAAAAGTATGGATTTTTTTTATTTACTTGAATCTCCCAAAAAATTCTTTTTGTTCTCACTTATAATATCTTTCGGAGTATTTTTTAGCGGTGTTTTGGGAATGTCCTTGGGAGGAAAAGCCGTTTTTGTTCCAATCGTAGATATTTTCCTTTCCATATTTTTAACATCTATAGTGTGAAAATTGATTTGTGAGTATTGAGAGGGAAGTTATTTTGATTTTTTTGAAATATATTCTGAGTATATTCCGAGGTCTTTATCTCCTCTTCCAGAGAGGTTGAGAACAACGATTTTTCCCTTTAGATCCTTTGCGTTTTTTATTATCCATCCGATAGCATGTGCGGGTTCAAGGGCAGGAATTATTCCCTCTGTTTTTGAAAGAAATTCAAATCCCTCTATTGCTTCATCATCTCCAACTGCGTAATATTTTACTCTTCCTGACTCTTTGAGATATGCATGCTCCGGACCAACTGCTGGATAGTCAAGCCCGGGTGCTATTGAATGAGCTGGAATTATTTGTCCATCTTCGTCTTGTAGGACATAAGTTTTAGCTCCGTGAAAGACTCCTGGGATACCTTTTGTTAAGCTTGCCGCATGATTTTTACCGTCTCCTGCCGCTTCCACTCCGATAAGTTCAACTTTTTTGTCTTTGAGGAATGGTTTGAAAATTCCGATTGCGTTTGAACCTCCTCCAACGCATGCTACTATAAAATCGGGTAACCTTCCTTCTATTTTCTTTATTTCTTCTTTCACCTCCTGACCTATTATTGATTGGAAGAAAGCAACAATTTTTGGGAATGGATGAGGTCCGACAACCGAACCTAAAACGTAATGAGTATTTCTGACATTTGTTATCCAATCTCTTAAAGCTTCATTTATTGCATCTTTTAGAGTTTTTGTTCCAGATTTTACTGGTATAACTTCTGCACCTAAAAGTTTCATTCTGAGGACATTTATTTTTTGCCTTTCTACATCTTTTTCTCCCATGTATATTGTGCATTTTAGCTGAAAGAGGGCGCAAGCGGTTGCAGTTGCTACCCCGTGCTGTCCAGCTCCTGTTTCAGCTATAACTCTCTCTTTTTTCAAAATGAGTTTCACAAGAAGACATTGACCAATGGTGTTGTTTATTTTGTGAGCTCCTGTATGCAATAAGTCTTCTCTTTTTATGTAAAGCTTTATACCAAGCTTGCGAGAGGAATTTTCAGCAAAAAAAAGTGGGGTAGGTCTTCCAGCATATCTTTGAAGATAATATTTCCATGTCTGGATAAATTTTTTACTTCTTATAGCTTTTTCAAATGCTTTATCTAACTCTTCAAGAGCAAAAAATAAAGTCTCTGGAATAAATCTTCCTCCAAATTCTCCGTAATACACTGAAAATCAAATTACAACTTGTGCTACTATTTTTACAAAAAATCAAAAAAATGATTGATCAAATCAGAATTTTATTTTTGATGGAAGAAGAAAAAAAGAAGATTTTTTTGAAAGAGGTTTTAAAAGAATTTATTGGGAAGAGACTTTACGAAAGAGGTATGAAATGTGAAACTCCTGAAATTGCTCAAACGGAAAAAACAGAAATACAACCAGATTTGATAATAAAGAGCTCTGGGTTTGAAGTTGGTAAAGTTATCATAGTTTTAGATGAGAAAGAACTTGATTTCAAATTACTGAAAAGTTTTGCAGATAAATCTAAAAGCCAAATTTATCTTGCAGTTGAGAAGGGGAGGGAAAAGAATTTGATGTCAGAACTTATGAATTTTGGTCTCGGTGGCAAAATAAAATTTATATTGTGGGAATTCAGAATATATTGAATTGTTGTCAGTAAAATATTTTTTTGATGGTTGATATATATGAACTTTTCCCAGATTTGAAAATAGGTTTTAGCTGGTTTCTGAAATTTTTTCTTTTGCTTATTTCTGCGACAATAAGCGGGGGAATAATAGGACTTGAGAGGGAACTTCTTGCAAAACCTGCGGGATTGAAAACTTTGGTCTTTGTTACGGTAGGTTCATCGCTTTTTTCTTTTTTTTCTTTTGAACTCGGTAAAGTTGTGGGAGGGGATCCTTTGAGGATAGCATCAAACATAGCAACTGGGATAGGCTTTTTAGGGGCTGGGACAATAATAAGGAGGGGAGAGTGGATTGAAGGGCTAACGACCGCTTCTTTGATATGGTTCTGTGGGGCATTAGGGATAATAGTAGGTAGCGGATATTTTCTGGTCGCAATATTTTGTTCAGCGGGAGGATTTGTATTTTTGAAATCACTTGAATTTTTTGAAGAAAAATTTTTGAGTGGAAGAAAATGCAAGGTAATGAGCGTGAGAGCTACTTTTCCTGAAGGAAAAAAAGATGAAATTTTGAATTTCTCAAAAAGTTTTTTCCCTGCATGTTCAAAAGTTCCTCATAAGATTTTTGTTCATCATGATCAAGATGGAAATTTGATTTTTGAGTTTGAGGGATGTGAAAGGCACACAAAAAATATAACTATATTAAGGTCGTCAATTTCTTCGGAAATCAGAAAAACTCCTTCAACTTGATATTTTTATTCCACAATAAACAAAGATTGTTCAAAAAGTTGAAAATTTATTCTCAAATTGTTAATTTTAGTTCTGTTGTTTTTCAACATATGTTGAGAAAAAATGAATTTATATTTATTTTTGAGGAAAAATGCAAAATGTAAAAAAAGAAAATAAAAATGTAAAGAAGGTAAAAAAATTGTAATGCGATAGATGAAATAATAAAAGAAGATAAGAAAGAAAAAGAAATTAGGAAAGAAAATATAAAATAAAAAAAAAGAAAATGAAAAAATAAAAGGGAGTTGGAAAAAATGGAGTTTGTGAAGAAAGACATAGTAAGAGAAATTCTTGAACGAGTAGATATACTTGAAGTCATTTCTGAATATGTCTCTCTGAAAAAGGTAGGTAAGGATTGGTATGGTTTGTGTCCGTTTCATCCAGATACTAAACCCTCTATGCGCGTCAGAGAAGATAAGAAAGTTTTCAACTGCTTTGGATGCGGAACGGGTGGAAATGTAATTACATTTATTGCAAAAATAAAGAATTTGTCTTTTCAAGAGGCTCTAAATTTTCTCGCTGAAAGATATTATCCGGATTTAGTAGTAGATATAAGCAAGGAGAGTTGGTCAGAAAAGAGGAAGATAATTCAGGCAAATGCTCATATGTTGTTTCTTTTCAGGAAGTTCTTCAAGAGCAAAGATGGAGAGGTTGCAAGGGAGTATCTTAAATCAAGAAAGATAAGGGAAGATATGTGGGATCATTTTGCGATAGGTTTTGCTCCCGCTGATCCTTTCATTATTCCTAACATGCTCGTGAAGGAAGGATTTGAGCCGGAAATTTTAACACTTACGGGGAATATAAGAAAAGTAGAAAACTCATTGGCTCTGATTTTCAGGAAAAAAATTATTTTTCCTATTACAAATACAAAAGGAGAAGTCATAGCTTTTGGAGGGAGAGTGTTAGACGATACAGTTTCTCCAAAATACATAAACTCTGCTGAAAGTCCCGTTTTCAAAAAGAGAGAAAGTTTTTTTGGTCTCGTTCAAGCTCTTGATGAAATGAGACTTTACGGAAGATGTATAATAGCGGAAGGGTATTTTGATGTAATATCTTTACATCAGGTTGGATTGAAATATTCAATAAGTTGTCTTGGAACAGCAATAACTCCTTCTCACATAAGTTTTCTGAAAAAATTGGCTACCGATATAATTTTTATGTTTGATGGTGATGATGCTGGGCGTAAGGCTTCACTCAAAAATCTTGAAATCTTCCTCAGAGCGGGAATAATTCCGAAGATATGTGTATTGCCACAAGGTGAAGATCCTGATTCTTTTATATCAAAGGGTGGTGATGTTCAGGAACTTGAGGTAAAGGATGGGGTAATCTTTGCATCTGAACTTTTACTTCTACCTGCGTTACAAAGTAAAGATACTGTTCAGCTCGCAAGAGCCATATCACGTATTCAGGAATTAATCTCCATTATCTTTTATGAATCACAAACTCAAGCTGAAATATACATAAGACAAATATGTGAAAAGGTTGGTATATCTCCATCTGCATTTAGAGCAGATGTGAAAAAGCTTGCAAAGCCAGTTATTTCGAAAAAGAGAGAGCTAAATATCCCAGAATATGAGCTTGAGATTTTAAGGTTTGCCTTGAATAAAGAGGAAGCGCTCAGATACATAAAGGACTATATAGATTATATAAGCTCTGTGGAAGTGAAATCTGCTCTAAAGACAATATTTGATGCAGGAGGTAATGTAGAACTTGCTTTATCTCTTGCAGGTGAGGAGGAAAGGAGATTAATGTTGGAACTTATAATTGAGCATAAAGATTATCCGGATATTGGTTGGGAGGAACTACTTGAAAGCACTTTGAGAAGAGTTGCAATAGAAAGTATAAGGCGTGAGCTTGCTCAGCTTGCAAAAGAAGCTCCACATGACCCTATCAAAAAGCAAAGATACAACTTGCTTTTGCGTAAGCTATCAATACTTGAAGGTGTAAAACCAAGGGGAGAAAAAATAAATAGGAGAAAAGAAAAAAGATAAAAAGGAGAAAAAAAGAAAAGAGCGAAAAGGAACAAAGAAAAATAAAGGAGGTTTTAATCATGCAGAAGAGAATAAGGAAGTCTCATTTTAAAGATGGGGATTACATTACAAAATATTTTTCACAGCTTAGCTCGTCAAAGCTTTTGTCTCCAAAAGAAGAAAGGGAGTTATTTCGTAGAAATGAAGAATATATTATATCTATTTTTTGTGAACTTATGTCATTACCAGAGGCGTGGAGAGAGCTTGAAAGGATACTATCAGAGATGATTGAAACTGCGGTTTTCCCGTCAGAATTTTTTGATATAACGAAATCTGACTGGGGAGATATAGATAAAAAATCTAACAGAAGGAAAAGAGAGGAGATTGCTGCAAAGATAAAAACATCTATTGCAAAAATGGTCAATTACTACAAAATAGCAAAGTTTTTCTCCGAGGTCGGAAATACAAAAAAGGTTCAGAAGCAATTTGAAAAAATATCCGAACTTATGAAAGATATAGAAGTTACCCTTGAGTTTATCCACCATATAAAATCTCACATAATCAACTGGTTTGAAGAGAAAACAAAATCAAATCCGGCTCTGGTTTTGAAAGATGAAGAGTTAAAAAGAGCAAAGGAGGTTTTATCTCGTGTTGAGGAAATATCAAGAAAGATGAAGGTTGACACAAACAAAATATATTTATCAAATCTCAGATTAGCGGTCACGGTTGCAAAAAAGTATTATTTACCAAATGTTGAATTTTTAGATTTTATTCAGGAGGGGAATATAGCCCTTGCTCGTGCAATAGAAAAATTCAATTGGAGGAAAGGAACTAAATTTTCAACTTATGCTGTTCCCTGGATAAGACAAGCTATTTTGAAGGTCGTAAATGACACAATCCATCCTGTCAGAATGCCGGGGCACATAGTTGAAATGTATAACAAGGTTTCCAGATTTTTAAGAAAGTTCTTTCAAGAAAATGGAAGGGATCCGACTTCATATGAGGTATCTGAGCATCTCAAATTACCAGTTGACAAGGTCGAGGTTGTTATGAGGCTACTGAAGGAACCAATTCCTTTTGATGGAAAAAGACCGGATGAAGATGAAAACTCAAAACCTCAAGACATAGTCCCCGATGACTTAATAAGCTCTACCGATGAGGTCCTTGATAGCCTTGAAAGGAAAGATTTATGTTTTATTATAAGAAACATATTGATGAGTGTTCTATCATCTAAGGAGAGGAAGGTGATAGAATTTAGAGGAGGACTTTCAAATGGGAAGGAAGCAACATTGGACGAAGTAAGCTTGCAGCTTAATATGACAAAAGAGAGGGTAAGACAAATAGAACAAAGAGCAAAACAAAAGCTAAAAAAAGCTCTGAAAAAAATAAAACCTATAATAGAGGGGCAAGTCTTAATAAAAAATACTCAAGCCTTAATTAAGACTTCCGAATCAAAAAATAAGTAAGATCAGAAAATAAGTAGGAGATTTTTTCATTTTATATCTCAACAATTTCTTAAAAAATGAACACATAAAAGTTTTTTTCTTAAGTTTCAAGTATGTATTCGGTTGCAGTAGTGGGAGCGACGGGAGTTGTCGGAAGGGAAATGGTAAAGATTCTTGAAGAAAGAAAGTTCCCTGTAAAGGAACTTTTTCTTTTTGCTTCGGAAAGATCAGAGGGAGAGGAAATAGAATTTAATGGAGAAAAAGTGAAGGTTTTAGCTTTAAAAGAAGGTAATATCCCGAAAGTAGATATAGCTCTTTTCTCTGCAGGCTCAGTCGTGAGTGGGATCTTTGCTCCCCTTTTTGCTGCAAATGGAGCGGTGGTGATAGATAATTCATCAAGATGGAGAATGGATGATGATGTTCCTCTTATAGTTCCAGAAGTAAATCCTCACAGAATAAAAGATATAAAGAAGGGAATAATTGCAAATCCAAACTGTTCAACTATACAACTTGTTGTAGCGATAAAACCGATTCATGACAGATTCGGAGTAAAAAGTGTGAGAGTTGCGACATATCAATCCGTCTCAGGAGCAGGTAAGAAAGCGATGGATGAGCTAACAAAAGCCTCTATTTCTTTTTTTGAGATGGGTGGAGAAGACGAATTTGTTCCCGGAGTTTTTCCGAAAAACATAGCTTTTAATCTCATTCCGCGTATTGGGAAAGTTTTTGATGACGGATTTACTGAGGAGGAGATGAAGATGGTCAAAGAAACAAAAAAGATAATGGAGGCAGATATAAAAGTCAGTGCAACTTGTGTCAGAGTTCCAGTATATGTTTCACACTCTGAAGCAGCTTTTTTGGAACTTGAAAAACCTTTTGAGGTATCAGAAGTTGAAGAAATTTTAAGAAGAGCAAAAGGAATATGTGTTATGAACAACACAAAAGAAGATATTTACCCAACTCCTGCTGAGGTAAGCGGAAAAGACGAGGTTTTTGTTGGGAGAATAAGAAAAACTGAAACGGGTGACCTTGCTATGTGGATAGTTGCAGATAATCTCAGAAAGGGTGCGGCTCTTAACGCAGTGCAGATAGCAGAACTTCTTATACAACAGCAAAATCTTCACTGACTTGATTATGGCTAGTATAACTTATTCATTATCTTTCTGATAGCCATTTTTTTATTATGTATAGAGCAAGTTCCTTATTTTCTTTGATTATATCTTTCGCCACGCTTATTGCGGATTCAATGTCAATTTCCGGTACAGGCGGAGGAGCTGCAACCTCTATTTCGGGAATTTCAATAGGCGGAGCAATCTCTATAGTTGGAACTCTTATTTCCTCAACAGGAGGTTTTTCCTCAACCGGAGGTTTTATCTCCTCTACAACTACCTCCTCTGGTGGTGGTGGAGGTGGTTTTACTTCTTCTTCGGGAGGTAGTTTTACTTCTTCTACTGGAGGTGGTTTTAATTCTTCTTCGCGAGGTAGTTTTACTTCTTCTTCGGGAGGTGGTGGGGATGGAATCTTTATTTCTGGTATTATTACAGGGATTTCCAGTGGTTTTTCCGGGATAATTATTTCAGGGATTACCGGGGGGGCAACTTCTATCGTTGGTGGAGGAGCTTCTGGGGCTCTTACTTCTTCTATCTTTATCTCAATTGGAGGAACAACTTCCGGGGGTGGTGGAGGTTTTTCATACTTGGGGATGACAACTTCAACTTCCTGGGGCAATCTCCTCTCAAATAATTTTTTAAAGATAAGATATAAAGATATGAAAAATCCTATTGCTGCTATTGCAAGCCATTTGTACATGCTTGCTCTTTCCCTTGAGGTTTCAGTAAGTTGTAGCATAGCAAGCCTTTCCGCATATCTTACAGAGCTCTCAAACGGTACAGATACTACGGATATTTGATCGCCTCTTTGAGGGTTTATTCCTACTGCTGATTCAACAAAGCTTCTTATTTTTGCAAGTTCTTCGTCTGGCAAAGGTATGAATTTCACATAGGGTTTCCCATTTCGCCATTCTATATCATATTGACCATCTACCATGACTGCTACTGATATTCTTTTTATATCTCCTACTTCTTCCTCAACATGTTCTACGATTTTTGAGATTTCATAATTTCTTATTCTCTCCTGTCTTTCATATTCAGATTTTCCGGGTAGAGGTTCTATTCCTATTTCTGGTGGAACATTCTGTCTGGTTCCTGGGGGACCAACAGGGACAGCTCCTATGCCTTTGAACCTTTCATCTATTATCTGTTCGCTTCTTACAGCGGTTTCAAGGGGGTCATACCTTTCTGATACTCTTTTTACTTTTGTGTAATCAAGGTCAGCATCAACCTTTACTCCGACTTTTCCAGGTCCTATGCTTTTTTCAAGGAGTTCCGTTAGCTTTTCCTCCAGGTTCCTCTCAAATTGCCTTTCAATTTCAAGCTGGATTTGTGTTGCTTCAAGTGCTTGAAAATTTTCATCTTGTTTTATCGGATGTAGAACTCTACCTCTTTGGTCAACAACTGTGACATTTTCCTTTTTCAGTCCTTCTACCGCGAATGAGACAAGATGTACAATTCCTTTAATTGAACCTGGTGGTAAAGTGCATCCCGGGGTTATCCATAACATAACGGATGCTGTTGGTTCTTTTTGTTCTTCTGTGAAAAGTTTTTTCTCGGGGAACGATATATGAACTCTTGCGTTTTCTACGCAGTTTATTTTTGTTATCGTTCTTTCAAGTTCTCCCTGAATAGCTCTTTGATAATTGACTTTTTGCATGAATTCTGTGAGACCGAATTTTGGTTTTTCAAAAATTTCAAGTCCAGCTCTTTCTTGTGGTAATCCTTTTGTTGCGAGTGTATTTCTTATATCTGGTATAAGTTCTTGTGGTACGAATATTGTATCTGCTGTGTCTGAAAGTTTGTATGGTATTTTCATTCTTTCAAGTTCATCTATTATTTTTGATACATCGGGGGATTTAAGGTCTGTATATAAAACTCCCCATTTTATTTCCTGCTTTTTCGCCTTTGAGATATTGTAAATTGTAATAGCTACTCCAAGTAATAGAAAGAGTGAAGCAATCCCAATAAGTACTGGGATTGGGATTCTTCTTATAAATTCTTCCAGATTTTTAACTATGTCTTGTGCTCTCATTTTTATATTTTTTATCTAATTAAGCGGCAAATATTTTAAAATTGCATACGCATTATGTTTTCAAAAGCTTGAACTGCTCTATTTCTTACTTCTAAAAATAACTGAAAGAGTATGTTTGCTTTTTCACGAGCTATCATCACATCGTGAATATCTTCAACTTCTCCTAAAATCATTTTCATTGATTTTTCGCGAGCTTCTTTATCTGCTTCTTTTACTGTCTTTATGGCATCAGCTAACGATGAGAAAAAATTTTTTTCTTTTACCTCTTTTTTTTCTTGTATTTTATCCGGTGTTCTTGATTCAATTTCCTTTACTTTCTCTTGGAATATCTTTTCAGTATCTATTTGTGGGAATTTTATTTCCATATTAAAAATTTTACAATTCTTGCCCGATTTTATATCATGATTTTACTTCTCTTCGGCTTTTTCATTCTCAAAAAAAATTATATTTCTCATAGCAATACCTTGGATGAAGCTTTTTATATCTGATATTTTTGAGTTTTCATTTTTCGCTTCCGTTTTTAGTTTTTTCTCAATATTCCTTATTTCTTCTTCAAATATTATGTTGAAGTTTTCTTTCGGGACCTCTTTTACTCTTTCACTAACTGATTTTATTGACTCAACTATTCCACTAATTTTTTTCGTATCCATACCTAACTAATAATTTAACCTAGCTAATAATTTAATTTTAAGTATTTTCTTTTTTCAATTCCTTGCTTTATGTTCTTCTACCTATTGCCAGAGCAGAATTTGCAATATCACGGCTCACAATTATAGCATTAACATTAGCTTCAAAAGCTCTCTGAGCTGATATTAGATTTACCATCTCTTCAATAGGGTTTATGTTGGGATAAGCAACATAGCCATTCTCATCTGCATCCGGGTGTCCTGGTTCATATCTGAGAACTGGTGGTCTTGGGTCTTCAACTATGCCTTCAACTTTTACCTCTGCCAAAGTAGAATCAACGGGGATTTTCGTAGGGAGTAATCTTTCTTTTATTCTTTCTCTGATAAAATCTGGAAGGTAGAACATATGGAAAACAAGTGGTCTGAGGTATATATTTTTTTCTACCCAGAATTCATCTTTTACGGGTTCTGCTTTGAATATAACTTCTTTTCTTGTGTACGGTCCTCCTTCTGGGGTTCTTGTAGTATGTATGTTTGCAAGGTTTGATGCAATCGTATTTATTCTTATTCTTTCTGCTCTGAGTGCGGAGGAGGAGATTTTGAGCGCTTGGAAGAAAGCCTTCATATAAATTTTGAAGCAAAAAATATTCCATGAGGAAAACTTTTCCTATTTTTTTGTGAAAATTTAGATTTTTGTTCCCTTATTTCTTTTCTTTTATTTCCTTAATCCAAGTTTGCTTATAACAAATTGGTATCTTTCCGGATTTGTTCTTGAAAGGTATTCAAGAAGTTTTCTTCTTCTTGCTATGAGTATAAATAATCTTCTTTTTGCTGAATAGTCGTGTTTGTGATTTTTGAGATGCTCTTCCAAAATTTTTATTCTCTTTGTAAGGAGCGCTATTTGGACCTCTGGGGAACCAACATCATTCTCATGTCTTCCAAATTCTTTTATAACTTCCTTCTTTTCTTCGGGTAGTAACATACCTTTATTTTTCTAATGTTTGGAACAAAGTTTTCTTAATTTACTGATCTTTTTTACTTCTTCTCTTTCATTTTTCTTCCCTTTTTCCTTTTATTTTTTACTTTTTGGTTGTGGATTCAAATCGTGTTATTACAATATTCCAATCAATTGCATTAAAGAATGCTTCTATGTAGTCAGCTCTTTTGAGACCATAATCTATCATGTAAGCGTGTTCAAATACATCCATAATGAGAATGATAGGGCAAGCTGCGATGTGTCCTACATCATGTTCGTTTATCCATGTGTTAAAAAGTCTTTTTGCTATTGGATCATAATAAAGAACCGCCCAACCTATACCTCTCATGGCTCCTGTTGATTTGAAATCTTTTTCCCAGTTTTCCCAAGAGCCAAAGTCCTCTTGAATTTTTCTGTAAAATGCGGAGTCTTTGTTAAGTTCAACTTTGTTTTTTGTCATATTTTCAAAGTAGTACTCATGAAGTCTCATGCCGTTAAATTCCCACCCAAATCTCCTTTTAAGTTCTGCATACTGTGGGGTTCCTACTTTTCCTTCTTTTATGAGAGCTTGAATTTCTTCGATCAGTTTGTTTGAGTTTGTGACATATCCTTGATATAAGGTGAAGTGGTTTTTGAGGAGCTGATCTGAAAAGCCCGGTGTTCCAAGAAGATGGTCAAAGTTTTTTGCTTGATAAACTGCCATTTTCTTTCACCTCCTTTTTAAAAAATCCATTTGAATTTTATATTAGTTGATTATTTTTCAAAAAAAACAAAATATTTTCAGATAAAATTTACCTAATTTGCAGTTTATAGTATTAATGAGTTAAAACCCAAATGAGAGAAGAAGCATAGGTATGTTATTGTTATTAGGATTTTTAACATTCGTGTGGATTTTTGGAAATTCATCTGAGTCAAGAAATTTTAGTTATACCTTGGCGGTTAATCCTTTACCTGTTCTAGTGGGTATCACACGTGAAGCATCTATTGTAATTTGGATTCCAGGGATAAATTTTGAGTCAAAACTTAAAGAGAATTTTTCGCTGAATTTTGAGTTAAATAATGTGTTTTTAATTTTCCCCTTTGAATTAGAAGTAGGGGTTAGGGAATATTTGAAGGGAAGAGGTATTGAAGGTTTTTATCTTTATCAAGGATTAGCAGGTATGCTTACCTATTTTTTTAATGGTAAATTTGAAGTTATACCAAACTTAGTATTGACTTTTGGGGATAAATATATTTCTCGGAAAGGTTTCACCTTAGATCGTTTTATAGGTTTAAAAATAGTGTATGGTGGAGGTTTTTTCAGCGAATATTTGACCATCGGATCTCTTAAGTTTGGAATTCTGCCAGCATTAGGTTTATATTTAGGTTATAGCTGGTAAGTTTTATTATATGGAATGATAAAGCTATTGTGATGGATTGGAGAGGGGTGACGAGAGTAGTGTATGACGAGGCAGGACGAGAGATATGGAGAGGGGAATTTGGACCATTTGGAGAGCCTTTGTATGAAAGAGGTGTTGTGAGCAACTACATTCCATTCAGGCTGTATGGTATGTATAAGGATATGGAAACAGGTTTGTATTATAATGTGAGGAGATATTATGATTGGAGAGCAGGAAGGTATTTGCAACCCGACCCAGTATCTGACTTGAATTTGTATGTGTATGTGAATAATTCACCTTATGATGCAGTTGATCCAGTAGGGATGTTTGAAACTCAAATGAGACTTATGGACGCAGGTTTCATAGGAAATCCTATACATGAGGAGATCACAGAGACAGCCATTAGTCAGCTTCAGAGTTTTTATCCTAAACTATATCAATATGGCTTTAGGGATAACGATTGGAATAGCGGTCCTCCTTTGATAAGTGGTGTTGTTTGGTGTAGGATATATAACTCTGTTTCAGTGGCAAACGGTGCGAATGTAGCTGATTGTCTCTTCTCAAATGACTCTTCTTACCATTGTGATAATAGCAATTTTAGTGGTTGCTATGGGAAAGCTCAAATGTTAACAGATCCAGTTAAATCAAATATGGTAAAATGTGCATGTTATTCTGATGGCGGTGGAGGTGGTGGCTAGGGTGGAGGAGGTGGTGGAGGAAATTGGAATTGGGGAGGAGGTGGTGGAGGTGGGAGAAGTGGAAAAGGTGAAGGAGGTGGTGCAGGTTGTTCAGTTGCTGATCAGAGGTTAATGGGAAAATCATCCGGACAAAATTGTTCTTGTTGGTTCAGACCTAACTCTATTGGATACTATGGCTATACTGATTACGGCACTATAGTTCAGTTGATACATCCCATTCAAGACTTTTGGTCTCACTCAAATGCCATATTTGTTCCAAACTGTAGGAGAAAGGAGTGTGTTAGCTGGGCTATTGTTTGTTTGGATTGGGAATGTGCTGAGTATAATGTGGAAGTAAAATTCCCGAATACCTATATACCTTCTGGAACAGAGGATGAAGGATGGGGGCTCTTTTCCGGGTTATACGGGACGGAAATATGGCCGGCATCTTATGATCTGTCTTGTGTACAATTTTTGCCCCAATTATTCGTACAACCAAAATATCCTCCTCCTTGTGATGTTGGAAAAAAGATTATGACTCATTGCATGCTAAATAAGGATTCGGAGGGAAGCCCGGATAAAGATTGCATGAGTGCTTGTGATCAGGGTGATTGGTATGGCGATTGTGGCGGTTCAGATAATATTCAAAGAAATGTTTACTGGGATGTCAGAGGCAAGGCAATACAAGCAACTAAAGCTTATTTAACTTCGTTTTGCTTCCAAGTGAGAGCACCTATATGCCGGTAAAATTTCTAATATTTGGTGGTAATTTTGTGAGTTTACGGTAAAAATTTAGAAAACCTGCAAATAGAGAGGACAAACATACTTTCAAGGAGGTTTTTGGGAATATGCTATTAGGTTTTTTACTACTTTTACTGATATCTGAAACTTCAGAAAAAGTTTTGGAATATAAATACTCACTGAGTATTAATCCTTTGGCTGTTTTTATTGGAGTTGCAGGTCATGCGGGAGGAATAATTTTACCAAATCCTGGAATAAATTTTGAGGCGAAAGGGGGTGGTAATTGGTCATTTAATTTTGAAATTAATGCAATATTTTTTATTCCTACTGAAATAGAGGTGGGGATTAGGGAATATTTAAAGAAGGAAAAAGAATTTAGAGGATTTTACCTTTATCAGGGATTAGCTTTTGGATGGACAAATTTCGTATTTGGTATATATATATACCAAACCTAATTTTTGCGGTTGGCTATAAGAATATTTCTGCAAAAGGTTTTACCATAGATCCAATTTTAGGTTTAAGAGCAGTATATACTGATTTCGTAGTATTACCAGTTTTGGGATTATATTTAGGTCGTACTTGGTGATTTTTGTATGAGAGATACGATACGTTAGAAAATAGTTTTTGAGTGAATTGAAAGTGATAAATTTATGCTTCTAATTTTAATATTTGGGTTAATTTCACAAGTTCGGGATGGAAACTTAGAAATGAGATATAAGTGCACTATATCTACTAACCTTTTTTCTATTGTTTTTCTGGAGGCAGAGCATGGAGTTTTACCTCTTCCTTCTCCCGGGATAAATTTTGAGTTAAGGATTTCAAGGAAGTTTTCATTTAACTTTGAACTAAATAATGTACTTTTCATTTTTCCACACGAGGTAGAAATAGGCGTTAGAGAATATTTGGGAAGGGAGGGATTTAAGAGTTTTTATATTTATCAAGGATTGGCAATTGGATTACCTATATCTTACCGTCCTGATAGATCTTTTATTCCAACTGATCCCAGTTTAGTATTAATAGCTGGTTATAAATCTATTGGAAGTAGTGGATTTACAATTGACCCTTTTTTGGGAGCAAAGATATTTTATGCGATGGAGGAAAAAAGGATAATTCCTACTCCAGCATTAGGTTTATATTTAGGTTATAGCTGGTAGATTATGAATTGATTAATTTTTCCATTTATACATTTGGGTTATGGAATTCACATTCCTGTGTATCCTGAGCAATTGTTATTTCAATATCTTTGGTGGCTTATCTTATTTTGAGAGAAGATAATAAGTTTGCGATTGGGCTTGGGTTCTTGTAAATAAAAACCAGTAATAAACAAAATGAAGAAGATAAAATAAAAAAATTAATTTTTGATATATGAGGAAATTAAAGTGGAATGGATGGGGATATGAGGGGGAGGAGTTCCCGCAAGATAGGGTAAAAAAAATTATTGATATATTGCAATCTTTTTTGGGAATTTCAGAGGAGGATTTCTCTCCATCTATAAATCTTGAACAAATAAATTTACCAGAACCAAAAATAGATTATCAATTGCTTCAAAAAAAATTGAAAGCATCATCTGTTACTGTTGAAAAGTACGATAGGGTTTTAAATTCATCTGGTAAAAGCTATAAGAACCTTGTGAGATTAAGAAAGGGTACTATAAAAAAATTTCCAGATGCAGTTGTATATGTAAAAGATAAAAACGATATTTTTGAAATTCTCTCTTTCTGTGAAAGTGAAAAAGTTGCATGTGTTCCTCGTGGTGGTGGAACAAGTGTCGTCGGAGGAGTTGATACAGAAGAAATATCATCTCCTGTTTTGGTTTGTGATTTGACTTATCTTAACAAAGTTGTTGATGTAGATGTTAGATCTTTGACGGCTCGGGTTCAGGCAGGGGTGAGAGGACCTCACCTTGAAGAACAACTCAGAAATTATGGTCTTGCCCTGAGACATTATCCTCAATCTTTTCATTTTTCTACTTTGGGTGGATGGATAGCTGCAAGATCTGCAGGGCATTTTTCGTCAAGATACGGAAAAATAGAAGATATGATACAAAGCATTGAAGTTATAACTCCTCGGGGGGTTGTAAAAAATTTTGATGTACCATCAACTGCTTGCGGACCAGATATACCGCGTACATTTGCTGGTTCTGAGGGTATTTTAGGTATAATAACAGAAGTAGTAGTGAAGTGTCATAAAATACCTACGAAAAAATTTTCAACGGCTTTTGTTTTCCCTGATTTTGAAACTGCGTGCGATGCAGCAAGAAAAATAGTTCAATCTGAAATATTCCCTCCACTTTTGAGAATACTTGACGAAAGAGAGCACATGATATCTTCTCTCCTTTCAGGTAGAACATATAATGGCGGAGCCCTTTTACTTTTGGGGTTTGAATCAGATGATGAAACGGAAGATATTGTACGAGCTGAGTTTGAAAAGGCATCGCAAATGTGTATAAAATCCGGCGGAAAAGATGAAGGAAAAATGAGATTTGAAGATTGGAAAAAGGAGTATTTTGAACAGCCTTATCTTCGCGATGTACTTTTAGATTTCTGTATAGTTGTTGATACTCTTGAAACAGCCACAAGTTGGTCTAACCTTATGAACCTTTACAGAAAAGTAAAAGAAGCTATAGAGCAAGCTATTTTCTCCGAGACTTTGGGTGGGGTGACTTGTCGTGTAACTCATGTTTACACAACTGGTGCATCTTTATATTATTCTTTTTTTGCAAAAGCTCAAAAAGGAAAAGAGGAGGAGCTTTGGTGGAAAATAAAAAAATCTGCCTCTGATGCTATATCAAACTATGGAGGAACAATCTCTCATCATCACGGGGTAGGGAGGGACCACAAGATTTGGGCTCAAAAAGAGCTGAAAGATTCTTTGATTTTTCTCAAAACTTTGAAAATATCTCTTGACCCAAAAAATGTTATGAATCCCGGAGCTGTTTTTGATATGTAAATTTTGATATAGAATAAATTTTCCGATAACCAATAAAAAACAACTTTTTCTCTCTTTTGAGATTAAATTTTATTAATGAAAAATTTTTAATTTATATAGGATAAGAAAATCGAGGTTTGAGTTTTATGATTAGAAAAAAAGAAAACAACTTTTTCTCTCTTTTGAGATTAAATTTTATTAATGAAAAATTTTTAATTTATATAGGATAAGAAAATCGAGGTTTGAGTTTTATGGTTAGAAAAAAAGAAAAAATATTTCTTTTTTCTGCTATATTTTTTATTTTTCCCATTTTTTTATTTTTCGTTTTTCCATCTAATTCTTATTCCTCCAAGACTTTTGAGTTAAAGATTGCAGAGGCGACAGAATTTTTGAATAAAGGTGATCTTATAAATGCATATGTGAGTTTTTCAGTAGCCTATGAGCACGCAGAAAATACCAGACAAAAGGCTGATGTGATGGTAAAACTCGGAAATATACTCTTCAAATTGGGAGATACATTCGCAGCAGAAAAAATATACGAGAAAGCCCTAACCCTGGATCCCGGAAATTTTGAGATCTTAAAAAAGGTCATAGTCAGTAAGGCCGAAAATCTATCCCCAGATTTCAAAGCTTATCTTAAAAAAATACCGAAAGATAAAATAGATTCTGAGATTTTATATTACTGGGGAAAATATGTCCTTTTGGCTGAGAAAAATCCAAGGGAGGCGTGTAATATTTTAGATTCTGTAAGGAAAGAATCTGAATTTTTTTATAGGGCTTCTTATCTTTGCGGTATAGTTTCGGTTATGATGGGCGATAGGGATGATGCGTTGAGGAGATTTGAGAGTGCTTCATTATCTCCTGATATAACACTTCGGGACTATTCTCTTCTTGCATTGGCGAGAATATATTCCGACTCTGGATATTTTCAGAAGGCTTATCATTATTATTCCAAGATTACAGAGGGTTCTCCTGTTTTTTACGATGCAAAATATGAAGTTTGTTGGGTTTTGTATGGGCTTGAAAAATATAGGGAGGCACGCGAATGTATTGAATATTACGGAATGTTAGCTCCTAAATCACATCTTACGAAAAGAATAGAAATTCTCTCAGCTTTTTTGACGATGAATGAGGATTTAAACTCAGGCGTGAATTCTTTGAAATATACGCCCTCGCTCAGTACGGTTTTATTGAGGCTGCGTGGATCATCAAAGAGAGTGAATCCGAATCATTAAATAGAATGTACTCTATAAGACTTAGGGAAGAGAATAATATCAGAACTAATTTCTCAAAAGTTCAAGATGAATTAAATAAAATAGAAATTCAATCAAAGTCAGTAAAATCTGATTCTGTTTTTGAGGAGGAGGTCAGAACTTATGATTCTATATTAAGTGAAATCATAAAAAAAGTGGATACTTCTTCTAATATTTTTTCACATGGTAGTACAATCACTTTTACTCCTCCTCAGGATTTATACCAAATTATTAGCGAATTAGAGAAAAAGTCAAAAGAAGAAACACAAAAAAAGAAAAAGGGAATAAAATAAGGGGGTAGATTGTTATGTGTAAATTTGGTGGGAAGATAGTTTTCTTCATTTTCCTTTCATCATCTTTTTTTATTCCTTGTGGGGTTTTCTCTCAGCAGAGATCGGAAAAACAAATTGGAAGTGCAAAAAAGGATGAGCTTGTGGTTAAGCTCAGGGAATTGAGAGACAGGTATTCGCCGGACTTTTCAGAATATGTAATTGAGAAAGAAATTATTTATGCTAAATCAATTTCAGTTTATGCTGATAGGTTCGAAAAAATAAGGTCCATTATGAAAGAACTTTTGGATGTCCGCGCTAGTATTGAGATGACAAAAATATTAGATTATTTCTCTTCCTCCATGGCACCATTTTTGGAAGTTGAAGACCTCAGGAGGGAAGAGCTCCTCAGCTCACTTGAAAGATATGTCAAACTATTTTCAAACTCCCCGCTTGCTCCGTACGCTATTTTACGATATGCTGAAATACTTTATGAAAAACTATCATATGAGTATATTCGGGAATATGAGAGAGCAATCCTTTTAGGAAATCCTTTACCTCAGAAAGATTTCTCCCCTGTCGTTAAAGTATATGAAGATTTCTTGAAAAAATACCCAGATTTTCCAAGGCGTGATATTGTGATGTATCTTGCTGGATACATTCTTGAAGAAATGGATATGGCAGATGAAGCAGTAGAAAAATATTTTTCCCATTTGGCTAAAATTAGAGCTTCTCCTTTCGCTCCAGAAGCTGCCATGCGTTCTGGAGAATACTATTTCAAAGTAGGTGAACTGGAAAAAGCAGAGGAGTATTACATTTTAGTGCTTGATTTCCCAGAAAGCCCATTTTATCCGAAAGCTCTGTATAAGCTCGCATGGACGTACTTCCGACGAGGAGATTATTCTTCAGCCATAGATTATTTTATTGAAACAATAGAAGCATCATATGGGAGGGAAGCATCAGATGAAAAAGTCAACCTTGTAAAAGAATCTATGGATTACATTATTTTCTCAATAGCGGAGCTTGGTGGATTTGATGCTATTGAAAAATCAAGAAAAGAAGCAGTACTTTCTGTACTGCTCAAAATCTATCCAATTGTATCCCAATTTCATGATGAACCAGAAGCTTTTATTCTTGAAGCTCAGGGAAAGGTTTTCCTTGAACAAGGAAATTATTCGGAAGCTATTTTATCTTTCAAGAACCTTATAGACAGATTTTATCTTTCTCCAAGGTCAATAAATGCAGCCTTTGGTCTTTTTGAAGCTCTGAAAAAGTCAGGTGATATATCTTCTGCTATATCCTGGCAGATCAAGATGGTAGAGAGATGGGGACCTGGTTCGGAATGGGCGCGCAAAAATCCCGAAGAAGCTAAAAAATATG